>Ga0105047_10020390_pt1 | contig 10191 bp, 6 predicted proteins | sample MAT04_FD_78384 | JGI IMG/M metagenome (GOLD analysis project Ga0105047, IMG submission 78384) | Freshwater microbial communities from Lake Fryxell liftoff mats and glacier meltwater in Antarctica - MAT-04 (megahit assembly) | ecosystem: Environmental > Aquatic > Freshwater > Ice > Liftoff... | reverse complement strand
TTCCGCCTGGTGGTAGTCTACGCTTGAGGCGCAGTGGGGCGTGACGCACCGCAGCAATACAGGATCGACCGCGCAACCTAGAATCGACCCCAGCCACCCCGCTATCCTGGCGCCCGCAATCCGCCCGGCATGGCACCAAACTGCCGTTTTCGAACCTTCAACAGGATTTCCCCTCGCCACGCCGGACCGGGTCGAACCCCGGTGATCGCGGCACGACGGGGGTACGGAGAATCATCATGGATGCAATGAAGCAGGATGCCGACCCCCAGGAAACCCGTGAATGGCTCGACGCGCTTTCCGGCGTCCTGACCATCGAAGGCCCCGACCGCGCGCACTTCCTGATCGAGCAACTGATCGAGGCGGCGCGGCAATCCGGCGCCTACCTGCCGTTCTCCGCAAATACGGCGTACATCAACACGATTCCCACCGAACTTCAGGTGCGCATCCCCGGCGACCAGAAGATCGAGCATCGGATCCGGTCGTACGTGCGGTGGAACGCGATGGCGATGGTGCTGCGCGCGAACAAGCACACCAACGTCGGCGGCCATATTGCGAGCTTCGCCTCCGCCGCCACGCTCTATGACGTCGGCTTCAATCATTTCTGGCATGCGCCTTCTGAGTCGCATGGTGGCGACCTCGTGTTCGTGCAGGGCCACTCCTCTACGGGCGTGTACTCGCGCGCGTTCATGCTTGGTCGGTTGACCGATACGCAGCTCGACAACTTCCGGCAGGAAGTGGACGGCACGGGGATCTCGTCGTATCCGCATCCGTGGCTGATGCCGGACTTCTGGCAATTCCCCACTGTGTCGATGGGCTTGGGCCCGCTGATGGCGATCTACCAGGCGCGCTTCATGAAGTACCTGCAGGACCGCGACATCGTGCACACGGAAGGCCGCAAGGTGTGGGCGTTCATGGGCGACGGCGAGATGGACGAGCCGGAATCGATGGGCGCAATCGGCATGGCGTCGCGTGAGAATCTCGACAACCTGATCTTCGTCGTCAACTGCAACCTGCAGCGGCTGGACGGCCCCGTGCGCGGCAACGGCAAGATCATCCAGGAACTGGAAAGCGACTTCCGTGGCGCCGGCTGGAACGTCATCAAGGTGATCTGGGGCACGCACTGGGAGGCGCTCTTTGCGCGCGACAAGAAGGGCCTGCTGCGCAAACGCATGATGGACGCGCTTGACGGTGAGTACCAGACTTTCAAGAGCAAGGACGGCGCCTACGTCCGCGAGCATTTTTTCAACACGCCGGAACTGAAGGAAATGGTGGCCGACTGGGGTGACGAGGAGATCTGGCATCTCAATCGCGGCGGCCACGACCCGCACAAGATCTACGCTGCGTTTCACGCGGCCGCGAATCACAAGGGCCAGCCGACGGTGATCCTCGCCAAGACGATCAAGGGCTACGGGATGGGCTCTTCCGGCCAGGCACAGAACATCACGCACCAGCAAAAGAAGATGTCATCCGAGTCGCTGCGCATCTTCCGCAACCGCTACCAGATCCCCGTGCCGGACGACAAACTGGAGGAGATTCCGTACGTCAACTTTGCCAAGGGTTCGCCGGAACTCGAGTACATGCATGCGCGGAGGGAGGAACTGGGCGGTTACCTGCCGCAGCGCCGGCGAAAGGCGGCGCCGATGATCGTGCCTGCGCTGGCGACCTTCGAACGCTTTCTCAAGAGCACCGACGACCGCGAGATCTCGACGACGATGGCGTTCGTGCAGATCCTGCAACTGCTGCTCCGCGACAAGAACATCGCCAAGCACATCGTGCCGATCGTGCCGGATGAATCGCGCACCTTCGGCATGGAAGGCATGTTCCGGCAGCTCGGCATCTGGAACCAGCAGGGACAGCTCTACACGCCGCAGGATCACGACCAGTTGATGTTCTACAAGGAAGACAAGCACGGCCAGATCCTGCAGGAAGGCATCAACGAAGCGGGTGGCATGTGCGACTGGATCGCGGCGGCCACGTCGTATTCGACGCACGGCGTGCAGATGATCCCGTTCTACATCTTCTATTCGATGTTCGGCTTCCAGCGCGTTGGCGACCTGTGCTGGGCCGCGGGTGACATGCGTTCGCGCGGCTTTTTGCTGGGCGGCACCGCGGGCCGCACCACGCTGAACGGGGAGGGCCTGCAGCATGAAGATGGCCACTCGCATCTGATCTCTGCAACCGTGCCCAACTGCATTTCGTGGGACCCGTCGTTCGCGTTCGAGGTGGCGGTGATCATCCAGGACGGCCTGCGCCGGATGAACCAGGAACAGGAAGATGTGTATTACTACATCACGCTGATGAACGAGAACTACACGCACCCGGCAATGCCCGAGGGCGCCGCGCCCGACATCCTGAAGGGGATGTACAAGCTGCGTGACGCGGATGGTGGTACCCCCACGCTCGCTCCGCTCGCTGCCCCCGCAGGGGGCGCCGCTCGCGCTCGGGGCGGCCCTCCGCGCGAGCAAATCGAAGGCAAGGTGCTGCGCGTGCAGTTGCTGGGGTCGGGCGTGATCCTGCGCGAAGTCATTGCTGCAGCCGCGCTGCTGAAAAACGACTGGGGCGTGGATGCCGACATCTGGGGCTGCCCGTCGTTCACGGAGTTGTCGCGCGACGGCAATGCGGTCACGCGCTGGAACACGCTGCATCCGGCCGACAAGCCGCGAATGTCGCATGTGGAGCGGTGCCTGAAGGACACGCAGGGACCGGTGATCGTCGCCACCGACTACATGCGGCTCTTCGCCGAGCAGATCCGTCCGCTGGTGCCGCGCCGCTACGTCGTGCTTGGCACCGACGGCTTCGGCCGCTCGGACACACGGGAAAAACTGCGCGGCTTCTTCGAGGTGAACAGTCATTACGTGACCGTGGCGGCGCTGAAGGCGTTGGCAGACGACGGAACGATTCCGGTGGCCAAGGTCACCGAGGCCATCAAGAAATACGGCATCGACCCCGACAAGCCGGCGCCCTGGACGGTGTAGCGCCCTTCACCCGCCCTCGCCACGACTGAAAGCACACCATGAGCACGATCGAAGTCAAGGTCCCCGACATCGGCGACTTCAAGGACATCCCCGTCATCGAGGTCTTCGTCAAGGTGGGCGACACCGTGAAGGCCGAGGATTCGCTGGTCTCGCTCGAATCGGACAAGGCCACGATGGACGTGCCCTCGCCCGCTGCGGGCGTGGTGCGCGAGATGAAGATCAAGCTGGGCGACAAGGCCAGCGAAGGTACGGTGATCCTTATGCTGGATACGGCGGGTGTGGCCGCGACGGCAGCGCCGGTGGCAGCGCCTGCACCGGCGGCGACTTCAACGCCAGCCGCAGCGTCACCCCCAGCGCCAGCGCCGGCCGCAGCAGCGGCGCCCGCGCCGGCAGTTGCAGCAGCGGCGCCCGCCCCCGCCAAAGCAACCGCACCGGCCGTGGCCGCGCCGGTCGACGCCGAGGCCTTCAAGGGCGCGCATGCGTCGCCATCCGTGCGCAAGTACGCGCGCCAACACGGCGCGGACTTGAGTCGCGTCAAGGGGACCGGCCCCAACAGCCGCATCCTGCAAGAGGACGTGCAGGCGTTCATCAAGTCGGTGATGTCGGGAACAGCGGCCGTTGGAGCGGGTGCCTCCGGCGGCGGCATTTCCGGCGGCGGCGCGCTCAACCTGCTGCCGTGGCCATCAGTCGACTTCACCAAGTTCGGCGCGGTCGAAGTGAAGCCGATGTCGCGGATCAAGAAGATCTCGGGCGCCAACCTCGCGCGCAACTGGGTGATGATCCCGCACGTCACGCAATTCGACGAAGCCGACATCACCGCGCTCGAAGCCTTCCGCGTGCAACTCAACAAGGAAAACGAGAAGGCCGGCATCAAGGTCACAATGCTCGCATTCCTGATCAAGGCGTCAGTGGCCGCGCTGAAGAAATTCCCCGACTTCAATTCGTCGATCGAGGGCGACAACCTCGTGCTGAAGCAGTACTACAACATCGGATTCGCGGCGGACACGCCCAACGGCCTCGTGGTGCCGGTGATCAAGAACGCCGACCAGAAGGGCGTGCTGCAGATCGCGAAGGAAATGGGTGAAATGTCGGCGAAGGCGCGCGACGGCAAGCTGGGTCCGGCTGACATGCAGGGTGGATGCTTCTCGATCTCCTCGCTTGGCGGCATCGGTGGCACGGCGTTCACCCCGATCATCAATGCGCCGGAAGTGGCCATCCTTGGCGTGTCGAAGAGCGCAATGAAGCCCGTCTGGAACGGCAAGGACTTCGTGCCGGCGCTGATGGTGCCGCTGTCGATGTCGTATGACCATCGCGTGATCGACGGCGCGCAGGCCGCGCGCTTCACCGCGTATCTGGGCGGATTGCTCACCGACATGCGGCGGGTGATGCTATGAGCGCCGCCGGGCCGTCCCAAGGCGCGAATTGCACCCCCTCCGGGGGCAGCGCAGCAGCGATAGCTGCAAGCGTGGGGGTACACAAATGAGTTCGGTTGAGATCAAAGTACCGGACATCGGGGATTTCAAGGACATCCCGGTCATCGAGATCTTCGTCAAGCCGGGCGACACGGTGAAAGCCGAGGATTCGCTCGTCTCGCTCGAATCCGACAAGGCGACGATGGACGTGCCGTCACCCAAGGCCGGTGTGATCAAGGAAGTGAAGGTCAAGCTGGGCGACAAGGTCAGCGAAGGTTCGCTGATCGTGATTCTCGAGGCAGCGGGCGCCGCGGAGGTGAAGCCTGCGGCGGCGGCGTCTGCGCCCGCACCTGAGGGCGCTGCGGCGGTGCCGGCCAAGGCCACGCCCGCTGCACCGGCCGCGCCGGCGGTGCCTGCTGCACCGGCCGCGCCGATTCCGGGCGCCGCCACGTACACAGGCAAGGCCGACATCGAATGCGACATGCTGGTGTTGGGTGCTGGTCCCGGTGGCTACAGCGCGGCGTTTCGCGCGGCGGACCTGGGGTTGAAGACGGTGCTGATCGAACGCTATGCCGCACTGGGCGGCGTGTGCCTCAACGTCGGGTGCATTCCGTCGAAGGCGTTGCTGCATGTCGCCGCCGTGATGGATGAAGCGCAGTCGCTCCGCGAGCACGGCATCGCGTTCGGCGCGCCGCAGGTGGACTTGGCGAAGCTGCTCGGCTGGAAGAACAAGGTCGTGGGCAAGCTCACCGGCGGGCTGGCCGGCATGGCCAAGTTGCGCAAGGTCGAGACCATTCGCGGCGTCGGCCAATTCCTCGACCCGTATCACCTCGAGGTCAGCGTCACCGAGGGCGCCGGCGCGCAGGCCACCGGCGCCAAGAAGGTCGTCAAGTTCAGGCAGGCGATCATTGCCGCCGGATCACAGTCGATCAAGTTGCCGTTCCAACCGGACGATCCCCGCATCGTCGATTCGACCGGCGCGCTGGAGTTGCGCGGTATCCCGAAGCGGATGCTGATCGTCGGTGGCGGAATCATCGGCCTTGAAATGGGCACCGTGTATTCGTCACTTGGCGCGCGCCTCGATGTCGTGGAGATGCTGGACGGACTGATGCAGGGCGCGGACCGCGACCTCGTCAAGGTGTGGGACAAGATGAACAGGCAGCGCTTCGACCGCATGTTGCTGAAGACGAAGACCGTCGGCATCGAGGCGAAAAAAGACGCGATCCACGTCACCTTCGAGGGCGAGAACGCGCCACCGGGCCCGCAGCCTTACGACATGGTGCTGATGGCGGTGGGCCGCAGCCCGAATGGCAGGAAGATCGCCGCCGACAAGGCGGGCGTCGCGGTCACCGATCGCGGCTTCATCCCGGTGGACAACCAGATGCGGACCAACGTCGCGCACATCTTCGCGATCGGCGACATCGTCGGCCAGCCGATGCTGGCGCACAAGGCCACGCATGAGGGCCACGTCGCCGCGGAAGTGGCGTCCGGCGAGAAATCCTACTTCGACGCGCGTGTGATCCCGTCGGTGGCATACACCGATCCCGAGATCGCGTGGGTGGGGCTTACCGAAGACGAAGCGAAGGCCCAAGGCATCAAGGTCGGCAAGGGGCTCTTCCCGTGGGCCGCCTCGGGCCGCGCGATCGCCAATGGCCGCGACGAAGGCTTCACCAAGTTGCTCTTCGACGACACGACGCACCGGATCGTCGGCGGCGGCATCGTCGGCACGCATGCGGGCGACCTGATCAGCGAAGTGGCGCTGGCCATCGAGATGGGTGCCGACGCCGTGGACATCGGCAAGACGATCCACCCGCATCCCACACTCGGCGAATCGGTGGGACTTGCCGCCGAGGCCTTTGAAGGCGTGTGCACCGACCTGCCGCCCGTGCGGAAGAAGTAGCGGCGGCCGTGATGACGCAGGACGAACTGAAGCAGGCCGTGGCGCGCGAGGCGATCAAGTACGTCGTCGACGGCGAATGGGTGGGCGTGGGGTCCGGCTCCACCGCCAGTTTCTTCATCGATGAACTCGCGAAGATCAAGCACCGGATCAAGGGTGCCGTATCGAGCTCGGAAAAATCCACAGCGCTGTTGCGCGGCCATCGCATCGAGGTGGATCAGCTCAACAACGTGCATCGCCTGCCTGTCTACATTGATGGCGCCGACGAGGTGACCGAGCACGGTGCGATGATCAAGGGCGGTGGCGGCGCGCTCACGCGCGAGAAAATCGTCGCCGCGGTGGGCACGAAGTTCATCTGCATTGCCGATCAGTCGAAGCTGGTGCCGGTATTGGGCAAGTTTCCGTTGCCGGTCGAAGTGATTCCGATGGCGCGCAGCTACGTCGCCCGCGAGCTGCTGCACCTGGGCGGTCAGCCAGCCTGGCGGATGGGGTTCACGACCGACAATGGCAACGTGATCCTCGATGTCAGCGGTCTCAAGATCCTCGACCCGGTCGCGCTCGAGGCCACGATCAACCAGATCGCGGGCGTGGTCACCGTGGGACTCTTCGCCCGCCGTGGCGCTGATGTGATCCTGCTGGGCACCGAGACTGGCGTGCGGACGATCGTGCCGGCGCGCTCTCCGAAGCCACTGTAGGCGAGGCTTCAGCCTCGCGGGCATCGCGACGCATTGACCCAGCGAGGCTGAAGCCTCGCCTACAGATTCATTCTGGTTGTACATGCCGCCGCCTCGAGGGACACACTGACCCCGCGAGGCTGAAGCCTCGCCTACAGGGCCGCCCCAGACATCGGGATCATCGCGATAGAATGCCAGCCATGACGAACCTCAACATCCCCGGCCTGGCGCCAACGGAGGACGTCGCCGCCTACATGGGCGCCGTCGGCGTTGCCGCGCGCGTGGCTGCACGCGCGCTGGCGCGCGCGGATTCGGCCGCGAAGGACGCGGCGCTGCGGGCCATGGCAGCCGCACTGCGCCAGGAGATCGCCGCGTTGCTGGCGGCCAACGCGGAGGATGTCATCAGTGCGCGCGCCGCCGGCCACGATGCCGCCTTCATCGACCGCCTCGCGCTGACGCCTGCCTCCATCGAGGCGATGGCCGTCGGCCTCGAAGCCATCGTCGCGCTGCCCGACCCCGTCGGCGCGATCACCGATCTCGCGTTTCGCCCCACCGGCATCCAGGTGGGTCACATGCGCGTGCCGCTGGGTGTCGTCGGCATCATTTACGAGTCGCGGCCCAATGTCACCGCCGATGCGGCGGGCCTGTGCCTCAAGTCCGGCAACGCCACGATCCTGCGCGGCGGTTCCGAGGCCATCCGCAGCAACCGCGCCATCGCCGCATGCGTGCATCGGGGCCTGCGCGCCGCCGGATTGCCTGAGCACGCGGTGCAGGTGATCGCGACGACGGACCGCGCCGCGGTCGGCTTCCTGATCGCCGACGAAGCGCACGTGGACGTGATCGTGCCGCGCGGTGGCAGGAGCCTGATCGAACGGATCAGCCGCGATGCCAAGGTGCCCGTGATCAAGCATCTCGATGGCGTATGCCACGTGTACGTCGACGCCGCTGCCGATGAGGACATGGCCATCCGCATCGCCGACAACGCGAAGACGCAGCGTTACTCGCCGTGCAACACGATGGAAACGCTGCTGGTGCACGCCGGCATTGCGGCGCGCGTATTGCCGCCGCTGGCCGCCATCTACACCGCCAAGGGCGTGGAAATGCGTGGCTGCGAGCGCTCGCGCGCGCTGGTGCCCGCGATGAAGGCCGCCACCGAGGACGATTGGTATGCCGAATACCTGGCGCCTATCCTCGCGATCCGCATTGTCGACTCGCTCGACGAGGCGATGAACCACATTGCGCAATACGGCTCGCAGCACACCGATGCGATCGTCACCGGACATTACGACAACGCGCGGCGCTTCCTGCGCGAGGTGGACTCGAGTTCGGTGCTGGTGAATGCCTCGACGCGCTTCGCCGACGGCTTCGAGTTCGGCCTGGGTGCTGAGATCGGCATCTCCACCAACAAGCTGCATGCGCGGGGCCCCGTCGGCCTCGAAGGCCTCACCAGCCGCAAGTGGGTGGTGCTGGGGTCAGGGCAGATACGGACGTAAGTGGTTACAGCGCCGACAACGCGCTCTCCTTGAATCGAAAGCCCCACCCGGCCCCCAGTCGCGGCTGCGCCATCCCGTTCTCGATGACGATGGGCGTGTCGATGATGGCGTCGACCCAGTCGAAGGACTCCGCGCCCTGCCCGTTGGGGATCGTGCACAGCAGCGGCACGTCGTAGTCGCGGTAGTAATGCGGCAGCACGGGAATGCCGTGTGCGCCCGCGTAGGCGGCGGATTCGCGCCACGCCTCCACACTGCCGAGGCGAAGCAAATCGGGTTGCCACAGGTCGATCGCACGCCGGGCGATCAGTTCACGCAGCGGAACGAGATCGTATTCCCGCTCGCCCATCGCCAGCGCCACGCCGGCGCGGTTGCGCAGGAATGCGTAGCCATCCCAGTCGCGGTGGTCGATCGGCTCCTCGAACCAGCCGATGCCGATCTCGCGCGCGGCCAACGCGAGCGCCAGCGCGTCGGGCGGGCGCATGCCCTGATTGGCGTCGATCATCACCCGCACGTGCGGACCGACGGCCTCGCGCACTTTGCGCATGCGCGCCAGGTCGCGGCCGGGTTGCGTGGAACCCACCTTGATCTTGACGGCGGCGAAGCCCCGGCGCACATAGCTTGCGACTTCCGCCATCAGCTCATCGTCGCTGTAGGAAAGCCAGCCGCCGCTGCCGTAGGTGGGTACCGGGCGCGCGCTGCCGCCCAGCATGCGCCAGACCGGCAGGTCGAGCGTGCGCGCCTGCGCATCCCACATCGCCACGTTGGCGAGTCCCAGTGCCCAGCGCTGCAGGCCTTCCTGCCCGAAATACTCGGTCTCGTGATTCCACTGCGCGATGAAGTCCTGCGTGGCGGTAGCATCGCGGCCGCGCGCGAAGGCGGCAAGATCGCGGCACGCGCCACGCATCGCCTGCGGCGAATAGTGGAACGACAGCAGGTACGACTGCCCGACGACGCCATTGGCAAGCTCGACGTCGCAGACGATGAACTCGATGGCGGGAATCGTGTGGGTCGCGTCGGCGATCGGCTGCGACAACGTCGAGCGCGCGGAGTAAAAGCGAAGTTCCCGGATGGTGGTGGGCGTCATGGCAGGCAATGGATAGTTGCGGAATTCAAGTGGCAAGCGTGGTCGTCACCGCGCGGTGGCGCGCAAACCACAGGACGACACCGGCGATCAATACCAGAACCGGCAATGCGCCCCAGTTCATCACTTCCCAGCCCGCGGCCGAGACCAGCGCGCCCGAGGAGAACGACGACACGCCCATGATCGAGAACACGATGAAATCGTTGGCGCCTTGCGTGCGCGCCTTTTCGGCCGGCGCATAGGATTCGGTGAGCAACGTCGTGCCGCCGGTGTACATGAAGTTCCAACCGATGCCCACGAGCACCAGCGCCGCGACGAAATGCGCGAGGGTAACGCCATTGAGTGCAACCAGCGACCCCGCCGCCATCAGCACCACACCCGCGACGATGACGCGCAGCATGCCCATGCGCTTGATGAGGCTGCCGGTGAAGAATCCCGGCGCATACATGCCGACCACATGCCACTGGATGACCAGCGCCGCTTGCGAGTACGGAAGCGAACAGAAGCTCATCGCCAGCGGCGTGGCCGTCATCAGCAGGTTCATGAGCCCATAGCCCAAACCGCCCGACAACGCGGCCACGATGAACACCGGCTGGCGGATGATCTCGCGCAACGGGCGGCCACCACCGGAGCGCTCCGCAGCACTGGGTTTCGGTACC
>Ga0105047_10020385_pt1 | contig 10193 bp, 7 predicted proteins | sample MAT04_FD_78384 | JGI IMG/M metagenome (GOLD analysis project Ga0105047, IMG submission 78384) | Freshwater microbial communities from Lake Fryxell liftoff mats and glacier meltwater in Antarctica - MAT-04 (megahit assembly) | ecosystem: Environmental > Aquatic > Freshwater > Ice > Liftoff... | reverse complement strand
GTGAGTGCCGGATTCGCCGGGTTGGTGGTGATGATTCTGGCTGGTGTTTTTCTGTTTGGCAGAAGTGTTCCAGAAGCTCCCTTGGGGGCGACCGATGTCACCACGACACCGCCCGACAAGAAAAACTCGACGACTCCAAATCCCGCTGCGTCTGGTAGTGAATTAAAGCAACCCATGGTGATGGAAATTATCGATATGCAGAATGTAACAATTAATGAAGAGACTAAGCTGCAACTAACCGTTGAGACGACACAGCCACGAACTGGAAAGTCCCGCCTGCAGCTCAAGCGGGGTTGGCCGCCGGGACTGGATTTTAACGTTGCGTCTGGAATCCTGTTGTGGACGCCGACAGAGGCACAGGGACCTGGAACGTATCCGATCACAATCGAACTGACGGATTCAAATGGAAAAGTCGGCGAAGATTCATGTGAGTTTACTGTCACAGTCAACGAGGTGAATAAGCCGCCCGTCTTATCCGCGATTGAACCGTTAAAGGCCTTTGCAAACCAGCGATTCGACTACACGGTCAATGGTCGCGATGACGATGTACCAGCGAACTCTCTCGTGTTCAGTCTCCAAGGAGAAATTCCTGAAGGACGGAAAATCGAAATCCATAAACAATCCGGCGATGTGTCCTGGGACGTCTCGTACCGTGAAAAGGCATCGGCCTTCACGATGAAGGTGACTGTCGCCGACGCCGCGGGACTTTCGGCGTCGCGTGATTTTGAGTTGAAGATTGTTCCATTACTGCCGCTCACCATACCATTTGATTCGGAAACAGGTGAACTGGGTCAGAAGTTGGCTGCGGAGCAGAGCACCCAACCCGAAGAATTTGTGAATCAGCTGGGAGGCCGATTTCGGTTGATTCCTCCCGGCGAATTCGCGGCGGGATCGCCCGCAGTCAAAATCACCGAGGCGTTCTACATTGGTACCACCGAAGTGACACAGGGACAGTGGCGCTCACTGATGGGCGGCGAAGTCAGCCTCGGGCGGAATGTTGCGATGAATCAAATCACTCCAGCGGAGGCAGACGAGTTTTGTCGAAAGCTGACGATGTTGGACGGAATCGAATATCGTCTGCCGACGGAGGCGGAATGGGAATTTGCGTGTCGCGCCGGAACGGATTCGAAATACGCCATTGATCCTGCAAAGGACGGCGATGATTCCACAAAATACCGGCACTTTGCAATTGCCAAAGTTTTTAACCGCGATGGTCTGGTCCAGCCGGTTGGAGTGACGCTGGTCCGTGACGAATCGCCGCCGAAAACGGTAGTGAGACTGTCCAACGGATTTAAGCTGCTTGATATGCACGGCAATGTTGCTGAATTATGCCGCACCACGGACCGATCCAGTCTTGTTGTTCGAGGCGGTTCGTATCAAAGCCGCCCGGTCGATTGCGATTCAGCGGCGCGCGATTCAGCGAATGGAGCAACCGCTGGACTGCGACTTGTCGCTATTCCCGGCGCGAAGACGAAGGAAATGGACGATGTCAGCTTGAGCAGCGCCGCGGCGGCTCTCATTGAACTCTCAAACAGCATTGGAATGGAATTTGTCGAGATTCCGGCGGGGAAATTCAAGATGGGGGCCGCAGACAACGAACGCTCCGCAGGCCGCGAGGAGAAGCCTCAACATGTTGTTGAAATCAGCCGCCCGTTTTACATGGGTCGTTTTGAGGTGAGTCAGGCGATTTACGAAAGAGTTATGGACGGTAAGAAGATTCAACGCGAAGGAAGCTGGCAGCTTGCCCAAAAGATTCCAGCGGCATTTTCCCGAAAGGGATCGTCTTCCGATCTGGTCAAATCCCTCTCTGGCAGCGACATTGGGTATTTGCCCGTCGAGTCAATCACCTGGCGCGAGGCGAACGAGTTTTGTGAGGAACTGACCAAACTGATCCCGGAGAAAAATAAAAATCGCCGCTATCGGCTCCCGACCGAAGCGGAATGGGAATATGCCTGCCGGGCTGGTTCTGAAACGCCATTTTCGTTTGGCAAGAATCTCAACGGCGCTGGGGCGAATATTGACGGCAATTCCCCGTACGAAGTCGCGCAGAAGGGTCCGTTTCAGCAGCGAACGGAGGTCGTTGGACGCAGCGGTTCCGCGAATGCGTTTGGATTGTTTGATACGCACGGCAACGTCGCGGAATGGTGTCTGGATTTTTATGATGCCAACTACTATCAGCAGAGCCCAAAGCTGGACCCCAAAGGGCCTCCAGCAGGCAACGGACATGTGTACAAGGGAGGTTCCTGGAAGCGGCCGGCCGAAGAAGCGCGCGGTGCGGCGCGGCGCAATGGGAACCCGGATTTCGCGGGGCCGGAGGTTGGTTTTCGAGTCGTACTTGAAGTGAATCCGTGATCCTGTGGTTGGATACTCGCTATGAATCGTCGTCCGATAAAACCAACACTGTACGCTGGTGCTCCGCAGGTCGAGCCGCCACAACCCGCCGAAGGGACCGGCACGATGCGCCGCGAAATCCCGCGCGAACAGCCTGCGGCTGAAACTGCGGATACCGTCGCGCGTTTTCGCCCGCATCAGCGTCCTCCGATGGCGATAATTGAATTGCTGGATGATGGCGGGGATCGTGGTGAGGAGTTTCGTATTCGGGCCGACAACCTGACGATCGGACGCACGAGTGGCGACATTGTGATTCCGCATGACAGCCAGATTTCCGGAAGCCACGTCAGAATCTCTCGTCGAATTGTGAACTCCGAGTTTCATTGGTTTCTCACGGACTTGTCGAGTACGAACGGAACATTCCTTCGGGTTGGTAAAACCAGTTTACAGCCGAGTGTTCCCGTAATCATTGGTTCGTTTCGTTATGCGTATCGCCCTGCAGCATCTCCGGCCGTCAATGAACCTGCCGCAACAACTCCTGCGGGGACTCGTGGATGGCAGGCTCCAAGTGCGGCTGACCTCAAACGACTGACTGCCGCTCTTGTCAGAATAGCGACGGATGGAACAGAGACGGATTTTCCACTTCCGAGCGACGGAGCGAAAATTGGGACCGATCCCGGGCAGTGCCAGGTTGTTGTCTCAGATGACCCGACGGTAAATCGCGTACATGCAGCGATCCAAATGACAGACAAGGGGCTGATCATCGAAGATAACAAGTCTTTGAATGGATTGTGGGTTGCGATCTCGGAGCGGCGACTTGGGAATTCCGCGATATTTCAGATCGGCGAACAGCGAATTCGTTTCAGGGTGATCTGATGCACGTTTCATTTTCCATTCTGCGGGCAAACGGCGAAGCTGGCAAGGTTTACACAGCAGAAGGCGATGTCATCGCCTTCGGTCGTTCTGATGAGTGCGATGTGCAGCTCGATGATGGTTATGTTTCAAGTCGGCATGCCGAAATCCAGTGCATTGATGGACGATTCTACCTGCAGGATCTGAAATCGACGAATGGCACCTGGCTAAAGGAAAATCGCGTCGATGGTCGGATTCCGATCGCAGACAACGCGGTCATCGAATTCGGCAAGGGTGGACCTAAAGTTCGCGTTGTTTCATTGCTGGGGCAGGCTGCTGCTGCTGCGTTCACTTCAGAATCGAGTTTTGCGAGGCAATCACGGTCTCCGGGCGAACCGAATTCCAAGCGAGCCGAAACGACTCGGCCATCATCGACAAACGCCGGGCTTCAACTCACGGCGTTTGTTGTGGTAGGCTGTCTCACCCTCGTTGCCGGCATATTTCTGATAAGGCCGTTGCTGAAGCCATCTGATAAAAAGCTGATCAATGATTCGCATATTGCTGATGCACTGCCGCAGCCTGACAATGTGAGCGACAACGAATCAGGTGGGGAGGCACCGGCCGTCAACTCTACGATTTCTGAAACGAGTCCCGTTGATTTCGAAAAAATCGCGACGCAAGTCCAGGATCAGTCCGTGTGGATTGGGTTAAAGGTCCAAAGCGGCGATCAGGTTTTGATATACCCATTTTGCAATGGATGGATCTATTCAAATTCGTTGATCGTCGCGACAGGGTCAGCGATCGCAGATCTTGAGGCGGATCGTGAATCGAGTGAGATCGTAGTGTATTCGAATCGCCTTCCGGATACTGTTCCTTACATCACAGTCAAGAGCATGAAGATTCATCCAGGCTTCGTTACTTCAGCACCAGCAAGTTCTGCCAGCCTTGAAAATAATCTCGGGCTCCTTGAACTCTCCAGGCCATTGCCTGAATCTCCGCTGAATCAGCCGGTCGAAGTTGACATCTGGCGTAAATCATTCAATGCTGGCGCATCGGAGAAACTGATTCAGTGCGGCTATTCAATATCGCTGAAGCCTGAACCGATCTCAGCTCTGTCGATGCCTGAATTCGCCTGGAGCAACATCTCCAAAGGGGAAGTGATTCCTGGCAGTTCCGTGCAGTCTCTGCCGCTGATCCGAGTTTCGATCGACAAGGCGCAGGTTACTCGCAGCGGGCACTTTGTTATCAATGCCAATGGGAAGATTTTTGGCACGTTACTGCACATTGACGAGACGAACGCGATGCTCATACCCATTGATAGAATTCCGAAACTCTTGTCTTCACCAGCGAGTCACGCTCCATGAACACGCGCCAAAGTTTTGCAGCCGTAATAGTCCTTGCATTCTTATGCGAATCAGTCGCATACGCGGACGATCTGACAGTCCGGATGATCTTAAAAAATAGGGACGCACGGGCTCAGGCTGCGGCTAAGGATCGCGAGGCCCTGAATGAACAGAGCGTAATTTCACGTGAACGGCTTAAGCAAATTCGGGAGGTTGAAGGTTGGGCTGCTCAAGGGTTTGACGATCCTTTAGCTCCTGATGGAACCCGATATGCCAATCGCAGTGTCAAGGTCGCCCGAGTTCACGAATTGCGGGCACGGGTGGTCAGCCATCTCGTGAATCTGCCCACTGACGAATCGAAAGGTCGGATTTGGTCGGGAACGGGTCTCAATGCGATTCAGGAATGCCTTGGTATCGCTGCGCTCCAACATGAAAGGCATTTGCGAAACGCCGCGTTGATTCCGGAAGCAGAACGCGCGCCAGCTCAACAGGAACGCCTGGTATTACTGCAATCGATCGCTGCGGATGTTTCAATTCCGCGACAGTTGCTCGCCAGGATTGACTGTGTTCGCGAGGGAGATTTGGGTCAGCCGCTTCCGTTGCAACTCGATTTTACGAACGGTGGAGAATTGAAAGTCCTGCCGCTCGACTGGCCGATTTTTCTGAAGCAACAACTGGACCTAAAGGAGACGCTCGGAAGAATTGAAAAGGCAAAGGCGGAGTGCCAAAGTGCACAAAACGGTAATTACGAACCGCTGGAAGAACTGAAATACGCCATTGATGATCTCACGAAACAATTGGTAAGGATTCGAAACGATCATTTCACAGGTCAACCCGCTCGTACTACTCCTGAAGAGAATCGAATCATATCAGAGAGATCGACGCAGATTCTGAAGTCACTTAACTTTGTCAAAACTCTTCGACTTGGCGTCGTAAAGTTTGTCGAGGTCAAAGAGAGCCCCGAGGTCAGTGGTTATGTTGTGGACGGATATCAACCTGGAAGTCCTGAAGACCAAGTTTCGCTGATTACAGTCCTCGCCTACATGGAAGAACGCGGACTGCGTTTTGCCGACGCGAAAAGCGATCCACTAGGTTCCCACCTGGCGATTTTCAAACAAATGCGAAATTACTATGGCTCAATGTATGGGCTGTCTGTTGCGGTCAAAGAGCAGGAAAACGAAGTCGAAAGGATCGACGGGTTGATTGGTGACTCGCACACCACCGAACGAATGGGAATGGCATTTGACACTCTGGCACTTTGGTTGACTGCCGATCAATAAATCCATGAATCATGAATGTCACGGAATTTGAATCTGGGCAGAAAGGATTTCCGTATCAATTGGAATACAGCATCGCAACTTGCTGCAGCATCGCATCGCGGTTCTGATTTTCATCGACTTTCTTCTGGACACGATCGGACTGCTGTTTCGTCCGGGTCTCCCAGACAGAAGAAGCAATATAGGGACATTCTACTAACGTACAATGTCCCTTTTTTGTGTCTTTTTTGTGTGATTCCGGTGCCACCGTGGCGTAGGCCGTGGGTGTTCCCCTCAACCACCGAATTCGCGTCCCAAAGCTGTTGGATTTTTTGTACGAGCACCGAGGCTTCACCCTTCAACCAACTGCCCCCACAATTTGAGAGATGCATGCCTGCGAAGTGGAATTCGGTCGGTTTCCAACAAGCTTTCGTCAGAAATTGTGGTGCTCTCCTGAGCAAGGACCGTGCTGAACCGGCATCGCCTATGAATTAAGGCGACGACGCGGGAGCGAGTACGCTAAATCTGGTGGCAAGAACCGACAATTCGTGGTACGATCTTCCTATGCAAACTTCAACTATCGACAATGCAGAGTCCACCATTCTGGCCCGCGTCATTGCCGCGGATGTGCCGACGCTGCCAGAGCCTGTCGCTCGAGAATTCCTGAAGTGGGAGTTTGCGGAGACGGATCGACAGCGAATGAGTGAGCTGGCGATGAAGGCTCGACAAGGGACTTTGGACCCGGAAGAGAACGCGGAGATCGAAGCGTACGAACGAGTCAGCAGTTTTCTCGGTCTCGTCAAATCCAAAGCACGCCGGTCACTTCAGCCGCATTCGCACGAGTGATCCATCGGCAGGCGCTGATCGAGGAAGGTGTTTTTCCTCCTCGTCACTTGAGCTTGCAATCTCCCCTTTAATGCAAGCGTCAGAATAACTGTCGTTGCCTGCGACGCGGAGTTTCGGCGTTTACCGCCAAAAGCGTCACTACCGCGTCCCGCTTCAACGCCGCGGCAAAGACCCCGTTCAGGCCGATCACGTCGGATTAGTAGCCTGAAACAAAATGTTCATCATGCAAAACGCACGACCGTAGACTTGTGAACTGCTCATGCCCTATTTGTTCGATACTTTGGATGGCCCCTGCACTTGTAAATTTGTTCAAGAAACCCGGTGGTCGTGCAACAAGTTTTCAAAAGTAGGTCCAGCCTGCCGGGCTCATCATTACCCGGAACTTATTACAAATAGTATTGCAGTAAGTACAAAGTGAAAGGCGAATTTTTTGAGTTTGTTGCGAATTTACTGCGAAAGCCTTGGCGGTCTGAATGTTGCTGTAGGTCGATGGGTAACCACCATTGGACGGTGGCTCTACTTCCATGACGGCATTTCTTTTGTGCCAGCATTTAGGTCGTCGGATGCCTACACTCAATGAACTCAATCCTGAAACATGGAGTCGGCAGCACTTTGGAACCTGCCACCTCGGCGATGTGCGACGCACGCGTCTGCTGGTTCGCGATGCTCAGCAGATGGCGGAAAAACCCGATGCTTCAACCCCGCAACAGACTGAATGCTGGTCGGATTGCAAAGCCGTCTATGGACTCTTCCGACGCACCGAAGTCACTTTCGATGCTGTCACGACCGCTCATAATCGGCACACGTTAAGCCTGCCTGCGGGAAAGTATCTGGTCATCAGTGACACGACCGAAGTTGATTACGGTTACAAGAGTGAACGGCGTGGGCCTGGGCCGCTGACTTCCAAAAATCATCGTGGATTCTTTTTGCATTCGGCTGTCGTCGTTGATTCCAAAACCCGCGAGGTGATGGGCCTTGGTGCTCAGGAACTGTGGGCTCGATCAGAAGGGCAGAAGCCTCGTGTTCATCGCGTGGCGTCACGTAAGCGTGTCACCGAATCCGAAGTCTGGGGCCGCGTCATCGATCGAGTGAAGTCGAGCCGCAAGGACGTGCAGTTTATTCATGTGTGCGATCGTGGCGCTGACAACTTCGACGTGTTTGCACATCTGCACATCAAGGGCGACAGTTGGGTGATCCGAGCAGCACAATTGACGCGAAAACTCCACACTGCGGATGGCACCGTGGTGAAGCTGGGTGAAGCGATGGAGTCAGCCACGCTCATGGGAACGTACCTTGTTTATGTCTCGGCGAATACAAATCAGGCGGCGCGCTGGGCGAACGTAGAAGTGCGTTCGGCATCGTTGACACTCATTCGTCCGCGTGAAGGCGCGACGGCGTTCGTGATGGATCGCGACATCCGGTCGATTCCGACCAACGTTGTTCAGGTTCAGGAACTCAAACCTCCCAAAGGCTGTCAGGCTCTGCGATGGGTGTTGTATACGAAGGAGGCCGTATCGAGCTACAAAGAGTGTCTGCAGGTGGTTGAATACTATGAACGGCGTCCTATCGTTGAAGAGTATCATCAGTGCCTGAAGACAGGTCTTCAGATTGAGGAGCGTCAGTACGAAACCGCTGATCGTCCTGCACCAGTGATCGGTGTGATCTGCGTCCAGGCAGTGCGATTGCTTCAACTCCGCGACGTGGCTCGCACGGCTCCTGACACCCCGGCCAGAAATGTGGTGCCTTTGGAATGGCTGGCAGTGCTGGCACTGGTGCTTCGGAACCCACGACCGCTGAAAACGGTTCGCGATTTCATGCGTGCCCTTGCGAGTCTCGGAGGTTTCCTCAGCCGCAAATCCGACGGCGAACCTGGCTGGAAAACGATCTGGCGCGGACTCGAAACTCTTCTCGTCGCGATCCGAGGATACCGCGCCGCTCGCAAAAGATCCGGGTAATGATGAGTCCGGCAAGCGGGACCTACAGCGGGATTAGGTGGCCATCCAAAGTATGTTGACGAATTCGTTTCCCAGATGGGTCCGTTTTCCGCGCCGAAGCCGGTCCGATTTGCAAGCCGATCTCCAGTTCAGCAGGTTTGGCTCAATTGAAGACGGCCGCACGGCGGAGCGTGAGGAGGACATTGAGTTTTGACACCATGAATTGCAAAGTCCTGTTGCACTGGATACAGTCGCGCATCGAACGATATCCAGTTACGAGAGGAGAGGATCAGTGAATATGCCATCCAGAAATATCTTCAGTCACTGCATTTTGGCGCTCGGTTTATTGTCCTCGATCGCGGGCGCGGCTGCGGATGACATCACGCTCGACAACGTCGTTGCGCCGGGACCAAATCAAGCCGAAGAACCGATTGCCAAAGAAGCATCGCTGGAAAAGGCGGCTCATTTTCTGGATTCCGCATCCCTCACATGGCAGAAAGATCGCAAGTGTTTCACCTGCCACACCAACTTCGCGTATCTCTATGCCCGTCCGGCGATTTCAGCCGACAACACGGCACATACTCAGGTCCGCGCATTTGCCGAAGAACTTGTGCAGGCGCGATGGGCCAACGAGGGGCCTCGCTGGGATGCCGAAGTTGTGGCAGCCGCTGCGGCTCTGGCGTTCAATGATGCGGCAACCACGGACACACTTCACGCGACTTCCCGGACCGCGCTGGATCGCATGTGGACGGTGCAACAAGAAGACGGAGGTTTCAGCTGGCTCAAGTGCGACTGGCCGCCAATGGAATCCGACGATCACTATGGCGTGACACTGGCCGCGATCGCCGTTGGAGTCGCTCCGGATGACTATGCGGCAACACCTGCCGCGCAGAAAGGCATGGAAGGAATTCGTCGCTGGCTGAAAGCGAATGCTCCGCCGACACTGCATCATCAGGCGATGCTGCTGTGGGCCAATAGCTACGTTCCTGATCTGCTCACGGCAGAAGAAAAAGCAACGACAATTCAGCTGCTCACGGCATTGCAAAAACCCGACGGCGGCTGGGCATTGGCGACACTTGGCGACTGGAAACGCGGAGACGATCTGGAACAGGACACAGAACACAGCGACGGCTACGGCACGGGCTTTGTGCTGTACGCGCTGCGACGTGCCGATGTCTCGCCTTCAGACGCCGTCATTCGCAATGGTGTGACGTGGCTCAAATCCAACCAACGCGAAAGCGGACGTTGGTTCACGCGATCACTGTTTAAGGACAACCACCACTTCATCAGCCACGCCGGCACCGCAATGGCGGTGCTGGCGCTGAAGAACTGCGAAGAACCAAAGGTTGGCCTCAGCAATTAGGCGAGCGACAGCAAAGAATTGACCGCAGCTGAATTCGTGAGAATTCAGTGCTCCCCAAGTTCAACTGCCGGGTTGAAGACTTGCTCGTGGCGCAACTGTTCCACGAATGAATTAACATCGTTCGTCGGTGAACGACGACATATGCCCCAAACTTCCCTGCCATCTGATTTTCGGAATCCACTTCCCAGACAAGACCCTTCCAGAGCGTCCAGTATTTGCGCGAAATGACCAACGAAAACGACACTCGTCGAGAAATCATTGACCTGCG
>Ga0105047_10020383_pt1 | contig 10193 bp, 11 predicted proteins | sample MAT04_FD_78384 | JGI IMG/M metagenome (GOLD analysis project Ga0105047, IMG submission 78384) | Freshwater microbial communities from Lake Fryxell liftoff mats and glacier meltwater in Antarctica - MAT-04 (megahit assembly) | ecosystem: Environmental > Aquatic > Freshwater > Ice > Liftoff... | reverse complement strand
TGTTTCGGGAGTTTTGTGTGGGGAAGTGAGGGGGCAAGCGCGTTGTCAACTGATGGTCAGGAATTCCTACGGCAATTGTTGCTCAGCCCAGTCTACCAAAACACGCACTACACGTGTGGACGATCCCATATCGGTCTGAAACCCATCGGCGTGCAATTCGTGCGCGGATAGTTGCAGGAATTGGTGATGATGAGCAACGAGCTTTCTCACTTTTACATCGGCTGCGTAGGTGCCTATTGGTGTGCTCGTTTGGGTATCAGCCCAATTGATGACATCAATGGCGAAGGCGAACCAATGATGCCAGGGCGTCCAATGCGGGAGGACATCCAGATCGAGAAAGTTCTGCCACTTGTCTGCTGCGGCGAAGTAGCTGGTGGGTTGCGCGCGCGTTTCCGTGATGAAGCCCGAGGCAGCGAGATCATCCAGCGAATTCCTGACGCCGACGGACGTGTACGAGAGGCACTCCGCGACGTAGCGAATTGTCACCGGTCGGGTGTTGCCGAGTACGACGGTGAGTACATCTGCTTTCACGCCGACGCCCATCGCCGTCCGAAGGCGCAGCATGAGGTTGCCGGGCAATTTCAGCACTGGACGCGATGCACGTGAAACCACCGGAAACGCGTGCGCTTCAGAGGCGCGCTGAGTGCCCGCAACTTTTTTCCAGCGTGGTACTTTGGAGAGCGCGGGAATACGTTGCATGAAGTCTGCCACGCGTTCTGCAATTTGCTCTGGATAATTTTTCTGCAGATTCTTCAGTCGCTGTGCGCTGAGCAATGCAGAGTTTGTATGTACCCAGTCGAACAGGACATCAGTAATTCGAGACTCGTGTTGTCGGAGATACAGCGACGCGAGGATAAGGGCCTCGGGGTCAACCGGCGAAGTCCAAGTCGTTGTGGCCGACGCGGACCCTCCAATGGCCGCCCACTGTCTCCACGCGATTTCGGTGGTGACGAACTTGAGCCTGGCCCACACGTCGTTACCGTGCGTTTCGGACATGCTCGGCCACCTTGGCAATGATGTTGTGGTAGTCGGTGCCGACGTTCTTGAGGCGCGCCCACTGAATAGCGGCTTCGAGTGCTTCGTCCGTTGGCGCGATTGCCACCAGATCGCGAAAGTGCCGACTGTTGGACGTTGGCTGGTCAGCCGCCGCCTTGAGTTTGAAAAAGACCAGGTCGATTTGGCTGGCGATTCCGACATCGAGCCCGTCGTACGTGTGCCAGATGACGCGTGTGGAAAATCCGTTTGGCAATCCGATGTCCCATTGTTTTGCGGGTCCGGTGTTTAACCAGTTCACGGGCAGGCCGAAATCGCGTCCGACCTGCTCAATTGCGACGGTCAACGCGCGCGGAAGTGGTTCGGCCGGCCTTGTGAGCGATGTGAGTTCGCCCGGTCTGACTGTTTGGGCCACGATATCGACATCTCTGGTGGTCCGGTCGACCACGTGGAGCAATTGCCGCGCCGCGCCTCAAATGATCACGATGCTTGCCCGCTCGCCGTCCGCCGCGAGCAGTTCGCCTACGGCGCGGAGTGCCTGAATTGTGGTTTGGCTGTGGAGCTCGGTGTCTGCCATGGACACAAACGTTTAATATTGCTGGTGTATTAATATAATATTGCTGTCGATTTGGGGAGGAGAGGGTGAATGTGTGGCAAATGGGAAAACGCCGGGAGAAGGCCCTTTGAGGGGGGAGGTTTTGGCGCGGGGATGGGGGTCGAGACAGGAGCCATAGCAGTAGGGGACCGAATATTATTTGTGGTATTAGATAATATTATCTTCCTCAGGACTGCTTGGTGGCGGATTTACGTCAGGGGGCCAAGCAGGCGGGGCCGAAGGAGTTTACACGATGGGCGTTGTTCGGCCAGCGCTTCCTGCTGCGCCGTTCGAGCAACCGCCAACGTTTGCAGCTTCGATTCGTTGACGAGCCCGAGCCACGCATTCTGAAGATTGGTGCGATCGAGTACCTGTCGATCTGCAACGTCGTCGCCGAGCATCGATTTTGCATACAGGTATCGGTTCGTAAGAAGGCGACGCGTCGCTGACCAAAACAGCGCGCTGGAGGGAGAGGGATAAGTTGAGGCTGGCAGAATCATTTGGGGGGTTCTTGTCGATGGTTTCCGGTAGTCTGTGTTTGTAAACGGCCGAGAGGGCGCGCCATTCAGTGGAACCGGTGCTATCGCCAGTGCCGTTACTTAGCTATTCCCGGTATTGTGGCATTCGTTGGCGGCGTTAGCTCGAGTTTCGCGATGTGGGCTTCAAGCGCATCGTGAGTCCCACGCTTGTACTCGAGGAGGGCGAAGTACCCGCCAAAATACCACTTGGTCTTCCGCGGCGAGCGGGATGTCGTCCCCGTTACCTGGCGCAACCACGCGCAATGCGCGAGCCGCCAGTTGAGCCCGCCGCGATAGGTAAATCCTCGTCGGGTAAGGAACTTGAGGATGGAGTGCCGCGACTTCATTTCATGTCGCTGCAGCGTCCCGCGACACAGCACCCTCGCGCACGCGCTCTTTCGCCTCTCTAGGAATGTGAATCACCGTCAACTTGCCGGTCCGGTACAAGCGCGTGAGTTGGCCCGCAGCGTACTGGTCGTACATGCGTTGCTCGCCCGGTTTGATGGGAATCAGTGAGCGAGCAATGACGTCGCAGTGGTAACTCCAGTTCCACTGGCGCGCAGCAAAACGTGGCCCGCGTGTCGGACGGCAGGACCGCGATGGTCACGGAGGCCTTGTGTACATCGAGGCCGGCGTGGATGATCTTGGACGCTGTCGGGGAGGACGACATAGGTCGGCCCCGGAGGTGTGCGACAGGATGGGCTCGTCGTAGCTGGTTCTGGGAACTCCGACTCACATCGGGTGCAACTCACCCAGGCGAAGTGCGGGGGCCAGCCCAGACAGAAATCCTACTGAAGCAGAACCTCAGTCCCATCGTCATGATGACCGAAGATTCGGAGACCATAATCTCAGCGCTTGGCTTCGCGCCCCCGACGGACGTACGCGGTCGACTTTCGATTGCGGACATCTTCGCGAAGTCATAGTCTCGCGCTGGGATTTACTTGCTGGCGTTCACCAATCACACTTTTTACATCGGCCTAGCTAAAGAGGTCTGTCGCAGGTTTGCGCAGCATTCTGCCAACGTTGGCGACATCTCCGGTTTCACCTTTCAACCGCATCCACTTGATGCACTGGACGAAGCTGAACGACGTCTAATTCGCTCGGCAGAATCGGCGGGTTTGCCGATTACCAATCGCGTTCACGTATCAAGTATTCTGGGCGAAACGGATTTTGACATTCTGGTTTCACCGTCGCGTCAACAAGAATGGGTTACATCGTGGCCTCGCCCACTCGACCCCTCAAGTGAAGTTGTGAATCTTCCAAGCAACGCCCCGGCACGAATCCGTACAGCTCAGGCGTTCGCTCGGCTCAGACGTCATCCAGAATGGCTTGATGTGGAATCTTGCTTGCAGCAATACGCCGTTGGATGCATTCCCTTTCCACCGCAGACTCAACTCACCTTTTGGAGTGTGAGCTGCCTGCCCTCTATGAACAAGAGTACCCGGCCGCGATTCGCAGCAGTAAATGCAGGCGTCATGGAAATGTTGGTGATCGGCTGGGAAGCTGGGACCGATGACACTTGGGGGTTTGTCAACGGTTCTCGATCGGTCATCGAACGGGAGTATGGCTCGATTCAGGGGTTTAAGAAGAGTTACAAACGAGTTTATGTCGATGAGTCGCGGAGGTACCGTTCTGCAGGTGCAGATCAGATTTGTTTTATACTCTCTCAGTGAAAGAGCTTACCGTGCTTCTCAGAGAATCCGCTGTTCGCGATTCCGCAGCCCAATTGGCGCTGAACGTGATGCGCACTCGTCCGACAATCTATTCCAAGTTTCACTGTCCGGGACTTGCTGACACGATGATCTCGCGCGTTGCTTCCTAACGTAGTTGCTGCATTCAAACGCAGCGCGGGACTCTTGTAACTGCGTCGCTCCGTGGCTCCGTTCAAAGCCAGTATGTTGGAGCCTTTGACGCAGAACATGGCCTCAAGGATGTAGAATAGATCGACACCACTTTTCGACGGCCTCCATAAGCGAAAAACGATGGACACAGCTAGCGCATCATCGACGATCGCCCGCGTGCGACTGGTTGAGGGACACCGTCTTTGATGCATACTTTCAGTGCCCGGACTTATCTTACATCCTCGTTAAACCGCATCAACCCCAACTACACTCACTCGAATGGCCGTCCCTGGATTTCAAACCTGGTTCCTACCGCTACTGACAAGCGTTCGCGACGGTCAAGTCCACAAGATCGCCGAGCTCTACGTGCGCCTTGCCGACGAGATGGGTCTATCTGACGAGGATCGTGGTCAGCTGCTTGCGAGCGGCGGGCAGGCGATCTACGTCAACCGAATCGCCTGGGCGCGCACATACCTGAAAAAAGCCGGCCTGCTCGACTCGCCAAGCAAGGGGTTGATCAAGATCACGGATCGCGGACTGTCGGTGCTCTCCAAGAAGCCAACTTCGCTGACCGTGAAGTTCCTGAAGCAGTATCCGGAGTTCGTGGAGTTTCACACATACAAGGGCGACAGCGGCGACTCAGGAGGCGGAGGCGTTGCAGTCACTGAGGAAACTCCGCGCGATACGCTCGAACGTGTTCACCGCGAACTGAATGTGCAACTGGCCAGCGATGTGCTCGAGAAGGTGAAGAAGATGCCGCCGCCATTCTTCGAACGCCTAGTTGTCGATCTGTTGCTACGAATGGGATACGGCGGCTCGCGTGAGGACGCCGGGCGGACTTTAGGTAAGAGCGGCGACGGTGGCGTTGACGGCGTGATCAACGAAGATCGACTTGGGTTGGATGTCGTCTATATTCAGGCCAAGCGTTGGGAGGGCACAGTTGGTCGCCCGGTTGTGCAGGCATTTGCGGGAAGCCTCGAAGGTGTTCGGGCGCGCAAAGGTGTTTTGATAACGACCTCCAATTTTTCCTCGGACGCGCAAACATACGTTCAGGCAATTGAGAAGCGAATCGTGCTCATCGACGGCCAACTCCTCGCCAAGTTCATGATTCAACACAATGTCGGTGTCGCACCTGAGGCGACCTACGAGGTAAAACGGCTCGACACTGACTTCTTCGAGGATTGAGGCGGTCTAACATGGCATTGCTGCAGCCACAGGCTCAAAGGACTGTGGCCTTGCATGCAGCGCTCGCTGTCCACATTCTTTGGTGAGCCGCTGCTGCAGAATGCAGGCGTTAGACCGCACAAACCAGTTGCACCCAATATGATTCCGTCCACGATTCTGCGAGAGCACCTACTTCACGCGATTGCACAGATCGCTGCTAGTGGAGTTCCACGTAACCACAATCAACTGGTTACGACCTCTTGCACGAGAGCCAGCACTATCCACCGAAGTATGTGATCTCGCTTGCTTCCGCGCTTGTAGGCACGGAACTTCCAGCGAGGAAATTTCACGGCGGTGCTGAAGCCAACAATTTTCTGATTGCACGACGGTTCCAGGTCGTTGATAAGGCCGGGAATACAGTTGGAGTTGCTCCAGTCGACGAGGACGATGCGTCCGCGTTTCCGGAAGGGCGGGCGATCTATGCAATTCACCGACGCATAGAGCGCAACCCGGCTCTCATTGCGCATGTGAAGCAACGGCGTCTCAACGAAGCTGGCGATCTACTCTGCGATTGTTGCGGCTTCTCTTTCAGCAAAGCCTATGGGTCTCTCGGCTTGGGATTTATCGAAGCTCACCATACGCGCTTCGTCTCAACGTTCGAGGGCGAGGGATTGACAGACCCGGCGGAAATAGCTTTGGTTTGCTCGAACTGCCATCGGATGCTGCACCGCGAAAGGCCATGGCTTGCGATTCATGAGCTTCGTAAAATTCTTCATCCGAACCAACGTGCAGTTTAGCCGTATGTTGTTTCCACAGGCGGGCCCCTACGCGAGATGCTTCGGCAGATTCTGCAAGCGCGCCAGCGGCACGCCCTGGGCGGCCACGAGGCCTTTAATGCGATTCGTGTGCCGACCGCGATCCCGACGCGCGCTTGACCCGATTCGCCGCTTGTGACAAAGCAAGGGAGCGCACCTGCCGCCCCATTCCGTCGAGCGGCCGCACCCGGCGTATCACGCGCGGCATCGGAAGAAGACGTTCAAGGGCGCGGCCCAACTCAGAAATTCATAATGTCGAAGTCCTCCGCCTGCGCTTCCCAGTCCACAAACGGCAGGACAGCGCTCACCATGGAATCGACACTCCGAGTCGTGTCTGTTACGAACCAGCACAGACGGAGCCGGGATATCATGTCTGGATCGTCCGACTTCGCCGCAGAATCCGACTCCAGTTCGGCCAGACACAACCAGTCGGGAAGGGGCATAGTCGGAGACGGAATGACGACCACCGGCCCATCCCCATCCAGCATTCGTGCAGCGAACTCGGGGAGTGATTCCAGGATCCTTACACTCCCTGATGCGCGAGACCCCTCCATTTGGCCTGAGTAAGTGCCGCGAAGTTCAAAATGCTTCAAGATCACTACTCGGCCGTCGGTCAGCACATGCTCGGTCGGAGGCTCGCTCATGAGCGGGCACAAGCGCATTGTCCGATTCCAGTGTAGCGACAAACATCAACTCTGCATGTCATCCCCAAACTCCGATGCCGGTTTTCCGCTCGTCACCAACAGATGATCCCTCGCCCGCGCGAACGCCACGAATAGTAACTGCCGTTCCGTGTCGTACACATCCTGCAAGTCCGCATTGTCGCTCACCGTTGCCGTTTCGGCTTCAGCAAGTTGTGCAGCCGATCGATCCTCGGTGTTGCCATCAACATCGCTCACAACTTCGCCGAGTAGTCGATCGGCCCGTTAATTTCGCGTCAAGCATTCGAAGTGCCAGGGGTTCGCGAGCCTTCAACCCCTCAACTCATGTCGTACTTTCCCGAAAAAAATCGGCGGACACGACTTGTAAAGCACGGCGCCCTGCAGCGTGAACGGTCCCACCAGCTGACCACTCTCCACATGAGTGACCGCACCAAGCGACAGCCTTTCGACAAACGCGTCAAGCGCTGACGCGTTCAGTTCGTGCTTCTTGTCCGTTGTTTCAGTTGTCCGAAACTCCTGCACCAAAATCACAACGCGCTGCCCGCCTGACCGTAGTGCCGCCGTTGCCGCACCGGCAGTCGCCGTCAGCAGCTGGTACTGCAGTCCCCCCAGAGCAGGCTCCGACTCGAGCGTGCTCCCAAACAATGCCGATAGCAAACCGCTTATGCGCTTCACACCGCCCGATCTTGCATTGCCTTGCAGGCGCAGCTGAGCCGCGGCCAATGTCCGAGTAACCGTTTCACCGAACGATTCGTCGGCTTTTGACTCGACAGCGATGAGAAAGTCGCCATGCGCGTCGCGTGCCTTGACCAGCAGGTCGGTGTTCCGCGGTTCGCCATCCAATGCGTCAAACTGCAGCCGCACTTCGGGTTCGGCCGACCACTCAACTACGGGTCCAAACGCCGAGTGCGAAGCGAGCAGCACGGCAACTTGTGATGGCAAGGTCGGACTTGTAACCGCCAGCCACGAACGCGCCGCTTCCATAGCGCTCCGACCTTCTTTCCAATGTTCAGCAGATTTCGGGCCGCCAAGGTTCGCCCACTGTTCCAGCGTGGTGATCAGTTGACCATTCTTGGATATCGCCATGTGCCGTCTGTTTGAAAGAGGTATTGCGCCAGCGCGAACGCGAAGTTCTTCACAGACCCGAGCGCTTGGCCGTAGCATCCCACTGACAGAGCTAAATCTCTCGATCGCGACGCGGAAGCGCAATGATCCAAGTGAGTAGTCCAACCGGTGAATCGTTCAGCGCATACATTGGGAATGTTACGCTTGCGCCGGTACATACTTCTCAAATTTTCCGACTGACGGAGGTTCGGGACGCATGTCCGTCATATCGCGCGTTGCGCGACCGGCTGCTCGCAACTACCAACGCATCTCTTCCGCCCAATACGCGCTGATCCGGTTGGTCTGGCTCGCCTGTTCGATTGAATGCCCCGCCGTCCCACCCGCAACGCTTGCGCCCCACCCCCTCCCCCCGCAATATTCGCCCACTGGCATCACGGGATGCCTCCGGTCCGCGGAAAGGGCAGCGCCCACCCCTGCAGTTGCAGTACTCCCTACGCCCTCTTCGGGCCGATGGTGCGGACGCCGGCCACCACGAAGGAGGCGTCCCATGGTGTCACCGTTTAAACGTGCGCTCCCCGCGCGCGTTGACCTCGCGCAGCAAAAGTCCCAGGCGAAAGAGCTGTTACAAGCCTTCGCCACCGCCGACCCTGATGCAACAGCCCGCGTTCGCGCGGTGCTGCCCGACAAGGCGCGCATGGTGCTGGCCGATGCACAGTTCGTGCTGGCGCGCGAGTACGGCTTTGAAAGCTGGGGGGCGCTCAAGCGCCACATCGACGATCGCATCGCCGCGGCGCGCGCGCCGCACGAGCAGATGCACGATGCCATGCAGCGCTGCGACGCCGCGCAGGTGCATCGTCTTCTCGGACAGCACGCTGAATTCCGGCCACTGATCAATGCGCCGTTGTTTCCGTACAATGCCCCCGCGATCGTGGCCTGTGCCAATGACGCCGCGATGGTGGACGTGCTGCTGGAGTTTGGCGCCGATCCGAACAAACGCAGCGACTGGTGGGCGGGCGGCTTTCACGCGTTGCATGTCGCAACCGGCGCGGCAGCAGAACGTTTGCTGGCCGCCGGTGCGGCGCCCGACGCATGCGCGGCCGCGCATCTTGACCGGCCCGAGCTGCTGCAATCGCTGATCAACATTAATCCAAAGTGCGTGTCAGAACGCGGCGGTGATGGACAGACGCCGCTGCACTTTGCGCGGTCCAGGCAAGTGGTCGACATGCTGCTCATTGCCGGCGCGGACATCAACGCGCGCGACGTGGATCATCGCGCCACACCGGCGGAATGGATGCTCGATCGCGCGCGCGATGCAGGGCGCTACGACTTGGCGCGGTATCTCGTCGAACGGGGCGCGTCGACGGACATCTTTCTCGCCGCCGCACTGGGCCGCACGGATGATGTACTCGCGATGCTTACGCGCGACTCGGCGCTGCTTGACGCGCAGACGGGGCGCGGACGCTATGCTGAAATTCCGCCGAGCAGTTTTCATATCTACTTCTGGACCATTGGTGGGCATCGTGGGCCACTGGATGTTGCGGCGCAGTTCGGACACGAAGATACGTTAACAGCGATGTTGCCGTTCGCGACGCCGGTGCAGCAATTGCGATTGGCCTGCCGTCGCCATGACGCGGACTTAGCACACGCACTGCTGCGTGAACATCCGACGCTTGTCGAATCGCTCTCGCCCGATGATCAGCGCGCGATCACCGATGCGGCGTGGGATGCGGATGCGCCCGCCGTCGCACTCATGTTGTCGCTGGGCTTCGATCCGGCCACCCCGGGGCACGATGCGGGAACAGCGTTGCACTGCGCGTCATGGCAAGGCTCGGCAGAATGCGTCGCGGCAATCTTGCGCTACGACTCGGGGCGTGCACTCATTACGCGGTCTGATGCGCATCACAACAGCACGCCGCTTGGTTGGTGCTGTCACGGGTCGCTGCATGGGCCGAGCGACGGTGACTTCGTGCACGTGGCGCGGCTGCTGCTGGAGAACGGCGCGGTTCCGGACGCGTTGGAGGCATCCGACGCGGTGGAGGAGTTGCTGGCCGGGTGGAGCGGAGCGGGGTAGGTCGGTCAGGAATCGCCGCTCTGAGTTCGCAGCGTGGTTTATTGGGGCGAATGGGGGCGTAGCGACCCCCGTTCGGATCATGTGAATACCGAGATTTCGTTGATCTCGTGATGCAACATGGTTCGCCACCACAAATTGTCTGGTTGACGTGCGGCAATACCAGCAATGCGTACTTACGCAGCATTCTTGTCAATGCTTGGCCGTGGGTGACAGCAATGCTGGCCGCCGGCGACGGCGCAATCGCATTTATGGTGTGTGTCGCCGTTTTCTCGGCCTACTTACCAGCGCGCCGGGCGACGGCGTCGGATCCGAAAAGTGCGTAGCAGTAGCACTTCACCCGTGCGCGATCCTCGCAGAACGCAGACCCATCACCTTGCATTAGGTAATACTTAACGCCATACTAAAGTACCTACCTTAGAGGTTCTATGAGCGCACGCATCCCAGCAACCCCCAGTCAAGCCCTCCGGCG
>Ga0105047_10020380_pt1 | contig 10194 bp, 3 predicted proteins | sample MAT04_FD_78384 | JGI IMG/M metagenome (GOLD analysis project Ga0105047, IMG submission 78384) | Freshwater microbial communities from Lake Fryxell liftoff mats and glacier meltwater in Antarctica - MAT-04 (megahit assembly) | ecosystem: Environmental > Aquatic > Freshwater > Ice > Liftoff... | reverse complement strand
TTGTCGATGCCTTCTCTGGTACCCCTTTCACTCCGGTTTTCTTACCCCTTGTGTAGTTACAAAATAATTTATTCCATATTGACAAAAAATCCCTGTAACCGCTCTGTTTCACCATTTGCTTTGAACAACATATCACCTTTACCAAGTAAATGTTCCGCTCCACTCTCATCCAAAATCGTTCGAGAGTCGACTTGACTATTCATGCGGAAAGCAATCCGTGCATTCATCAATGCTTTGATATTGCTAGGAAACAATTCAGACGTAGGACGTTGAGTGCAAAGCACAAGATGTACTGAACGACTACGTCCAGCTTGTGCAATTCGACGAACATTCGTGTACAAAGCATCGCGTGCGTTCCGGTCACGCGCCACCTGATCCGCTAGATCAGCAAACTCGTCTACAATAATCACGATAGGTCGTATCTGTTCCTCATGTGATACTTGTCGATTATAATCTTCGACAGAGCGCACTCGTCGCTGAGCCAAAATACGAGAGCGGTTGTCAAGCTCATTATTCGCAATATCTCCAATAATACTTATAGCATCCGCAACGTCTGTGATGATATCGTTGCCAAACAGTTGTGGAAGTCCTCTAAAGAAGGCAAAATCCTCGAGTTTGGATGTACATAAAACGAGTTGGAGATCGGCTGCTAGAGGATGGGTCTGTAAAAGCGATAGGATCACACTATATAGGAAGATAGTTTTGCCGGACCCAGTAGTCCCGCCGACAAGCATGTGGACGAGCGTTTTCAAGTCTGCGATATAAGATATGCCGCTGGGTGTTACACCTAATGCAAGCGGCAGTTCATCAATAGTTTGAATTGTTGGTAAGGTGTCACGCGCATCGGCATTAAATTCTAGGGTCAGGCGTTTTTGGCGAGGTACATCAAGTAGTAAATTCCTGCTGTTCCGCTCAGCATGAACAATAAGACTACTGAGTGCCATTTCGCGGCCAATATCTTGAAGACTTCGATCCAATTTCTCTTTTCTTATACCGCGTGCTAGCTCAAACGGAAAACGTACGATCGCCGGTCCAACAATCGCATCACTAGGATCAATCCGCTCCACTTCAATCCCATATGAACGACATGCTTTTTTAAATTGAACCGCGATTTGCATAAGCCAAGTTGAGTTTATGGTAGTCCGATCAGATTCTTGCGGATCCAGTCCAATAGAGTTTGAAGCTGCCGGTATAGATGATTGGACATTTATCGTATCATCTACGATATCACGTTCGTATTCTCCTAAAACAATCTTGTTGTTAGGAGTGTCATTGGACAATACAGATATTCCATCAACAATTCCTCCGTCTTCGACAATCAAGCGCTGCACATCTTTCTGCCCTAATGTGATATACGCAATTTCGATTGCTCCCAATTGCCCGTGGGGTAAACCGCGCAGTATCTCTGGTTCAGAGGAACGTGTATGAGCAAGATCAATACGATAGATCCGTGCTGTCACCTCGGGAAGTACACCTGTTTCTGTATCAAAGACAATTTTGAGAAGATTAGACCAGAGCTGGCGGAAATTTTGCTGATGGCGGCGATTCTGACATTCCGTATAGAAAAGATCACGAAGAACTTCACGGCGGGGCGGGGTCAATGGCGAATCCGGTGCGTGGAAGGTCTGTCTCAGAGCTTGATAGAGCGCTGCAACCTGATCGATTGCTTTTCCTTGTACCATCCCGTTCCGGCGCGTCAATACATCTTCTTCGCTGGTAAACGTCTTTACTTCAATGGCTTCGATAATGAACTGGTCACCTTCTTTTCGTAAGGCAAGCAGATCTCCCCGCTTTTCTGTTGTATCTGTAATTCTCAACCAACGTCGTGCATCTTGACTATCGACTGCCACAACGATGGCGTCAGGAAAGGTCTCCATGTAATGCCGAACTGTAATCAACAATCCGATCAATCCAAGAGTTTTATTTTCCATCAACGTACCGTCACTGGATTGAATAACGGCTAATAATCCATCACTGATCATGTGCGAAAACTCAAGCAATAATTGGCGTATTTGTGTCTGTTCTGGATAGAGGTTGTAATGATGTTTTAACTGAAACTCAATTTCACGAGCAAAATGATCAGATGAACTTGCTAAGACCAGCACTTCGCGCCGTCCATCATGTTTGGCATAAATTCGTGCTGAGGTCAACCGATTTTCAGCGGGAAGCACTCGATCGGCCAGAAACAACCATTGCGCGCAACGCTGTAATAGTAATTTATCGAGTTGATCTCGGAAGGCTTGAGTTCGTCCAATCACCCCCATACTATGGCTCGTAAGATTCTGCCGCATATGGTTGACAAGATCATTGTAATGTGAAAACAAGCGTGCATCGTTTACAGGGATCACTTGAAACTCATCCATCACAGCATCATATTGATATTCACGAGTGATACAAAATGGCGACTCTCCAAAGAAAATTTCCGTTAGTTGAAAATCTCGAACCTCTAGCTCAGATTGATCAAACATAGCGACTACATGAGCCGGTTGTTTTCTATGTCTTTCAACAATTTCGTTAAAAACAACCGAGCGAGACTCAATCTGTAACGATAAACGTCTTAAGAAGATCAACTCTTGGTAGACGCGCTCATTTTCGCCGCTCAATAAACTGGCCAGGTAATTTCGCGCCGAGCTCGTTTCTGTAAAGAAGAGACGCACTTCTAGCCCCTGTAGGCGTTCAACAGGGTGTTTAGCTAAAAAGCGTGTGACATGGGCTAAAAATTCACTTAGACTTGGTATATCAACAACAGTGATACGCAATGGACGAGCAAGAAGTGGATAGAATGCCAAGAAACGGTCTAAGGTGTGGAACAGACTGCTGACACCATCATTCCCACTGTAGTGGTTAGATGTATTTTCATAGCATGGAAGGCTACTCAAAGCTCCAGCGAACGGAAGAATGATCGGTTTTTCCTCCGTAAGCACGTCGCTGACAAATAAGGTATGGAGAAAGTGCCGATCGTTATCCGCCTCAATAAGTAATGCCTCACGATCCTGAGCGGTCATTTCGCCGACACCGTTCTCATAAATCTCAACTAGACGCACGTACTTCCATAGATGGAGTGGATGTAGCGGCATGAGTATTGCTTTATGGGCGATAGAATCGGCAAGTTGCACTCTCACCAAAACGGTATCTAAAGCAAGAACATAAGCAACGCAGATTCGCAAAGCTTTTGCACTTACCGCATGTAATCTAGCGAAATTTTCTTTCAGCAATCTCATCAATCTATTGGCAGATTCGAGATATTCCCGAAACTGCATACGACGCTCTAAGGTACTGCCCACTGTGACCAATGGTTGAAGTACCAGTCCGTCGATAAAGGGAAGCAAATCTCTACGTCTTTTTTCATAGTCATTGAAAGCGACTATCAATATATTTTCGTCGCCCAGTTGTCGCCCAAGACGCTCGATAAGGTCTGCGAGGGTACTCTCATCTTTGACCACCGTAACGGCTTTATACGGGCTGATGGTTGTGCCTCGTCCTTCTTGGCTGTATAAATCAATAGCAGCACGTAGTGTTCTATGCTCAGTATCGATCACTCCTCCCCAATTCTCTTCTGAGCAAAAGGTGTGAACAAACTCAAGCATCTTATCGTCGGGGCGAAAATCCGTAACAAACTCAAAATCCTGCGTATGCACAGGTACAGGAATCGCCTCCCCCATCGTTCTTTCGACAGCAATGGCTTCGCTCACAGCACGTGCAATTTCCTCACGCGCTACTTCATTCGTGTCTAATAGGGCTTCGGCAAAAGTGCGCTCAAGAGGCGGTGCAGGGGTTGTCGTCTGTAACACTTCAGGTACTTCTTCAGGATTAACTTCAGATATTTCTGCGCGTGATTTCTTCGGAGGTTTGAGTTGAATCAGCTGAGCAACCTTATCATAAGTGAGCTGTTCAAATCGGTTAGGATCGTAAGCATATCGTTGCCAATCCTCTATTGTCTCCAGCGTAAGAGCAAGTTCAGCAGCTTCAGCTTCAGGAAATTGGGTCAGCTTTTTCTTAAGGTTCCGCTGCTCTGTTTTGGGGAAGTAACGGATTCTTCGACACAATTCAAGATTTCTTTTGAGTCTGTCTCTGACGTTGCGTTCACCAAAGACTTCAGGATCCCGTAGTAAGCCAATTATTGGAAATTTTTCAGGAATAACATGTCCCCTTTGGGGGTTAGATTTAATCAGTAATTCTGTGAGATATAGGGCAATGCTAAGTGGACTATGTAACTCCGCGAAATCATCCTCAGCCAAAGCTTCGAATAGTTGAGCTTGTTGCCCGTTGACCGAAATGCCGTTCCCTTTAGCCGCCCAAAGCAACATTTCTTTTGCAACATCTGTACCCGTGATAAGTGTGAACGCCGCTAATGTATGGAGCGTGGACTGTTCTCCAGTTGCAACAGCCACAGGTACGTCGTTAAGGTCTGGAGCGTTACGCCATCGGCCAGCTGCGAGCAAATCTAATGCAAAAGTTTCTTCAACAACAAAGCCAGCGCTTTCGGCTGCGTTTTCAAGGTCGGGATATGATTTACTCAATGCTAACGCCAGCCGGACTCGGCGTTTGTTCCGTCGATTGTTCAGTTCACCAAGTGCTTGGATTAATTTATAAGGATCAAAACTTGTTACTGTGGTCGACAAAATACCGAAATGCCCGACATGTTCGACATCATCAATGACCTCTTCGACTTTACGTGCCATGCTCATCGCAATGAGTTGATGAGGTGTCAACTTAGATTGAATATTTGACATAGAGAGTTATCTTTTTACCGGATGAACTAGAACTAAGCCATCGGAGCGTTGTTGTGCCAAGCCAAGCGACACCATTAACTGTGTGAATGCCTGATAATTACTATAAAGATCGTCTTCATTCACATCTCGGATAGCAGCACGATGTAAAATCTCGATATCTTCTGCGCCACCACCAACGAGAAAACCAAAGCGCTCCCACAGAATGTCGGTGAACTCTCTCATTGTCATAGGCACTGCATCTGGCGCAATGCAAGCCATTGTGAGTGCTGTCAATGTATCGGGCTGAAACGCGAAATGCTTTCGTGGATAAGGTCCTCTGGGTACGACCATGCCCGCTCTTATTCCTACCGACCGAAAGAATGCGCTCACAAAAATACCTTGCTTGTCGAATAGCATTTCAACAATGTGATGTGCTGTATCACGCAATAACTCACGCCAATCACCTATCTGCTCATCAAGCACGTAACGCTTCTTCTCATCCTTCAACAATTCTTCTTCAAGTTGATCGGTTACGTCTTTAATCGCATTCCTTACCGCATGTATTGTGACTTGTTCTGAACCACCTACTTCAACCGCCCGTTCAAAGATATATTGTTGAACAAGTCGTTCATAAAACTCAATCAGCACAACGACACAACGTATGTAGGACAACTGACTAGCGAAGCGTGTTCGTGTTCCAGATTTCTGACTTGCATCAACAAGAAAAGGAATGCGTTCGTTACCAGTTATCTTTTGGGCAAGTGTCGCAATGTATCGCAACAATGTTCCAGAAGTGAGGATGACAAGAAGACGAGCAAATCTTTGTTTACTCAGATAGGTTGGATAGTATGCTGCAAATGTGTCTAATGCCCCTCGTAACGAATGCATCTCTTCGTGTTGTCGAACTAAGCTTTCAAAGTGATCATCAGTTAAATCGTTATAATTTTGGTCGAAAGATGTTTTCTCCGATGCTAAAAAAGGCATTAGCATTGCACTCAATGGATCAGTTTCATCAATTAGAGCATCCCCTAATTTGGATAAAATGGGGGATTCCCCCCAACCAAAGTCGATCCTCAGTAACTTGCCAATAAAATTTCCTGACCATCCATCATTGTGACGATCATTCACGACCAATCTTGCACTTGCTGCTGAATAAGCACAACCAACGCCAATTTGCTGATCGAACAGCGCGCCATCAGCTCCGACATGTTGGCGAATATGTGCACGCAGCAAAGCAAGATTTCCTTCACTTACTCCTTGTAAAGGGGATAACTCGTCTAACAATGTAGTATTCTCATGACCCTTCACGGGACCACGTTTGTCAGCAATTACGGCGAGGCGGTTTGTATCTTCTGCCGTATATTGTTCGCCCGTGATTTCAAGAAACAGACCATTTGCGATGTGGGCTGCTTCCATCTCATCTGGATCGAAACCAATCCAGTGTGCGTTGATGTGACGGCGGAAGAGCGAAGTTTTCATTAATTACTCCGAACGCTGCTGTTTATTGATGACTACATGCTTTCCGCGCCGTATTGAAGTTTCTAGCACGGTATTTGAACCGATGATGTAGCTAAGAGTTTCTTGACGATTGCGTGTATTGGGTGCACTTGTAGCATGAACAGCATTCATAAACTGATACAGTCGTACTGACAACTCCTCTGGAACAAGCATTGGAGGCAATCCACGTTTCACATCACGCAGTGTTTTGAAAAGTGCGTAATCAATCTTCAGGTAAGGCGCATTTTCCTGTCTTGGGTAGACAGTTAATCGAATGTGATCTGGATAATAGTCAAATGCTTCGCGTAGATGAGATGCAAGTTGAGGGCGCTGAACAGTGACTTCTCCAGCGCGGCGCTCTACTGTCTGAACACACAAAAAAGCTTTCGGCACACGCTCGTCAAAATGATGGGAAGTCCAAATGAATAAGCGATCCCGCATCTTGGATGGCTCGAGAACCGGACAGAAGAACATATTCACTGCTTCCAGCACATCGTCCAATACGGCATCCAAATCGTCGTTGTTCGGATCAACCCAGCGCAAAAAGATATTCTCGTCTTCTGGGAGCATCTCAAGAACTTCATTGCCATCGACATGTTCAAAGTAGAACCGTCTTTTCATATGGTTAAACTTTTTTTCGCGCTCTTCGAATTCAACACGCTTATCGCTGTAAATGGTTTCAATAACGGTTGAATCTACCCAATCTGATGATGTGTGGTCGTTGTAGTACAAGCGTGAGTCCCACATCGGATGACTTATCATCGCGGGATCCATATACTTGCGGAGTAAGTCGAATATTTCACCGTGAGCATTCGGATCAAATAATTGATCCGAGTAGAGTCCATTTCGTTTTCCGCTGTAACGCGCTAGTGCTCTGCAAGTCCGCCCACCAAAAATAATATAGGAAATCATAGCGAGAAGTTCGCGAACTGTAACGTGATATCCCATCACAGCAATACGTGAAATCAGTTCGCTTAACCGTACCGCGATTTGCTCGTTTCTCAAGAGGTGACGATTGCGAGTTGTATCGCAATAGTTGAACACTGGACATCTCGGACATTGCTCGTATAACGCTTCACGGAGCATCGCCTCTAATGCAGCACCAAAAAATTCATTTTGCAAATGATTTCGTTTACCAAGATCTATAACGATTAATCGAGAGTCATCAATGGCAAGAACTGAGTGAATTTCATCATAGATAAGTTGTTGATCAAGCTGTTGTTGAACATGCTCCAAAATTGGCAGTTCGTTACTGAATTCTCGAATAAGTGTGTAAAGTGGCCATTCATTCGCAGCCATGCAAAATGGCACATCCGCTTGTAATGCATTCTGCCACTCTTGGATTATTTGTCTAGATTTGACAGCAGATGCGTCAAGGATTACTCGCGCACCCGTATAGGCGATGGCATCAAGTAACCCTGTTAAAATGTGAGTTTTCCCATCACCGGCATTACCCGTGAGGATAATAGAGTACCCCGCTTCCAATTTTGAAAGTACATATTCTTCCAACCTTGTAGTAATGTGGATAGCATCACGTTGATGACGTTGTAATCTGTCCGCATAAGAACTTGTATCACGATAGAGCTTCTGCAAAAACTCAACAGAGACGCCGGGGACGCTAGGATCGGGGATTTTTACAGCGACCATATCCTTGACCTGTGTTTGCATCATAGGTTTTACGTGAATTTCACCAGTTATCATGCGATGTTGAATACTTTGCCATTGGTAATCTCGCAAAGCGTTTAGCACAGAAGGCTTTTGAATTCGACTGTGAAGCCATCGTTGGCGCCAAAATTGCGCTATACATTCGGTAGCTTCTTCTGTGTTAGATGGGTTTGCGATGTACTCTGGAAGTATTGTGGGCTCGCCGAGTAGAAAAGTCCTTGCTTCTGTACACAATTCAACAGCGTAAAGTATGCGGGGTTGGTTGTGACGCAGGATCACATCGGAGTCAAAACCTAGATTAGACAATCCCGCCCGAATCTTACGTAGTTTTGGACTGAACCCCTCACCAAAAATGTGATTGACGTCTTGGAAACCGTATAGATATTCGTCCATTTTTGCAAGTGCTCGGCTCGTGTCCGATGAAAACTGCACCGTTCCAAAACCGCTTGTGTGTCCAATTTCACGGTATCGTAATTCCGGTTGATCAGGATGCAACAGTCCTGCAGGCAGTCGGAGGCGATTGTACTGACTACTGCCCAATCCATATAAGCTCGTGGTACCTAGATAGACCAATTCAGAGGAACGAATGACCGGTAGATTACGCAGTTGAGATGCGATGAGACTTGGTCTATCACTGTAGCGGCGGTGATAATCAGCTATGATTTGTGGGCTGAGCATAAGTAGAGCTACTAGTTTACCGCCAAGAATCTCATTATAGGGCGGGATAGCGCCACACGTCGTTATTTCGAGCATGTTGGTTCCTATGCGTCGCTTTTTGTGGGCAACTAAAGCGCTGTTGACTGCAACCAAGAACTCATCTCGATTGAGCATTCCGTCTATCGCATTTAACAGATTCGGCGTGCGACGGAGACTTTGAAAAACGAGGCGTGCCGAAAGTAGCCGACTTAGCTCAAACGCACGTTTTTTGAAAATGAGCTGACGTCTAGCATCACCTATTTTCGCCTCATAACCTTTTTCGTCGAGCGCGAGAATTTCCTTACTTACGCTGGGTTGAAGCGCCTCATCTTCAACATCCGCCAACTCGAATATCTCTTCTTCGATTTCGCCAAGATCACCATTAATGTCACTGCTTGATCTTTTCAGCTCTGATTGACGTTCTTTGGCAAAAATAGATACTTGTGTGCGAAGGCGATTGACTACTGTTTCGGATGGTTCTATAACTTCATGAGGTTCAACCAATCCTTGCCAATCAATCTCTTCAATACCCGTTTCAATATATCGTTCCAAGATATCAATTAAATATGAGCAAGTGGACAAATCTTGCCGCCGTATGACATCCAAAAAATGTCCTCTAAAATTTGCTGTTGTCCAACCGATATACACATCACGCACGCCCAATTGCATAGCAGCATTACTAAGTGCTGCTATTCCCATGACAGCATGATTCGGATGTGCAGCATCGCGAACAAGATAGAGCAGTTGCCTTCCCGGAATGCTCATACTAGGAATTGACCAAGTATGACGGAAGTAGCGCCACACATCCCCAAGTCGAATGCCTGTAAACTGATCGCGCTGCTCACTATTCACCAATTGCAGGTAAGGACGGACGGCTACAGAAAGAGCGTTTTCTTGCTCAGCCTCAGTCAAAGCAACTACATTTTGCAATCGATTTACCAATTCGGTTCCATCGGCGATAAGTAACCGAATGGATTGATGTTTTGCTTGCTGGTGCGGTTGTTCCATCCGACGGATAAAATCGACAGTTGCTGGATGTTCTAACTGTTTGCGAACTACCGGAGCTAATTCATTACGCAGATCTGATTTAAGTTTTTGTATGCCCTCAGTTGTTAATCCGCGTGCATCTGGCAAAGGAGGCGCAACTAGCTCTAACCCTGTCGGTGAATAATCCAACTCCCAACGTAAGTTGAGTAAATCAGATAAAATCAACACAGCAGTAAGGTACCGCTGACTCTCTGCGCGATTCATGGTCATTTCGCTTGCCCACGCCACCTCACTGCTGATGCGTGCCGCACGAAGTGTCTCGTCCTTACCCGTAAGGTCGCGTCTATTCAATGCTTTGCAAAGTTGATCGAAGCGACGTGCATATTCCCCTTCAAACTTTGGGGTCAATGACGTTACGACAGTTTTTACATCCGGTTTCAAAGGCAAGTCCTCAAGCAGAGGGGATCATCATAAATTAGAGTGGTATTTGCATTACCACTACGCTTAGATAGTTTGTCAATTCTAACGTACCGATGTCGAAAAGGGAACTATAGACCTATGACATTTTACTGAGTGGTTGTTCAGCATCTTTTGAAACATTGGGAAAACAAAGAGAAACTTTATTGTATATCGAAAT
>Ga0105047_10020379_pt1 | contig 10194 bp, 5 predicted proteins | sample MAT04_FD_78384 | JGI IMG/M metagenome (GOLD analysis project Ga0105047, IMG submission 78384) | Freshwater microbial communities from Lake Fryxell liftoff mats and glacier meltwater in Antarctica - MAT-04 (megahit assembly) | ecosystem: Environmental > Aquatic > Freshwater > Ice > Liftoff... | reverse complement strand
CATCCGCAGCCAGCACCTGCATGTCCCGCCAATCCAGATTCGGCTGGGCGCTGATCTCCTCGACCACTCGCTTGCGATCAACGGGTGCGATCGCTGCAAACGCGTCCATATCGAACGGTGTCCCTTCGCGCCATCGGTCGTAATTCATGGACTGGCTTTCGCGAAATCGTCGCAACGCATCCTTGGAAATATCGTCAGGCATGAAATGTCCCGTCAGACGCTCTGGAAAAAATCGTTCCCCTTGTCGTCGACCATGATAAACGCGGGGAAATTAACAACCTCGATCTTTCGTACCGCCTCCATCCCCATGTCCTCAAAATCCACCAGCTCGACCTTCCGGATGTTCGTCTGCGCTAAAATCGCGGCTGGCCCGCCAATGCTGCCCAGATAAAATCCGCCATGCTTTTTGCAGGATTCCGTCACCGTATTGGATCGATTTCCCTTGGCCAGCATGATCAAGCTCGCGCCGTGTGATTGAAACAGTTCCACGAAACTATCCATGCGACCCGCGGTCGTCGGACCGAACGATCCGCTGGCCATGCCTTCGGGCGTCTTGGCGGGGCCGGCATAATAAATCGGATGCTCCTTGAAATATGCGGGCATCGGTTGCCCTGCGTCGAGCATCTGCTTGATGCGCGCGTGGGCCGCATCACGCGCGACGACCAACGTGCCCGTTAGCTCCAGACGCGTTTTTACAGGAAACTGGCTGAGAATCTTTCGCACCCGCTCCATCCCCATGTTGAGATCAATCTTCACCGGCGGCGCAAGCGTCGGTGGATTCTGTGGAAGATACTGCGCGGGGTTTTGTTCCAGCTGCTCAAGGAAAGTTCCCTCGCACGTGATCTTCGCCTTGATCTGTCGATCCGCGCTGCACGACACGCCAATCCCGATCGGGCAACTGGCGGCATGACGCGGCAGGCGAATCACGCGGACATCATGAGCAAAATACTTTCCACCAAACTGCGCGCCGATGTGCGACTCCTGCGTCATCGTCAAAATACGCTTCTCCCATTCAAGATCGCGAAACGCCCGTCCTCCGGCTGATCCCGTTGTCGGGAGATGGTCGAGTTCATGACACGACGCCAGCTTCACCGTCTTCAGATTCATCTCAGCCGACGTACCACCAATCACGACGGCGAGGTGGTAAGGCGGGCACGCACTGGTCCCCACTTCCTTGAGCTTGCCGCGCAGGAAGTTGGCCAGATCGTTCTCATTCAGCACCGCAGGCGTTTGCTGATAGAGATAACTCTTGTTCGCACTCCCCCCGCCTTTCGCGATGAACAGGAATCGATACTCGTTCCCCTTATCCGCCAAGATGTCGACCTGCGCGGGCAGGTTCGTGCCGGTATTTTTCTCCTTGAACATTTCAAGCGGCGCCAGCTGCGAATATCGGAGATTGCGCTCCTGATACGTCTGCCAAATGCCGCGCGACAGCGCCTCGGCATCGTCGCCGTCGGTCAGCACGTACTGTCCTTTTTTCCCTGCGACGATGGCTGTCCCCGTGTCCTGGCAGGTGGGCAATTGCCCGGCAGCGGCCACCACGGCGTTTTGCAGATGCGTGTAGATAACGAAGCGATCGTTGTCCGATGCCTCGGGGTCTTCCAGTTCAAGTCGAAGTTTCTGCAGATGCTTGGGTCGTAGAAAAAATGACAGGTCTACGAATGCTTGCCTCGCAAGGTTGGTAAGCATATCGGTCTCTATTTTGAGAAATTCGTATTCCCCGATACGAACGGTACGCACACCCTCACTTGAGACTTTGCGATAGACCGTGTCGTCGGTTGAACTTTGGAAGAGAGGTTCGTATGCAAAAGTCGCCATGCCTGTTACTCCACTTGACGCTTTGATTATTCGACGGATTGCGCGCGGGGGCAAGGCGACGCGCGTGCGGGTATAATGTCGGGCATGCAATGTATATACGCGATGGTTCTGGTTCTGCTTTGTGTCAGCCTATCCCGAGCCGAGGCACCGGCGACGCAGCCCGCGCCCAGCACCGTCCCGTCAACACAACCACGAACGACGACTTCGGACGATCATCTAAGTGTCACAGAGCACCAGGCGGAGATCGGAAATGCGCAGCTTCATTATCGCGCGACAGCCGGGACGCTTGCTGTCAAAGGTGAGGATGGAAAAAAGAAGGCCGACATCTTCTTCGTCGCGTATGAAAAGTCTGATGTGCCCGACCTGTCCAAGCGGCCCATCACATTCGTCTTCAATGGCGGGCCCGGCGCGGCAGCCGTGTGGTTGCATTTGGGGACTGCCGGGCCTGTGCGCATCGTCCTGCCTGACGACGGCACGCCCCCTCCGCCGCCTTATGCAACAGCCGTCAATCAGGAAACCTGGCTGACCTCCACCGACCTGGTTTTTGTGGATCCTGTCGCCACCGGTTATTCGCGCGCGTCAGCCGATCAGGATCGCAATCAGTTTTTTGGCACCGAGGCCGACATACGATTTCTCGGGGAGTTCATCCGACTTTACCTGTCGCGCTGGGAGCGCTGGCCCAGCCCGCTATACCTCGCGGGTGAAAGTTACGGAACGACGCGGGTCGCTGGTTTGTCGGATCACCTGCTCGACCGCCACGGGATCGCAGTGAACGGGGTCGTCCTGATTTCGTCGGTGCTTGATTTTCAAACCATTTCGCTCGGCGAGGGAAATGACCTCCCTTACGCGCTTTATCTTCCCAGTTTTGCGGCCATCGCGCACTATCACAAGAAGCTTGCCCCTGACCTTCAGGATGATCTCGCACGGACGCTCGCGCAGGTGGAGAAGTTTGCCTCCGACGAATATCTGCCCGCATTGCTCAAGGGTCGCGTGCTGAGTCCCGAGCGCCGCGCAGCAATCGTTGAAACGCTGTCCCGATACACCGGCCTGCCCGCGGACATCATCGATCGCGGTGACTTGCGCATCTCACCGGAATACTTCCGCAAAAACCTGCTGGACCGCGGGCGGACGACCGTCGGGCGGTTTGACGCGCGGCTGAAAGGATTCGAGCCCGACGCCCTCTCAAGCAGCCCGCAGACGGATCCGAGCTTTCATGCGATCTACCCGGTGTATGCGGGTGCGTTTAATGCATATGTCCGTCAGCAACTGAAGTTCGACAGTGATCTCCCCTATGAAATCCTGACAAACAAAGTGTGGCCGTGGGATTTTGGATCCAATGGTCAGGGCTTCACGCGCACTGCCGACGAACTGGGCGCGTCACTGGTGAAAAACCCACACCTGCGGATCATGTTTGCCAGCGGATACTACGACCTGGCCACCCCGTACTTCGCGACGAATTGGACCATCGACCACCTGAAACTGCCCGACGCGTTGCGCGCTCGTATCTCACACATGTATTATCCAGGCGGACACATGATGTACCACGAGGCCGGATCGCGTGCCAAACTACAAAAAGACATCGCGGCCTTTTTCGCCAGCCCCGCGCGGTGAAAGCTGGAAATTGTTGACAGATCGAACGAAAATCTCAACGATGGCGCGGAAGTTAATTATCCCGCTGCACGCATTCCGTTCCCGTAGCTCAATTGGATAGAGCGTCGGCCTCCGAAGCCGAAGGTTGTAGGTTCGAGCCCCACCGGGAACACTTGATTTTATGGGAGATTATGAAGTTGTTGGGTGTAGGCGGTTGCTGTGTATCCTACAAACAACCTAAAAGCCGGCGCGCCCCACTTCTATCATTGCGCGTGACGGCGGTCCTCCTGCTTTTACGTGCGGCGTTCGTGTCGCGGCTTGCTTAGAGTTTTCGCACGAACTGGCGCCCGGCATCCATTTCCGTGATCAGCATTAGCACGTCGCTGTCGCGTGCATCGTCGGGGTGGGCAAATCGTGGCGCGTCTCCGGCATGATCGTGAACGCGCGGCCATTTCTGGATCAGGGGTCGTGCATCGGCTACGCTAGCGAACATGCTTTCACCGAAAACGCTATCTGCGGGATTTCGGCCGGAGCCGCGCGATGTCTGAAGCGGGTGACGTGACAATCCTTCTCGATCGCATCGGTGGCGGGGACGAACTGGCGGTCCGGGATCTGTACCGGGTGGTCTATGACCGCCTTCGCGAGCGGGCGCAGTCACACCTGTCGGGTGAGCGGAAAGATCACACGCTCCAGGCGACAGCGCTGGTGCACGAAGCATTCCTCAAGCTTTCCGGCAGGAACGCAACGAGGTGGCGGAACAGTCAACATTTTTATAACGCAGTATCCGAGGCGATGAGGCAGATTCTGCTCGACCACGCTCGACGCTATCGTTCCCTCAAACGAGGCGGGAACCGCAAGCGCGTGCCGTTGGATGAGTATGGCGGCCCGCAGCACGACCTGGGCCCGGACGGGATCGATGCCGAGGCGCTGGAACGAGCGTTGGTTCAGCTGGGCAAGGAAGACCCGCGTCGGCACCAGGTGGTGATGTACCGATATTTCGCCGGGCTGCCGGAGCGGCAGATCGGTGCCATCCTGAGCATCTCTGAAAAGACCGTCCGGCGCGACTGGCAGGCGTCGAAACTGTTCCTTCTAAAAGAAATGGCCGGCGACTTGCCGACCGCTCCATGAGCATGGCACTGGACATCGTCGCGGAGCTTCAAGACCTGCCCAGGCAGGAATGGTCGCAACGGCTGGCCGAGATGTCGCTTCCAGATGATATCCGACTGGAAATCGAGCGTATGCTCCGTTTCGACCAGCAGGCCGAGGATTTCCTCGAACACCGCCCCTCCGTCCTGCGGGCGATCGTATCGTCAACGGCCCTGAGCGATGGGTTACTGCGCGACTCCGGCGACGAGGCGCTCGGCATGCCGGACGCGGGGCAGACCATCGGATCATATCGCATTCTGGAGCGCATCGGCACAGGGGGCATGGGGGTTGTATTCGAGGCCGAACAGTTGTCGCCAATCCGTCGCACGGTCGCGATCAAAGTCATCAAGGCGGGGGTTGATACCGTCGAGGTGATCGAACGCTTCGAGGCCGAGCGACAGGCGCTGGCGTGGATGGATCATCCGAGCATCGCCAGGGTTTTCGATGCGGGATCGGACGCGCAGGGGAGGCCGTATTTCGTGATGGAGTACGTCGATGGTGTCGCCATCACGACGTATTGCGACGAGAACCGACTCGGCGTTCGGGCACGACTGGAGCTGTTCATCCATGTCTGCGACGCGGTGGCGCACGCGCATTCCAAGACGATCATCCACCGAGACATCAAGCCTTCGAACGTCCTGGCATTTACCGGCGACGGCAAGGCCATGGTCAAGGTGATCGATTTCGGTGTCGCCAAGGCGTTGGTCGGGGGACGATTGAATGGCCGACCCTCCAGCACGATGCTCGGACAGGCGATTGGGAGTTACGAGTCGATGAGTCCCGAGCAGGCCGACGGCAGCGCTGACGTGGACACGCGGAGCGATGTCTATTCGCTGGGCACGCTGTTGTACGAGATTCTGTGCGGCGCCAAGCCGTTCGACCTGAGGGAACTGGGCAAGGTTCCCGACGTCGAAGTCCGCCGCATCATTCGCGAGGTGGACCCACCCCGGCCCAGCCGGCGTTTGCTGTCGATAATTGAGCATCGCGGCAACGAAATCGCCGCAGCGCGGTGCCTACAACGACTCCCGCTAGCGCGCAAGCTTCAGTCCGAGCTGGACTGGATTCCGCTCATGGCATTGAAGAAAGATCGGGCGCGACGATATCCAAGCCCGATCGAGCTGGCCAATGACATCCGCAACTATCTCAGCGACCGCCCCCTGCGCGCCCGGCCGGACTCGCTGCTCTATCGCGCCAGAATGACCGTTCGCCGCAACCGGGTGGCGGTGCTCTTTTGCATCACGCTGCTGGTCCTGGGTGCCGCTTCCCTTGCCGTATACAACTACGGAATGCGCCAGGAGCAGCGCAGGACCGAGGCAGCGCTCGCGACAGCCATCGCGATGAAGCAGGAGGCTGATCTGCAACGGGCCACCGCGGACGAAGCGGCATATTCAGCCGCCATTTCCGCGGCAGACGGCGCGATCGACCGGGGCGACCTCCACGCCGCCCGCCAATGGCTTCTCGCCACACCGCGCTCGTTTCGCAATTGGGAATGGCGGTACCTGCTGTCGATCACCGATCCGGCCCTGCTGACCATTCGCGATGCCTCTCGGACTGCGGCGCTAAGTCGCGATGGCGAGCGCATCGCAACACTCTCTGCGGTGAACAGGGACGTGATCACGATCTGGGATTCCGACACCGGGCGTTTACTTCAGAGGTTGCCCGGCCAAGCGGGACCGATCACCAGCCTTAACTTCAGTCCTTCCCGGAACGTCCTGGTGATGGCCGTCGGAAACGAGGCGCAGATTCTGGATCTCGACACAGGTCAGGTGACTCAAACACTTAGAGGACATGTCGACCGCGTCTATATCACGCAATTCAGCCCGAACGGCCGGGATGTGCTCACCACCTCACGCGATCTGACCGCAGGGATCTGGGATGCGGCCAGCGGGCAACGGCGTCTAACGCTGTAGGGGCTCAACAGCCCGTTTCGTTCCGCGTCCTTCAGCTCAGACGGCAAACAGGTGGTGACTTCTTCGGCCGATGCCACCGCACGCGTCTGGGACACGCAAACCGGCCAATGCACGCTCGACCTCACTGAAAACAACCCCATCGGCACCGCCGTATTCAGCCCCGATGGCAAGTTCATCCTCACCAGCGCATTTCGCGGTGACACCCGCGTCTGGGACCGAAAAACGGGAACCATTGTGACAACGCTCCAGAGGCCGCCGCGGGGAGCGACAATCGCCCTTTACGATCCGCCCCAAACCAAAATTGCCCTGGGTTCCGACGATACGCTGATGCGCATCTGGGATGCCGCTGGCACCCGCGAGTTGGCCGTGCTGCGCGGGCACGAGGATTCAGCCATGTGATCCCATCGGCGCTCTCGGCATAGCTGATGGGTCCCTGGTATCCTTCGTGCGCCTTGGCGGCCCATGTGGGTTTCTTGGCGATCTGCTGCATCATGCGCGGCGGCCAGTCGGTATTTTTTCCCCAATGCGCCGCGTAATGCCACATGCGAAACTTCCCGCCGTCGTGAAGCACCGTGCCGTAGAAGTGAGCCGCTGAGTCATCCGACGCCCCACTTCCAAGTGGGCTTGGCCGTAAGACCGGCTCAGCGCGGACGGTCGGCCTCATCATATAGAGCCCGACATTTTTTGCGGAATGTCAGGGCCTGATCGTCAATCGCCAATAACACAAGGTTTTTAAGGGCGTCCGTGGACATGGTGAATGGGATTCTACAGAAACTGTTGACGATTTCCGCCAGTCCCTGCCTCGCGCAATGGCTAGGGTGCTGGCGCATGACCCTGCTGCGTCGCGGGTGTCAGATCCCCGAGCATGGCCTGAGCAAGCACCGCTGCGTCGGAAGTCGGTGGCGCGTGGTCGATCGCAAATTGGAGCATGAGGCGAGCTTCGTCGGGACGGTTCAACTTGCGATACCGCATCGCAACGACGATCGAAGCGCTGGGGCGGGTGGAATCGCTCATCGCGTCGAGGAACTTCGTCCATGAAGCCCGGGCGTTAATGCCTTGCCACAGGAGCATGCCGGTGACGAAATCGCGCTGGGCGAGGTGCCCTTCGGCGTAGTCATCGAGAAAACGGGTGATCGCCGCTTCACGCACCTTCTCGAAGTCGACGGCGAGTTTGGCGTCGCCGGGCACTTCGCAATCCATGGCCAGTCTGTGATTCAAGAGCAGGTCGACCATCGCCCGTGCGGTCGCCGCTCGGCTGGCACGGGGGAAATCCCGGCCCAGCACATACTCTGTCGCAATAATTTTCCCGCGCGGCGATGTCCACATCTCCCTGAACAAATTCAAGTCGAAAAGAAACATCATCTTCCCCACCGCATCCCAGACAGGGTTTCCCGTTCGCTTGGCAACGAGAGCCTTGAGGGCTCGGCTCAAGTCGTCACTGGTAAACCCACCAACGAGTGAGTCCAGTATAAGAGTGTTAATTAGTTGTGTTTCGTTAAACAGCTCGACCTCCGAACCAGCGACGGCTTGGTTGTAACGGTTTTCCGGTGATTTACGCCAGGCGTCCAGCGTCCCTTCCCGCCAGGCGGCCTCAGCGGCAGCAGGGCTTTCCTGAAGCTGTTTGATGTACCCTCGCAGCAGAGCAACATCGCACCAGGTGGCATAATCCCACCGATGGGTGGCGATAAATTTCCAAAGTGCCTCGATCTGATCTCCAGCGTCGTCGATTTTCCCCAGCGCCAGTTCGACGCGCGCCATGGCAAGTTCAATCCGTTCGCCCCCGGGCGTACCGGCGTGGCTGAGCTTTGTCCGCAGCTTTAGGCACTCCGCCTCCAAAACGGTTGAAGCCTCTCGCTTGCGCATCACGTGCGAGAGCGCATCGACCACCCCGGGTATCAGCCACGGCGCCATCACGAGGTCGTCGCCGTGCATCATTTGCAAAGCCATCACCTCGCTTTGATTCCAATTTTCGCAATTCAGGTAAAGTTGAAGTACTTGCCATCGCGCCAGGATGGCGGTCAAGTCATCTTCCGACCATGCCTCAATCACCTGAAGGCGTTTTTCAATGCGGACGATTTGCTCTGGCGTGGGGCGCTTCAACACGTTGAATCGATCGTCGATGCCGGCATATGCCTCGAGCATCTGCCGTCGCGTTTCCAGAGGCAACTGGTCGGCCAGTTCCTCAAAGGAATGGGTTGCCAGCAGTTGATTAAGGACGGCTTCGGCGTCGGGGGTTTCGCCTCGCTGGTGATGCCGCTGCCAGATCTGCGCGCTCGCCAGCGTCGCCCAGAGACTGGCGGAATGCTGGCTGAGAGTCGTCCATGCGGCGAGCGCCTCTTGGGCGCGATCCAGCTTGAGCAGGCAGACGCCGAGCTTGTATCTTGCCTGCTCGGACAGATCGGCGTCGGCTGCGTCATCGGCCTGTTGCTGATAGACCCGGGCTGCGGACGCGGGATTGCCGGCGGCGAGCAGCCTGTCGGCGTCCTCCAGTGGTGACGGGGCGGGCGGCAGGAGCTTTTGAAATAGCGACAGATCGCGGATTAAGATCGGAGTCTTGCTTTCAAGCAAGCTCACGTGGATGCGCTGCATCGGTTTTGGAAACAAGTCTCTCGCCTGAAGCGTGACGATGCCTTCCACTTGCACACGAAATACGTCGCTGCCCAGGCGTTCGATGGAGACATGCAACGGCATGCGATAGGGGTTTGGGTTGGCAACTTGCCGGCAGGCGAGGAATGTTCCCGAAGGGTCCTTTATGCTTACGGCGATTATGCCCGGCCGAGCTTGCTCGTTCTCATACGCCTGATGGCCCCCGGTTCGGGCGTCGTAATCGGCCAACGACAGACAAAAACGATAGGGCTCCTGATTCAACTCATTGGCAAAGCCAAAGATGACTTCCGTTCGACTGCCTTGTGGCGACGGTTCGATCGTCGCCACCAGACGGGCATCCCCCTCCAGGATGGACGCAAAAGGTGGCGTTGGGTCGCCGTGAATCGGGACGAGGACCGCCGCGCGGTCGTCGGTGGGGATGAGAAGCCTGTCGGCTTGTTCCATCACCGAGTCAAGATTGGAAAACGGCGGCTGCAGAGACATCACCAGTTGCCAGTCGCGTTGTCGCTGTGATCGGAGCTGCCGCAACTCCGTTGATTTCATCGCGTTCTCGTTTGAGATGCAGGCGATCAAGCGATCCACTTCGATCAGGTCGGTGGCGGAAAGATCGGGGCGGGCAAGTTTCGCGCGGATGGTCGTTTCGATGCGCACTGTGCGACGAAGCGCCAGCGTCGCTGCGCGCTCTGGAGCGATCGCGTGGAGTCGCGCCGCCAAGCCAGAAAGGCGCGCTTCGTCCGCAGTTGAGAAGCTGCTGGATTCAGTAAGTTGTTCCAGTTGTGTCGCCAGTTGCTCTGTTAGCTGACCACGCATGTGCGTCTGGCGTACGATCAGAGCGCTGATGATTGTGGCGAGAGCGATGAGGCCGACCAGCGCGGTGACGAGCTTCCGCCTGGCCAGCTTGCGAGTTGCCCAGACCAGCGCGCCGACCGGCTTGGCTTCGATCGGCTCGCCTGCCAGAAATCGCGACAGGTCATCGGCAAACGCGCCGGCGGAGCGATATCGCTTTTCCGGTTGTCGCGTGAGGCACTTGAGGCAGATCGTCTCCAGGTCACGTGGGATTTTCTTGTTCAGCGATCTCAGGGGCCGGGGATCATCAGCCGAGAGTTTCGCGATGATTTCCCAT
>Ga0105047_10020378_pt1 | contig 10194 bp, 6 predicted proteins | sample MAT04_FD_78384 | JGI IMG/M metagenome (GOLD analysis project Ga0105047, IMG submission 78384) | Freshwater microbial communities from Lake Fryxell liftoff mats and glacier meltwater in Antarctica - MAT-04 (megahit assembly) | ecosystem: Environmental > Aquatic > Freshwater > Ice > Liftoff... | reverse complement strand
GCTGACAACGGGAGGGGGTTGGCAGGATCAGATCGGTGGGCTTTACGAGGGAATAAAACTGATCGAAACACAACCTGGTTTGGAACAGTTGCCGACAATCCGGTGGCTTCCAGATTATTTACTGGGGCCGGAACAGGCGAATCGAACCGTCTTTCTCTATTACACCGGGATTACATGGGTGGCTAAGACGATTCTAAAGGAAATTGTGCGGGGGATGTTTCTGAATACGAACCGACATCTCACTCAGTTGTTTGCCATTCGTGATAACTCTCGTCTGGCCTATGATGCGATTTTGCGGGGGTCCCGCCCGGATTTGTGCCGGACAATCAGGGAGAGCTGGAGACTGAATCAGGCGCTGGATTCCGGCACTAATCCTCCGGAAGTTGCGAATTTGGTGGAGAGAATCGCGCCGCATGCGGCAGGCTTGAAGCTTCTTGGCGCGGGCGGGGGAGGTTACCTTCTTATCTTCGCCAGGGATGAGGAAGCCGGTGTTGCGATCCGACGTGAGTTGGAGAGCAATCCGTCCAATCCACGGGCGCGCTTTGTTAAGTTTCAGGTCTCGCAGACAGGGCTGCAGGTGACGCGGAGTTAGTAGGCAGCAGGCTTACCGCGCAATACGCCGGGGAATCTGAAGCAGTTGTCGCAAAAGGCAGCGAACCAATCTGCTGAAGCTAAATCTTTGACTCCCGTCAGGTTCAGATCCTCACCCTGCCGCAGCCATGGAACCAAACTCTCCCGGAGCTTATTCGACGGATTGCAAAGTCATCGCTGTCATGCCGTTGAGGGCAATAGAGACGATGATCAGAACCGTCCAGATGATCATCACTTTTTTCAAACCCTGTTGCTCAGCATTCATCCAGCCCCAAATGAAAGCATAGAGCCCGCAAATGATGCCCAGAATCCCGTGGAGCGGCCCCTTGGCTTGGAACATTTTGATGACCACCAGAATGAGGGGGATAAGGCAGGCCACGCTGGCGAGAGTTCCTAGAATTTGCATGAGTAAAAATATGGGTTACTGCGGCTACTACAACCCGGGAGGGCCATGGGGCCCGTCCGGATACACGTCAGGTAGATAATGAAAAAAGTCGTTCACGGTCCAGCACGAATCTTGCAATCCAGTAAAAGATAAAGAGTCCGAGAAAAACGGCCGCAACAGGAAACCGTTCCTCACTTCTTTGCAATATTCGCAACACTGCAGCATGCGGTCTGCCGGGTAGAACGGACACAATCGCCCACGCAACCCCGGCAAGCACAAGGAACGGCGCAAATGCATGCAACCCGAAAGCCGCGACCCAATCTCCCCGTATCCACGCCGCAGCTCCCCGGGAAAGCCCGCAGCCCGGACACGGAAAATGAATGGCCGAAGAGATGGGACACGGCCAGGCAGGCAGGGCAAAACGCGTGAGCCACACCTGAAGTAAGAGCGCCGCAGTTATCACAAGAGCCAGCGAACGGTTCGCTAGCATGTCCGTCAACGGAGTGCGCCGGGATGCATTGCGTCGTGGCGGTGGATCAACGGTATCGGACACAAAATGAAATTCCCCATCCTGGTTGAAAAAGCAAGTTCCGGGGAAGCTTTGAGGCAATGCTTCATCAGTAAATAAGGGGTTTTCGAATTCCCCATGCCATGCCGCAAACACTTTAGTTCGTTTGTGTCCTTGAGGCCCCTTGGCATTGTCGCGGAATTTCCGATACCAACCCATCGGTTCTGATTTCGATCAGCGCTAGTCCGGGACGGCCCGCGGCCATACGATGTCTTTTCCTGAGTAAAGCGAAACCTTGTCTTCGCCTTTGGCCGGTGTGGGATCGCCTCCATCATCCGCCCCGTTCACTCCGACTGAATAAAGCAGATAACCACCGGATTCCAAACGCTGATACTTGAGTGGGGCACCTGAATACCAATCGTGCGGGACCTCACCGGATTCAGATCCTTTCACCTCATTAAGCTGCCTCGGGTAACTTCCGTGGGCCAGCCTGTGCCGTTCCAAGAGAATCGCGGCCAGACACATTTGGCGGAAGACCTCTATCTTCGCCGCCGAACGCAACAAAGATCTAAAGAGGTATGTCGGTGAAATGACAGAGGCGACCGGGTAGCGCCATCGATCATAATTACTAACGGAGCCCTGAGCTTCCGCATCCTTCAAATTGAAATCCGACCATTTGCCCGATTTTTTCATCTTATGAAGCTCCTCAAAGCTGGAATAGAATTGTTCCATCAAGAAGGCCAGGTCGCCATCGATCCACAGCAGCGGCCAGAAATAACTCCTGGTGACCAAAAACGGCTCGCTCCCCAGAATTCCGGTCGGAGTATCTCCAGAATCAAATAACACTCTGCGGTGGCCGCTTTTTTTTAGCTCAATATACAGGTCCGGCATCCGGTCGAGTTCGATCCGCATGGCCTGTTCAAAGCCCGCAATATAATCGTCTCCTGAACAAATAGTCTGAAGCGAGGAAAGCTGGGCATCGGTCAATCCGGGAATCTGAAGCATCTCCCAGACGAGCTTTGAGCCGCCGAAAGTCCAAGAGCCAATTTCCATTGTAAACGCGACGGGAGTCCCGGCATCGCCAATCATGCGGCTGATTGTGGCAATCCCCCTCAAATCAGCGAGGGCACCATCAATGTTCTTCTTGCGCAAATTGAGGACGGCGCTTGTTTGGAGCCATGCCACGAATGTCGTTGTCGCCCCAAGCTCCACAATTCCCTTCAACCCATATTCGTATTCCAACGCAGGAGATTGCTTCAAAAGCGGTGCGGCTGCGGTCAGGATCTCTCTTCCGTGAATCATCTGGGATTCCACTTCCTCCCAACCGACCTTGGCGTATGTTTTGTTACCCAATTTAAACGGAGTGGCGTTTTGATGGATAATCGGGGTGATCACTCCGGGCGAGAGGTATTGCATCAATTCAGGACCGTCCAGCGCCAGCTTCGCACTTTTACTTAGCTTTGACAGCGGTTCGATGGTAGAAAGAAGCCGTCTTCCAAGATCGATTTCTTCCATCGTGTGTCTTGGACGGATTTCCTGCCGCGGGAGAGAGAACCCACTTTCCGCCAGTGCCAGCCTGATCCGTTTGAGATTTTGATGTCCCTCGATTCGCTCGCGCAGGGCATAAGCCAGTCCAACAAACAAGATCAGCAGAAAAGAGATTTTCAGTGGCAAAAGCACCCGGAAAGCTGATTTTAAAATAACGTTGGTGATGCTTCGCACTTAGACGCTATTTGAACACCTCCTCGCAAAATGTCGAGGGTAGACAAAGGGCCTGCCAATCGTGGTAGGCTCCCCGCATCCCGCTAATCGACTCTACATTTTCGCCTCCGTTTTTTTTAAGAAACGGTCATGTGCAGACGATTCTGTCGGCAATTTTTCCACGGCGGGTCGCTATGGTTTACACGCGGGAACGGCTTGAACTCGCGGACGGAGATTTTCTCGATCTCGACTGGGCAAAAGCGGGACACCGACGTGTCGCGATCATTTCTCATGGACTTGAAGGGAGCTCCACGCAGAACGATGTAAAAACTCTAGCCGCAGCATTGAACGCGGCGGGATGGGACGCGCTGGCATGGAACTTCCGGGGTTGCAGCGGAGAGGAGAACAGGTTGCTCCAGTTTTATCACAGCGGGGAGACTCTAGATCTCTCGATAGTGGTCGGACACGCCGCAGCGGAGTATCCAGAGATCGCAGTGGTCGGATTCAGCCTGGGTGGAAACATGATCTTGAAACTCGGAATCAGGCAGCCAACCCCGGCGGATCTCTTTCCAAAACCTCTCCTCATCCTGTTCTCAACCTGTTCTCAACCTGTTCTCAACGCGCATTTCTCCGGTTTTGCAAAAAGACTGCCTATTCATTCCGCCGCAACGCAGCCCGCAAAATTTGAGCCGGATGTTTTGCGGTGCGTCCGGTGCCGTCGTGAATTTGATGACGGCAACTGGTGCCCGGCGCAGCGATGATGACTTCGGAAGGTGCCTGCCGGATCGTGGGAAACAAAACCAATTCCCCGATCTGCATCGAGAGTGGATAGTGTTCGACCTCGTAGCCAAAGGACCCCGCCATGCCGCAGCAGCCGCTTGGAATCAGTTGGACTTTGTAGCCGCGAGGCAACTCCAGCGCGCGCACACTCGGCGTCAAACTGGAGAGCGCCTTTTGATGACAATGCCCGTGCAGTTTGATCACTCGTTCGCGGTCGTGAAAGGAGTCGGACGTGATGCGTCCGGCGTCCATTTCGCGGGCAATGAATTCTTCAAACAAAAAGCTGAGTTTCCCCAAAGCACGCGCCTGTTTTTGTTGTTCGCCACGCAGCAAGTCCGGGTATTCGTCGCGGAAACAGAGAATGGCCGAGGGCTCGATTCCGATGAGCGGAGTCGATTCCGAAACAAGCGGTCCGAGCAGGCGCACATTCTCCGACGCAAAACGCCGCGCTTTTCGCAAGAGCCCCTTCGACATGGCCGCCCGCCCGCTTTCGGCATGACGCGGAAAATCCACCTCATATCCCAGCGCCTCCAAAAGTTCGACCATCGCGATCCCCACGGGCACGTCTTGAAAATTACTGAATTCATCGCAAAAAATCAGCACACGCCCGTTGCATGCAGGCCCCGCCGGTTTTTGCCGACGCCGAAACCAGTGCTCCAGGGTCGTTTCATGCAAAAGCGGTATCGTGCGGTCCGGGTGAAAGCCGTTCACCTTATTCGCCGCACGCCGCAGGGTTTCGTTGCCAAAAATTGCGTTCCAAATTCCCGGGGCCAGCGCCGCCACCCGGCTCGCTGCCGCAAATTCCGAAATCAACCGCGCACGCAACGGCACCCCGTGAAGATCGTAGTATTGTTGTAAAAATTCAGCCTTCATTTTTCCGATGTCCACGTTCGAAGGACACTCGTTTTTGCAACCCTTGCAGGAGAGACATAGATCGAAAATCTCCTTCACCTCAGGACTGTCAAATGGCCGCCGTGGATCCGGTGGCTCAATCAACATCTGCCGCAAAATATTGGCCCGGGCGCGCGTCGTATCCTTTTCATTCCGCGTCGCCATGTAGCTTGGACACATCGTACCGCCCATGAGTTGCGATTTCCGGCAATCCCCCGAACCCGTGCATTGCTCGGCGGCGCGCACGATTCCCAGGGTGGAAGAAAAATCGAACACCGTCTCATATTCCGGGGTTGGCTTGCCCACGGGATGCTTCAACTGGGTGTCCATTGGCGGTGTGTCGATGATCTTGTGTGGATTAAAGATACAACGCGGATCGAACACCACCTTCACACGCCGCATTAATCCATAACAAAACTCTCCGACCATCAAGGGAATGAACTCGCCACGCAGCCGTCCATCGCCGTGTTCGCCGCTCAACGATCCCCCGTAGCGTTTCACCAGATGCGCGATATCCGTCGCAATATCGCGGAACTGCTTCACGCCCGCCGCGGTCTTGAGTTCAAAAAGCGGTCGGGTGTGAAGTTCGCCAGACCCGGCATGCGCATAATAAACGCAGGAAATACCGTATTTATCGCGCATCAAACCGTCGAACTCCGAAATGTAAGCAGGCATATCGCGCACCGCCACTGCTGTATCTTCCACTATCTCCCGCGGCTTGGCATCGCCCGGCACATTACTCATCAAGCCCTGACCGGCCCGTCGCAGTTCCCAAACGCGCGCACCTTCCTCCCCGCGCAGGATGGGGTAGGCATAACCGCGCCCTGCCTCCCGAAGTCTGGACTCCAGCGACTTCAACGCCGCCTGCAATTCCTCTTCTGTGTCTCGCCGCAGTTCGATCACCAAAATCGCCCCGGGGTCACCCACCAAAAAGAAGCGGTTTTTTGCATGCTCCAGACTGGCTTTGGTGCACTCCAAAATGTGGCGATCAATCAGTTCAACCGCCGAAGGCTTTTCCTCCAGGGCCAGCAAAGTCGCGTGCAAAGAATCATCTACCGTGGTGAAGTGCGCCACTAAAAGCGCGGCATGCTTTGGCGGTAATGGATCGCAGCTAAACTCGAATTCCACCCCGAAGAAAAGCGTGCCCTCCGAGCCGGCGATCAATTGACAAAAGTTAAATGGCTTTTCCGAGGCGGGATCAAACACGCTGCAATCCATCAACAAATCGAGCGCATACCCGGTATTGCGGCGTGGGATCGAGCGTTTCGGATAGTTTTCGGTGATCGCGGTGCGATTTCCTTCCTCCCCCAGGATGTCCCGAATTTCGCGATAAATCCGCGTTTCCAGCGAGTCGGGCGCATCGCATTTCGCTTGAAATTCCTTGCGGTTCAGCGGGCCAAAAACCACCTCTGATCCGTCGCTCAAAAATCCGCGTGCAGAAATCAAATGCTGCCGGGTGCTGCCGTAAACCACGGAGTTTGAGCCGCACGAATTGTTGCCGACCATACCGCCCATCATCGCGCGATTCGCTGTGGATGTTTCGGGACCGAAAAGCAGGCCGTGCGGCAAAAGCGCGAGATTCAACTCGTTGCGAACCACACCGGGTTGCACACGCACGCGGCGGGCCACCGGATCGATCTCCAGAATGCGCGTCATAAAACGCGAACAATCGACCACGATGCCATTGCCAACGCATTGCCCGGCCAACGAAGTTCCGGCTGTTCTGGGAATCAGCCCGATCCGATGTTCAAACGCGTAGCGCACCAGGGCGTGGATATCGGCTTCGGATTTAGGAGCGGCGACGGCCACGGGAAGCTCCTGATATTCCGAAGCGTCGGTGGCATACAAACGACGAAGCACATCGGACGTATGAAATTCACCCTCCAATTTAAGTTCGTCAAAACGATCAATGCTGGTTGGCGACATTGCAGTCATGGTATTAGCCACGCTAATCCTCAAAAACCGCGGAGGCAACTAGAGATCGCGCGTGCCTGGCGGATGGTTTTGAGTGGAATCCATGAGTTAGGTGATTGCGGCGCTGCGTTTGGGACGCCGACAGCGCGGAGTGGTTACAATCCGGCGTTGGATTTGCAGCAGTGGACGTTGCGATATCAAAATAACTTTGCGTTTAACCCACGATCTTGAGCGCTTTTTGTCCAAGCGGTGCCGTTTCACGGATACAGCCAATCTCGTTCAGCATTGTTAGATAACGATCTGTCACGCGATCCCAATCATAGTGTTCGCGCACCCTGGCCAGCGCGCGCCCGCCAAGCTCGCGGCAATAAGCGGGATCGGCTGCCAGTCGAAGCAATGCTTCCGCAAGGGCCTCTTCCGGATAATTAGCATCGAATGCTTGCCCTGCATCCGCGATCACTTCCCGCGTTGCCGCGCAATCCTGAAAGAGCACCGCATTTCCAAACGCCATCTGATCGAGCAAGACCAGGCGGGTCGCCTCAATCGTCGCCGGCAACACAAAAAACCGGCAGTTCTGGCTTAACTCCCGGTAGCCATCCCCATAAACCGGCCCGGCGAAAATCACCCCATCCACCGCCAGTTCGCGTAGTTCTGTTTCGTAAGCATTCTCATAATTCGCCCCGCCCACCACCACGAGCGGAAGGGAAGGTCGCGCTTGCGCATATGCCCGCAATAGCAAATCCACCTGATTTTCCGAGGAGAGCCGGCCGACAATGAGAATATACTCCCGTGATTTAATTCCCAAACGCGCCAATTCCCCTGCGCTCACTGGCTTCACATCTGGATCGGCTCCGTAAGCTAGATAATCCGGAGTAAATCCGTAGTGTTCTTCGTAATGTTCCACCACTGTTAGATTATCCGCCACCACGCGATGCGCCAGCCGCGTCACCCACCGCTCGCTCCATCGCAGCCAATGCTGGGCAAAGCCTCTCCATTTCGAGCGTTTGAAATCGATGCCATCCACATTCGCAATGACTTTAATCCCAGCTAATCGAAGCGGAGCGGCAAGCAGCGCATTTCCGACACCGCATAGATAGACGACATCCGGTCGCACATTCAGCAATGCCAGGAGACTCAGCATCGTGTGTAAAAAGGTTTCCACCGCGCGCAATCGGATGGTTGGCACATAGAGTAATTGCATGCCGCGATATTCGCGTGGCCGCTCCGGGTAAAGAAGGGGACGATTAAACACCACCACCCAGCAACCACGTGCTGCCAGACGGGCACCGAGTTGTTCGACGACCGTTTCAAATCCCGCATAACGCGCCGGCACTCCGCGGCAGCCCAGGAACGCAATTTTGCATCCCGCAGGTAATCCGCGGTCGCCGGGGGGGAATAGGCGATCTCTCATGGAATAATAGATAAAGAGGGAATTGTATTTAAAGTAGCGCTTCCAGAGCCGCTGAGGTTCTTGTAGCAAACGGTAGACCCAGGTTAGCCCCCGCTTTTGCATCCAACTGGGCGCGAATGGTCTGCGGCCTGCAAGAAGTTCAAACGCATCGCCCACCGCGAAGAAAACGCCTCGCGAATGTCGTTTTTGATTCTCAATTATCCAATGTTCCTGGCGTCCACCGCCCAGTGCCACCCAGATAAAATCGGCGTTCGCCTCCTGAATTTCCTTCGCGAAACCCACTTCATCTTCCTCCGTCCATTTCCGGAAGGGCGGCGAGAGCGTGCCGGCTACGCAAAGCTCCGGCTGAATCTTGTGCATTTCCGCCGCCAGTTCCCGAAGACAATCCTCACTGCCCCCGAAGAAAAAGTGGCGCGCCGGAGCCGGAGTTTGCGCGATCACATGCCGCATGAAATACGGTCCGTAAACGCGATCCTGCAAAGGGTATCCCTCATGACGCATTGACCAGATCAGCGGCATGCCGTCTGGAAGGACGAGATCAAATCGACGCATCACCTCAAAAAACACACGATCACTCCGTGCATGCGCAACCAGATGCGTGTTGCACGCCGAGACGGCACTCGGACGCGTCAATTGTGAAAGCGCCAGCACCCGGTCCAAGCCTTGACGGTAGTCCACCGCATCAATGGGAACCCCGAGCACACGTACAACTGGAGGATGCGGGGCGGGGTTCATCCCGAAACTCTGCGACATTTCCCAAAATCATTCAATTGTCGCTTTAAGTGCAAGGCAGGATTCTGCCGCCTGGCGCGGAAGGCGCGCCCGGGCAACTCGGGTGCAAAACGCCGATCAATGACTATATCAGCAAAAAAAGACAAATTTTTTTCTCATAGGACTGCATTTGTCCCACCCCCCACGGTATCACAGGCGTCATGCAAGCCATTGCCTGTGATGAATCAACCAAGCTTCCCAAAATAGATTGTCTCGCCATCTCGAGCCCAGGCCGTTCATCCTAAAATACTCGTTCAAGTTTCTTAACCGATGAAATTCTACGCTCACACCGCGAACGATGCGCTTGGCAAACCCTTGGCGGAAAGTTCGGGCAATTGGCAATCTCTTAATGAGCATCTTCGTAACGTCGCTGATGTGGCAACGCGGTTTGCATTACCGCTCGGCCTCGCCCAAGAAGCCAAACTCGTTGGGCTACTGCATGACTTGGGAAAGTATGCCCATAGGTTTCAGCAACGTTTGAAATCACCAGCAATGATTTCAGGCGTCAACCACTGGGCGGCAGGTGCTTTTGCGGCGAATCAACTCAAACAAAGACCTGCGGCATTTGTTATCGACGGACACCACACAGGACTCCCTGCCTTCAGCGACACTACGCACGGAGAGTCACTACAGCAGACGTTGCTCAAGTTCACCGACGCTCCTTCTCGCAAGGAGTTGACTTCCTGCCAAGAGTCCGGTGAAGACCTGCTGGCCCTGCTCAAAGCCGACGGCATCACTTTGCCCAATCCGCAGGCCGCTCGCTATCCAGATGCCTTCGCCAATGCCATGCGCACCAGGATGCTGTTCAGTTGCCTGGTCGATGCAGATTTTCTCGATACCGAGCAGCACTTCGACAACAGTATCTTGCCGTTGCGCACAGTTCCCGATCTCCAGCCGGAGCGTGCGTTGGAGATTCTCATGGCTCACCTGGGCAGCTTCAGTAAAGAGGGTGCCGTAAATCATACTCGTGCGCGTTTGCTGGCTGACTGCCTTGCCGCCAGTCAGAAGCAGCAAGGCCTTTTTACACTTACCGCGCCCACAGGAAGCGGCAAGACTCTGGCCTCACTTGCCTTCGCATTTAGCCACATCGCACAGCACAACGCGTCTCTTGCCCCTGATGATCCAGAGCGCTTCCGCCGCATCATCGTGGTTATTCCCTTCACCAGCATCATCGAGCAAACGGCACGAGTGTATCGGGAGCTGTTCAAGGATGCCTTGGGTGGCGACTATGTGCTGGAGCAT
>Ga0105047_10020377_pt1 | contig 10194 bp, 11 predicted proteins | sample MAT04_FD_78384 | JGI IMG/M metagenome (GOLD analysis project Ga0105047, IMG submission 78384) | Freshwater microbial communities from Lake Fryxell liftoff mats and glacier meltwater in Antarctica - MAT-04 (megahit assembly) | ecosystem: Environmental > Aquatic > Freshwater > Ice > Liftoff... | reverse complement strand
ATCTCCAGCTCTTCTTCGTCGTAGATGGTCGGCGTCGTCATGGTTTCCTCCTGTACTGCTTGGTAGCTTTGCGGCTTGGAATAATGGTTTTCAGGAAAATTTCAGATTCAGTTTCGATAAACGGCACGGCATACACATAGTCGTCAACTTGCACCATTGAGATTTTCTGCCCGGGATACTTGGCCTGATTAGGGTGGTCAAGCACCGCCAATTCATCAAAAACTGATCCTGGTTTGAAACCTCCCCCTTCAGGGGGATAGAATTCATTTGGGAGAGGGGTAACCTCTTCCAAATTCGCCCCGTAAGGGGCGTGGATTGAAACATGGTGACTGGTGTAGTTGGTGACCGCAACCATGTGGCGCGCGAAGCCCTTTAGCAAAGATGTGCCTGCATCCCATAGAGGGCCGCGGCGCATGAAGGCCGCCACGGGCGGCATTGTCTTTACGCGGTGTATGTGATATATTAATAAATGCCCTCCACACAATCAAAGACCAATTCAATGTGCCAAACCATCTCCGCATCCACCGCTCTCGCCCCATCCGTTACTTCGACCGTTGACCCTTGGGTGATGCAGCGTACCCTCATGAAGGCGTCCGGCCAAACCTTACCGGATTCCCCAAGGCTGCACAAAGGTGTTGTCCTGTACGCCGCGCTCAACCTGGAAGAAGGCGCCGAAACGATTGACGGGCTCAAAAAGGCAATGCGCCGAGTTGTTGACCTGGTGCCGGTGGATTCTCGGGACCAAAACCTGTTGGCCATGGACAACCTGGTGACACAACTCGAGGTCATCGGCGTCGCCATGAAGGCCTCCTCCAAATCCATCCGAGCTCAACTCGCAGTTGTCTCCAACGATTACTCCGCCGAACTCACTGAGGCCGAAGTCATTGAGATGGCTGACGGCACCACCGACCTTACCGTGACCAACAGTGGCTTTGCGCTCTCGCTTGGAATTGACGGGGCCGCCTGCTACAACGAGGTGGCCGGCTCCAACCTGAGTAAGCGCAACGATGAGGGCGCCATCGACAAAACTCCTGATGGCAAGTGGATTAAGAATCCGAAAAACTACCGCGAGCCCAACTTGAAGTCGGTCATCTACCCTGCTGCCCCCAAGAAGGCGTGCTGCGGTAAATGCTCGGGCTGTGGTTCGCATTGAGCAATCCTGCCGCGCATCCTCCGGTTGATGGCGCCCCCTTGGCAGAGATGGTGGAGCGCTGCGCTGCCGGGAACCAATTTGCGCCAGGCACGCCCGCCTACTAGGGGTTCTAAGCCCAAACCGGCGGAACTTGTCCGGCTCCAAAAAAGGACCGACAAACAAGTGGGGTCGCCTGGCTCATCGCATCACCCAGAAAGTGTGCGAACGAAAGACCAACCGGTAACCGCAGTGCTGACCTCTTTCATACAGGCTGGTGAGACCAAAAATGCTTTTTGCGATGACGTTGTCCTCGTTGTGGCACCACCCGCCCCGCGCAAAGGTTTGCAGGTGTGAGATGCGCCACGAGCCAAGATTGAATCCACGCAACTTACCCCGGGTGCTGGCTGGTTCATCGGCCGATGAGATGGTGGCATCCTTTTCGATTTTGTCCTGGGATGCATCGGGTGGGCAAAGGTCTGACGACATTGGGCTTGCAGGCGCGCCTGGTTAGGTTAAAGGTGTATAAAGTATATCGTAAACGAAAGCATATGTCCACCTCGCGCCACAGTCGCTGCGCGCTAGATACCGGGCCAAGCTGTTTTCACGGCAAATCAGACTGATATCAGAAGGTTTTGAATTGATGTCAGCCATTGGCAAGTGGGCAACCCTCAAGATCAGGACTACAGGCCTTCGGTGCTGGCGGCCATCTCCGGTCCAATGATCCGGCCAATCAAGAAAAGGCCATCGTTTACAACGAACTTGTAGCCAACGCCGTGGCACTGCAAACCGTCGTAGACCAGACCCAGGCCATTCACACGCTGAAGTCCAAGGGCGTCAGTATCCGTCCCGCCGATCTGGCTTTTTTGAGCCCTTATGCCACCAGCAAGCTCAAGCGTTTCGGCGAGTACCCAACCGACCTGAAGCCCGAGTCGATGCCGACTCGGACGACCCTGCCACAATAGATTTGTTCGATGTGGCAGCTTTTTACACGAATCTTACCGGTAGGCCTACAAGTCCGATCAATACCACCTGTTCTACTCCTGTTGCTGAATAGCCCCGCAACCGTGCTGCAGCTGCAGCCCGACCACGCCGCGCTGAAGCAGCTGCGCGCGTGCTACGGTATTGCTAGCTGCTAGCGCAGGTGCTACCAGCGCTAGCGGGTCTTTTCTTATAAATTTATGGCGACTCGTCTTAGGCACGTACCGCCTTGGCCGGCGCCCAGCGCGCCAACAAGCGCCCGCCCAGCATCACCACCGCCAGCGCGGCCACTACACAGGCAATGCCGGCCCACTGCCAGGGGGTGATCACCTCGTTCAGCAGGCCCACACCGGCGGCGAGGCCCACGACCGGCACGCCCAGGCTGAATGGCGCCACCCGGTTGGCCGGATGGCGTTTGAACAAGCCAGTCCACATGCCGTAGGCCAGCACCGTGGCGATCCAGCCCAGGTAGGCGGCGCCCAGCCAGGCGCTCAGGCTGGCGTGCATCCACTGGCCCTGGCGCTCCACCGGGTCAAACAGCCAGCTCAGCGCCATGAACGGCAGGATCGGCACCAGGCTGCTCCACACCACAAACTGCAGCGCGTTGTAGTGCGGGTGCGCCATCTGCGCCTTGCGGGTGATGATGTTCGACACGCCCCACATGGCGGCAGAGCCCAGGTTCAGCAGCAGGCCCAAGAGCGTGGTCGTGCCCGCGCCCGGAGCACCGCCCGCGACGAAGTTCACCGTGAAGCAGCCCAGGCCAATGGCGGCCAGCGCCAGCCCAATGCGCAATGGGCCGCTGATGCGTTCGCCCAGCAGCACCACGCCCAGCAGCGTGGTGAAAAACAGCTGCGTCTGCATCACCACAGAGGCCAGCGCCGCCGTCATCCCGGCCTGCAGCGCCACAAACAGCAGGCCAAATTGGCCCACACCCTGCGCCAAGCCGTAGTACAACAACCAACGCCAGGGTAGCTGCGGGCGCTTCACTACCAACACCAGCGGCAGCGCGGCAAACACATAGCGGGCGGCGCCCAGCTGAAAAGGCGTGAAGTCGCGCAGCGACAGCTTCATCGCCACAAAATTCGTCCCCCAGACCACCACCACACACAGCGCGGCCAGCAGGTCGGCACCCTTCAAGGGTGTGGGTTTGGCGTCGGTGTTCATGCGGGCACTTTCTGAGGGAGGGGAAGCAGCAAGCGCCATTACAGCACCTCGTCTCGCAGGTAATACCAGCGGTACAGCAGGCTCTGGCCCAAGCGCCGAAAGGGTGCGGCCCACTGCCCTTGGGCCGGATACGGCAGCGCGCTGTTGTAGATGGGGAGGTCGAACGCGGCGTCTTGCTTGCCGGCGATGCGCTCGGCCAATCGGCGCCCGGCATGCGCAGAGAACGACACGCCATTGCCGCCGTACCCCATGGCGTAGAACACCTGCTTTTTGGCATCTGGCTGCACCACGCGCGGCATCATGTCGTGGGCCACATCCACCCAGCCCCACCACGAATAGTCGATCTGAATGCCGGCCAACGGCGGGAACTTGCGCGCCAGCCCGTTGACCAGCAGCGTGTAGTGCGCGGCGCGGTGGGCGTCTGCACCGGTGATCGCGCTGCGGCTGCCAATCTGCACCCGGTTGTCCGGCAGCAGCCGGTAGTAAAAGCGCAGCGTGCGGGTGTCGGTGATGGCCTCGTGGGTCAAGAAGTTGGTGGCCTGCAGTTCGGCCGGTGTCAGCGGGCGGGTGACGATGGAGTTGGACAGCACCGGAAAGTAGCGGTTCTTCAGCGTGGAGTGCAGGTCGGGTGCGGTGTAGGCGCCGGTGGCAATGCCCACGGCGCGGGCCCGCACCGTGCCGCCAGGCGTCTGCAGGTGGTGCACGCCGTTGATGGTTTTCCAGCCGGTGACCGGGCTGGACGGGTGCACCCGCGCACCACGCGCACGCGCCTGGCGCAGGTAGCTGAAGGCCAGCTTCAGCGGGTGCACACAAATGCCCTCTCCCTCGTGCATGGCGCCTGCGGCATCTTGGTCGTTGCAGTACTGGCTGCGCACCTCGGCTGTGCTGAGCATGCGGGTGTCGTAGCCAAATTGCTCACGCATCACCCGGGCTTCGTTCTCCAAAAATGCCAATTTTTTTGGCCGGTGCGCCACGTACAAATGCCCGCCAGGCTGTGGGTCGCAGTCGCTTTGCGCGACCAGGTCTTTGAAGGTTTGGAAGCCGTAGCGGATCTCGGCGTCCAGCTTCTTGGCGGTGTCCAGCCCCCAACGGTCTATCCACTGCGAGCGGTACAGGCGGCCGCTGGCGTTCTGGCCCTGGCCGCCGTTGCGGCTGGTGCAGCCCCAGGCCACGCGGTTGGCCTCCAGCACCACGGCCTTGATGCCGTGCTCTTGCGCCAGAAACAACGCCGTGGCCAGGCCGGTAAAACCCGAGCCGATGATCACCACGTCGGCATCCACATCCCCGGTGATCGGGCCGTCGTCGTCGGGTGGCGCACCGGCGGTGGCCGCCCAGTAGGTCGGCGCGTAGTCGCGATTGTGCCCCGGGCCGATCGACACCAGTGGGTCGTAGGCCGGGTCGTAGGGGGCAAACAGTTCGGCAGGCGTGGAAGTGCGCATCGGCAGCTCGCTTTTTTCAAAAAAGTACGGGAAAGCAGGGCAGGGCGGCAGCTCAGACGGGCAGGCGTGGGCGGTCTTTGCGAAAGGCGTTTTTCACCAAAATCTTGCCGTCTTTGAAGGTGAAGATGTCCACCCCGTCGGCCTCTATGCGGGTGCCGTCGGCTGCTGTGCCGGTGAAGGTCCATTCGGACACACCGCGGTCGCCCAGCACCCAGTGCCGGCCGTCGCGCCACTGCGCATCGGGAAAGCTTTGCCAAGCAGCGGCAAAGGCGGTTGCCACCGCGCTATGGCCCACGTGCTGTGCACCAAAGACATCTGGGCCGGCAACGGTGTTGAAGATGCAATCGGTGTGCATAAAGGACATCAGCCCGGGCAGATCGTGGGCGTTCCAAGCGTCAGAGAAAGCCGCCAGCGTGGCCGCGGTGACGGCTGCAGAGGCGGCGGCATCAAGCATTTCGGGCATGGATATAGGGGTAGCGGTGGCGGCGGTATTCACAGTCTGGTTCCTGGCAAAAAATGGCATGGGTTTAAAAGACAGCCTGCCTGCGCGCTGCGCGGCTGTCGGCTGTCGGCTGGTCAAATGCTAAGGCGCAGGCCTGCCGAGCCATAGAGCCAGGGCCTGCAGATCGTGCCAGCCAGACACCGGCAGAAATGCACCACGGCTGTGCATCCACCCTGGCCGGGCTGGCCCATATGTTGCGTACACAGGGTGTATGAACAAGTCTTCTTTGCCGCCACCGCTGTGGGCGCAGCTGTTTGCCATGCCCGAAGACACGGGCCTGCCGCTGCAAACCCGCCTGCGACTGAAGGTGGTCCAGGTGATTCTGGACGGCCACCTGGCGCCCGGTGCAGGCCTGCCCTCGTCGCGCCACCTGGCCGAGGTGCTGGGTCTGAGCCGCAATACCGTCACCGCGGTGTACCAGCAGCTGGTGGACGAAGGCTACTTGGCGTCGCGGCTGCGCTCCGGCGTGTTCGTCAGCACCCAGGCGCGCGCGCTGGCGGCGCCCGACGCGCGCCATATCTTCGACCCGTTCAGCGGCGGAGCGGCCGGCGCGTCGGCACCGCTGCCCGCGTGGGCGCCGCGCATCAAGCGTTCGCTGAGGCACCAACCCACGCTGTCCAAACCCGAGCGCTGGCGCGAATTTGCCTATCCGTTTGTCTATGGCACCCACGATGCGCAGCTGTTTCCGACCGAGAATTTTCGGGAATGCTGCATGCGCACGCTGGCCCGTTCGCAGCTGCCGAACTGGACCCCCGACTTTGAGATCGACGATGTGCCCGAGCTGATCGACCAGATACGCACCCGGCTGCTGCCCAAGCGCGGCGTGTTCGCTCAGCCTGAAGAAATTCTGATCACCGTGGGCGCCCAGCATGCGTTCTACCTGCTGGCCGAGGCCTTGTTTGACGACAGTACCCGCGTGGGGTTTGAAGAGCCGGGCTATCCGCATGCGCGCAACGCGTTCTCGCTGCGCACCTCGCACCTGGTGGGCATACCGGTGGACAGCGAGGGCCTGGTGGTCGATGCATTGCCGGCGCTGGACTATGTGTTTGTGACGCCATCACACCAAAGCCCCACCACCCACACGCTGAGCCTGGAGCGCCGCCAGTGGCTGCTGCGCAAGGCTGCGCTGCAGGATTTTGTGGTGATCGAAGACGATTACGAGGCCGAGAACTTGTACGTGGGTGAACCCACGCCGGCGCTCAAAAGCCTGGACAAAACCGACCGGGTGATCTACATCGGCTCGGTGTCCAAACACCTGTCGCCGGCGCTGAGGCTGGGCTACATCGTGGCCAAAATAGAGCTGATCAGCGAGCTGCGGGTGCTGCGCCACGCGATGGTGCGCCACCCTAGCGCGTTTTTGCAGCATGCGTATGCGTTGTTCTTGGCGCTGGGCCACCACGACTCGGACGCACGCCGGGTCAACCATGTGCTGCGCCAGCGCATGGAGGCCACCATCGAATCGATGGCTCGGCACCTGCCCGACTTTGCCTGCACCGTGGCCCAAGGCGGCGCCTCTGTGTGGGTGAAGGCACCCGACTGGCTGGACGGCGGCGAGTTGGCATTGCGCGCGCGCAGCCACGGTGTGCTGGTCGAGCCCGGCGACGTGTTTTTTGCCCAGCCGCCCCGGCCGTGCCCGTACTTTCGGCTGCGGCTGTCGTCGATCGAGGCGGCCAAGGTGGACCTCGGTATCCGCGCGCTGCGCGACACCGTGAATGGGATGCTGCGCGAGCGTCCCTAGGATGGACCGGCTACATCCGCCCCTTCCACGGCACCAGCTTGCGCTCGCCCCAGCGCATCAGCAGGTCAAATAGATAGGCCACCACACCGATCACGATGATGCCCATCACCACGATGTCGGTGCGCAAAAAGTTCGATGCATTCAGCACCATCTGGCCCAGGCCTAGGTTGGCTGCCACCATCTCGGCGGCCACCAGGGTGGTCCAGCCAAAACCGATGGCGATGCGCATGCCGATCAGGATGTCGGGCATGGCCGACGGCAAGATCACGTGGCGCACCACCTGCATGTAGCTGGCGCCCATCGAGTACGCGGCGTTGATCTGCTCTTGCGATGCACTGCGCATGCCGGAGCGGGCGGCCAGCGCCAGCGGGGCAAAACAACTGAGAAAGATCAGCAATATCTTGGGTGTTTCGTCGATGCCAAACCAGATGATGATCAGCGGCAGGTAGGCCAGCGGCGGCAGCGGGCGGTAGAACTCCAGCGGCGGATCAAAGATGCCACGCATCACCCGCGACATGCCCATCGAGATGCCCAGCGGAATCGCCGTCAGGCAGGCCAACACAAAGGCCGAGAACACCCGCGCAATGCTGGCCAAAAAATGCTGCCACAGCGGTTTGTCATTGGCCTGGCCGGTCAGGTACAGGTAGAACTGCTCGAACACCGCCTGCGGTGTCGGCAAAAACAGAGGCTTCACCAAGCCCAGGTTGGTCACCGCAAACCACAGGCCCAGCAGCACGATCACGGTGGCGGTGCTGATGCCCACACTGCTGCCTTCTCCTAGCACCTTGAATCGGCTGGTTTTTTGCATCGCAGGTTTGCTGCGTGGCGCGGCGGTGGGCAAGGGCACGGCGGTAGCAGCCGGCGCTGCTATAAAGATGGCCATATCAGGCATGGGCGACCTCTCTTTGGTGGATGATGGACAGCACTTCTTCGCGCATGCGGATGAATTCCGGCTCGGACTTCACCTTGCGCGCATCGCCGTGCGATAAAAATTGGCGCGAAAACGGCACGTCTTCGTAGACATGCGAGATGCGGCCGGGGCTGGGGCTCATGACGATTAGCCTCGTTGCTAAAAACAGCGCTTCTTCGACCGAGTGGGTGATGAAGAAAACCATCTTGTGCGACTTTCTCCAGGCATGCAGCAAGATCTCTTGCACCTGTTCGCGGGTAAAGGCATCCAACGCACCCATCGGTTCGTCCATCAACAACACCGCCGGATCGCTGGCCAATGCGCGGGCAATACCCACGCGCTGCTGCATGCCGCCCGACAGCTCGTACACCGTGCGGTCGGCGTATTTCTCCAAGCCCACCAGGCCCAGCTTTTCTTGCGCCACCGCATCGCGCTGGGCCTTGCTGATGCCGTTCAGGCGCAGGCCCAGCGACACGTTGTCGCGCACATTCAGCCAGGGCATCAGGGCATGCTTTTGGAACACCACGCCGCGGTCGGCGCTGGGGCCTACCACCGGCTGGCCGTCGAGCAGAATCTCGCCGCCAGAGGGCGGCAGAAAGCCGGCGATGCAGTTCAGCAACGTGGTTTTGCCACAGCCGGACGCACCAAGCGCCACGACAAAGTCGCCGTCACGCATCTGCAAGTTGACCGGTGCCAGCGCCTGCAGCGTGCCGCCTTTGATGGCGTAGTGGACAGTGAGGTCGCGGATGTCCAGAGTGGGCATGGTGGTCCTTTGTAGGGAGGTGGAGTGGTTGTCGGCTTACTTCGCCATCGCCTTTTGCACGTAGGCGGTGGTCACAAAGGCGCTGTAGTCGGGTTTGACTTCTTGTACCCGGCCTTGCTCTTTCAAGAATGCCGCGGTGCCGGCCATGGCCTTGGCTGCGCCGCCACCCAACCAGGCGGGGGACGCCTGTTCGGCCAGCGTGGGAAAGGTGTACAGCGCCATGGCGGGCACAACGTCGGCCGGGTTGGCTTTTGTCCACTTGGCCATGGCCTTCACCTCGGGTGAGTCCACGGCCCAGCTCTTACCTGACGCCTTGTACTCCTCGTCGGCGCGGTTCAGCGCCTTCACAAAGGCCACCATAAAGGGCTCATTGGCGGCCGCCCATTTGGCGTTGACGATGATGCCTTCAAAGGTGGGCGCACCTCTTTTGCCAATGCTGCCCGAGGTGGCAATCACCTTGCCGTTGCTTTTGATCTTGGACAGCACCGGGTCCCAGATGAAAGTGGCGTCGATGTCACCGCGCTCCCAGGCTGCGGCTATTTCGGGCGGGCGCATGTTCATCACGTTCACGTCCTTGCCCGGTACGCCGTCCATCTTCATGCCGGCCATCAGCTGGTAGTGCGCGGTGGAGACAAACGGCGTGGCCACTTTCTTGCCGACCAGGTCTTTCATGCTGGTGATGCCGGAGCCGTTGCGGGCCACCAGCGCTTCGGCGTTGGCGATGTCGGCCGAGATCCAGAACAGCTTGATGTCTTGGCCCTGGCTGGCAGCGGCGGTCAGCGGGCTGGAGCCGGCTTCGCCCATTTGCACATCGCCCGATGCCATCGCGCGGATCACGTCGCCACCGCCGGAGAACATGCGCCAGTTGATCTTGTAGCCGGTGGTTTTCTCCAGCTCGCCAGATTCCATCACCAGGCGCAGCGGCACCAGCATGTCTTGGTGGGCGAAGGTCAGCTCTTTGGTCTGCGCGAATGTCGCGCCGCTTGTGAGGCAGGCCACGAGGGCCAGGGAAACGATTCTGCTCAGCATGCTGAAAACTCCAGTGGGTTCGACATCGGAATGCGGCAACTAAAGGGAAAGCGCCGCGCCGTTGTCAATTCTCTAAGCAAGATGCTGGCCGGAGAAGTGCCAGAAAAGTAGCGCCTTAGGAGCCAGCCCGTGGAGCGCCACGTTCATTCTGGTGCGCCACCAAACCAATGCACCAGAATGAGCGGGGGCCGTTCCGCGCCCATGCCATGCGGCGCATGCGATGGTTGGACGGCACCCAGGGACGCCGCACCCAGGTTGTATGTGCTATGTATTTAGTAGCTAATTGCGCAGATGGAATATGCGCTAGAGGCCTAAAAGGCTTGTATTTTTAGCTGTGGCCGCGGTCGGGATTCGCCGTTAGGCGGCAAGTGGGATGTCCAGCCGCACCTCGCCGGTTGCCACGCCACGCTGCTGCCCGTTTGAGGCCCATGGCCCATTCGCGGTACTTGACGCAAAAGCTGGTGTACTTGAAGGCCAGCTCGTTGTCTTTGGCGTATTCCTCCCACAGCAGTTGCAGAGTGACACCGGCGCGTTTGAGT
>Ga0105047_10020374_pt1 | contig 10195 bp, 7 predicted proteins | sample MAT04_FD_78384 | JGI IMG/M metagenome (GOLD analysis project Ga0105047, IMG submission 78384) | Freshwater microbial communities from Lake Fryxell liftoff mats and glacier meltwater in Antarctica - MAT-04 (megahit assembly) | ecosystem: Environmental > Aquatic > Freshwater > Ice > Liftoff... | reverse complement strand
TCCCCAGGACAGCCTAGTTCACTCTGGAAGCTACCCACTGCCGTACCGATCCGGCTGTTCTTATTACTGGTAATCCAGTGGCTTGTATGGTCGTAATAGAACTTTACGCCGCCGATGGCCGGCTGGTCGAGCACAATATTCGAGCCATTCAGCTGTGCGCCACTGCCGTAGTTTTCATTCCAGGCGCCGTCAATGGCGACCTTGTACTGCCATTGTCCTGCCGGCACGTTGAGCGCCGCTTGCCAGACGTCGTCGGCAGCATCGTAAACGAGTTGGCTGGCTGTACAGGAAGGATCCCAGTCGCCGGCGCAACCTAACTCGCTCTGCAAATCGCCCACAAGTGTCACGGTGGCAGGCGCGGGCGTGTGACTGGCAGGCGGCGCTGCAAGCGCTGGCTGCGTAGGCAGCACCGCACCGCTTGCGACCGAAATCAGGATAGCAAAAAGCGCCATCCAATGGAGGAGGGTGGAAAATCGCTGGTTCATATACATTTTTGACCTCGGTTAAGGGTAGGAGCCAACACCGCTGCACGCCCCATTGCGTGCAAACTGCCGGAAACGAGGGAGCTTCAAGCAAAGATTTTCTGCTAAGACGCGCACCGGGCGGCAGTGGACGCGACAAGAACCCAATACGAGCACACGAACTGGAAAGTGTGGACGATTTTAATGGTCAGCAGCAATTGCTGTCAAGTTCCATTACTGGCCGAAGGCCCCTCTCTGCTTTCCGAATCTCTGGCCGAAACGATGACCATGGCCGGCGATTTGCCAAATCGCCCTACAAGCCTTGTGCCCGGCTGTACTAGGGGACCGGCTGGCCGGAGACGACGTCACCGAAGGAGTTGACTTCGATCTTCCATTGAGTGCCTGCCTTGCATTGTTCGTACTCGGCTTGCGAGCGGAGGGAAAGGGAATAGGTTTTGTCGCCCTCGCTCAGGACACAGATGTAGTTCTCGGCGCGATCGCCCAGGCGCTGTGCGCCGGCCAGGCTGGCGGCGGGCCAGTTGGGCGAGAACCCGAGGCCTTGCGACTTGACCGTATTGACCACGGACCATTGGTTGGTGGTGTAGCTGCACATGTCATCGTACACCTGGTATTCGCAGTCCTGTACCACACGGCCGATGCCGGTGCCGGTGTCCTTGGTGTAGGGCGTGCCGCACACTTCCTTGGCGCCCGGTTGTGGGCTGTCGCTGCTAAAGCGGAACTGCTGGCGGCACGAAACGCTGTCGGCGCCGGCCGGCAGTTCGTCGCGCCAGGCGTTGTCACGCACGGGCACGAGGCCCATGATGGCAATGCTGCGTTCCCAGCGCGCTTCTTGCGCGGTGGCGACCTTGTCGCTGGTCCGGAAGGCCATGAAGACCACGCCGCACAACCCAACCACGACCAGGATGGCGATGGCGATGAAGACGAGGGTCATGCGGCCGGAACCGCCTGTTGTGGGCATAAGTGCAGCCGCGGCCTGGGGGACAGGCGCCGGAGCGGCTTTGCCGAGCGGCGCGCCGCAGCGCGTACAGAGTTTGGCGGCGCCGGGATTCAACATGCCGCAGGAGGTACATTTTATTTCGGCGGGGGCAGCCGTGCTAAAGGCGCCGACGACTTTGCCCGCTTCGCGCGCCTTGCCTTGCGTGAGGTCGGCGCCGCATTGGTGGCAGACTTTGGCGGTGGCCTGGTTGCGCGCGCCACAAAAGGCACAATGGATATCCGGCCCGGCATTGGCCTGATCGATTTTTGCCTGATCTTTGATGAGTTCCGCCTGTCCCGGCGTCTCAAACTGCACATCTTTGGGCTGGGCGGCGCCGCAACCACTGCATGTGGTCAGCGTGCCCGGGTTGCGCGTTTTGCAGACGGGACAGGTCCACTCCAGTTCGACAAAGCCAACTTCTTTTTGAGCCATCACTTACACTCCTGCACGTGTTCAAGTACCTTCGGTAGTCGCAATTGTAGCGGGGATGAGACCGAAGGGCAAGATATCATCCGGGCATGCTAGCCGTTTGCCGAATCGCGGACTGTGCATAGAATGGTCGCATGCCTACGTTTCGTTCGTCGCCGGCAACCGCCACAGCCGATGCCACGCTGGCCGATGCGTTCAGCGGCCCACAGGCCGACCGGCGCGTGGCGGCGGTGCGGCGTGCGCTGGCGCGCGCGCTCGACGATTGGTGGCGGGCGGGTACGCTGCCGTCAACCACCGTGCTGCGCGATGGTCTGCTCGTGCTGGAAGCGGGCCAGCCTTTGGACGATGCGGCAACGTCGTTGCTCCTACGCAGCGCGTTGGCTTACCATAAAGGGATGATTACAGCGCTGCGCTACCAGGGCGATCCCGAACGCACGGCCAGCATTGTGTGTGACGCCCTGCTGGCCACCCAGGCGCCGTTGAGCGGGGCGGAGTTGCAAACGCTGCGCGCGCAAGACGTACAGAGCGATGCATGGGCGCCGGCCCTGCGCGGCGCCTTGCAGGAGGAAGCCGGCAGCCCGGATACGCTGCGGCGCGAGCAGGCGCGCTTGCTGCTTAGCCAGTTGGACGGCGATGGCTGGACTGCTTTGGCAGAGACGGATGCGGCGTGGCTCACGGCACAGGAAGACAATGCGGCGCCGTGGCTGCGCACGACGTGGGTGCGGACGCTACTCGTGTTGTTGCCGATCGCGGCGCTGGTGGCGGGCGTGCTTTGGTGGCAGCAACGCGCGCGTGTGGCCGGACTGATCAGCGTGCCGGCCGGCGTGTATCCAGTGGCGGCCCAGGCCGCCGGCGGCAGCGAACAGACGGTAAACTTGCCGGCGTTTGCCATCGAGCGCACGGAAGTCACCAACAATGCCTACCGGCAATGTGTGGCGCGTGGGACTTGTGACGGGCCGGCCAGCAATGCCAGCGCCACACGTGCGCAGTATTTCATCGATCCCACGTTTGGGCAGTACCCTGTGGTCAACGTGGACGCCGAAAATGCCAAGCGCTATTGCGTCTTTATAGGCCGGCGCTTGCCCACGGCGGCCGAATGGGAAGTGGCCGCGGGCTTTGCGCCGGGCACGCAACGGCGGTACCGCTATCCGTGGGGAGATCAATTCCAGGTGCAGCGTGCCAACAGCGCGGCAACGGGCAATGGTGACACCCAAACGGTCGGAACGTACCAACCGACAGGCGACAGCCCCTTGGGCGTCTCCGACATGGCCGGCAATGTGGCGGAATGGACAGCCACGGGCGGCGATGGCGCCAACGCCGGACGCTGGCTGGTGAAAGGTGGTTCGTTTGGCGACGACGCCAAGGCATTGGCGGTCGACGCACGCCAATTCGTACCAGGCGACACGACAGCCGCCTGGCTCGGGTTTCGCTGTGCGGCGGATATGGCCGGCGAAAACTGATCGACGCACACAACGCCGGGGAATTGACTTGCGCCACATTGGCACTGTGCTAAAATTCGGCGGCTTTACAGGACGCCTTGCTGACGCAAAAAGGGTTTCACATGCTTGAACAACAAATCGAAACAGCCAACCTCACCCATGAAATAGAATTCGCCTGCAAGCTGGCACGCGAGGCATCGACGATTGTCAACACCTTCTATGTTGGCTCTTCCGAGGTGCGCTATAAGCCAGGCGACGAGCCGGTGACGGAAGCCGACCGCAGCGCCAACCAGCACATCATTGCGCGGATCCGCGCGCGCTTTCCCAACGATGGCATTCTGTCCGAGGAATCCAAGGACGATCTCTCGCGCCTCAAAAAGGAGCGGGTCTGGATCATCGACCCGTTGGACGGCACGAAGGAGTTTATCGCGCGCAACGGTGAATTTTCTGTCATGATCGGGCTGGCGATCGGTGGGCGATCTGCCCTGGGTGTCGTCATGCAGCCGTCCAACTACCTGCTGTACGCCGGCGCCGTCGGGCTGGGGGCGTTTCTGGTCGAGGACGGCGAGCGCATCGACCTGACGGTGAGCCGCTGGTTGGATACCTCGAGCATGGTGATGGTGAGCAGTCGCAGCCATCGCCAGCAGATCGTCGACCGCATCCGCGCCACGCTGCGCATCACGCGCGAGCGCGTATCGGGCAGCGTGGGGCTCAAGGTGGGCTTGATCGCACGCCGACTGGCGGATCTCTACATCCACCCCAGTCCTGGCTGCAAAGAATGGGATCTGTGTGCACCGCAGGCGATCGTGGAAGCCGCCGGCGGTCACATGACGGATTGCTGGGGCAATCCGTTGCGGTACAACAAGCGCGATGTGCGCGCGCATAATGGCGTGGTCGTCACCAATGGCGTGATGCACGACGTGATTGTGAGCGTGGTGTCGCGCATTTGTGAAGAGGCCGGCTACAATCAGGATGACGGCTTTTGGTAATCGCCAACACCTTTGACCATGAAACATACGTGTCGCCCTTGACCTGGCGCTATGGCAGCGATGGCATGCGCCGTCTGTGGAGCGAAGCGGAAAAACGGCGCCTGCTGCGCCGCTTCTGGGTTGCTCTGGCCGCCGCGCAGGCCGAAGCCGGGTTGGTCACCCCCGCGCAAGTGGCAGAGTTGCGCGCCCACCAGGACGACATCGACATTGCGCGCGCCGAAGCCTTCGAGCGCGAGCTGCGCCACGACCTGATGGCGGAGATTCGCACCTACGCCGAGCAGTGCCCGCTGGGCGGCCCGATCATTCACCTGGGCGCCACCTCCATGGATGTGCTCGACAACGTGGATGCTTTGCGCCTCAAAGCCGCACTGGATTTGATCGTGGGCAGCCTGGAGCGCGTGCTGGTCGTGCTGGCCACGCGCATCGAGGCGGAGGCGCACACGGCTGCAATCGCGTTTACGCACATCCAGCCGGCCGAGCCGACGACAGTGGGCTACCGGCTGGCCCAATATGGCCAAGACCTGATGGGGGATCTGGAGGAACTGCGCCGCGTGCGCGCGGGGATCCGCGGCAAGGGGCTGAAAGGCGCAGTCGGCACCAGCGCCTCCTACGCCGATCTGCTGGAAGGCGCGCCACTGACGCCGCGTGACCTGGAAGATCGGGTGATGGCGGCCTTGGGTCTGACGGCCTTTCCCGTCACGACACAGACCTATCCGCGCAAACAGGATTGGCTCGTGCTCAACGCATTGGCGGGGGTCTGCGCCAGCCTGCACAAATTTGCGTTCGACCTGCGTCTGCTGCAAAGCCCTGCCTTTGGCGAGTGGAGCGAACCGTTTGGCGAAAAACAGGTGGGGTCGAGCGCCATGCCCTTCAAGCGCAACCCGATTGCGGCCGAGAACATTGATAGCCTGACGCGGCTGGTGGCAGCCTATCCGCGCGTCGCCTGGGACAACGCTGCGCTCAGCCTGTTGGAGCGCACGCTCGACGACTCGGCCAATCGCCGCCTGGTGTTGCCCGAAGCGTTCTTACTGACCGACGAAGTGTTACAGCGGTCGTTCACGTTGATCGAAGGCTTGCGCATCTGGCCGGGGCCGACGGCGCGCAATCTGCGCGATTACGGCCTCTTTGCGGCCACCGAACGCGTGTTGATGGCCGCCGTCAAGGGTGGCGGCGACCGCCAGGAACTTCACGAAGTCATTCGCGGCCACAGTCTGACGGCATGGGCGGCGTTGCAGGCGGGAGAGCCGAACCCGCTGGCGGCCCTGCTGGCGGGCGACCCAAGCATTACGCGCTGGACGCCGGCTGTGGCGATTCCAGCTTTACTCGACGCTTCCGGCCATGTCGGTGACGCACCCGCGCGCGCCCTGGCCCTTGCCGCCGCAATTCGCACACTGGTGACAACCGCATGACGAAAACGCCTGAACTGACCGACGCTGATCCACGTGCCACCGGGTGGCTCGTGGCGACCTGTGATGAAGGATCCGTGGGTCTTGCCGAGCAGGAGATCCGCCGCGCCGCGCCGGGCGGGCAGATCGTCGCCCATCTGGCGCCCGGCGTGATGCTGGTCGACGCCGGTCGGCCGTTTCCGGCGTTTGCCGCCGATTGGGCAGCCACACCGCCGATCTTTGTGCGCCACATTTGCCCCGTCCAGTTGGCGGTGCCCCTGTGGGGCGCCGATAGCGACGTGCTCGATCTGGTCGACGCGTTGGGCGGCGCCGCCAACCCGCAAGGGCTGTTGTCGATCGTCGACCCGGCGCGCTCCTTCTCCGTGCAGTCGCGCTTGATGGTCGATCTGCCCTACAAACCGTTCGATGTCAACCAGGCGCTAGCTGCCGCCATCGAAACCGCCACGGGCGCCCCGCTGGACGTACGCACCCCGGCGCAGGTGCTCTCTGTTGTCTGCGTCGACCTCCCAGCCGCGGCCATCGATGCCGTGCCACGGGCCGTGCAACACGCCGCCAGTACCGCGCAACATGCGCTGCTGGGCCTATCCGACAGTGCCGACAACCTGTCGGGCTGGGCTGGCGGGATGCGGCGCTTTGCGCGTGAGGAAGGACAGGTCAGTCGATCCGAATTCAAGTTGCTGGAGGCGCTGGAGATCTTCGACATCACGCTGCCGGCGCACGGCGTTGCCCTTGATCTGGGCGCATCGCCGGGCGGGTGGACGCGCGTGTTGCGCCAGCGCGACCAGTATGTCACGGCCGTCGATCCCGGCGAACTCGACCCACGCGTGGCCGCCGACCAAGGCGTGCGCCACAAACGGATGACCGCCGAGGGCTATCTCCACAACGAGCCGGATCAATTCGACATGATCGTCAACGACATGCGCATGGACGGTCGCGACTCGGCGCGCTTGATGGTCGCTTTCGCGCGGCTGCTCTATCCGCACGGCTTTGCGTTGATGACGCTCAAGTTGCCTGAGGCGCGGCGCACGCTGGTGCTGGATCAGACGTTCAAGATCCTGCGCGATGCGTATACAATTGCGGGCGCACGGCAGTTGTTCCACAACCGCAGCGAGATCACCATTTACCTCAGGCCCGGACTTGAAAAGGCTTAGCCGCAAAGAACGCAAAGAATGCAAAGAATGCAAAGAATGCAAAAGGCGCACCAATTGCCTGGCGCTTTCATTTTTTGAGGGATGACGAGATGACGCGGATTTGAAAGGGGGAAGAAGAAGAGCCGGGTCAAATGATCGGGTTGGTGGGGTGCGGCGTTTGTAAGGCAAGATGCATACAGCGCCGGCTTGGCCTGACTATAATGACCGCGGGCATTGACGGATACTTTACCAAGAGGCGAACACGATAATGGCACAACGAAACCCGATGCGAATGGGTAGCGTACTGGCGCTACTGGTGGTGATGGTGATTCTGGCCGGTTGCAATGGGGCCATGGCGCGGGGGCCGTTGCCGAGGTTGTTCGGGCGCCAACCGGCGGCGCCGATGTCGGCGGCGCCGGTTTCGCCGGCGAATCGGTTGTTGGTACAGGGTGTCGACGATAACCTGTATCTTGTCAGCCCGGATGGCAAGGAGCGGTTTGCCTTGACGGACGACGCGGCGGCGCGGCGGGTCTACAGCCAGCCGGCGTGGTCGCCGGACGGCAGTCGCGTGGCGTGGAGCCGGCTGGATGAGTCGGGCGCGGCGCTGGTCACCAGCCGATTTGATGGCAGCACGCAAGATGTTCTGGAAGTGCCATACCTGCCTTTTTACATCGGCTGGAGTCCCACGGGCGATCGGCTTGCCTATCTTTCCAACTGGAAACTAGGGGATGAGCCGTCGATCGCCTTGCGGCTCGTTGACGTGCGCGACGATGGCAACAAGGTGACGACATTGGCCAGTGGCCAGCCGTTCTACTTTGCGTGGGCGCCGGACGGCCAACAACTACTGACGCACATTGGCAACGAACGGGTGGAACTACGCCCGGTCTCCGGTGATCCGAAGTCGTTGATTATTTCGACTGGGGCTTTTCCAGCGCCCCAATGGTCGACAGATGGGCAGACACTCCTTTATGCGACGGTGGACGATGAGGGATCCCATCTGGTGATCACCGATCTGGCTGGCGAGCCGCAACAGGAGCTGACCAGTTTTGACGAACGCATCACCTTTGCGCAAAGCCAGGACGGCCAGCGCGTGGCCTACGTCCTCACCCAAGCGGATACGGCGGCCAACACCTTTGGCCCACTCTATGTGGTGGCGGCAGACACCCTGCAAACGCGTGAGGTTTCATCTGATCCGGTGCTGGCTTTTCACTGGAGCCCCGATGGGCAAAAGCTGGCCTACCTCACGCTAGACACCGTGAACAACCGGCTGGCAACGCGCTGGCATGTGTGGGACGGCAAGCAACGGACGGCCTATGCCGCTTTCTTCCCATCCAACACGTACATGGAGAACTATTTGCCCTTCTTTGACCAATACGCGCCAAGCCACCGGATTTGGTCACCCGACAGTCAGGCGTTTGTGTTTGCCGGCACGCTGGCGGGTGGTGAGCGAGGGGTATGGGTGCAGCCGATTGAAGCAGATCAGGCGCCCGTCAACGTTGGGCCAGGGGTGTTTGCTGCCTGGTCGCCGCAATAAGGCATCAGAAGGCGGCCAGTCAGGTTTTATCGCCGGTCGACCCGGCCAGGGCGTCCATTTCGTCGGTTTCCTCTTCGTAGGCTGTTGCGCCCTCTGCGGCACCAGTGAGTATGGGTCCCGCTGGGGACCCATCGGCGCCATTCCACTCCGACACGGCTTCTTCGGCCGGATCGGCACCGGCCGCCACCGATTGCAGGGGCCAGCGACTGGTCACCGAGGCAATGATCGGCAGATCGTCGAGCGTGATGAGCGGCAGTGCGAGGGTGAGTGACCGGGCGGGCGGTGTGAGTTGACCGGCAGCATTGTCGGGCTCGCCGTCAGCCAGGCGTGGCAGGGTTTGCACGTGCTGGTAGAGCGCGGCAAGCATCTTGCTGGCCTGGAGCAGAGGCAAATTGCGGCGCACGGGTGTCTCGCTGCTCTCCCACAACTCCTTGAGCGCGCGAAAGTCCCATTCGGCGGTCAGCACGCCCTCGCTGCTTTGGTTGCCCATCTCCACCAGCACCCCGTTAAAACGCGGCGTCAGTTCTTGGGGTGCAAAGATGGCTGATTTCCCCAGCAAGGCGCCGTCCGGCTGCGGGCGCAAAGGATTCACGCCCACGACATAGGCGCTGGCGGCAAATAGCTGGTTGTCCTGCATGCGTGCCAGCGTACCGAGGCGCAATTTATTATAGAGGGTTTGCGTGACGCACGCACCTTGGGCGACCAGCACCTCGGCGCCTTGGAAGGCGAGCACGCGACCCACCTCGGGGTAGAGCACGTCGCTGCCCAGGATGACCCCCAACGCACCGACGTCACTGTGGATCACATCCCACGTGTTGCCGGGACGACACAGCGCCTGGTCAGTCTGGTTGAGCATGACCTTGGCCTGCACGCCCAGCAGTTCGCCGCCGGGACCGAAGACCGCGGCGAGGTTACGAATGACGCCGTCTAGCGGGTCGGGCAGGTAGGCACTGGGGGCGACGAGGGTGACGCCGAACTCGCGCGCCAGTTCGCCAAAAATCGTCTTGTAATGCTCCCAGAGATCCATGGCGGCCACGTCCAGCAAGCCGATCAGGCTGGCTTGGAAGTTTGCTTTCAGGAAGCCGGCGGCGCTGCCGGCCAAGCCGCCGACGACTTTTTGCCACAGGGAGGCGTTCCTGCGCCGACCGCGGTCGGCGCGTTTGAGCAAGCCGGCGCGGAAATCGCCCAGCAGAGGAGGGGCAAGCATCATACCAGCCAATTCCGGAAAGACGACCAGCCGGGCATGTTTGGCATGGGCGGCGCGCAAAAAGCGGCGTTGCTGGTCGCGATACTCGTCGAGTGTCAGCGGCAGACGCAGTCGCTGTTGCACACTGGCGACGACGAAACGATCCAAATAGGGGCTCCTATCAAAAATCAATCGTCCCGATGGGACGCGGCGAGCGACATTGTAGCCAGCAGTCGCCAAGTCAGTCTACCACAGGGCGTCGCGGCCAAAAAATCAGTGACACAGGCGCCGATTTGACGAAATGCCGGTGGATGGCTACAATGTCAAACGCTGAGTTCTGCAAGAAGTTCCAGGCCCGCATCGTCTAGTGGACTAGGACTCAGCCCTTTCAAGGCTGTGACTGGGGTTCGAATCCCCATGCGGGTACTGAAGTCCGAGAGTTTTGTTGTTAAGGTGCCGGCGGGAAAGTGTAGCCGCACGATATCGGCAAAATGGACTGACAAGACGCCTGCGATTGATCGCAGGCGTCTTGCATTTTAGCGGGCAAACTCCGCCCGTGGCGCTACATCCCAACCGACTGGCACAAGCAAATCAAACGGGTGGCACCGAAGCACCGGCGCCACC
>Ga0105047_10020373_pt1 | contig 10196 bp, 12 predicted proteins | sample MAT04_FD_78384 | JGI IMG/M metagenome (GOLD analysis project Ga0105047, IMG submission 78384) | Freshwater microbial communities from Lake Fryxell liftoff mats and glacier meltwater in Antarctica - MAT-04 (megahit assembly) | ecosystem: Environmental > Aquatic > Freshwater > Ice > Liftoff... | reverse complement strand
CGGAACCGCGGTTCAGCCGCCACGCCGATGTGTGAGCGGTTGCGCGCCCCGATGCTGGGCACATGACCAACTTCATCCCCAACCGCTCGCTCGCAGACCGCTCGCCGTCCTCGTTCCCCAAGCAGGCCTTGTCGTGACGAGCGATCTGCACGACACACTCGAGGAGCTTCTCCGGTCGGGGTCGGTCTCCAACCCGGCCCTGAACGCGCTTCTCGACGGCTACACGAAGTTCCACGTCGCGTTCATCGCCGTCGCCGGCTGCTTCCTGCTGGCCTTCGCAGTGCTCGCCGCGTTCTCCTGGAGACGATTCAGGCGCGCACGGGCGTCGACGACGCGCAGATGGTCCTTTGAACGGGTGACCTACCTCTTCTTCGCAGCGTCGAGCGTCATCTTCGCGCTCGTGATGGCGCTCCTTGTGGCAGCCAACGCCAGCAACGTCGCAGACCCCAGGCACGGGTTCTCCGGTGGCCTCGGAATGCTCGGCACCCCACAACCCGGCACCCGGGCCGCCGAACTTCATCAGTCGTTCGCGACGTGGCTGCAGTCCGGGCAGACCGACACCCCGACACTGGTCACCGCCAGGATCGACGAACGACTGGCCTGGCAACGACCGAAGGCGATCATCTGCAGTGTGCTGCTCGTCGTGCTGCTGGTGCTGTGCGCCCAGATCTGGCGCACCCTCATCAGGCGATCGCGAGTACGTCAGAAGGGGTGGACACCCAAGGACGTGGCCCTGGTCGCTGCCGGACTCCTCGGCGGCCCCGTGTGTCTGGTCCTGATGCTGATGGTCATCGGGAACGCCCAGGCCTCACTCGCCCCGTTGTCCATGACGCTGTTCTACGGGTAGAGGCCGACGGGACAGCTGCTGCACGTTCTGGTGACATCTGATCTGTGTGCCGCATCAGTGATCACTCCACGTCGCGCCGGTTCAACAGCACCACCGGTGTCGTTCGGACGATACGTCGCGACGTCGGGTAGTGGCTCGGCCGGGGCCTGGTTGATCAACATGGCTCCGTCGCCTCTGAACCCGGCCCGTTCTTTAGCTCAGTGAATGGCCTTCCGCACGGAGCTCAACGAAACGAATCCCGCGCCGCCCTTCTCGCCTGGAGCGGCGACGTGATCATCGGGTTCGTGTCACGAAGTTGGCACGGCGACGGTTTCCGCCTTTGGCCAACTCGCGCATACGAATGGTGGGCGCCGGCGAAATGTGGTCTGACCGACGGTAGTGGCGGGGGTAGGAGTTGAACCTACGACCTTCGGAACCACGGACGAGGTTGCGGACGCCCTCGACACTGCGTGATCGCTGGGCACACTGCGTTGGTCGCCCCCTTCAACTCCTGAACTCGTCGCCATCGGGCGTGCAGGTCCATGGTGTCGGTATCGACGGTGATGTTGCGACGGCTCGTTCGGGTCTTGAGTCGGGAGAACTCAAGGCGGTGCCCAACCGAGGTGAGCGCCTGGGTCACCTCGAGACGCCCGGTGTCGAAGTGGACGCCGTCCCAGCGGAGACCGAGGACCTCGCCGCGTCGCATCCCGGTCGCCGCAGCCAGCCGGAACAGCATGGAATGGCGGTTGCTGGCTGCGCCGGTCAGGAAGTCGCCGAGTTCAGTGGCGGTCCATGAGCGGGCGCGTCGGTGACCTGATGGCCGCTTGCGGGGGTCCGGGACGTGTGCGCCCTCGGCCGGTTTCGACGCCAGGAGTCCTCGTTCGACGGCGTCGTTGAGTGAGGACCGGATGATCTGGTGGAGGTTGGTGATGGTCTTCGCCGCGAGCGGCCCGCTGCGCCGGCTGCCGACGATAAGGAGGCGTCGGTAGAGCGCTTCGAGGTGCGCGGTGCGGAGCCGGCCGATCCGAAGGACTATCGGCGGGTCAAGCGCTACGGCGCCGAGTTCCAGAAGCGGCGGACGGTGCTGGAGTAGGCGAGCTGCTCGGCCGTGGAGTGGGCCGGATCTCCAGGTCAAGAGCTCCTGCGAGTGCCACCAAGGTCGAGAGCGTGGGATTCGGCGTCTCGGCCGAAAAGAGGCGACGGATCGCCTCGGGCTTCACTCCAGCGCGTCGTGCCAGGTCTGCTTTCGTGAGATGCAGTTCCTCGCGCCGGACATCAAGCGTGCGGATCACTGAGTCGATCTGTTCGATGCGTCCGCGCGCCTCCTCGTAGGCCTGGCGGTACTCAGGGTCTTCGAGGCGACGAGCGAGGTAGCGTTCGGCCCCGGTGCGTGACGCTGTCATGTGGACCAGGGTACCCGTAACATCCACGTTACGCACGGTCAGTGTCGGTGAACTGTGGTCGGTTGATTTGGCGTTGACACGCGGTCGACTGTCCACTCCGTACCCTCTGACGTGTGCACCTGAGCGCGAGGCGATGCTGGCCCGCAGCCCCGACATCAACCCAACTGGTATGTTGTGTCGATGGTCCCGGGGTTTGTTGATGGTGTCTTGCCACCGGGTGAGTGGTCAGCGTCGTGGGACGAAGTCATCATCGCATTTGGGGGAACGGAATGGCGGAACCACCTACTGCAGGGTTGTCGGCGGGCGTTGCTGTCGTTGAAGGGCGCAGGGTGTCGTCGCGTTTGGATAGATGGGAGTTTCGTGACAGGCAAGGCCAACCCCGGCGATATTGACGCCTCCTATGACCCGGCGGATGTCGATCGGTCGTTGCTGCACCCGGCTTTGTTGGATCTGTCGCCAGGCCGCCCACAGCAGAAGGCCGAGTTCGGCTGCGAGTTCTTCCCCAACATCACCGAGGCCGCGTCGGGTCGTTACTTCGTGGAGTTCTTCCAACGGGATCGCGATGGCCGCCGCAAGGGCATCATCGTGATCAATCTTGACCAAGAGGAGTTTGAACAATGATCAAGAATGAACGGCAGTACAAGATCACTCGAGCGAAGGCGGACGAGGTCCGGGTTGCGATCAGTGAACTCGACCACGCACCGCTTTCTGCTGGAGTGTCGCTCGGGATGCGCGAGCTGCAGGTCGAGGCGCTCGTGGGGACCCTCGGCGACCTCGAAGGCGAGTTGGCGGACTTCGACGCCCTCCACGACGCCACCTTGATCGAGGCCACCGGGATTGGGGAGTTCCCCACAGCGTTGATCCGGGCACGTATCGCTCGCGGCTTGACTCAGCGTGACCTGGCGGACCGATTGGGGATCGCTGAACAATCGATCCAGCGGTACGAGGCGGGTGACTACGCCGGCGTGAGTTTCGCCCGCTTGGTCGAGATTGCTGACGCGCTCGAGGTGACCGTCCACTATGACGTCCGACTGGCATCGGCAGGCTGACTGGGAATGCAGAGGTGTGCCAACGTCGGACGCGTGGCCGGTACGACGCTTGGGGTCTCGACGCTGAGCGACCATCTCGAAGCCATCGGTGCCCGACTGGAACTCGTGGCCGTGTTCGAGGACGACGACCGCAGTGTGCCGTGTACCTCGGAAAGGAACCGGCTGCCTGACCCTCGCTCAACCAGCACTCGACCGGCTGTCGGAGCGTGGTGGAACCCCAAGAGCCGCAGCGGTCGGCATCCATCGGTTGCTCGCCGGTGCATCCCGAGCGGACAACGCAGCGACACCGCGAACGAAGGCCAGGTCGGGTCGGTGCTCGCCAACAGCGGTCAGCAGGTCGGTGCCATTGTCGACGGACTCGGCGACATCCATGCCGTGCTCGGTTGTTGAGCGCCACTTTGGATGGGGATGGGCGCGGTGTTTGGCGTCACGTTGGGTGAGGATGAGGGCGATGCCGTCTCGGAGCAGAGGATTGTCCTCGGCGATCACGATGCCCACGATGTTCGCCATTGGCCCATGTGAGGAACGGCTCGCTCGCCGTCGCGATGATGAGGTGAGCGGGTCCGCTGTAGCGATCGAGGTCTTCGCCACCGATGGGGACTCGACACAGCATTGAGACAGCGTTGTGTGTGTCGACCAGGGGGTTGACGTGTGGCAGGCGTCCCTCGGAGGCGGCACGGCGCAACAGCGGCGCCGGTCGGACGGCGCCAGGCATGGACGTTTTGGGCCAGGTGGTAGGACGCCGTCGCGGCGATCGTGACGAGCAGCGAGATGATTCGGGCGCTCAAGTCGGAGCGCCGCTCGGCTCATGGACCGCCAGAACGAACTCGGCGCGGGTCTTCGTGTCGTTGCGGTACGAGTGGGGCTCGTCGGCACGCACACAGCTCGGCCCCTATCTGCTCGGTGACGGCAGCTATCCGGTCGGCATACCGGAGCTGCGAGCGCTGATCGCACAGCGCTACACGAACGCTGGCCTGCCAACGAAGCCCGAGCACATCATTGTCACCAATGGCGCCATGGGGGCTTTGAGGGCTCTTCTCGACTGCATTCAGGGTCCAGCCATCGTGGAGGATCCGACCTACCACGGTGCACCGCGGTTGCTCCACCAACGCCGCCGTCGACGCGCTACGCCGGCGCGGCTTCGACGTCGACGTTCCTGCCGGTGGGCTGGGCTGCTGGATCGATCTCCACCAGCCCATTGCAACCCAAGCCTGCGACCTCCTCCGCAGCGACGGACATGCCACCGCCCCTGGAAGTCGTTTCAGCACCACCAACGCGTACGCGCATCATGTCCGCCTTCCGTTCGCCCAGCCACCCGAAGTGACGGCGAGCACGATCGAGGCACTCCAAGCGGCGGTCGACAAGCTCGCGTCCGGCCGTGCAGTCATAGACCGCCCGCCGGCAGTGTGGCGCTGACCGCTACGGTCGGCGGGGTGGTTGGGCAGCGCGGCGGTGACCAGGTGTCGATCGAGGGAACGGTTGAGCGGCTCGATGACGAGGTGGTGCGCCGGCTGTTGGTGACTGCGTGCGAGCGCCACGTTGACGTGTTGCGGGCGGTGCGGGTTGCTGTTTCCGGTCAAGCCGACCGGCTCGCGGTGTTGAAGGCCGAGGTTGATGATGGCCTGCGCACTCGCCGGCACCTCGACTATTGGGCATCCTCGTCGTGGGCCAGCGATGCTGCGCCGGTGGTCGATGCCCTTGCGCAAGCTGTCGCCTCCGGCCCCTCAGCGGAGCTGGTGGTGTTGTTGCAGCGCGCGGCAGGGCATCTCGTGAAGGTGATCCTGCGTGCCGATGACTCGAACGGCATGATCGGCGATCTCATCCGCCAGGTGCTCGAACTGCACTGCGAGGCTTGCGCTGCCTGCGTCGCCGAGCCACAGGCGTTGGCAAAGTGGATGGTTCGCTTTGCGTTCGAGGACCAGGACTTCTTCGAGGTCGATCCGGTTGCCTACGTGGACGCATTGGGCGAGAACGGTTTGGCCGTTTACCGCCGCGAGGTGGCCAAACGATCCGACTCCGCTGATGTACCGACGGATGGGCCTCCCGGCCTTCGGGATTACTACGGGGGCTTCCCGAGCTTTGCGGCGAAGTACGCGGCTGAACGTCTTGCCATCATCGACCGAGATGTCGGGCGGCTCGTCGAGCTGCTCGGCGGAGATCTCTCCATGCCGCACCAGTTCGTACGGGTCGCCGAGGCCATGGTCGAGCTGGGCCACACCGACGACGCGTTGGAGTGGGCGCGTCGGGGCATCGCCGAGACCTCGGGTTGGCAGGTGGCGAACCTCTACGACCTGGCCGCCGAACTGCTCAACAGCGCAGCGCGTGTCGACGAGGTGGTCGAAGTCCGCCGCCATCACCACGAGAGCACGCCCAGCTCCTCCACCTACGCGAAGCTGCAGAGCGCATCGCTGGCCAACGGCACCTGGGAGGCCGAGATCGGTCCGGCTCGAGCGGCGCTCGCCCAGCGCGACTCGGCGGGTCTGATCGACGCCCTGCTCGCTGATGGCGAGCCCGACGCGGCCTGGGCTGTCGCAACCACCAGCGGTGACGAACTGCACAACTCGCAATGGCTGCGCCTCGCCGAGGTTCGCGAATCCACCGAACCAGCGGATGCGCTCGCTGTGTATCTGCGCCTCGTCGACCTCGCCCTCGTCGACGCGAACAAGGGCGCCTACCGCGAAGCCGTTCGGTACCTGAAGGCTGCTCGACGCGCTGCGACTTCAGCGGACTGGGTGGCCGAGTTCACTGACCATCTGGCTGGCGTGCGTGAGCGGAACCGTCGGCGACCGTCGTTCATGGCCATGCTGGACAAGGCCGGCCTGCGGTGAGTCGACTGTGACCAGGTGATGCCACCTCTGTGCTGGTGTGAGCCGCAAGATGAGTACGGGTTGCTCATCTCTGTTCGGCGGTTCCGCGGTTTGATGGTCCCATCGAGAGCGGGACCCACCGCCTCGGCACCCCAAGGAGCAGCACCATGAAGACCGAACAGCCCGCCGACCGCCGTGAGATGTACCGCAGCGCCATTGCGCCGCACCTGACCGAGCCGATCCAGGCGATCGGCATCTTCAGCCCGGGCGGCGCCCTGAAGGAGCTCAAGGGTGACTACGCCGTCGGCAAGGCCATTGGTTCGTTCTCGCCGATCATCGGCGTCCTCTACCGCCGAAAGAAGATGGCAGCGACCTCAGCCAAGAACGTCAGCCACGTGGTGGCCGTGACCGCCACCGCGGTGCACCTGTTCCCGATCGCGCCCCACCCCACGCCGTTCTCGGTGACCGGACCACCGACCACCTGGCCCCGCGCCGGCCTCCAACTGGTGGCCGACCCGCCCAAGCGCCACAACCAGCAGCTCCACATCACGCTGGGCTCGGGCGAGCAGCACCAGGTGGAGATCGGCACGGCTGGGCCTCCCGGCTGGTGCGATTTCAGCGATGCCGTGCGCGATCTGCTGGCCACGCCGGTCGGGAACTCCTGCCCGGCCTGATGCCTGCGGCCCCGGAAGGGCGCTGTTCCGCTCAGCTTCCGACCAGCTGCTGGTGAACGCGTTCAACCTGACGAGAGGGACTGCTGAATCGCCCTGGGTTTCTTGGAACTTCTACCGAGCCCAGGGCGATTCAGACCTCCTGGACGGTTGATGCTGAGACGTCCAACCCGAGTTGCCGAACGGATGACTGTTCGAACCCCTGTCTGTCAGGGTGAGGTGGGACACCGCGTGTAGCGGCTCATCACTCCTTCGGGGCTTGTGCGCCGAGGTACCAAACACAAGCCCGCCTCCCAAGAAGCACGTCGCGTTGCCGTCGAACCAGGCTCGCTCGGGAATGACTGAGACGGCCGTCATCGGTCGAGGCCGTTGGTCTCCGGATCCAGGCGGTCACTTCGCCGGCGCCCGATGCTGGGTCGGAGTCAGATGCTGAGGTTGACCGGTTCGGGGGGATGATGGTGGTCGTGAACGACGCCATCGGGTGTGGCGGTTCGGCCGGTGTCGCGAGTGACAGCGATGGTGGTCAGCCAGCCGACGAAAACGATGGTGACGATGGGGAACGATGGCGGCAGGTTGAACATCGCCGACAGCACCAGACCTACCCAGACGGCGCCGAGGCCGATAGCGGTGCCGATGGCCACAACCGCGGTGGGCCGGGCGGTGATGGCGATGGCGGTGGCGGCAGGGGTGACGACGAGCGCGAAGAGCAGGAGAGTGCCGACGACTTGGACGGCCATGGTGATGACGATGCCCAGCATCACCATGAACACGACGCCGAGGGCGCGAACGGGGACTCCCTTGGCTTCGGCGACCTGGGGGTTGATCGACGCGAACAGCAGGGGGCGAGCGATCGCGGACAGAGCGACTACCAGGACGACGGTGAAGATCGCGAAGGTGATGAGCTGGGCGGGGGAGATGGCGAGCAGGTTGCCGAAGAGGACGCTTGTGACGGTGTTGGCGCTCTGGGTAGCGAGCGAGCTGAACAGCACCCCGAGCGAGGTGGCGAAGGCCAAGATGGTGCCGGTGGCAATCTCTCGGCGGTCGACTCGCTTGCCGAGTGCTCCGATGGCCAGCCCGCCAGCGATGCAGAACACGGCCAGACCGAGGGTGACGGGGGCGCCGATCAGTACAGCGCCGGTTGCGCCGGGGAAGCCGATGTGGGCGAGTGCGTGGGCGGCGAAGGCGTCACGGCGGATGACGACGAAGTAGCCGATGAGCCCTGAAGCAAGGGCAACAAGGGTGCCGCCGATGAGGGCGTTGCGCATGAAGTTGGTTTCGAGGATGTCGAGCCAGTTGGACTGGTAGCCGACGTTGGCGAGCACGCTCATGTCAGGCGCTCCTCGTAAAGAGATCGCCTTGGGGGGTACGAACGACCTTGATGGCGGTGCCGTAGAGGTGGCTGAGGAGGTCTTCGTCGACGACGTTGCCGATCTCGTCGTAGTGGGCGTGGCCGTCAAGAAGATAGATGGCGCCGCTGAGTATGGAGAGAAGCGGGTTGAGGTCGTGAGCGACAACGAACACGGTGATGTTGCCCGAGGTGGCGAGGGTCCCGAGGAGCGCCACGATCTCGTGTTGGTTGCGGAGATCGAGGTTGGCGAGCGGCTCATCCAACAACAGCAGCTCGGGCTGGTGAACGAGACCTTGGGCGATGGCGACGCGTTGTTGTTGGCCACCGGAGACGCGCGACATTCGCTGGCTCGCGAACGCGGCGGCGTCTACCGATTCGAGCGCGGCGTCAACCTGAAACTTCGGGTCGGCGGCTCGTCGTCCGAATCCCCAGCGGGTTCCAGTGAGGCCGAGCTCGACGAGGTCTCGACAACGCACGGCGTCGCCGATGGCAGCGGTGTAGTTCTGTGGGACGTACCCGATTCGCGTATTGCCGCGTTTGGGGACCGCTCCGAGCACCTCGAGGTGTCCAGCGCTGGGTGTAAGGAGCCCGAGGAGCATCTCGAGGAGGGTGGTCTTACCCGATCCGTTGGGGCCGATCACCCCGACGACCGAGCCGGTGGGCACTGAGAAGGTTCCGTCGGACCAGACGGTGCGACCGTTGCGGGTGATGGCGACGCCGTCGAGCGCAACGGCCGCAGTCATGCCCCGAGCGCTGTTGCCAGAGATTTCAGCTGCTGGACCTGCCACTCGACGAAGCTATCGGTACCGGGGGGCACGGTTTCGGTGACCTCCACGACGGGGACATTCGAGTCCTCTGCGACCCCACGGATCTGGGCCGGGGTGGGGCCTTCGGTCTGGATGTTGTAGACGAACACCGTGATCTTCTGATCCCGAAGTGACTGTTCGAACTCGGCGACATCAGCAGGCGCCGGGTCAGACTCGTTGAGAGCTGCGTTCTGGTAGCCCTGCGGTGTTTCGCTCGTCATGCCGACGGCGTCGGCCAGGTAGTCGAAGACCGGTTCGCTTGCCCCGTAGGTCTTGCCGCTGGCGACGGCTTTGATCTTGGCGATCTCATCGTCGTAGGGCTTCATCGAACCTTGCCATGCCGTCTGCTGCTCGTCGAAGTAGCTCGCCGCCTTCGGTGCCAGCTTCTTCAACTCGGCAGTCACCGCCTCGGAGATCTGACGGACGTAGTCGGGTCCGTACCAGATGTGAGGATTGTCGCCTTCCTCCAGACCGACCACCTCGCCGCCGTCAACGACCGCCGGCCTTGCACTGAGGGTGTCGATGGCCTTGTTCGCCCACGGGTCGTAGTCCAACCCATTGAGCACCACGAGCTTGGCGCCCTCGAACTTGGCGGTGTCTCCCGGAGTGGGCTCGTAGTCGTGGGGATCCGCCGACGAACTCTTGATCACCGTGGTGACCTTGGCGCAGTCACCGCCGAGCTGATCGACGATGTCGCCCCACTGATCGACCGACACCACCACCGTCACCGGATCAGCCGGACACGAACCGGTCGGCGCAGCCGTCTTGGTTTCGGTGTCGGAGCCGCAGCCGGCCAACACGACGGTGAACAACAGTCCCGACAGCATCACTCTGGTGAACTTCACTGGGTCGACCTCCGGCCAATGACGGGGATGAGACGCATTCCCATTCCTGCTGAGAGTCAAGCCGTTGCCCGACCTCACGTCAATCTCGACGGGCCTTCGTCGAAAGCCTCAAAATTAGGACTGATTCTCATAATGACTTGACGGGAATGGTTCCCAGTCGCAAGGCTGGCGAAGGTCGGTTACCGCCGGCACACCTTGAGGAGGATCACTGATGCCCCACTTCCCGTTCCGTCGAGTCAGGTTGGCAGCCATGGCGCCGCTCTTGGCCGGTCTCGCTCTCGTGGCAACGGCCTGCCCGCCACCACCGCCCCCACCGGCTTGCCCCGTGGAACTCTCCGAGGGGGCTGTCGATGCGCCTGGGATTGCGTTCGAAGACGGTGCGTTCGACCTCCACGTTCACGATGAGGAGAACGACATCGAGTACGAGGCTGACTGCGCAGT
>Ga0105047_10020371_pt1 | contig 10196 bp, 12 predicted proteins | sample MAT04_FD_78384 | JGI IMG/M metagenome (GOLD analysis project Ga0105047, IMG submission 78384) | Freshwater microbial communities from Lake Fryxell liftoff mats and glacier meltwater in Antarctica - MAT-04 (megahit assembly) | ecosystem: Environmental > Aquatic > Freshwater > Ice > Liftoff... | reverse complement strand
CGGCGACGACGGTGGCGATCGCGATCGCGTCGAGACTGGCCGACGACGACCAGCGCGTCAGGCCGTACGTAGTGCCGAGCAGACCGACCGTGGCCAGCGCCGCGCCGGGATAGTCGGTCCGCGCGGTACCCTTGCCGCGGCTTTCGCGGACGAACATCACCGCCAGCAGCATCGCCCCGGCGGCAAGCGGCAAGTTGATGAAGAAGATCGCGGGCCAGCCGACATTGTCGACCAGCCAGCCACCAATCAGCGGCGCGATGGCCGACGAGGCAGCACCCGCGGCGGCCCAGATGCCGACCGCACGGCCACGTTGCTCGCCGTGATACGCGGCGTTGAGCAAGGCGAGGGTGTTGGGCAGCAGCAGCGCCGCACCGACTCCCTGCGCGGCGCGGGCGGCGAGCAGGACGTCGAGGCTGGGAGCGAGGGCGCAGATGAGGCTGGCCACGGCGAATACTCCGGTGCCGATGAGTAGCAGCAGGCGCCGCCCGTACTGATCGCCGAGCGCGCCACCCAGCAACAGCAGTGCCGACAACGGCAAGAGATACGCATTGACCACCCACTGCACGTCGGCCGCCCCGGCGCCGTAGCTGGCGCGGATGGCAGGGAGGGCGACGTTGAGCACGCTGCCTTCGACGAATGACAAGCTGGAGGCGAGCACGCAGGCGGCGAGCGTTAATCGCGGATCGTGGCGAGGCGTGGTCAATTGGCGGGTCTGGTCAATCGGTTTGCGCGGCACCCTCTGCGCGAAAGAACACGAAGTCGTGAACCTGATCGTGAGCCAGGTCAATGGGTGCCTCGCCTCGATGCGCTCGCACAGTTTGTGAAGACCGTCACGGAGTCGCGGGGAACGCAGAGCGACGAGGACATACGAGAGGCTCTGCGCCTCTGCGTGCTCTGCGCCTCTGCGTGATCACACACAACGAAGGCTCGAGAAGGCTGGCCTCGTGCGTAAGGAATCCAGGGGACGGGCACGCATCGTCTGCAGCAACCCTGCCCGCCTCGCTCAAGCGAGTGTGCTGCTGTTGCAACTCGAGCAGCTCTGGATCCATCGCTTCAGGCAGCTCGATGCGATCCTCGGTGAACCCACCACCGCCCCGACTCCGGAGTAGCCATCCCCATGACCGACGTGATCTCCAACGTCCAGGACCTCGCGCTACCAGCCACCGGTGGCCGGTCCGCCCTTCCAGGGTCCCACGATTTCATCCGTCACCCACCCCCCGTAAAACCCGCCATCCTGAGGACGAACACGTTCCCCATCGATCAGGCACTCGGCGTGCGTGGGATACAGCGCGACATGATCGCGGAGCGATTCATAACCATCGAGCGGCACGTCGTACGACCACGCCGCACGCTCCAGTCGGACGTTACCAGCGACCAACGTCCAGTACCGCGCCGCACCTTTCCATTCACAGTGCGACGACCCGGACGCGGGCACGAACGCCGCCCGCAGGGCGTCGGTGAATGGCAGATAGAACGATGGTGGACTGGCGGTCTCGAGCAGACGCAACGCCATTCGGGTGCGAAGGATTTCAACGCCGCCCACACGCACGACTATCTCACGCGAATCGGCAACGACACGCGGAGGACGGGGGTAGTCCCACACCGACTCCTGTCCCTCGCCTGTCGGGAGTGCAAACGGCGGGCGCGCTTGTCCGGTCCACGTCCAGAGGGCCGCAGCGCGGCGAAGTCGATCGTTCATGGTGAGGCAAACTACTCCCCTCGTTAGCTTTCGTCGACCCCGATCTCCAATCGCTCTCCAGCCATACACATGCACTTTCGTCGACCGATTGTTGCGTTCGCTGCGTGCACCGCACTCGCCGTCCTGTCGCTCGCTGTGCCACAGCGGCGGGCCGATGCGCAGCGGCGTCCCGGCCAGAACTTCGGGTTCTACACCTCGACCGGGCTGCGAACCTTCGACCTCGAAGGCGGGTCGGTAAACTCGACGTCGGAGTTCGCCGAGGCACCTTCGGTCGCGTTGTCGGGGCTGCTGACGACCCGGGTGGTGCAGCGACGCAAGAGCGCGTGGATCGCGGGGGTGCGCGGCACCGTGCTCTCGCTCGGCAACTCCGATTCGTGCGTCGACGAGTCCCGTACACCGGGCTGCCAGGATCGCCGTTTTACCGAGCGCGTGTCGTTCCTCACGGGTGGCGCCTTCGACATCCGGTCCACGATGCTACGCGCGATGGCCGGGCCCGCGTTGTACAGTGTGCAGGGCAGCGGCCTGCGCGTCGGCACACAGCTCCGCATCGACTACGCCGCACCGCGCCTCACCGGGCTCACGCCGACGCTGTTTTTCTCGAGTACCCTGCTCGGCAGCCAGCGTGGACGGGCGACGAACATATCGACGATCGGCGCCGGGTTCCGGTGGGTGCGGCGGCGGTAGCAACCAGAGCGTGGGTGGCTTCGATTCACCGCCGTCCGCACAGGGCTGTTCGGCGTTTGGCGGATTTCGGTTCGATAAGAATCTCGAAGTCCGAAAGACGCGCTTGGACGGCTGTATTGGTCCTGTACTTCTTCTCGAGTCGCGCGACGTCTCTCCGTCCGTCGTGGGGGAGTGTTTCGGCGCGGTGCCGCGCGGACACCTTTGTGGCATAATTCGGTTACCTCGATCGTGATCCGCACCCCGATCTCCTGGAGCATTTCCAATGATTTCTCCTCGGCGGCTCCTGAGTCTTGTTCCGCTCGCGCTGGCCGCCGGAGTACTTCCTGCACCGCCGCACGTCGAACCGACGGGTATACTCCGCGGCGTCGCCTTCGACAGTCTGACCATGACCCCGATGGCGGGCGCCACGATCGAGCTGCTCGAACCCGCGCGCATGACCGTCGCCGACAAGGCGGGCCGCTTTAGACTGGACAGCGTGCCGATCGGTGCACGTCGCTTGACCTTCTCCTCCCCGGAGCTCGACTCGATCGGTTTGTTCGCTTTCGCGCGCGAACTCGATGTGCGCGCCGGTGAACAGTCGATCACGCTCGCCACGCCGTCGTTCCGCACCTTCTACCAACGACTCTGTCCCGCGCCCGCGCGACCCACCGCCGATAGCGCCATCGTCTTCGGCACCATTTATGACGCGCGATCCGGTGAACGGCTCGCTGGTGCACGCGTGTCGTTCGTGTGGTTCGGCGTGGTACCCGACGGCAAGGGCATGCAGATCGGCGAGCTCACGCGAGAAGTCACGTCGGACGACGCCGGAAACTATGGCGTGTGCGGCCTACCAGGTGATATCGCGCTCACCGCGATGGCCACGAAAGACAATGCTTCGACCGGCCGCGTCACACAGTCGGTTGGCAATGCGCGAGTGCTGCGACGCGAGCTATCGGTCAGCACCGAGCTCCGTGCGGATGGCATGGTGGATGCATCAGTCGCGGCGACGACGGCGGCCGTGCGCACGCCGAAACGCGGCAGCGCCATCGTACGCGGCACCGTAGTCGACGAGCGGGGAGGCAAGCTGGTGAACGCGTTGGTATTGCTTCCTACTGTCGACCGTGCCGCGCGCACCGACAGCGCCGGTCGATTTCTCTTCACCGAGGTTCCCGCCGGCACGCAGGAACTGAGTGTGCGACAGATCGGACTCGGCGCGATATATCGCATCATCGACGTACGCCCGGATACACCGGTGGATGTCCGACTCGAGTTGCCGCGCACCACGGAGCTCGCGCGCGTAAACGTGCGCAGCAATCGACGCCCCGGCATGGACCAGGTTGGCTATCTCAACCGGCGCCGGCTCGGCTTCGGGCAATATCTCGACCAGAAAGAGATATCGACACGTTTCGACATGGAGTCGGCGTTGCGACGCGTCAGCGGCCTCGAGGTGAATCGTACCTTGGGCTCGCTCAACATCAGCGCGCGCCGCTGGGGCTGCAGCAGTACGGCCATCGTGATCGACGGCGTTCCAGCGGCGCGCAGTTCCGGCGGAAGCACGATTCCGTTGGATGGAAGCCCGCCGGTACCGTTGATGTCAACATACGAGTCGCGCATCGACGCGTTGAACCCGCGAGATGTGGTCGCCGTGGAGTTCTACCCGGGAAGCGGGACGATGCCCTTGGAATACATGACGGGATACGATCTCAAATGCGGCATGTTGTTGATCTGGACGGTGTTCGCGCGCTGGTAGCCAGCTCGAACAAATCAGCGCTTCTCCGAAGCCCACTCCTTTCGGAGCACGGCGTACTCCACGACGTCCTCGAACCGCTCACCCTTCAGGTATCGCTCGCGATAAAGCCCCTCGCGCGACATGCCCACCTTCTCCATCACCCGATCTGAGGCAGGATTGCGCTGGAGATGTGAGGCTTGAATCCGATTGAGATTCAGATCGTCGAACGCGAAGCGCAGAAGCGAACGGACCGCGTCGGTCGCGAGTCCCTGCCCCCAGAACAGCTCACCAATCCAGTACCCCATTTCACCGCGTCGATGCGACATCGTGAGCTGCAGGCTCACGGTTCCACAGAGGGTATCGTCCAAGGTCGTGACCGCGAACGTGACTGTCGTACGCGCCTCCCATGCCGGTCGCTGCGTGGCAATCCACGCCTTGGCCACGCCCGCGAGGCGCTGCACTTCGGCCGCGTCCGAAAGCCGGAAAGGTCGGAGAATTACTCGGAAGACGCCGCTGGACTACGCTAGAGGAGTACGTCGCCGCGCCGAATGCCAGCGGCGACCGCTTCGGCGCGACGATGCACGCCAAGCTTTTCGAAGACAGCCGTCAGGTGAAACTTGACAGTACTTCGGCTGATGCCAAGACGTACACCAATGGCGGCATTGCTCAGACCCTCGGACAACGCCTGCAGCACTTCACGTTCGCGATCGGAGAGCGCTGACGGCGTGGCGGCCGTACGCTCAGTGGTATCGACCAGGCGAACGTCGGCGGCCGAGGCGGTTGCGACGAAGCGGACGTCGGCGTGGGCGCCGAGTGCGTCGCGCAGAACGCGACGCTTCCACGCATCGGAAACGTCGACGAACACCCGAAGCGCACGCGGACGCTCGGTCAATGATCGTTACCGCGCGCCACGGCGCGAGCGCCGATCATCCTGACCACTGGGACGCTCGCCGATCGTCACGATCACGCGCACGAACACGCCACCGCGCAGCAGGTCGAACGACACGGCACGCCCCGGTGCCATGTGTTGCAACACGTCCAACACATCGTGCGGCTCGTGTACCGCCGCACCGTCGAGGGCCAACACGATATCGCCTACCAGCAAGCCGCTGGTCGCCGCTGGCCCACCCTCGGCCACACCGATGACCAGCAATCCCCCTTCGCGTCCCTGTGCCGCGACCTTGGCCGATTCGCCGACGCGCACGGCCTGCAGCGCCGCACCCAACCATCCGCGGGGTACATAGCCTGTCGCGACCAGTTGCGACACGACACGCTCAACGGTGTCCGCTGGAATAGTGGTGGCCAACTGCTGGCTCAAGCCGCCGCTGTTGATGCCATGCACACGGCCCGCAGCGTCAACGAGAGGACTGCCGCCGAAACCCGGGTACAGCGCGAAGCCCGACTGAAGGCGACGGCTGTATTGGCCGCCCTTCCATGTTCGCCATGCAGGGCCAATCGAGCTGATGGCGCCGAAGGACACGCGCGGGCCGCTTTCGTCGAGTCGCGCGACCGCCATGGCGAGATGTCCCGGGCGCAGGGTCGTCGGATCACCGATGGTTGCGGCGGCGAAGGAGACGCCCGTCGCCACGCGAAGCACCGCCAGGTCGCTGGCGGCATCGCGCCCGACCAACGTGGCGGCGACGCGGCGACCATCAGGAATGGTGATCGTGATGTTCTGTTCGCGACGCACGGTGGCGTCGGTGGTGACGATGAGACCGTCGCGCCAATGGACGCCCGTCGACGCCAGCCGTTCGCGGGCATGTACGGCCACGACGGAAAGCGCGGCGTGTTCGACGGCGCTGGCCAGTTGATCCGAGACGGCGGTGAGGGACAGCGGCTCGGCGTGCGGCGTGTGCGGCGACTGTGGTGAACTTTCGTGCGTGTCGGGATGCGACATGGGAGACTCGGTGGTGTGAAGCGACTGGATAGTCTCGAGGCGAGAGACGTGAACACACGTACACTCACCGATCGCAATCGGTCGCGACACTGGCCAACTGGACGGGTATTGGTCTGTGTGACGTCCGCGCTAATGGCTGTAGAAGGAATCCCGAAGCATGCCGCATTCGCATGCGGACGCGTGCGGGAGTGCGCCTACGCCGGCACAGTGCCGCGAGACTGTGCGCCAACGCCGGGCCGGCTAGTTCCGTTGCCCAATCGCCGCGCCAGCCAGTGCGTGAGCGGGAACATTGCAAAAGGCCACCTCGCTGCCCGCCGCTCGAAGAGGTCCCCTGAGCCGGAGCGCGCGCCTTCTACGCGTGAAAGGTGGGAGATCGCGTAATTGAGCTCTTGCACGCACGAGCGCAGGTCGCCAGCGATATGATGCCTGGTTGAGGCTGACAGTCAAAAGTCCCATAGCTGAACCGGTACTCATGTCGGAATAGCCACGGCGCGTCGGCCTTGAACTGCACTTCCTTCAAAATACGTAGCTCGCCTGCGTACACGATGAGCGTTTCGCGGATAAGCGCCTTCTTATCGTCGTCTTCTCCATTCATCTCGACAATCAGCCTATTCGGTTTGCCTCCGCTGAACTGTTGCACGGCGAATGGCGACACGACACGCTTTCCGTCGGCAGCTCCCCACAACAGCACATGGGCCTGTTCGATCAGCGAAAAGGTATCGCTGGAACGCACGTTTTTGCCCGGACCATCATCATAGACGAAGTCGACACGTACGGTCATAGAGTCGGCTGCCGTCGTTCCTGCGACCACCGTTGGCAAGGAAACGAAGCGCGTACTGTCTTGGTAGTCTCGGTACCGTAGCGTTCCAGTCCACTTACCGCCGAGCGCCGCGTGCAGTGCCTTCGATGAGGGGATAGTCTGCGCAGCAAAGCGTGTGGGCAGCGCGTGGGTCAGCACGAGGCTGCGGCCTTCCCGATGAGATGCGAATCGTCGCGATCGATCGCAGCCGCTGGAGGTTGGATGGTCGTCCCGGCATCACGCATCGCCGGCGGCAGCGCGCGAGTCATGACGTCGTTGCCGGGCGACGCCGCATTGAAGGCGCCGCCCGTAAACACGACGACCAGTTCGAGTGACAACAGGCGGTAGACTTTCTGCCCACCGGTACTTGAGCGCGTGATCGTCTCCACTGCGTGGAACGGCTCCGCACGACGCTGGCGACAAATCCTCGGGCCGTAATCCGGTGCGCTTCGCGAGCCTAGCCAGTATCCGCGGACCGACCTTGTCGCCGTCAGGCTGCGCGGGAATCCAACGGCAGCAAACTCGGCGTCGGTTCGCTATTCTCGATACGATCAGCGGGCACGCCTCGCGAGAGGGATTGGACTCGCGCAACAGCCTCGTGCTCAGTGCTGCCACAGGCAAGCAAGCCGGGCAAATCCGTCACTTCCGCGAGAAAGCGGCCAGCATCTTCCTGCGCAACTTCCAATGTCAAGTACTTGGAGTGTTGCGTAGCCGGGGTGCTCAGCCATGTAAACACTAGCCTGTTCGTCGGTGTCGGCATCACGCTGGCTTGTGCAGCGGTCGCTTACCTCAAAAGCGAGCGTAGCGAGCTACCCGACCACCCGACTGCGGCCAGCGTTGTTAGGCCACTTCCCGCTTGGCGTTCCGCCACTGCATTGCCAGACGACGTCCCGTGCCCGCGCACTCGCGCAGGTAGAGGTTGATCAGCGTCTGGTACGGAATTTCAGTTTCCGCCGCCATCGTCTTGAAATATTCAACCGTGAATTCGTTGAGACGAATCGTGACGGGACGCTTGAGTTGCGTCGCTTCGGGACTCTGTTCGATCAGCGCAATCACTCGCCCGAGGTCCGCGAGGAATTCCTCACCAAGCCCGCTCCGCGAGGCCGCGTACCAGGCGAACGCGTCCGCGACATCGTCAACGGCGAGCCCCGTGAATTGGACCTGCCATGTCACTGCGCGCGGCGACGCGCGGTGCTCTTCACGTCATTACAGCTGCGACTCGCGACCTCGCTCGGATCCGCGAGCCGTTCGTCAAGAAGTTGACGGTGCCAGTCCGGGACCGGGACGCTCTCCGGTGACGCCGCCAAGCTCGCCCACGCCTCCTCAATGAGCTGGATGCGTTCCGCCGGCGGTAGCTGTAGCAGTTGGTCCAGCATGGGATGGGATGCCATGCTTTGAACGTGCCCGGTCTGCCTTATTGTCGCACGGGAGCACAGACGCCGTGGCACAGGATCGATAAACAGTATCGATAAAATAAACGCGCAACGTTTGATTTTCGCAGATGCCATTGCTGAGGCCCAACGCCGATCCACTCGCCAACCTATCGTACAAGCGCTTGTCGACGTCATCCACCTGGCGAATCACACGGCCGCCGCGGCGACGCCGCAAATCCACGAGCCGCGTGGCCTTCACGCGCGGTGACTGTTCACACGCCAGCGCGTTGGCTCGACCGACCTGACGCGCCACGCGTTCCGGCCATCACCACGTTCCCCCTTACAACGCCGCACTCAGATAAAAATCCGTCCGCCACTGCCTCAGCGGATACAACCCGCGTGAGAAGTCCACGCGAATCAATCCGTCCAGCAATCCCACGCCGATACCCGCCCCGCGCTGCGGCTGCACTTTGCCGAACGCGTCGCGACTGCCCGCCCAGCCGATGTCGAAGAATCCCACCGGTCGAAAGAAGCCCTGCTTCGTGCCCACTTCCGCGCGCGCCAGCCAGAAGGCATCACCGTCCTGCGTGCCGGCAATCTGACCACGTACCGTGCGCACTCCCCCCAGGAACCAGCCGCGCTGACGCGGCACATCGCCGATGGAGCTGCCGATCGCGCCCGTCAGCGCCGTCGCGAAGCGGCCCACCGGACGCGTGGCGGTACCTTCAGCAGAAGCGCGCGCGTACTGGAACGTGCCCGTACCGGCTTCGCCGTTCAGCACGGTGGTGAAGCGCAGTCCCTGCGGACGTTCCAGCAATACGCGGGAGTACGTGCCACTCACGCCCGTCACACTCAAACGTTCGCTCTCGATATTGCGGCGAAACCGACGATCGGCAACCAGCCGAGCCAACGAAAAGGTGTTCACGACATTCGTATCGCCCGCCGTCCACTGCCGCTCGATGAACACCTTGTATTCGAGCGCACCACCACGACGCTCGCGGCGTTCACCGAGTTCGGCGCCCATGGTACGGTAGTAGAAACCTTCGTCGCGTCCGTAGATGAACGCGGGCAGCGACGGACCCAGACTCAATCCTCCGCCCCATTCGGGGTTGGTGGCAGCGAGGCGATGATACACCGTAGCGGTCACGGTACGCGCGCCGTTGCTGCGCGCCAATGACAGTTCACCGTTGGCGTGCAGGTCGGCGTGCCCGATACGTCCCACCGCATTCAACGTGTACCCCGCACCGAGTACCTGCGACACGTTCACGCCGGCCGAAACGCCTTCCACGCGGTTGAAACGCAGCAGGTCGGAGCCCAGGCGAATCGTGGGCATCTGCGGCATGAAGTCGGGCTGCAGCGACAGGTCGAGCGCGGCCAGTAGTTCGTCGCGACTCTTGAGGTCGAACAGCTCTTCGTCCGACGCCACGGCCGGCGGCAAGGCCGGTGAATTGGTTAGCTTCGACGCGTCACACGGCATGTCGTACGCCACGCGTAACGCGCCTTCGTAACGCGACTCTACACGCGTGTATGTGGAATCCTTCAAACACAACCGATACCGCGTACGCGCCGACGCGGACATCTTCAAGGTATCTGCGGCCGCGCGCGTGGCGGAGCCACCGCCACCCACGGTCACATTGATGTCGTTGCCTCCGGTCACGACGGTGGTGTCACGCCCGCTCGAGTCTCCGGCCGCGCCGGAGAGTCGCGCCGCCGGAATCGCGGCCAGCGAAAAGTCGCCGTTCACCTCGTCGTACGTGAACTTTTCGTCGATGCTGAACGGCGTGCGTATGAAGCCCAATTGCATGGAGGCCGTGGCGCTGTTCGCACGCGGCAACCAGAACTTGCCCTGATACAAACCATACTCCACCGTGATCGCATCCAGCTTGGCCTTGGCCGGACGAAACGTCGCCTTCACCCAGGCGGGCGCGTCTTCATCGTCACCATTGCTGGCGGCGCGCGCCTTCACTGACGGTGCCCGCAGAATCGAGTCTTTCACATACAGGTCACGCGGCATGCGCGCGCGAGCGATCGAATCG
>Ga0105047_10020370_pt1 | contig 10197 bp, 8 predicted proteins | sample MAT04_FD_78384 | JGI IMG/M metagenome (GOLD analysis project Ga0105047, IMG submission 78384) | Freshwater microbial communities from Lake Fryxell liftoff mats and glacier meltwater in Antarctica - MAT-04 (megahit assembly) | ecosystem: Environmental > Aquatic > Freshwater > Ice > Liftoff... | reverse complement strand
TTGACCGGGCCGCGGGTGGCGGTGACCTCGATTTCGCCGCCGCGCTCCACGGCTTGCACCGCGTTGAGCAGGAGGTTGAAGATCGCCTGCCGCAGCAGCGCTTCGTCGGCTTCGATGGCGGGCAAGTCCTCGGCCACCTTGAGCTTGGCGGCCTTCTCCTCCAGGTCGTAGCCGAGCGTGCGCACGACTTCGCCCACCACGGAAGTCAGCGCCACCGTGCCACGGCGGACTTCGCGCGGACGCGAGTAGTTGATGAACTCGTTCAACTGGGCGGTCACGCGGTCGGACTCTTCGACCATGCTGCGGGCCTTGGCGCGGACTTCGCCGGGGGCGTCTTCCTGGCGGGAAATCATCTGGGCGAGGCCGCGGATGATGTTGAGCGGGTTCTTCGTCTCATGCGCGAGGCCGGCGGCGGCGAGGTTCATTTCCTTGAGGCGCGAAGTCAGTTCGGAGGCGCGGACGAGGCGGACTTCCAATTCCGAAGAGCGGGTCAAGTTGCGCCAAGCCAGGCCAAAGCCGACGACCGAGACGGCGGCCAGGGTCATGATGATGAAGCGCAGCCAAAGGTCCTGGCCCAGAACTGAGTCGAGCGTCTGGGTCGAGAGCACCATCGCCACACTGTGGGCACCCTGCTTCTGGATGGCTTCCTTGTATTCCTGTTCACTCATCCAGAACGGACGGCCGAACTGCGGCCCACCCTCGCCGCGCCGGGGACCGCGCGGGCGCGGCGGCGGGTTGGTGGTGCCGTCGGCATTCGTGACGGTGAGTGACAGATTGGTTTTACCGAACTCGCGCCGATCTGGCGGGGGCGGGCCGTCGGGTGGCGGACGATCCTGGCCTCCCCGGCCACCCGAGGGACGATTGGTGGGGAAGGTGAGAATGATAGGCGGATTAGTGCCCTCGAACTCAGGGGAGACACTCGCCCCGAGGTCCACCAGATTCATCAACGCCACCGTGTCCCGGGTCCAATGGGCACCCGTGGGACCGAGATCCTTCATCGAAAAGTCGATTGGTGGGCCGGCGGAAACCACCACTTCGCCGGTCGCATTCAGCAGGGCGATGGAGTTCAACTCGCCCGGATGAATCAACTCGCCCAGGGCCGAGGCGAGCCGTTCCTTGGAAATCACGCCGAAGCGCCGCTGCGAGCGCATCACCAGGCCGAGCGTGGTGGAGATGTCTTTCGAGCGGTTGATGATGGCCCCGCGCCCGACCTCGCGCACGCGCTCGTGCTCGACGATCTGCCACACGAGAATCATCGCCCAGAGGGCGAGCAGGGTGCCATAGACGAGGCGCTTGCGGTGGATCATGGGCGAGGCAACACGGAGGATTGGGCCGGCGAGGCGGCGGACTTACTTCTTCTTCTTGTCGGGCAGCGGCAGTTCGGTGGACTCCTTGGCCGGCAACATGTCGAGAAAGCGGTTCAATTCCTGTTCCGTCTCGGAGGCGCGCGGAGTCACTTGATTGCTGTCCTTCTCGCGCGTCGTGAGCGCGGCCATCTCGGTGGGGCCGCGGACCACGTAGGGCGTGAGGAAAATGAGCAACTCGGTTTTCCGCCCGTCCTTGATCGTGCGCCGGAATAACGCTCCCAGCACAGGGATGTCCCCGAGCAACGGGATCTTGCTGACGGACTCGGCTTTGACTTTTTGCATCAAGCCGCCGATGACCACGGTTTGGCCGTCGGGGGTGACGACGACGGTGTTGGCGGAGCGGGTGTTGATGGTGGGGGCCAAGGCGCCGGTCGAGATAGGCACCCACTGCGAGCGATCCGCAAGATCGGAAGTTTCCGGCGCGACAATCATTTCCACCATCCCGTCGGCACCGATGAACGGCGTGACGCGCAGCAGGATGCCGATGTCCGTATAGGTGACCGAGTTGATCTGGTTGCCCAGGCTGTCAAAGCGGACGTTCGAGATGAGCGGCACGCGCTGGCCGACGGTGATGACGGCCTGCTGATTGTTGCGGGCCATCACGGAAGGGCGGGAAAGCAGCTCCGCGTCGCCGGCCTGGGCGATGGCGCGGAGGGTCACGTTGAAGTCCTTGCCCAGGACTTGGTAGATGCCAGCACCGGGAGGCATGGGGCTGGCGCCGTCGGCCGCCAGGCCGAACACTTGGTTCACGATGCCGGTCGAGGTGGTGTCAAAAATTTTCTTGTAGCCCCCCTCGACGCCGATGTCCGAGGACTTGCGATAGCTCAGTTCGAGGAACACGACCTTGATGAGCACCTGCGGCTTGGGGCGGTCGAGGTTGGAAATCACCATGCTGACGGACGCCGCGGTCTCTTCGTCGGTGATGACGATGAGCCGGCGGGTTTCCGGATCGCTGGTGACTGTGGCTTCCCCCAGCAGGGTGCTGTTGCCATAGTCGCGCGAGCCACTGCTGCTGCTCCCGCCGGCCCCGGTCCGCCGGGTGGTGCCGCCGCCCGTGGTGCCGGTGCGGCGGGTGCCCTGCCCTTGCGCCCAGGACTCGGCGGTGGCGGCCCAGAGGAGGGCCAGGCCGAGCGCCAGAGCGCCCCATCGTTGCAGCCATTGTCGGTTCATAGTCAGGTCTTTCATTTCCCTCAGCAGAGCTTTGCGCTTAGAACCCACCCGAACCGCCGCGACTCGCGCCCCCGCTGGAGCCGCTGCCGAAGGTGGAAGTGTTCTGCTGGTTCTGCATCTGCTGCTCGCGGGTTTCGAGCGCGCTCTTGTTTTGGGTGGAACTGGAGTTTCGGCTGTTCGCGCCTTGGAAGAGGTTGCGCACGACCTCCTCGGCGTTCTGCACGTCGGCGTTCTTGAGGTCGAACACATAGACCTTCTGCTTCCGGGCGGGGTTGGAGTCGAGTTGCTCCACCATCTTGGCAATCTGATCCATCGTGTCTTTCGCGGCGGTGACCACGACGGAACTGGTGCGCATGTCCGCCACGGCGATCACCTTGGTCTGCTTCTTCTGGCGGTCGCTCGGGGTGCCGGAACCGCTGGTGTCACCGCCCCCGCCACCGAAGCCGGGAAAACCGCCGAAACGGCCGACGCCCCGCTGGTTGCTGCTGGCAGTGGGATCCGGGAAAAGATTCGCCAGCAAGTCGGACATCTCCTGCGGGTCGGCGTACTTCAGGCGGAACACGCGAATCTCGGTCACGTCTTCCACGTTGGTGTCCATCGTGGCCACCATGGTTTCGATGGTGTCCATGAGGTCTTCCGGCGCGCTCACGATGAGGGAGTTGCTGCGCTCGTCCGCCGTGGCAACCACCTTGCCCGCGCCCGGACGCCCACCGGTGGCACTGGTACCGCCCCCGGCGTCACCGCCCCCGCCGCCAAACATGGCCATGGGGCCGCCGAACCGGAAGTTGCCCCGCCCGCCGCTGTTCCGGCTCGTGTCACTGCTTGAGAAAACGTCTTTGATCACCGTCGCGAGGGTCTTGGCGTCGGCATACTTGAGCGCAAACACGCGCACCGTGGAGAGACTGGAAACTGTCGTGTCGAGGGCTTTGATGATCTCCGCCATGCGCCGGATATTCGTCTGCGTATCGGTGATGACCAGCGCGTTGCCGCCCTCGTTGGCGGTCATGGTCGTGCCGGTGGGGATCAAGGGCAGCAAATCTTTGCTCAACTGGACGGCGTTGATGAAGCGCACCGGGATGATCTGCGTCACGATCTCATCGTTCTTGGGGATGTCGTCCGGCTCGTAGCCGCTCTTCACCGGGATGTCCCGCTTCTTCGCGTCTTCCTTGCTGACGACAGTGAGCGTGCGCCCGTCGCGGATGAGGGTGAAGCCGTTCTTGCTGAGCACCTTGCTGAGCACGTCCAGCGCCTCCTCCTTGGTGAGCGGCTGGTTGCTCCAGACATCCACTTTGCCGCGGATGTCGGTCTCCGGGACGATGATGAAGCCGGCGGCCTCGCTGAGGTAATTCAACACCAACTCCAGCGGTGCGCCGCGGAAATTGAGGCGGAAACCTGCCACGCCCTCGGGCACCAGCGCCGCGGGCTCGTTGGTGGCGGGAGGCGTGAAGACCGCTTCCGCCGCGGGCGCTGGCGCGACGGGGGCCGCCGCGGGGGCCGCCGGATCGGCGGGGACGGGCGGCGGCTGATTGGTGTCGGCCGCCACGGGGGCGTTGGTAGGGCCGGCCGCGGAATTCGCGGGGGCAGGGACCGGTTGGGCCGGGGCTTGCCAGAGCAAGCCGAGGACGCAACTCAAAGACAGGAGGGTTGGGTAGGTTTTCATTGTTCTTCCTTTGCTCGTCGTTCCATCATTTTTCTCAAAGTTTCGGCTGCGGCGGCGCTGGCGGCGCTCGTGGCGGGACTGCCGGCAGAACTGGTGGTACTGCCCCGGGACCCGGAACTGCCACCGCTGGCACTCGCGGCAAAGCTGGTCCCGTTCGCCAGCTTCCACTCGCCTTCGTCCTCGCGTCGCAAGCTCATGCCCACGCGGAGGTCGAAGCTATTGGTGCCGTCGGACAGCTTCACTCCTTGAAGCGAAATCGTCCCCAGCTTCCAGCCGGCGATGCTCGCGTCGGCCTTGAGCGCCTTGCGATACTCGGCACTGCTGCCATCAAAGAAGGCCACGGCGAAGTCCTTTTCAGCGGCCATCGTGCCGACCAGGCCGAATGAATCCACGCGGGCAGGGCGGCGGGTATCGCGGGGAGGGGCCGGGACGCCGCGGGCTGTGCGGTTGGCGTTGAAAATATTCCGCTCGGCCACGACGCGGAAGGTCGAGTAGTCCACGCGCGTTGGCGCGGCATTGGTGGCGGTTGCACTCCTGGATGTGCCGGTGCTGTTGGTGCCGCTGGCGGCCCACGCCGGCGCGGCCAGCAACCACAGCCCGGCGACCAGCGCGACGGTGGCCGCCGAACGCAGCCCGCGGAAAAAGCACTCCGCCCTCAAGCGGCTGCCCGGCGAAATGTTTGGAGTCCCGGCTTTAGCCGGTTGGGGGGCACGGCGCCGGCTAAAGCCGGGACTCCAGACCCGTTCCGGTTCGTGAGCCAGGAAATTGAGTGTGCGCAGGTTCATCGTTTGGCCGGCAGGTTGAGTTGCAGCCCGCTGACTTGCAGGCCGAGCGTGAGTAATTCGCCACGGTCGTCCCGCGTCGCCAACTCTAGCACTTCGATCTTGAGCGCGAGCGGGTCTCGCTCGGCCCGGCGAGCGCTCTCGATGTCATAGAGAAACCGGGTCAGCGCACCCAGGTTGCCGGTGGCATCCACCCGGCACTCCAGCGTGACGTAATCGCCCGTGCCGCGCTTCCACTGCGGTTTGAGCGAACTTATCCCCACGCGGCTCTCCTGCGACCAGCGATCGAACGCCTTGAGCAACTGGTTCTCCGCCACCGACACCTCGCTGGCGAGCGTGGCCTTGCGCATGGCATCCCAGCGCTCGCGGTTGGCTTTCCCGCGGGACTGCGTGGAGCGGCCATCCTCGACGTCCTTGCGCAGGGCGATCAGACGCTCGGAACGCGCCTTCCAACTCTTGATGAGCGGGCCGACCACCAGGCTGTCGCCCGCGAGGAGGACGACGGCGGCGGCGGCGGCGATGGCGAGCAGGCGCTGGCGTTGAGTCAGATTCATTGTGCACCTCCCTGGTTCCACTTGAAGTTGAAAGTGAACTGCACGGCGTTGGCGCCTTTGACCTGCTCGACGCGCATGTCGCTGATCTCCTTCACGCCGCGGAGCTTGTCGAGCATCCGCAGGTAAGCCGCGTTGTCCCGCGCCGTGCCGGTGCAAGTGATCGTCGCCGGGGCGCGGATTTCAATCACCTTGGCCGACACCGAGCCGTCCTCGGGAAAAGATTCCGTGAGCCGTCGGAGCACCGTGAGCGAACGGAAAGTGTCGTCGAACCACGGCCGATACTTGCGGATGTCTGCCTGGATCTCCCGCAGTTCCAGCACGTCGGCGCGCATCTGGTTCCACTTCGCGCCCCAGTACCAGAGCCGCACCTGCTGCACGGCGAAGGCGAGGAGCACCACCAGCAGCAACGCGCCAACTGCCCCGCCGGCATAAACGAGCTTGCTGGAGGAATACCGCGCGCGGATTTGCTGCCAGGCGCTCACGCGCGGCGGCATCAACTCGAAGGGCGTCGGCTTGCCGGACATCAGCCGCATGACGAGGCTCAGCGCCGGCGTCACGGCGGCGTCGGCGGGCACCTTCACCGGGAAATCATCGGCCGCGTATTTCTTCACCTGCCGCACGTCCAAACCGGAGGCGCGGAGCCGCGGCTGAAGGGCTTCAGCAATTTCCTCCGCCGTGTCGTCGCTGCCATAGACGCGCACCTGCCGCAGCGAATCGCCCACTTCCGGCGGCAACTGCCCCAGCGTGATGCGCAACTCGCGCAAGACGTGCTCCAACTGGAAATGCCGCTCGCTGCCCTGCTGCTCGAAGGCACCCTCAATCGTGCGCAACAACGCCACGCCGCCGCCCGCGCCCACCAGCAAGTTCAGCGAGGTCTCGCCGGCGCTCAAGGCAATCACGCCGTCGTTGTCTTCCGGCTGCGCGGATTGCAGCGCGGCAATGGCGACCGCAAAGCCGACGGGCCGGAGTTGCGCGGCTTCGAGCACCGCGAGGAGGCGGTTGACCTGCTCCCGTGGAATCGCGGCGAGCGTGGCACCCTGCGCGCCGCTAGCCAGGCGGAACCTCGATTGGGCGACGATCAGCGAATCCGGGTCGTAGGGGAAACCGCGTTCCGCTTCAAGCTGCAGGAAGCTCTGGAGGTCCGCCTCCGGCAATTCGGGCACCGGCACAGTCAGGCTGTGAATCCAGCTCGTCGGCACGCAGAGCGCGCAACGGCGCTCGCGGATTTCCGCGGCGTCGAGCTGTTTGCGAATTTCGCGCCCCACCAGTTCCACCTCCGCGGTAAGCGGGTCCAGCGAGAGCGTGACGGAAAAAGTCTGGCGGATTTCGACGGAACCATTGGTGCGGCGCACCCACACGCCGGACATGCGGCTGCCGTCGAAGCTGAGGCCCAGCAACGCCGCGCCCGGCTGGCGGACACGCGCGTCGCGATTGCGCGACCCCAGCCGGCGGAAGTCGAGTTGGAGGAGGTTCTTCATCGGATGCGAGTCAAAGAGCTGCCGCGATTCGGGTTGATCGCACGTTGGTCGCGATCCAATTCCAACTGCTCGCGCACGTCGCGGCCGAGCGCCCAGCCGAGATGGGAGAGATCCTGCCGATAGACCACGCGCGGCGGGCTTTCCGCATTGTCAATGATGTGCCGAATACGCCGATAGCCGCGGTCGTGATGGCCCAGCGCCGCGACGTCCGCCGTGAAGACAGAACTGCGGGCGGTGACATAGGGAGCGGCTTGCAAGGCGGCTTCCTGGCCGACGGCTTCCACCAGCCAGGCGACGGAGTTGAGTTGGGTGGTCTTGCCTTGCCGATAAGCCACCACCGTCGAAGCCTTGTCGGTGCCAATGCCGGGGATGCAGGCCAGCACGGCCTCGCTGGCGGTGTTGATGTTGACCAATCCCAGAACTGTGGTGTTGGTGGCGGTAATGTCGCTGTAAATCTGCGCGAACTCGTCCTGCGTCAACTGACCCACGACAAAAAACTCAATCAAGTTGCCGACCTGCCGCGTGGTGCCTCCGCCGCCGGGCGGCCGGTTGGTGCTGGGCGGGGTGCCGAAGCGCGCGAGGATTTGATTGGCCCGCTCGGCGCCGAACTTGTCCAGCAGCAGCGACGCGAGGTTCGTTTGCGTGTTCACATTGGTGCGACTGACATTCGACTCACGGCTCCAGACGGTGAGATACTCGGTAATGCCGGGATCGAGGCGCGCATTGCGGTCGTCGTTGGGCGGGGAGTAATCGCCATCGTTCTCGTTGGGATCAAGTGCGCCGTTGCGGTTGGGATCGTCGCCGAAAAGGGTCTCAGCAGTCGTGCCGTGGATCAATCGCAATTCATCCACGCTATCGAAGGGCGCATTCTTGCAGCGGTAAGCCGGACTGAGGCGCTGATAAATTTCATCCTCGGCGCCGCCGGTAGTGACGTCGCTGTTGGAGTCACGCCAGTCTATGATCGCGGCGGCCAGCTCGGGCGTCATGCGCGGGAGCAATTGCAGCATGGCGAGCGTGGCGGTGTTGAGATTCAACTTGGAAGCCTCGTCCACCAGTCCGAAATAGACCTGTTCGCTGCTGGTCTGCTCGTCGCTGCGACCGATGAACCAGAACGAGGCCTCGCCCACGGGCACGTCGGAGCGTTGGTAACTCTCAATATCGGGTAGCGTGCCCGGAGTGACGACATTCGTGATGACTTTGCTGACATAGCGAATGGCGCCGTCAATGGCCTGCTCGGCTTCGAGGCCGGCCACGCGGTTGTCCGCAGCGCGCAATTCCATGCCCATTGAATTGGCGAAATAGAGCGCCAGCGTCACCAGACCAAACGCGATCCAGAGGACAATGATGAGCACGGAGCCGCGCTCGCGTTTGGCATTGGGGCGTGCCGAAGCAGTGGGACAGGCGTCGCGCCTGTCTCTAACATCTTTTGAAATACGCTCGGGTCCGCAATTCCGAGCCTTGTGTGGCGGCCACCCTTTAGTGACTGCCGGCAAAGAATTTGGAGACAGGCGCGACGCCTGTCCCACGCGATCGGCCTCGCCGTCGCCAAGTATGGCGACTGGATAGTTACAGCTAAGTCGGGGCGAGCGGGGGAGGTTCATGCGCCACCTCCGCTCGTGGTCGTCGTGTTGGTGTTGGGCTGCACATGCACCGGGACGACCATGGTGATCGGCAGCGGCAACGTGCGTTGTTCCGGCTCGGCGACGAATTGGATCTGCACCCGGACGGCGGCGGGAAGGATGGTGGTTTCGTTAGTGCCATCCCAGTTGTTGCGCCATTGCGTGCCGTCGTAGAACTCGAAGGTGACCTCCTCGACGCCGCCCAGGAGCCACTGAGCTTCGACTTGTTCCGTGCTCACGGGCAGCAGGTTGCGGGTGACGTTGCGGTAGAGATCCAGGCCGGGGGACAGATTCGTCGGTGGGGAAAGCTGGTAGAAGACTTTGCGCATCTCCGACCACGGGTTGGCGTCGTCCACGATGCCGCTCGCGGTGTAGAAGGTCGGCCCGACGGTGCGCCCGGCCAGCGAGGTGGCGGTCTGCATGCCGCTCAGCGCGGCGGTCACGAACTGACCCGAGAGCGCGCTGGTGCCGACCGGCAGGACGATGTCCGCGAGGTCCCGGCGGATCATCATCAGCGCCCGCTGCTGCGGCAGGCTGGCTTCGACGACTTGCGTGGTCTTGTTGCGCAACTTGATCGCGCCGTAGAACACGTAGTGCATGGAGAGCAGCACGACCGCAAACACCACCAGCGCCAGCAGCAACTCCATGAGGGTGAAGGCGCGGGAGCGCTGCGCTGAAATCCGAAATCCGAAATCCGAAATCCGAAGGAAATCCGAAGGCCGAAATCCGAATGGTTTCGGGCCAAAGCGAATCGTCCTGCGAGTTCCTAAGCGCATTCGGATTTCGGGTTTCGGATTTCCTTCGGATTTCGGATTTCGGATTTCGGATTTCACGCCGCCGCCGCCCGACTTAGCCTGGCAGCCTGCAAATTCTAGATGGCGGCGGGCGGACTTCATCGCATCATTGCGTCGTCGTATCCACCAAGGTGCTCAGGCGCACATCGTAATCCTGGCCTTGCACGGGAAAGTTCACTTGCACCGTCAACACCTTTAACGAGCCCAGGCTCCAAGTGTCGAGGCGCGATTCCCAGTCATATTGGTAGGGGCCTTCGGTCACGCTGCCGTTCTGGGGACTGCGCGTGAACTGGCCGGTGGCGATAAGTTCATTCAGCACGTTGTCACCAATGCGTCCGGCGACGGCTTTGCGGATACCAACCTGCCCGGCGAGGTTCGCGATGCGCAGGCCCTCAATGGCCACCGGGATGACGATGGCCATGAACAGCAACACTGCCAGCACCTCGGCCAGCGTGAAGCCGGCGGCGGCACTGTGTCGTACAGGCGGGCCGCCTATGGCACTATTGGCGCTGCCAGATGACGGGTTGATTGGTCTGAATTTCATAGTTCAGCCGGTTGCGGCTCAGGCCGACCCAGAGCTTGGCGGAATCCCCTTCGCGCGCCTCGCGAAAGAGCACATACTGCGGACTGTCCTCGTTGAAGAAACCATCGGGCGTGAAACGAATTGAGGGAAGATTTCCGGCGAGTTCGGTGGTGGAACGCGGCAGGGTGCTGCGGGCAGTCAGGAAGTTCTCGTCCACTTCCATTTCGACATCGGCGCTAACCGCAAACGG
>Ga0105047_10020369_pt1 | contig 10197 bp, 6 predicted proteins | sample MAT04_FD_78384 | JGI IMG/M metagenome (GOLD analysis project Ga0105047, IMG submission 78384) | Freshwater microbial communities from Lake Fryxell liftoff mats and glacier meltwater in Antarctica - MAT-04 (megahit assembly) | ecosystem: Environmental > Aquatic > Freshwater > Ice > Liftoff... | reverse complement strand
GCCGCTGCCGCTGCCGCCACCGTTGCCGTTGCTGCTGCTGGGCTCCTCGGCAGCCGCGGCCGACATGGAGTTGGAGGGCCCGGTGATTGATCTCACCGCCGACTGCGCGATCGCCGAAGCCGAGCAGGTCAAATCCAGGACCGTCATCATAGAGACACCCGGCTGCGCGTCTGCCGCCTTGCGCTGGGCGCAGGCCATCCATGAGTCTCCGCCGTTTCGGGCCGTTGTCATCGCCCTTGACGAGAGCGCAGACGGCATACCGCGTTCTGTTGCCGAGTCTGGGTTTCCTGAGTACAGCGATACGGAAGCGTGGCTCGAACGCATTCAGCGGCGCAGAACTGAAACGAAGGAGGCCTTTGCTGCCACGTTCGCAGCACTGCAATCGACGAACGACCTCGCACCCATGTTCGTGTTCTGGGACGGCCCGCTGGATTCCGAGGTGTATCGCACGGTTCTGTTGCAGACGCCGGTCGTTGACGCAGTGGCAACGGACTCACAGGGCTTGCAAAGCCTTCTCCTCGCCAGTACAGCGACAGCCACGGGGCAGCCGGGGTTGCGGGTGCTGGTCGTGGGTGACTCCACAGCACAGTCATTGGCCGCGGCGCTCGGCGGGTTTCGTGACCCAGCGGGCCGAGCACCTTTCGACACGGCGTATTGGGGAGCCCTCGGCTGCCCTTGGTCGCGAGTCGACGCGGTTCGGGGCTCATCGCAGAAGCCGTGGAGCGAACTGCGCTGCCCCCAATTCGACGATGACCTCCCCGAACTGGTGAGCGGCTTCGATCCCCAGGTGGTAATTGTGGTCATCGGTCCAACAGACCTCAGCGAACAGCGTTATCCGGGCGACCCATCTGGCTATGTTGCCGGCGACTCGGCCTACACCGACTTCCACGTACGAGAGATGACAGCGTTGGCAGAGCTTCTGCCGCTCACCACCAAGGTTTTCATCGCCACCACTCCTGCCATCTCGCCGGGCCCGTTTTCGAGCAGCGCCATGTCCGACCCTGCGCGCGCCCTCGCGGCGAACGACGCAATGTCGTCGCTGCCGATGCTGTCGGATCGTTTCATCACGCTGGACATGGGCGCAGCCATCGACGACCAGGCACGCACTGACGGCGATACCACCAGCGACGGTGTTCACGTCAGAGTCGAGGTGATCGTTCGGATACTCGAAGGCGGAATGGCCGACGAGATACTCGCGAGCGGCGCATAGCGGCCGGTCACCCGGCGGCCGGTCGCCCGGGGGCTATTGAGCCGGCTTCAGCTCGTACAGAAACTGGTACCCGAAGAGCTGTGGGCGGATACGGACGCTCAATCGGTCGATGGAGTCGAGGAGACCTCGCCGAGCGACCTTCAACGTGTCGGTGCCGCCTCGCTGTGCAACGTCGAGCGGCAGGCCCGTGGCCTCACGCTTCGCGATGACGAATCCGGAATCCTTGATCAGCCGCTCGAAGCTTCGACGCGTGAAGAAGCGAACGTGAGTGGAGTCGAGGATGCCTCGGCGGTCGTAGTCGAACAGGCCGAGAGCGACCCGAGTGCGCGGATACCAGTGTCCGAAGTTCGGGACGCTGGCGATGACCGAGCCGCCAGCAGCGAGGAGTTGGCCGGCCTGAGTGAGGAGTCGGCGCGGATCGCGAACGTGTTCGATGATGTCGGCACACAACACGATGTCGAAACCACGGCCGAGGTCGTCGGGCACGCCATGCTCGAGATCTGCCTGCACGAACGCGTCGAGGCGTTCCTCGACACCGGGGTGCCGCTCGAGGTCGACGCCCGTCACGTGGTGCCCGAGCGATCGCATCTGCTGGCCCAGTGAGCCGTCTGAGCAGCCGAGGTCGAGGATCTTCGCCGGACGATGAGTGGACAGCCAGCTCAGCAGGCGACCGTGGGAGGAACCCGGTGAGGACTTCATCTCATAGGGGTCTGAGGAGAAGGCGAGTTCGCCGCTGCCGAAGCCCATCTTGTGGAGCCGGTACCGGCCGACCAACTTCGACACGTCCCAGGCGTACTCCAGACCGTTGACGTGGCAGATCTCGTCGCCGTAGTACGTGGGAATCGGCACTTCGACGATCCGCGCGCCGGACTCGATCATCTGGACGATGATCTCCGTGTCGAAGTCGAATCCGTCAGACGTGTTGTGAAACGGGATGGCCTCCAGAGCCCGCACGGAGTAGGCCCGGTACCCGCTGTGCCACTCGGTGAGCTCGATCCCTGCCATCTTGTTCTGAAAGGTGCTCAGAATGCGGTTGCCGACGTACTTGTAGCGTGGCATGCCACCCTCGAGTGCGGCTCCGGGTGTCATCATCCGCGAGCCGAAGACCGCATCGGCCTCGCCACGGGTGATGGGGGCCACGATCTCGGCCAAACATTCCGGCGCGTACTGCCCATCGGCGTGCAGCATCACCACGACATCGAGGCCCGACTCGATAGCCCACTTGTACCCGTACTTCTGGTTGCCGCCGTACCCCAGGTTCACCGGGTGGCGGACAACTCTGATGGGGCGATGGCCCGCTCGCTCTTGATACGCGAGCCCGACGGCGTACGTGTCGTCCTGGCTGGCGTCGTCACAGACGAATACCTCAGTGAGCTGATCGAAGAAGTCTTCCGGAATACGATCCAGCGTGCGCGACAGGTGCTGCTCCGCGTTGTAGGCGACTACCAGGATGCCAATCTTCGGGGCTGACGAGGTCTCTTTCACAGCGCGATGATACAGAGACGGCCACTCTCTTGCAGTCGACCCTCTACCCGGGGGGCAACCCGGCTGACGCTCGGAGTGCTCGCCGGGGCGCGGGCGCGCCGCGTTGAATGGGGCACGGCAGCTAGCATTCGGCGCCGATGACTGCGAATGACACGACCAGCACGCATGCTGCCGACGACCTTGTGAACCTGGCCAGCATGGAAGCGCGACTCGAAGAGTTCGCGCTGTCCTACCGCTCCGGCGAACCATACGCCCACATCGTTCTCGAGGACGTGCTCCCCCCGTCGACGTTGGCGCAGGTGTACGCGGAGCTTGCGGAGATGAACTCGGGCGACTGGAACAGCTACATCCACTTCAACGAGCGAAAGTTCTCCAACACGGAGAGGGACAGTTGGGGTCCAACGCTCCGAGCAGTGAGCGACGTGTTCGCGTCCGACAGGTTTCGACGGATCATCGAACAGATCAGCGGCTTCGAAGGTCTCCACGCCGACTTGTCGCTCGATGGTGGCGGTGTGCATCGTTGCTACCGAGGTGGCTTCCTCAACATCCACACGGACTTCACGGCTCACCACACCGTGAAGGCATGGCGTCGGCGCGTCAACCTGCTGCTCTATCTCAACCCAACATGGGACCCACAGTGGGGTGGGGCGCTCGAGCTCTGGAATCAAGAGATGACCAAGTGCGTCAGCAGCGTCGACCCGGTGGGCAACACCATGCTCCTGTTCACCACCGACGAGCACTCGTACCATGGCCATCCCGACCCTCTCCTCGCCCCTGAGGGCGTTGCGCGGCAGTCGTTGGCGCTCTACTACTTCACGGAAGAGGCCAGCCCGCTCGCCAAGGCGACCGACTATCGCGCCCGACCCAACGACGGTGCACGCAGGATCCTGATCTTCGCCGACAAGAAGGCCCTCGCCGCGTACGATTTCGTGAAGCGACGCTTCCACGTCTCGGACAAGGGAGTGCGTCGGGTGATGGCCAAGTTCTCGCGCGGCCAACGGTGACGACGGCGCCTCCAAAATGACCAATCGCGATCATGACGAGCCCGAGGCCAGTGGGGTTGCTCTCCTCGATACTGAAGTCGAAACCGAACCCGACCAACCCGCTGCAGGCGGCGGAAAAAAGTTGGCACGCTTTCAACGCACCCGTGCCGACCTCATCGTCGATTTGGCGGTGGCCTTTCTCTGCGTGGGGGTCGGAACAGCGTGGACGTTCAATCTGCTCCGCACCCAGTTCACGGGCGGCACGTTTGCCAACTATTTCGATGGCCAGGCAGACGCCTTCCTCGACGGGCACCTTGCAATCGACAAGGGTGTGCTCGGTATCGAAGCGTTCATCCGTGACGGCAAGGAGTACATGTACTTCGGGCCGCTACTGGGCCTGCTCCGCCTCCCCGTAACGTTTGTCACCGACGAGCTGGACGGCCGCCTCACGCTGATCTCGCTGTTCATCGCGACTGCGCTCTTCTATTGGCACGCCAACAAGCTGCTGGACCTGGTTCTTGCGCTCCTTCATCCCAATGCCGAGCCGAGCAAGACCGAACGTTGGGTACGCCTGGCGTGGCGAGCTTCGGTGGCGGCCGGCACGGTCGTGATGACGCTGCTGGCAATTCCGTGGGCGTACCACGAGGCGCAAATGTGGAGCGCTGCGCTGTTGGTCGCCGTGATGGTGCAGATGCTTGCAGTCGCGACGCAGCAGACCCGCCGGCCGTGGGTGTTCGGCCTCGTTCTCCTTGCGCTCGTATTGAATCGACCCACCACCGCGTACGCCGGCCTTCTTGGTGTTGCGGGCCTGTTGGTGATTTCTTGGCGGAGGTGGCCGGAACGTCGCGCCGCGACCAAAGGCATGTTTGCGTGGTTCCTGGTTGCGCTGGGATCGGCCGTGACGGTGAACTGGATGAAGTTCCGGCGGCCATTCGGAATCCCGATGGAGGACCAAGTCTTCAGCAGCATCGACCAGAACCGTGCGGAGATGCTGGCGCGCTACAGCAACAAGTACTTCCAAACGGAGTTCATCCCGTCGAACCTGTGGGCCTACTTCCGGCCTGACGGTGTGGATCTCTCGAGCCGGTTCCCGTACATCGACGTGCCGCAGAAGCTCCCGTGGGTGTGGGGCGACGCTTTCTATGACGCCACCTATCGAACTGCCAGCGTCACCGCCACCAATCCGCTGCTGTTGATCACCTCGATCTTCGGACTTGTCGTGTTCGTTCGGATGTACCGTCAGCCAGCGTTCTGGTCGCTACTCCCTTTGGTTGCTGCGGGCATCCTCGCGACAGGAGGCGTTGCAGGCTGGGGCTACATCGCCACTCGTTACCTCACCGATTTCCTGCCGGGGATGCTCGTTCTCACCGCAATCGCCGTGGCTACCTTCGTGCGCCGTCTCGATGCGCGAACGACGCCGGTACGGTCGTGGCTCAAGCGGCTGGGGCAAGTCTCGGCGGTGGTCTTGATCGGTTGGTCGATCACCGCCAACGTCGCGATCGGTTTCAACTACAGCTTCAGCATTGGCGACCGAACGGATCAGATGGCGAGACTGCTGTCGCTGCAAGACGCCTCCTACGACGTCATCGGGCCATCGCTCGCCGACGCGACCGTGCTCGTCGAACGACTCCCATTCGCACGGTATGACCCAACCCCACCGGGCACCCTCGCCATCGTTGGGCGCTGCGAAGCGCTCTACTACTCCAACGGCGACACTGTCGACACGTGGGTACCAGTTGAGTACGGGGAGAGCGACTGGCGGCGTGAGTTCATTGTGGCGCCAGGAGCAGATCTCGCAGTCGGCAGCGAGATCGAACTCGTTGTGCTGTCGGAGTCCGACGTGTTCGATCCCGAGGCGTACTGGTTCCAAGTGACGATGCGGGTGGAGGAGGTCAACGCCCTCACCATCGAGGTGGCACTGTTGATGAACGACAACTTCGGCTTCTTGAAAGTACTCACGAAGCTGCCAAGGTTCGAGCCGTCCGAGCTCAACATCACCTTCGACCAAAGCCGGGAGCGGTTCTTCATCGAGCGCAACGGTGACAACGTCTTGTACGGCCACTTCGACATGGACCCGCTCTATCTGACAGAGACGCCAGGTGTTCGCTTCATCGAACTCGGCGAACACGATGGCTGGACCTTCACGGAACGCGCAGTGGACACCCCATGGTGTGACCGATTGTGGAACGCCGCTCAGGCATGAGCCGCAAACTGGGCTATGTCCAGTTGACCCTCTGCTCGCTCGTCTATCTCAGCATCGCCACCCGCTTCAGCGCCGACCTGGGCCGCACGCAGTATTCGAACGGGGCATACTCGAACTTCTTCGATATCCAGGCCAAGGCTCTACTGCGCGGTCACCTTGCGGTGCCGAAGGATTCGCTCGGCGCTGAGGCGTTCATCGTCGGCGGCAAGGAACACCTCTACTTCGGCATCTTCCCAGCGTTGTTGCGGATGCCGGTGCTGCTGTTCAGCGATTCGCCCTTCGGGCACCTGACGCTCGTCAGTTGCTTCGCCGCATGGCTGCTCTTCGTCATCTCCGCCTGGAAGCTGGGCGACATGGTGCTCGAGCACGTTGACGCGCACCCGCAGCGCGGGTGGGTCCGCATCGCTCTCGGAACCGCGTGGAGGCTGGCCGTTGCGCTCGGTTCACCGATGATGATGTTGGCGGGCCCGGCGTGGGCGTTCAGCGAGGCGATCATGTGGGGAGTCGCAGCTGCAACCCTGTTCCAGTGGCGCCTTTGCAGATTGCTGCTCGATCCTTCGACGCGCAACCACGTCTGGGTTGGCGCCGCGCTGCTGTTGGCCGTGCTCAATCGCCCGACGCTCGGTCTGGGCTGCCTCGTCGTCCTCATCGCGCTCGCCATCTGGCGTGCTCGACAGAGGCTGCAGCGAGAAGCCGGGCGCCTCCTCGCGTCGTGCGCTGTCGGCGTCGTCGGGCTCGTCGTGCCGAACATGTTGCGCTTCGGACGCTTTTTCGGGCCGCCGATGCGCAGCCAGATTCTCAGCCAGATCGACGATCAGCGGATGCGAATGCTGCGCTACGCCGGCGACGACTTCGTCGACCCGCGCTACCTCCCGACGAATGCACTCGCCTATCTGCGGCCGGACGGCATCTCGATCTCCCGGCACTTCCCCTTTGTCGGACCCCCGAGTGGGCTACCGACCGTTTCGCTCGACGCGATTCACGACATCACCTATCGGACCCCCAGCATCAGCGCCACGTCCACGGCGTTGGTCCTGCTCGCAGTGGTTGGGGCGGTCGCTGCGGTGCGGCACGTGCGATGCGACCGCCTGGCCCGGCAGGTGTTGTTGCTCTCGGCCGCAGGGGTGCCTGCTGTCGCGACATTGCTCGTCTGGGGCTTCATCGCGCCCCGCTACCTTGCCGACTTCGTGGTGCTGATCGTGCCGTTGAGCGCCATGGGCTGCGCTCAGCTGATTCGTTGGCTTGCTGCTGCACGAGCGAGTCGAAGCATCGTCAGCGTCGTGGTGCTCGCAACGGTGGTGCTGTGGTCGACCGTTGCCAACGCGGCGCTCGCCGTCTCCTCGTCCTACCTCACCGGCCCCGACGGTGGCGCGGACGAGCTGGTGGAGATTCAAAGGCGAGGCAACTTCTGGACGTCATCGAGCGTGCAGCGGTTCGCCACGATCAGCGACTTCGACTTCACGCGAACCGATCCACCCGCCCCCGAGACGATCGCCATGCTCGGGCAGTGTGCGGCGGTCTACCTCTCGACCGGCGAACCGGTCGATCCGTGGATCGCGCTGGCGTACGGGGCAAGCGACTTTCGGCAAGAGTTCGCAGTCAGTCCGGTCGGTCGGCCTGCCTTCGCTTCCGTCTTGGTCGCCACGTTCGACGCAGTGCAGCCGCAGCTACCAGCAGACCCGGATCACTTCGAGCTGCGAGTGAACACCGATGCAGATGGCCGCGTGTCACTTCAGCTGGCCGATGAGTTCGGTGTCGTCGACTACCCGCTGACCGTGACACCTGGAGATGCCTTCACCCTCACCGTCACCTCCGACCCCGTTCGCGAGCGAATGTTCTTCGACATCAACGGGAGCACAGCTCACTTTGCTCACTACCTCACGAGGTCACTGTTCACCGACGCAGGTCAAGTGATCGACTTTCCTGACAGCGCGAGCGACGGGGGACTCAACGTCGAGGCGGTTCCTCCGCCAACCACCGACTGTCGGAGCTGATCACGCGCCACACGACTGGTGCCTGCGAGTTGACGAACGCTCCACCGCTGGCTGGGTGGGTCAGCCGAGCGAACGGCGTCGCCGCGGCACCGCCAACGCGAGCGAGAGCACTGCCACCGGCGCCACCTGCAGCAGCAGGCGCGGTAGCGAGGCCTCGATGTGGCGCACCACGGGGTTCCACCCACTGAAGTAGTACACGGTGCACGACACAGCAATGGGTGCCAGCACCAGAGCCGGCAGCAGCACGCGCTCGATGCCGCGATGGCGAACGGCCCACACCACCAGCGCGACCACCGCCAACGGCCACAGCAGGCTCCATTGTTGCCAACGGGTGGTTTCGGCCCACAGCGAGCTGGCGATGACCGACGTGCGGTCGAAGTTGTCGCGCAGCCGGTCGAACGTGACGGGCAGGTACTCCTCATATGGCGCCACGTCGACGTGACGCAGGTACGCCTTCCACATCAGGAACACCGCGAACCCCGGGCCGGCAACCTTCGCGATGGTGCGCCAGGTGACCGACCAGCGCGACGTGTCGGTGGCGCGTTGCGCGATGAGCGCCGCGCACAGCACCACGGCGAAGCAACCGAAGAGCACCGCGCCCTCCTTCTTCACCCACGGCAGCACCGCGGCGGCGGCCACTGCGAAGCGCAACGACTGTGCCGAGCCGGTGCGCACATGATGCAACCCGAAGACAACGGCCGTGAGGAAGAACGTGGCCAGCGGGAAGTCGGCGTAGCCCGACGAGGCGCTGCCTTCGCCGAACGACACGAACGGCACGGTCGCGAGGGCGATCACGGCGAGCGCTGGTGCCAGGTTGCGGCTTGGCCCCAACAGCCGTGCCCCGACCCACAGCACCCCGCACGCGAGCAGGAAGAACAGTGGGAACACGGCGACCAGCGCTTCTTGGTCGGGCCGGCGCAGCCAGCCGTAGAGCCATGTTTCGGTGAGCGGCACGAACTGCGGGTAGTCGACGTGCGACCACAGCCGAGTGGTGTCGCGGAAGTACGCGACCGGCACCGTGCCGCCGTTGTCGAACGCCATTCGCGCCTTGTGTTCCCAGATGTGCAACCCGTCCCACCCGAGCATGATGCGCGTTCCGAATCGCCACACCATTGCGGTCATCAGCGCGGCCAGGGCCAGCACCGCGGCGGGCACGGGTGCTGGACGCGCATGCGGCAGTCGACGCAGCCAACCGAGCACCGACACCCGCTGGACCCACACACCGACCGCACCCACCACGAGGCAGACCAGCGTGACCGGCGCTCGTGTGGTGATGCCGATGGTCACGCCCACCCCGAACGAGCCGATGGACACGAGCGCGAAGCCGAACAGCAGCGACAGGCACAACACCGCAACGGTGCCCACCGCCTCGCGCGCGGGCGACCGGTCGGTGAGCAGCAGGGTGACGCCCAGCCCGCCCCACCCGGCGACGGCGATGGCTAGGGCGAACAGAACAGCGCCCACGCGTCGCCCTCCTGCCCGGTGACGAGCTGTAGCTGGGGGCCGATCGGTTGTGCGTCGGCGTCGGCCGGTGCGACGACCACGGGTGGCGCATCGGGCTGCGGCAGTGGGTTCCACAGCAATGCATTGACGCGGCTCCCGGGCGGCTGCGGCGGTACCGGGAAGAGGACCTGCTCGGCGCCGCCGCCGCCCGTGCAACCGATCATCCCGAAGGGGCGCGGCCACACCAGCGGGCTGATCGCGAAGTACGTGCTCGCCCGGAAGGGATTGTCGGCGGGTACCACCAGATACAACGTCTCGTCGCTCGGCAGCGCCGCCAGCGCCGCCTCGATGGCGGCGGCGGGTTTGCTCATCCCCAGCACTGTCAACGATCGGTCGCTCGCCGCCCGATCTCCCGAAAGTGCCGGCGGCATGTCGCGCGCGTACTGCACCACGTGCCTCGCGCCGCCCGCGATGAGCAGCCCCGCGGCCACCAGCCAGACCGTCCATTCCACGCGCCGACGTGTGGCCACGCGGTCTGCGGGTTGCACGAGTGGACTGGCCATTGCATCTCCGGCTCGACGGGTGGCCGAAGTGTAGGTGCGGAGCCAGGCGTCGACGCAGTGTTCGGTAGTGCCGAGCGCAGTGCGCAGCGATGCTGCTCGCCGAGGGCCGCCTGCCTCGATCACCGGAACAACAGCAGTTCGGTGCGCGGTCGTCCTCGCGACCAGAGCCGTTCGTCGGTCAGCGGGCCGAGCGGGCCACGCTTGGCTCGCGGCGAGGGCGGAGCAGTCAGGCGATGGGTGCGATGGGTTGCGCTGGCGGTGGGCCGATGTATCGGGCGCTGGGTCGGATGATCTTGTTGTCGGCCGCCTGCTCGAG
>Ga0105047_10020368_pt1 | contig 10197 bp, 8 predicted proteins | sample MAT04_FD_78384 | JGI IMG/M metagenome (GOLD analysis project Ga0105047, IMG submission 78384) | Freshwater microbial communities from Lake Fryxell liftoff mats and glacier meltwater in Antarctica - MAT-04 (megahit assembly) | ecosystem: Environmental > Aquatic > Freshwater > Ice > Liftoff... | reverse complement strand
TTGTTTGGGTATCGCAAAGGAGCATTCACCGGGGCGTCCCAGAGCTATGACGGAAAGTGCGCTGCGGCTGCCGGGGGCACACTTTTTCTCGACGAAATCGATGCTCTTTCTCCGGCCATGCAGTCTCGACTACTCCGCCTGACCGACGAACACGTTTATTCATCAATCGGTGTTGTCCAGGAAAAAAAGCTGGATGCGCGCATCATTGTCGGCACGAATCGCAACCTTGAACATGAGGTGGCGGCTGGTAAATTTCGGCAGGACTTGTATTTTCGCCTCAGTGTCTTCGAACTGCAGGTTCCTCCATTGCGTGAACGTCTCGACGAGATTCGTCTCCTGACAGCGCACATTATCGAATCAGTGGCGACCGCTCATGGAACGGATATTCCAGTGGTTGAAGAAGAAGCTTGGCAGATACTGGAATCGTATCATTGGCCAGGAAATGTGCGTGAACTGAGAAATTCTGTGGAACGATTCATGGCATTCTGCAGCAACGGCGTCGTGCAACGGGAAGATTTATCGCCGTCGATTTTGCGACATTTTAAGCGGAACCTCTCAGGCCTTGCGGACCAAACAGTAACAAGCTCGCCGCTGAACAGTCAACCCAGGGAATCGAAACCTTCCGACGACCAGCAACCCTCAGTTTCTGACACATGGATTCGCAGCCTGTCGCCTCAGATTACGGAGTTGGGTATGAGTCGTGATCTGGGTGAATTCACGAAAATTGTCGAAGTTCTGCGGGCTGTGGAAAACAACCGCACGCGAGCATCGCAGCTCCTGGGAATCAGTCGCGAAGCCCTCTACAAGAAACTTCGCAAGTACAATCTGCTCACTTTGAACTGATCTGAATGCGCCTTTTTTCCAAAGAAAAATCTATGTCTGCGATCAGTCGAATATCCGGTTTGAGATCTGCCTTCTTCGCCGCTCTGCTGATTGGCACCCTGCCCGCAAGCGCGCAGGAAGCAACAACAGCGAAAATCTTTCGAGCCGGAGCATCCACCAGCAACATTACTCCGCCGCTCGGCGAAAACATCATTGGTGGCTGGGAGCCGTTTCCTGCGAAGAACATTCATGACGAACTCCACGCGCGCTGCCTGGTGCTTGACGACGGGAAGAACAAAGTCGCCATCGTGATCTGTGACCTGCTGGGAATCCCTCGCGAGGTGATTGATGCCGCGAAGGTTCGTATCAACGATGCCGTCGGGATCCCGGATTCGCATGTGCTGATTGCCGCCACTCATACCCATTCGGGCACGACCACGCGCGGGCCAAAGGGAGTGATGTGGAAAGATGACGGCACGGAGTACCAGACATTTCTTGCAGCGCGCATTGCGGATGGTGTGCAGCGTGCCGCCAATCACCTTGAGCCTGCCATGATCGGATGGGGCCGGGCCGAAGAACCGTCTGAAGTCTTCAACCGACGCTGGGAAGTCACCGACGAGGCATTGCTGAAGAACCCCTTTGGCGGAACGGATCAGGTGAGGATGAATCCACCGGCTGGCAGCGGATCACTCGTCCGACCGGCCGGGCCTGTCGATCCGGAAATCGGTTTTGTCTCGGTGAAGAGCACTGATGGCCGGCCGATTGCATTGCTGGCGAATTATTCGCTGCACTACGTTGGCGGAGTCCCCAACGGCGATGTGTCAGCGGACTATTTTGGATACTTTTGCCGCAACATCGAACAGCGCTTTTCAAGAGATGACGATCTCCCGTTTGTGGGCATGCTGACCAACGGAACCAGCGGCGACATTAACAACATCAATTTCCGTGAGCCGGGAGTTCGCCGGGCGTCCTACGAAAAGATGAAAGCCGTTGCGAACAAAGTCGCCGATCGAGTGTACGAAGCCCATCAGAACATCGATTTCCAAAACTGGGTTGCCCTTGACGCTCTCGCCATGGACTTGCCTCTGGCGCTGCGCAAGCCCACAGCAGAAACACTGCAGTACCTTTCCGAGGTCACCGCCACTCAGCCCGCAGAACCGCGCAGTAAAGAACGCATCTATCTGGAACGACTCACGAAACTCAAGGACGGCCCGGATACGATCGATGCTCGTCTGCAGGTTCTGAAGATCGGCGACCTGAGCATTTCCGCAATTCCGTTCGAGACATTTGTCGAGATCGGACTGGAACTCAAAAGCCGCACTCCATTTTCACAGACATTCACCGTGGAACTGGCGAACGGCTGGTACGGTTACCTGCCGACTCCTGAACAGCATGCACGAGGTGGCTACGAAACATGGATCGGAACAAACTTTGTGCAGAAGGATGCGTCACCGAAAATCGTCGAGGCACTGCTGAAAATGTCGAACGAAATGATGCAGGCGAGGTAGTTCATTGGCAGATTGTTCATGCCGACGTCGTTTTCGTTTATCACGAAACGAAGTGGCTCCTGCGTGGTGCCCGCTCGCATGTGCTTGCCTGAGATGCGGAAACTCAGGACACCGAGATTGGCTGTCCATTTGTCAGGCCACACAAGACACTTCGTCGCTATGTCAGGGACTGCCTTGCAGAACACCGATTCACTTTTCGTGGGCAGGTGTGAGACGTTTTCACACTCTGCCCGCGATCGATCATCAAATTTGTCGAACTGGCAAACAAGACGCCCCACACGGGCTTTACTTTGCAGTCTCCGATTCAAAGTTCAGGTATCGGCAATTACTTTCTAACGCACCAGGCAACCATTGCCACCTGTTGACGACGAGCCCGCCACCCGAGTGCCAGAAGACCGGTCAGCAACAGCACGATCGAACCGGGTTCAGGTACAGTGCTGACCGGTGCACCATAGATGAATACGGCACCCGCGATGTCGTCCGGCTGTGGGCCAAAAAACGCCTCGGTGTAGAACGCATTCATCAACGACGACGGTACAGCCGTGTGATCCAGACCAATGGCATGGCCTATCTCATGGGCTGTGACCTGGAAAATGTTGAATCCCGCACCACCGACACCGAGCTTCCAAGTGTCGTTTGTATCGAAGTGGATGTCTCCTGCTGCGGTGAGACCATTCGCTGGTGGGAAGTATCCATGAGCGAGAGCGCCACCGGGTCCCCCGAGGTTCGTACCAGCCAGGCGAATGTCGCCAGAAGTTGTGGCAGCATTAAAAGCCGCACCATCATCCGGGACTTCAATGAAGGTAATATCCGCAACAGACGACCAAGCCGCGAATGCGGCCACGATCGCGGCGTGGAAACCCAACGGCATGAACGCTGAAAGGGCGACACTGGTCCCGGGTGCACCATCTTCCACGGGCGAACCCGAAGGCATAAGGCTCCAGGTCACAGTAGCGCCCGTACCAAATATCGGTGGCCCCCATTTTCCGGGACTTGTGGGCCCGAGGACGAAATCACTGCTAACCACTGACCCCTGGGCATAGTAGCTTAACCCGTTTGCTCCAAGTAAGCTATCTGCATGAACCGGTTGGACCGACCCGATCAAAAGCAAAATTCCCAACACCAAGGGAACCCGCCATACGCGTTCCACGAAACTCAAAGCTGTTTTCATACGATGCCCTGCACTCACTTTCATGGTATCGGTTGAAATCACCCGCCAATATCTAAACGAAAAAAGCCCAAATTCAGATGGGGTACCAAATAGGCAAACTTGTTGTCCAAACCGCCAAGGATGATAGCCAGCGGAATTCGGCGATGCAAGTTGATGAGTTTTACCGACGTGCGGGATCATGGAGCCCGCGATGGATTGATGGCTGATGCGTTACTTGAGTGGGTGATATTGTGTCAAGCTTCCAACACCGAAGACACCATTCCCGAAGAACTCATGGAAATCGAACTGAACTCGATTCGCAATGACGCGACGGACGCGAAGGAATTTTTCTGCCGCACATTTTTCTGCATCGAATGCCTTTCCTTCCAGAAAGTCCTGTCAATGCTGTCGTAGGCGTGGATTCGTGAGCTTAGCCTTGCAACGGACCGTTGTTTTTTTAAGCACAACCTGCGGCAGTCCCACGAGTGGCCCGACGTTTAAAATACAAGCAATTATACAGCCCGACGCGTTAGCGAGGGATTCCTGACGCTCACAGCCGAAAAGCCAAAACTCAATCCCTCACTTACCTTTCGGGCTGCAAGCTCTGGAAATGCGCAACTTCAAAAAGCGTCAGCGAGTGGTATCGACCGCCGTTGGAGACCAATGGCGTGGACTTAAGGCGAGCGGGGGATGTAAATCCCCTGTTTTGTTGCGATTGATGGAGAAATCCGGGCACTTACGTACCCGGCTCGCCGTTGGAATTCCTTAAGTCCACGCCATTGCCGTTGGAGACAGTTCGCCAAAGTTGCCCTCTATGATGTCCCCATGAGTTCTCGCACGGCGTGACCAATGTCCGGTTGCCTCATCAGCGATTCGCCCACAAGCACAGCGCCGACACCTTCGGAACGCATGCGCTGAATGTGAGCATTCGTGCTGATGCCGCTTTCGCTGACAAGCAGCACGTCGTCGGGAATCTGCTGCCTGATTCGAAACGTATGTTCCAGCGATGTCACGAAGGTCCGCAGGTCGCGGTTGTTGATTCCCAGCAGTTTCGTTCCCGTGGCCAGCACGCGCGGGATGTTTTCGAGATCGTACAATTCGATGAGTGCGTCCATGCCAAGGCTGTGAGCGTACTCGTAAAGGTCGTGCAATGGAGCATCATCAAGGCACTCGGCAATCAGCAAAACACAGTCCGCCCCCGCAACCCGCGCTTCGGCGATTTGATATCGATCAATGATGAATTCCTTCCGCATCACCGGGATCCGCACGACCTGGCGAATGTCGCGCAGATAGTCGAGGTGTCCCTGAAAGTAGTGTTCGTCTGTTAGCACGCTCAGGCAGGTGGCTCCGGCGACTTCGTACTGCCGCGCAATCGTGACCGGATCAAATCCTGCGCGAATCAGTCCCGCAGACGGCGATGCTTTCTTCACTTCCGCGATCAGACCGGGGCGTTCTGCAGACTGCAGAGCCGCCAGAAATCCTCGCACTGGCTGGGCAGACGGTATTTGGGCCTCCAGCGACTCAAAAGTCACCCGATCGCGCGCAGCGGCAATTTCCAGGTGCTTCCGGGCAAGGATTTCGTCAAGAATGGTCGACAATGGGCGAACTCCCCGTTCTGATACTCGGCGGGATGGTATTGTGATCGCCGATGCTGGTCGAGGCTCTAAAGTGAATTGGTCGATGATCGCCGTTAAATTCTCCCCGCAAAGTCCTGGAATCTCCGAGTCAAATCCGTTCGCCTGCTTTGAAATCTGCGCATGATGTCATTTTTGAATCCGATTCTTGCTCAAGTCGCTGCCGCCGCACCGGAAAAAGTCACCGTCGGCGCGGTCATCGCTGCGATGATGTTCCTGATGACGGCCATGGGCAGTATGGCGATGATTGTCGCCTGGGTGATCCGCTTTGGCCAGACCGGGCACGCATTGCCTGCGGCTCAACGCGGTGTGTTGCGAGTTCCTTGGCCCCTGACACTTGTTGCGGTCGCGCTTTCTGTCCTGTTGGTGGCGCTCGTGCTGACTTCGTCGTTTGTCGATCCAGTCCCCGTCGTCAACAACGTCGTGGCCGGCAAGCCAGCGGAAGTCGAAATCGACCCTGCGGGTGCCAAAACTGCTGCCGACGAACAACAGCCATTGCCGACAGCTGAGCCAGAAATGACAGAGCCCGTACTTCCTGATGCAGTGGTGACTGACAGTGAAGTCGTGCCAGCTTCAGATGCGAAGAACACCGATGGAGGCGACACTGGCTCATCGAACAAGAAGAAAAGTATTGATCCCGGTCAGATGAAGAGCGCTGTGATCCAGACGATTGTGATGAACATTGTGATGCTGGTGACCTTTGGTGCTGTGGTGCTGGTGGCCAGCAGAGCGGGTCGTGTTTACCTGCAGAACTCGGCGGTTTCTCATTCGCCGCAGTCAGGGTCTTGGGCATTGATGCCTCAGCAATCAGGTCGAGCAGTTGGTGCCGGAATGGAGTTCGGTTCGCTGTGGCCGGATCTCGACGATGCTTCTTCAATACCCCAGATGCCGGGCTATGACATTCTGGGAAGTCGAGGAGTGAATGATCCGGAGCGGATTCCCTACAGTGCAACGGCGAGAGCACACGAATCGGTGAATCGTCCCGCGTCACCCGCTTCGCAGCTGCTGCCGGAAACCGCAGAGCAGAATCCGTATGCTGTCGTGCTCGACGATAAACCATTCGACACCGGCACGAATGCGTTCGGGGCTGTCGCAGCTGAGCCGCGGATTGCGGATGAGCCATTCTCGTTTTCCCGAGAACTGCGATTTGCCGCAGAGGTATTTCTGGCAGCGTACCTTCCGACGACGGCTCTGCGATTACTCATTGTGCTGATTTCAGTGAGCATTGTTGGCGAGCCACCGGACTCGCATCCGTTTCTGGAAATGCTTGAGGCCGGTGTGAGTGTGCCAATAATTCTGATGATCCTGATCATGGCCGTGTTCGTGGCCCCGATCGTCGAAGAGCTGCAATTTCGTGTTGTGATTCTCGGAGGAATCGCCCAGCTTGGAAAGCCAGTTCTGGCACTGATAGCGTCCTCGATCCTGTTTTCGTTTGCTCATGGATTCCCGGATTCCATTGCTCTGATCCCGCTGGCTCTCGCGCTCGGATACGCCTATCTGCGACGACGCAGCTATGTGACCGTGATGCTGGTGCATTTCCTGTTCAACGGCTTTAACATGATCCTGGCTCTAGCCGCGATGCTGTGATGCGGAATGACCGTTTATGAGGAGTTCAAAGTGTTTAACCTGATGCCAACGTCAACGTGTTTTACCTGCCATCCGCCTCGCTGCCGACTTGGGTAGGCCGGACGGCCTACAGACTCAACCCAAATTCTTAACCTGACGACGCACGTCGCATCACGAATCGCCGGCCAAAATCTACAAAAAGCCAGACAAATTTCGCCAATTGGAAGATCTGATTGATTGGCAGTCGATAAAAAAGTAGACTGTACTGGTGGAATTGCTGTCAGAAGCACATTGTTTAAGTGCTGCAGGAGTGTGAGATGTCGAATCAGCCCGTGTCTGTCACGTTACTGAATCAGGTTCAAAACCGACTTCGCGCGGCCAGTTTTGCTCGGGCGCTGCACTGGTGGACGCTGGGAGCCTTTGTTCTGGCCTGCGCGACCGTGCTGGCCGTCAGGTTACTGGGACTGCTCCCGGAAAGTCGACAGCCGCTGGCATGGCTGTTGGTGTTTCCCGCCGTGGCTGCCGGCGCTGCCTGGTTGTTTTATCGTCGTGTGGAAAAAACTGCAGCAGCTCGCGCCGTCGATCGACATGCAAAGACTGACGATCTGTTTCTGACGCTGGCGACATTGTCGTCGTCTGCCGGTGAGTATCAACCGCTGGTCGAACAATCCGCTGCAAGAGTTGCGCCGCGCATCGTGCCTGCGAACGTCGTTCCATACAAAGTTGAGCGACCAATCGGAATGCAGGCTGGTGTGCTCTGCATTCTGGCACTCCTTGTATGGCTGCTGCCAACACTGGATCCATTTGGCAATGTTGAGGCAGCAACGAAGGTTGAAAAGGCGAAGAAGGAAATCGAACTCGTTCGCAAGACAATCAAGACCCGCGAAGAAAAACTGTCGCAGGAAGTGAAGACCGCGCAGGAACGCGATGACAAACTCAACGAGCAGATGAAAGAACTTATGGCATCGCTGCGGCAGATGCGACCGCTGGAGAAGAAGCCGAATTCCAAAGTTCTGCAGGATCATCGCGGCTCCCTGAATGACATGTGGAAAAATGTCTCCAGTGAAGAACTCCGTGAAATGCTCAGCCAGTCGATTTCGGACCAACAGTTCGGTGGTCAGCGTACTCAGAAGATGAATGAATGGCTCAAACAATTGCAGCAGGGCAACAGCGAAATGCTGCAGCAGCAACTGGACCAGGCCAAAGAAACTATGGAAGCCATGCTGGAAGCGAAAACGCCGGAAGATCGCCAGAAACTGGCATCACAGTTGCGACGCCAGTTGCAGGATCTGAAGAAGTTCTCGTCTGAGAAAGCCAGTTCGCCGGAACTCGAAAATGCACTCAATCAGGCGCTGAAAGCCCTGGAAGCACTCGCCGCCAAAAAGCAAAGCGGAGAAGCCACGAGCGAAGAAGAAATGCAGATGGCGCAGGAAGCCGCTGAAGCCCTGCGTGAGTCCCTGGAATTGTCAAAAACTGAACTTCAGGAACTGGCTCGATCTGCCAAGGAAATGAAGCAGTTGGAAGAAGCACTCAAGACGTTGCAGCAGGCGGAAAAACTGAATAGCGATGGCCAACTGGACGGCGAACAATGCGAAGGCTGCAAGTCGCTGGCGGAATATGCCGCAAAGTACGCGGGAATGGGCAAGGACGGTCAGGCGGAACGTGACACACCGGGCGCGATGCAGGATGAAGACGACAGTGATCCTGAAGGCTACAAGGACGAAAAAACCAAAACCCAGATTCAGGCCGGAAAAGTCCTGTTGTCAATCAAGACCAAAGAGGCAGCGACTGAGAAAGACTTCGATCCGGAAGAATTGAAGAAGTACGAAAGCACCGTCAGCGAAATCAAATCGGGCGTGCAGGCAGCGATCGAGAACGAACAGATTCCGCCCGGCTACGTCGATGGCATCAAGAGCTACTTTGACAATCTGGACTCGGCCGATTCACCAGCGGTTCCCTGATCGCCATTCCTGAATGCTCAACGCCTTCTCGCCAGCCACCACGATGTGATCGATGAGGGGGATGCCGATGATTTCGGCGACCGATTCCAGTCGCTCGGTCACGCTGATGTCCTGATCGCTGGGCGTTGGATCACCGGACGGATGGTTGTGGACCACCAGAATGCAGTTCGCAGCATCACGAATGGCTGGTCGAAAAACTTCGCGGGGATGAACCAGACTGTTGCGCAGTGTTCCGACTGTGATCTGGTGGGAAGCGATAGGCTGGTTCTTGGTGTCCAGCGTCACCATGTGGAATTCCTCCTGTTTCGCTTCTTTCGCGAGACGGCCGAAATGTTCCAGGCAAAATCGGATGGCGGTGGCCGGACTGGTGATGCGGATACGTTCCTTAAAACCATTGTCCATCGCCGCAGCGACGCGTCGGCCAAGTTCAATTCCCGCCATGATCTGGCAAAATGCAGGCTCATTCACGGCCACGCTGAATTCTTTCAGTTCCTTTCTTCCAAGCCCCGGCAGCGTGTCCAGTCGGCTTCCCAGTCGTGTTGCGATCCGCTCACCCGCCTGCAATGCAGATTCACCAACGCGGCCCGTGCGGATGAGGATCGCCAACAGCTCGGACAACTTCAGCTGTGCCGCCCCGTGCAGCAGCAGCCGTTCGCGTGGCCGCTCACTGGCGGGTGCTTCGGTGATCTGCGTTCCATGCACCTGTGAATTGACCCAGGGATCGACCTCAAATTTTTGCGGATCGTCCTTCCACCGGAATCGTTTTCCGCTTTCCGTTTCAAGCTGCTGCAGGTTTCCCTGCTTGACGAGGGTCGTCACAATCAGGCGTGTAACCTGCAGATATTCGTTGCCGTGCGATTCACGAATTTCGTCCATCGCGAATTCAGGGCGTTCACACAGCCGCGACAGGACTGCCTGATAAATCTGTTTGCGATCAGGTTTTGAAGCGCGCGGCATCTGGAGGAGTCCCACTGGCAGGCGATCAGCATCGTTTTGCGAGTCATCTTACGAACTTTCACTGGCAATTGCCTGGCAAACAAGCGGCTTCCACGGAAAATTACGAAGTGCCTTTCTTCGCGTCGAAGGCTGAGTAAGATAGAGTCGCAGGCACACTCTGTGTGCCGTAGCCATTCCAGGTCTGTCCAGCACAACGGACGGTACACGGTGTATGCCTGCTACTTTTTGAGAGGCCGGACGTTGCCTCAGGGATTATAATCCATGCCAACTTATGTTTACGGTGTCATTCTTTCCGACGATGACGAAGATGTAGGTGAAACTTTTGAAGTGGAGCAGGGAATCAAAGATCCGCCCCTGACGCATCATCCGAAAACCGGCGAGCCCGTTCGCAGGCTTCTCTGTGCGCCGTTCGTCGCCGGAACCTGGTCACCACTAAAATCAAAGAATCTGCTCAGCGACAAGAAACTCACGGAAAAAGGCTTTACAAAGTACGTCAAGACAAACAACGGTTACGAAAAGAGCGCGGGCACCGGTCCGGATCGCATTGGCGGCGGCGGTTCCGGCGGATAGGATTCCAACCCGAAGCGTCAGCGAGGGAG
>Ga0105047_10020367_pt1 | contig 10198 bp, 10 predicted proteins | sample MAT04_FD_78384 | JGI IMG/M metagenome (GOLD analysis project Ga0105047, IMG submission 78384) | Freshwater microbial communities from Lake Fryxell liftoff mats and glacier meltwater in Antarctica - MAT-04 (megahit assembly) | ecosystem: Environmental > Aquatic > Freshwater > Ice > Liftoff... | reverse complement strand
TTGTGCACTACTGTACAATTGTGAGGCGGCACCTACGGACGAATCTGTGATACAAGAGTGGTTCCAAAACGTGAGGAACAAGTACGGGTGCAGGTGGACCAAGGCCAAAGCAAAGACAAGTTTGTTTTCGCTCAGATAAAAATGTCGAGCACGTATCCCACTGCACCACTCGACGGATCCGCACAAGGTCAGGGAGGCAGAGTACACGCACAAAAGTATCTCGTAAAAATTGTGCCCAATTCTGTCACAAACTCGGGAACACCCTACACAATTCCTCGCACCATAACGTTTGATGCCACCTCAAATCCGAATGTCGTCGTTCCACTCTTCACCTCCGACCTCGTGTACCAAGGAAAACTGCTCGTAACAAATGCGAGTGGCACAAACGGTCAAGTTCAGTCCATCGAGTACCAACTTCCCGAGTCTTCCGACTTGTTCTTGTCCGTCTACGGAGGACCTACGGGACTTTCGACCAAGAATCTCGAGTCCACCACACTCAACCAAATCAGTACCGTGGATTCTGTTGCAAATCGCGTCTCATTTTCGAGGAGACACATTGGAGACACGTTCGAATTCAAGATTCATCACTCGTTCACAACGAGTGGACCTTCTACACTAGGATTTCCCGTCCAATTCACGTTCGCTCCTAGTACACCCATCAATGTCACTCAGATTCAGGGAAGTTTGTACACTTTCAATTTGAGTGGACCTCTCACACCGTACGGAAACCAAAACGTTACACTCGCTCAAGGAACAATGACATTTTTTGTGCAATTCACTGGGTGGGTAGATTCTTCCGTGAGTGGTGTACCCTCGTGTGTTCCCATTTTTAAAGTCTGGTAGTTTTTTTGCTATTTCTTGACAAGTCTTTTTTTTTTGTTTCTTCTCATTAGTCTAAAATAATTGTCATTAATCACTTGTTTTTACTTTTCGTCAATGTCGCTCATGTTCTCAAAGTTTGGTTCACTACTCGAGAAGACCAAATTCGATTCACTACTTGACAAGTTCAAATCCGGTTCATTGAATAAATTCAAGTCTTTTGTTATATAAATAGAATTTGACGCTTCAGAAATGCACCGACTGCACTCGCACACAAATCCGTACGTTTCTTCTAGTTTTTCTCGTCTCTCCTTGTACGAGAATCGGTAGTCAACGTACGAAACAAACAATTCTTCTCCTTTTTCGATTTTTCTCATTGCGTGGTACACGATTGTGGGACTTTGCGCGCGGCGGAACAAGAACGATTCGCGGCAATTTGGTGCACACGAGTGATTGAACATGGATGCACCGACGAACATTGCAATTGCGCGAGACGTTTTTGTGATTCCAATGAGAGACAAGTTGCTATAGAGATGTTTGTCATAAATGTTTGCACCATCAGATTTCATGAATTGTCGAGACGGCACAACGTGGAGAGACTGTACGATTTTGGACGCATTCCCATTCAAGTTGCACTTTCCGATGACGCGAAGAGAAAGACGATCAAAGTCGTGCACCTTGTGTGTATTCTTTTTTTCTTTTATGGCGTTGCACTCAAATTCGTGACCGTTCCTCCAGTCCTTCTCCTTGCAGTTCGTGTTGGAACAGTACGCGTACTCGAAACACTCAAAACACATTGATTGTGGGTGGGGCGACATACAGTGTGCACATCGAGTCTTTTTCTCTGAAGGTGACACGTGAACAAAAGAACGTTCTCTGAACAATTCTTCTCCTTTCTCAATGTCTCTCGTTGCAATCACACCTCTTCCTTTTGGTGTGCCGTGCACCAACTCGCAATTGTTCGAAAAGTAGTTTTCAATTTCGTTGGGGTACGTGTTCTGCACAAATTCTGGCTCGAGTCCGAGACACCGAATCAAGATGAGTCTGATTCGCTGCTTGTCGTACCTGATTGTTGTTCTTTTGGGTTTTTTGACTTTGAACAGCATTTGTTTTTGGTTTTTTTTGGTTATTTCTTGAATTTGGTTACACGAGTTTGATTACACGAGTTTGTACTGGTTGGTCTAAAATTTATATTGGGTGCCTACGGCACAAAAAGTTCTGCGCGCCACACTACATCTGCTTATATTACAATTGAAAAATGTTTTTAGACCAATGTAAATTTATTTTAGACTAATCAGCACGAGTTTGAGAAACATTCACTAAGAAACTCATGTCATGATCCACGGTGTAACGAGTCGTTCCGAGAGAACATAGTCCTTGATAATGGTCAACACATTCAAGGTCGAATGCCTCGCAACTACATATGCTCCATACGATAGGCACTGAGCAATAAAAGATACACACCCATCCATCTTATCGCAGTCACAAATCACAACAGTCAAATTTCCTTGTTCTCGTTGCATTGAGATTGAGAACAAGATTTGGTCCACCGAGAATCCCGCGAGTGGAAATCGAACACACTCGCACTTGTTGTGAACAACAACTCTTTTTGCGTACATGAGTGGCAATAGGTCTTTTTCGTTGCAGTGGATCAAGTGGAGAAACGAATTTTCAGTCTCCAATTCGTAGCTCAGATATTCTCTCCACAGTGCAACTCTGAAATGTGCTTCTTCTTCGCTCATCGCCCTTCTGTTCTTGCACAAGAAGACCTTGTTCGCCAGCGCAGTGTACTCTTTTTTGCACGCGTGCATGAGACAATCAAAGTGATCGCTTTCGACACACACGAGGTACTCACCATTCTTGTGCCTCTCAGAGTCAGTCTTCCATCCGTCCACAAAAAACTCTCCAAAAAACAGACTGCACAATCTTAGTTGTTCAATGGGCACGTGCTCATACACGGTGCACTCATTCCACTGAATCGTGACACACTCAAAGTCTTTTTTGACAAGATCCTGTGTTGGACCTTGAAAGTCCTCTTTGAAAAAATCTCGTGTTACAGGGTCATCTGAAAATGTTTCTTCCAACTCGTTGCACTGGTCGTCGTCGATACAGTCTTCGAACACAGTTTTACACTCGTCAAAAATAGTTGCACACTCGTTCGACATTTATCAATTAGTAATTGAAGTTAGTGCTCCACTTGCACCCACACTGTCCTTTGCAGTCGCACTAGAATCAAACGCCAAAATTATGAACGCGAGACCATACAGTAGATCAGAAGGAGAAAACTCGTTGGGGTACGAGTCTTTGGGTGGTACTCGAACATTCCTGCACTGTTTCAGTTTGAAGTTTCCCACTTGGTCAAAGTACGACTCGAATCCAATAATGTCGTACGCTACAAACAACTGTGCAACGGAGATGCAAAAAAATGTGAGAGCCACAAACCACGCAAGAGGACACACTGTACAAATGAATTCGTACGAATCAAAGTTTGAGAGTCGTTGCACAAGTACAGGTTGATTCCTCTGTTTGGAAAGTGTTGTGTTCGACAGCAAGTCAAACAAAGTTACATTCCACGCAAAACACGGAGAATAGTCTTGACTTTTTATGTTGATCAATTCGTTTGCAATTCTTTCATTGTATATCGAGTATGCCCACACAATTACGTAAAAAGATCGGAGAACAATTACGAACGAAACAATGGTGTTGGTGCTTGTAATGGTACGACCTCCAAATTTGAGTTCGTACTTTTGTGTTCCAAGCCACCCAAGTGTGAGAAACAGCACACCTGACACAAAATTCACAAACGCAAGCGAAGTGGGCAGTGTGTCTTCGATCCACCCTACACGGTTGAACAATAGTACAGAGAAAGTGACCAAGAAGCGGTTCAAAAAGTTTACCACCCTAAGTTCGCCAAACGCCACCACGTCAAAGTACACTCCAAACAGTGGAGAGTAGGGTGCAACCGTGGACAAGATAGAAGTAAGCCACGCACTTGCAAAAATAATGAGTCTATCGAATGTCGTACACACTATCACAGGGAGAATTGTGATAATGTCATAGTTTCTTTGTGGGAGTCCGTGTAGTTGCGAGTTCCTGAACGAAGCATGATTCAGTTCACTTGCTCGAAAGAACAGTAGAAACACGTCTGCACACGCATACGCAAGGAATGTGACAGTGAATTGTCGTTTTGTGTACGCTCCAATGAACGAGTACCGATAGTATGCAAGTGCATAAAAAACGAGTGCAACTGCAATTGACTTGAAGAATGAGTTTGCAAATGAGGAAAAACAAAATGAAAACGAATCCATTTTTAATCACAGATATTAGTTTTTTAGTTTCACTGTTCTTGAGCGACCTCGAACTAGATGCAGTGAGCACCATTTTTAGACTTTCATACAACAATCGAGTTTATGGTGCAATTCTGAAACGTGAAACGTGGCCGTTCCACAACTTGGAACTCGTAGTCAACAAGAAGATTTGTAAGAAAATTGAAGACTCGGTTCCCGAGGAACACAAGGTGTGGTTGAGCGATGAGGAGGTTGTGTTTGCGGGAAGTTTTGTGTTACACGCATTTTTGAAGAGTCCCACGTGGGAACCGAACGACATTGACATTTTTTATTCTTTTTATTCACGTGAAAAGGTGAATGAATTTTGTGCAAGTCTTGGAATTGTTCAAAAAGACGAGGAAAATAAAGAGGAAGGCTACTTTTTGGCAATTACAATTCCGGGCGACAAAAATGTGCAGTACATTAGGAATTCGAGGAAGTCGTACACTAAGGACATTGTAAAAGGTGTGCTCAAAAACTTTGACTCCTCTCAAGTACAGTGTGCGTATTCGAATGGGAGGTTGTTTGTGACACCGGCGTTCAAGTACAGTTTGCAATTCAAATTTGCATTTTTCAGCAAGTGTTCTGGTAGTAGCTACGGTGTGCGAAGCAAAAAGTACGAGTCAAGAGGATTCAAAATTGTGAATTTGCGTCCCATCTTCAAAGAGCTTACCTTGGAAGATTTGCAATAAAAGATTTGATTTTTTTCTATTACCATTCTGGAGGTAGTGAGTACTTTGATAATTTATCCGCGAGTTATACCACAGGTCAAGAAATACTGTATTCTGTGGGGTAACAAAAAGGTAGTAGGGTAATCACTACTTGAGGAATGGTAATAATACTTTTCCACCTGTAATAATCAGCAAAGAGAAGTTGTTTTGCAAAACATTTACTCATCATCAGATTCTTCGCGTCTTCTCTTCTTGCGGTGCTGCTCCTCAACCTTCTTTTTGCGTGCAGGCTTCTCGTCGTCGTCAGAATCAACCTTCTTTTTACGTGCAGGCTTCTCATTGTCGTCAGAGTCGGTTCTTTTCTTTTTACGTGCAGGCTTCTCATTGTCGCCGTCGTCAGAATCAACCTTCTTTTTTCGTGCAGGCTTTTCATTGTCATCATCATCAGAGTGACTCTTCTTTTTGCGTGCAGGCTTTTCATTGTCATCATCATCAGAGTGACTCTTCTTTTTGCGTGCAGGCTTCTCATTGTCATCAATTCTCTTTTTGCGTACAGGCTTCTCATCACTATTAATTCTCTTTTTGGGTTCCTTGTCTTCGTCAGACACAAATCTCGAAGGAATCTTGCTCTCGTACACCGACAGTGCGTGAGAATATTCTTTGAGTCGACTGGGTTCACACACTTCGACGTGTGCTCTCTGCATTGAGAGCGACTCTTTGATGGCCTTCTTTGCACATTCTCCAATCAGGTCAAATGTGCGGTGCGCCATTGCAACATCAAAGTACTTGAACGCGACACTCACAAGAACGAGTACAAGTTTCGAGTCGACTGTACACTCCTTCGCAAGACCTTCCAACGACCACGAGTACTTGCTCAAGTAGGTGTACCACTCTTGGATGCGTCTCGACGAACAAACGGGGTCATCCAAGAGTACCTTGAGTTGTGCACTGTGTTTCTCGAACAAGTGAACCATCAAAGTTTCTTTTGTTGCGGAATCGGTTTCACTCGCGTCGAGAACGAGCGCACAAATGGTGGGCACAGACTCGTCGAATCCTTGCTCACCTCTCGATTTTGCCAATTGAATGGTGGCTGGCAACTTTGACTTGAACTGGAGAATGCGTTGGTACGCGTGACTCGAGTAGTGTTTCGAGTAGTCGATGGGTGGTGCGGAATCCTCGGATTTTGTGGCGTAGTTGTTTTGCAATTGAGTGATAAACTCGTAGGCGTACTGACGAACGACGTCTTTGAGAGTGTCGTCCTCGCACAACGCATGAAAGTGTGTGGCGTCTCCGTATTCGAGCACGTACCACACGTATTGTGCGACACACGCAAATCGAGTGCTAAGATTCGATCTCAGAAGCAGACGCAAGAATGAGGTCCAGTGCTGCAATTCGTGACCCATCAATTGAACGAGACGGTGCCAGTGAGCCGAACAGTCTTGGTAGTCGCCCTTCTGACGACACAACAATTCGTCTGCGAGCTGTATCGGTTGCTTGAGAGTCAACAAGAATCGAGGGTCCATTTTTGGGTTTGTTCAGAAAACGAGTTTACGAAACGATCAAAACGTTTACTTTTCCGTGTTCCACACTCACCTTGTAGTTGAGTGCGCGGTAGTGAATGACAATTGAATTGGTGTGCACGTGTGGAACGACGATTGTGACGGGGAACAATCCTCCTTGAATCAAAAAGTTGATTCGGTTCACGAATTCGTCAAACGAAAATGCATTGCTCGCATCCACGCTACCATACTTTTGAGTTAGACTGCTCGAATTTTTGAGATTTGCCATTGCAGACTCGGTCAACGACGACTCTCCTTGAGTGACTTTGTTACTTTGCTCTTGTTGAGTGACTCTATCAGTTTGCTCTTTCTGATTGACTCCGTCAATTTCCTCAACTTTTTCAACTTGACCTTGCAACCCGCCCTGATTCACTACTCTCTCCAATTCAACCTCACCTGCAAGTGTTAATTGTGATTGGTCCACAAGTCTTTGCAAATCTTCTTGCTTAAACTCCACGCCCTCATTCGTGAGCACTTGTCTTGGAATCTTGTTGAGCAATTCTTGAATCGCTTCAAAGTTGGTGTTGCTTCCCGCACTTCCAAACGTGGGCACGAACGAACCCTTGGTCGGGTCAAACTCAAATCTGCCAATTATTTGTCTGTCTGTGGGTTGTTGCATCTTCTTTTTGAGACTCCACAATTCAAGACCATATAAAAATGAAGCGGTCGTTTGAAAAGTCAAATTCGAAACCGATTGACCTCGCACTCGGACTTCCCGTAGTGTGGTGCGAACTTGTAGATTCGCTGGTGTGCCACGTTCCGCTCCTGCCCGACACGAATTACTTACTCGACTCTACCGCGCTCGATGAGGCACAATACTATTTGCGTCAACTGCACGAATGTGGAGACCAACTACCAATTGAAGATAATGTTATTCTGTGTGCAGGCGCATCTCAGGCACTGTGTTCTCTCATATACAGTGCTCTGAAAACACATGACACTGTACTAATTGTGAGCCAAATTCCATACTACCCGTTCATTCAAAGTGCAGTGTCCTCTTTCGTGAGTCCGAGGATTCAGTTTGCACCCGCAAGAGTGATCGACGGCAAACTAACTGTGAGTGTACCTCTGTCGAATCACACAATCATCAATGTCATTGTGAGTCCCACCAATCCCGAAGGACGAATGATCACGTACTACGATCGATTGCACACTACGCTTGATTCTTCGAGTGTAGTACCAATAGAGTACAATGTGTGGGACAATTCGTATGCGTGGCCGAGTTATGTTTCGCGCGACACGATTTGTGATCACGTGTCTCTCATGAAACAAAGTTCGCTCACAAGCAAGTGCATCGCAATCTACTCGCTATCAAAGTGTATGGGTCTTGCGGGTCAAAGAGTGGGGTACTCCGTGTTTCTGAATTCCACCGAGTGGAATCCGTTGATCCAAGAATACTTGTTCTCAACCACGCTCGGATCAAATCGGTCCGGAATTGCATTCTCAATCTCAGTGCTCAAAAGTGTGTCTCCTCTCACACTGTGGCCTCGCATTTCTCAGATTCTTTCGGACAGATTCACCTACATTTCTTCTCTCCTAGTCTCGGAGGCTCACTTGACAAGTTGCAAGGGAACAGCGTACGCATTCGTTCAATTCAAAGACGAATCAGTTGATGCAAAAGAGTGTCTGCTTGAAAAGTTTGGATGGCTCACAATTGGAGGACAAGAATTTGGAGTATCAAAAAACTTTGCAAGAATCAATCTGATGTATTCACTTTGTCTGAACATTGTGTCTTCGGAATTTGTTTTTTGACTCTACAATTCATTTTTTGACTCTACAATTCGTATTCCACAGTAAAGTAAGAATTGTTAAAAGGTGAAATTATTGGTCTGGGATCATTAGTATTCTCTGTTTGAAGATAAAAGTAGAATGATGTATTTGCGGAAATAGGACCATATTCAAAAGTTAGGAGCAACGAAAAAAGATCCGAAGGAACCGTAGTTGTGGAAATGACTGGATACGATTGACTTGTCATGAGCAGTGGAGGACTAGCCCCTACTACCAAAAACATTCTTACTAATAATGAAGCAGAAGTTGAACTATTAGGTGGTTGAAAGGAAATGTTTGCAAAAACTCTCAAACTAAAGATTCTTTGAGGACAAGTAAATTGTTGATACGCAGGAGATGGATTGTCAGTTATAGACGTTATTGGTGTTCCTGAAGATGGGAAAATTAGAGTAGGAGAGGAAAAAGTTGGATCACTATCGTTCCAATAGTATATTGGTTGGGAAGTAGTTGGGAATAAGAAATTATTGGTACTGACAAATCTTTCTAATGCGAATCTTGATCCGGATGTTCCAGTAGGTCCAGTTGATGCACTCCCAGTTGGTCCTGTACTTCCAGTTGATGTACTTCCAGTTGGACCAATTTCTCCAGTGAATGAATCTCCAGTTGGCCCAGTTTCTCCAGTGAATGAATCTCCAGTTGGACCTGTGTTTCCAATCGAAAAGGATCCCGTGGGTCCAGTAACATTTGACGCAGGTCATGTGTCTCCCTTCGAGCCTCTTGGAATTCCAAATTCAAAAACGATGGAACCATTCACATTGTAAATGTCAACGTATGCATTACTTGCGGGTGAAAGTGTCTTTGTGGGTGCAACGCAAATATTGATGGGAATTGAAAAGTAACTCATTTATCCTTACACTTGTGATTCAGAAAAAAACATTCAACTAGGAGTTATGGTCAATGTAAAATTCGCATCGACCACCGCATTGTCGCTAAACATTGTAATTTGAAAATGATTATTGAACGTGTACACTTTTTCAATGTTGATGTTGGGTGCAGCATTAATTACCACAAACGAAGGTCCCTCTGAAGTGCATATCACCATACTACCAGTAAAAGGTTGACTCTCAAAGGAAAACTTGTACTTTCCAGGAATGATCGTCACTAAATTGTTGTCTGCACTTTCTGGGAACCCACCAAAAAGGTCTGAATTTGTTGTCACCATGTACCCAATATTGTTTGCACCAGAAGCATTCAATCCACCTACAAATCCTGGAAATCCAACTGCAGAGTTTCCAGTGATTATGATGGGAGACGGAATAATACAAGACAATTTGAATTTTACCAAAAAAGGTACGAACGTTTTTGGAGTACCAAAAATGTTGAGTTCAAAACTAAAGATTTTGTTGATGCTGTTCTGAGAAACACTTTGCAGTGGAACGGGTGTTGCACCATTCACGGTCATCGAAATGGGAACAGTGTTTTGACTAGTTTGTGTGACTTGTGCCAAAAAGTCGGTGCTAGACTTAAAAGAAGTACCGATAGATAAGGATGTATCTGAAAAAAAGAGTGTGTCGCCACTAAGAGAATTTAATGTGAATTCGACTTGACTTGCTCCAATGACCACCAAGTACGTGAATTGTGCCAATCCTGTTAGACCTGGAGGGAACACAGTTTCATCGTTGAATGCAGGTGCAATCTGTGTTGCTCCAATCAGTACAATCAAAGGTCTTGAAAAGGTTTTTTGAAATGGAGAACAAGACATTTAATAGTAACAAGTAAAAATATTCACTCACATCCAAAAAGTGTCACACAACAAGATTCAAAACTATCCGAACAACTGATTGGTCTAAAACATTTGACAAAAAACATTTTTCATTAATATGTGGCGCTTGTGCAGATACTATGGTGCGCAAAAGTTTTTCTTGTATAATGTTTTAGACCAATCATGTGCTATTACCATTCTGGAGGTAGTGGGTTGACTAGGTCGAAACATGGATGTTAGATTTGGTGATATGTATACAGCCGAGAGTTAATGGGTCATCCAATGCTATGTGTTTATAGCAAGTCCCCGTTCTATTTTTCACTGCTCATCTGA
>Ga0105047_10020365_pt1 | contig 10198 bp, 9 predicted proteins | sample MAT04_FD_78384 | JGI IMG/M metagenome (GOLD analysis project Ga0105047, IMG submission 78384) | Freshwater microbial communities from Lake Fryxell liftoff mats and glacier meltwater in Antarctica - MAT-04 (megahit assembly) | ecosystem: Environmental > Aquatic > Freshwater > Ice > Liftoff... | reverse complement strand
TGGAACGAGGTCTGAGGAATGGGGACAATTGCTTTACACTTTGCTGCATTGCCTTTAAGCACCGTGCTCACGGGACCGCCTAACCTTTAGGCTTGCGTTCCTGCTCCGATGCCTGTCTCACATCGCTTTGTAAAAATTACAAAATACTTAAACGACCTGCATTAAACGACTTGCGCAGCAAGAAACGTTTCGTGCAAGCAATTCGGCCTGCCGGTTGCTATTGCCTAGAAACCAGCACCGATCAGCGTGGAATTTGACTCCGATATCGTTTCGCTAGTTGGCCCGGGCACGAGTTGAAGTGCATGGCTGATGGGTGCAATTGCCAATTGTTGGAGCGTCGCACGACCGCGACGCGGCGATTGACAATGGTTTCACATCTTTCTTAGTAGGCGAAGAATTCTATGAACAGTTGGTTTCGAGGGTACTCCCTCTCTGCGATTCTCCTTGTGGGGATGTTGGGGGTTGGTTTGTCAATCGCGTCCGTCGTGTCGGCTCAGGACGATGTTCCTGCAGCAGACGCTGCGGCCGCGGTTGACGCCGCTGCTCCGGCGATGGCCGAAGAGCCAGTGTTGGCCGAAGAATCGGCAGTGGTCGAAGAGCCCGCAGCGGACGCGGCACCACCAGCAGAGCCCACCGTGGCTGAGGTGAATTACGCATTGGTCAACACGATCCTGTTGATCTCAGCCGTGCTTGTGATTTTCATGCAAGCTGGATTCGCACTGGTCGAAGTTGGTCTCAACTCGTCCAAAAACGCGGTCAATATTCTGGCGAAGAATCTTCTCGACTTCGGCATTGGGGTGATTCTGTTCTTTGGCGTTGGGTATGGGTTGATGTATCCAGGAGCCGATTACGCAGGCAAATACTTTGGCTTTGACAGCTCACGTATTTTCGCGATTCCTGATTGGACCGAAGGGGCTTTCCTTCATCCACAGATCGACTTCCTGTTCCAGGTCGCGTTTGCTGCAACGGCGGCAACGATCGTTTCTGGCGCGGTTGCAGGTCGAATGAAGTTCGGTGGCTACCTGATCTACACCGCAGTCATCACGGGGTTCGTTTATCCAATCAGCGGCTTCTGGAAGTGGGGCGGCGGTTGGTTGGCCACGATGGGTTTCTGGGACTTTGCTGGCAGCGGACTTGTTCACATGGTTGGTGGATTTGCTGGTCTGGCCGGCGCGATTCTCCTCGGCCCACGTATTGGCCGGTATGCCGCCGACGGTAAGAGCATTCCGATTCCTGGTCACAACGTTACCTTTACCACACTCGGTGTGTTCATCCTGTTGATTGGTTGGTATGGATTCAATCCAGGCAGTCAGTTCGGTGCTCCCGCTGCACCGCTTGGTTACGGCGACATCACAGCCTACGGCTTGATTGCGACCAATACGACACTGGCTGCGTGTGCCGGTTGCTGCATCGCAATGGCGCTGTCCTGGACGATGTTTGGCAAGCCTGACTTGACGATGGGGCTCAACGGCTTGCTCGCTGGCTTGGTTGGCATCACCGCCAACTGCGACTGCGTGACGAATATGGAATCGTTGATCATCGGTGCGATTGCGGGTGTGCTCGTGTTCTTCGCGATCATTGCGCTCGACAAGTTAAAGATCGACGATCCTGTGGGCGCATTCCCGGTTCACGGTGTTTGTGGCATGTGGGGTTTGATTGCTTGTGCAGCCTTTGGTGACAAGCCTTGGGACGCGCAGTTGATCGGCACCGCCGCGATTGCAATCTGGGCCTTCGGAACCATGTTTGTTTTGTTCTTGATCCTCAAGGCTGTCGGCTTGCTCCGCGTTTCTGCGGAAGACGAAGCGATGGGCTTGGATATTTCGGAGCACGGCATGCACGCCTATCCATCGGATTCGCTCGGCTCGCACTGAGTTATTTGGAAACAAGATGTCGGCTCGTAATTGGGTCGGCGTCGACCGGCTACCCACCGCCGCTTCGCCATCAGGGACGCAAGTTTCTGATGGCGAAGCACCCGGGTGGATTTGAAAAAGTAATTGGATTTTGCGGTCGCTGACTTCATGCGGATGAAATGCGATTCGCTCATGAACTTCTCGGCTCTTGCCTGGGCCAGAAGGATCCCCAATGGCCCGTGGCGAGTGTCCGCCTCACTCGCCATGGGTCGGGGTTCCCTTTCATCCATCAGTTCCGTTTGTCTGCATCTTTCCTAAATCAGTTACGCCAGATGGGATTCAATCCAAGAATCGACTATCCTCTAGCATCTGCTCTAATTTCCTGCCGTTCTCATCCCTAGGGCCGCATCCTGCGGCGACTGTCACCGTGAAGCTGATCATCGCCATCATCCAGCCCAATAAACTGGAAGCCGTTAAAGAGGCGTTAACCAAAGTGGAGGTCTTCCGCCTGACGGTGATGGACTGCCAGGGCTTTGGACGTCAGAAGGGACAAACCGGCGTCTACCGTGGGCACGAGTTCAGCGTTAACCTGTTACGAAAAGTGCAGTTGCAAATCGCGGTTAACGAGCAGTTCGTCCAGCCCACCATCGACGCCATTCTTGAAGGCGGTCGCACAGGCGAAACCGGCGAAATCGGCGATGGCAAGATTTTTGTCTTGCCCATGGACGATTGCATTCGTATTCGCACCGGTGAACGCGGCGGCGAAGCGATCTAAAGCATAAAGTCGCCCTTCGCTCCGCGAAGGTAGCGTTTCCTTCGCGGAGCGAAGGACGACGATGAATCCCTACTTCAGCTTCGTCTCAAACAACGGTGAAAACTCGCCGTACCCTTCCGCTGCCAATCCTTTGGCGTCGATGAATCGCAGGGCGGCAGAATTCATGCAGTATCTCAGTCCTGTCGGCTTTGGCCCATCCGTAAAGACATGTCCCAAATGGGAATCTCCGTGCTTGGAGCGGACTTCAGTGCGCGACACGAACAACTTGCGGTCGGTTTTCTCGATGACGTTCTCCTTGACCAGCGGGCGAAAAAAAGACGGCCAACCGGTTCCGGACGAGTACATGTCTCGTGAGCTGAACAACGGCTCACCCGTGACGACGTCGACATAGATTCCATCAGCCTTATTGTCCCAGTATTCGTTCTGGTAAGGCGGTTCGGTGCCCTCATGCTGAGTAACATCGTATTGCACCGGTGTCAGCTTTGCTTTGATCTCTGCATCGCTCGGCTTTGAATAAACCTTCGGTTTGGTCATGTTTTTCTCCGTTGATGTTTTGTTTTCGGCTGCCGTGGTTACGTTGCCCTCGGGGAGCACGGCAGCAAAAGTTCCAAATCCTAGGGCAACGCCTAGGCAAGCTAATATTCGTTTTCTCGACATGGAAACAACGCTCGTTTAGGTGGTGTGGAGAGAGGAACGTTTCGTAACGGCCAATCAATATACAGCGAGTCACTCTCCCGCTGGGAGAATTAAATTCGATCCAACTTTCGATCTCGACGCTTGCAGCGGCGCGAATCACCGCATCATCCGTTGATTGGACATAGCCGACGACGTGAAAATCGCATGACTCATACTCTCTTCAATGGGATAGCGAAATTAACTATTAGCCGCCGATGTGCAACCCCGATTCGATGGTTGCTTGGACGGTCAGATCAACCTCCGTTGCGTAAACGCGTTTGGAAGTCGCCGTCACCGCCACGTTTTCCCTTGGGGGGGTAGATTGCGAGACTTGCTCGCTCCAGTTAGGCATCGTCAAGAGAAGCACGGCGACAAAAAAACCACGTGGCTTGAACTTCTTTCTTGCAGCCAAAGTGGCAGCGAGATTCTGACGTCGGAACACACGAAACCCTTACGGATTCGGATACAATGTCGTCGTTTTGTGTTCACAAAGACAGAAAGTGATCGGCGATGACGATTAGCAGTACACAGATTTCGCAATTCGACCGCGATGGATTCATCCTTTGTGGCGGCCTATTCGATGCAGCCGAGATAGAGTTATTGCGGCGTTCGGCTAAAGCAGACAAGGCACTTGATGATCATTCTTTCGGCCGCGCCGATGGCGAAGGTGGGACCGTTCGCCTCTCGCTTTGGAACCATCCCGGCCAAGGCGTCTACGGTGCGTTTGCTCGTTGCGAGCGATTGGTCGGAGCTGTCGAACTGCTACTGCGCGATGAAGCGTACCATTATCACTCCAAGATGATCATGAAAGACGCTCGCGTCGGCGGGGCTTGGGCATGGCACCAGGATTACGGCTACTGGTATGGCAACGGAGTGTTAACGCCTAACTTGGTCAGCGCGTTCATTGCCGTCGATCCAGCGACCAAGGCCAACGGTTGTTTACAAGTCATCCGTGGTTCACACCACTGCGGCCGGATTCATCATCAGCTCACCGGCGAGCAAGCGGGTGCCGATCCAGAACGAGTGGCGGAAATTTTGAAACGCAATGAACTCGTCTATGTCGAGATGCAACCAGGGGACGTGCTTTTTTTTCATTCGAACTTGCTGCATCGCAGTGACCAGAATCGATCGGAACATCCGCGATGGTCGATGATTTGTTGCTACAACGCTCGTAGCAATGATCCGTACAAAGAGTCGCACCATCCGCGATACACACCGCTGGAGCGGTTGCCTGATTCTGCGATCAACGAGATCGGCGTCAAGCGTTTTGCCGATGACGCGTCCGATGTATCTTGGCTCGATCCGAACCGCGATGCGAGCGCAAGCAAGCTCGATGATTGAAATTGGAATGGGAATTAAAAACTCGGTTCGAATCCCGATGAACGTCAATGACAGTCTTGACTACCAACCCGAAATGCCAACGGACCGATCGGTTGCGATCGGTTGCATCGGGAGCGGCTTTATCATGGCGGACTGCCACTTGGTCAGTTACCGCAACGCGGGGTTCAATCCGATTGCAATTGCCTCGCGTCGACGTGACAAGGCAAACGAAGTCGCCAGCCGACATGCGATTCCCATCGTTCACAATGACTACCATGCATTGCTTGGTGACCAGCGAGTAACGGTCGTCGACATTGCGGTTGCCCCCGATGCGCAATCAGAAATCATCCAAGCAGCGGCGAAGCAATCGCACATCCGTGGCATCCTGGCGCAGAAACCACTCGCCAGCAGTTACCGCGAGGCGAAGCAGCTTGTCGATCTTTGCCACGACGCCGGCATTACGCTTTGCGTGAATCAAAACATGCGTTACGACCAATCCATACGAGCCTGCAAGTCGGCGATTGATCGCGGCTATTTGGGCGAACCGGTTTTGGCGACCATCGACATGCGCGCGATCCCGCACTGGATGCCGTGGCAGGAACGACAAGGCTGGGTCACGTGCCGCATCATGTCGATTCATCATCTGGACACGATGCGATATTGGTTTGGCAACCCGGCAAGAGTCTTTGCGAGCTTTCGCCCCGACCCCAGAACAAAGTTCAAGCATGTTGATGGCATCGGCCTCTACATCCTGGAATACGACAACGGGTTAAGATGCATGATTTGTGATGACGTCTGGGCTGGACCAGCTCGCGAAGGTGCGGCCGCAGACCTCGGTATCCGGTGGCGAGTTGAGGGCCTGACGGGAATGGCACGCGGCACGATCGGCTGGCCAAGTTACCCTGAACGAACCCCCAGCACGATCGACTTTACGACGGTTTCAACAGGCATCTGGCATTCGCCGCGCTGGAACGAAGTCTGGTTCCCCGACGCGTTCGCAGGGCCGATGGCGGAATTGCTAATCGCTTTGGAACGCCGTCGTGAACCCTCGATGAGCGGACAAGACAATTTGTCGACCATGGCGCTCGTCGATGCGTGCTATCTATCAGCTTCACAACATCGCGCCGTTGAAATCAGCGAGATAATGGATTGCGTTTCACCCGAGTAAAGCACGGATGCACAATCAGGCGAAGCAAGATATCATAACAGGATATCGAAGAAACTACTTGTTTTTCGAACGAGCCTTCTTAGCAATGAGCAAAAAATGAGTTTGACGCGAGCGTTTATTTGCGTGACGGTGATGCTTGCGGTCGCGTGTCCAGCATGCCTTTGCTCAGCGGCAGACTCCGCCGCCAATGAACGCCCGAACGTGATTTTGATCTATGCCGATGACCTCGCTTTCGGTGACCTCAGTTGCTATGGCTCGGCGACGATAGCGACTCCAAACATTGATCGTTTAGCCACCGAAGGAATCCGCTTTACGGATGCACACTACGCAGCGGCGACTTGCACACCTTCGCGTTATGCAATGCTGACTGGAATCTACGCCTGGCGCAAAAAAGGGACCGGAATCGCACCTGGCGACGCGGCGCTAATCATCGATCCTGACACCGTCACCCTGCCATCAATCTTTCAGCAAGCCGGCTACAAGTCGTCGGTGATCGGCAAATGGCACTTGGGACTCGGATCGGGAGATCTTGATTGGAATGCGAAGATTTCGCCGGGACCGCTCGAACTCGGATTCGACGAATGCTTTTTGATTCCTGCCACTGGCGATCGCGTGCCAACCGTCTACGTGGAGAATCACCAAGTTTTTGGTTTAGACCCAGCGGACCCGCTGAGCGTCAGCTATGGTCAGCCGCTCGGCGGAGAGCCGACAGGAGCAAAGAGCCCAGAACTGCTCCGTCAAAAACTTTCGCATGGCCACGACAACACGATTCACAACGGTATCAGTCGCATCGGTTACATGAGCGGTGGGAAAGCGGCTCGCTGGGTCGATGAAGACATGGCCGATACGTTGACGAAACGAGCTTGTGATTTCATGACTCGACAAGCTTCGGTGCAGCAACCGTTCTTTTTATTCTTCTCGCTGCATGACATTCATGTACCAAGGATGCCTCACGCAAGGTTTGCTGGCAAGACAACCATGGGTCCGCGCGGCGATGTGATCGCGCAAGCAGATTGGTGCGTGGGCGAGGTTTTAAGTCAGCTCGAAACCCTCGGGATCGCAGAAAATTCGCTGGTGCTTCTCTCCAGCGACAACGGCCCGGTGCTTGACGATGGCTATCGCGACGATTTTCGGCATCACGCTTCGCCCGGGTGAATGCTTGGACAGTCGTGAATATGTTGCCGCACTTTTTGGCAAGGACGACCGTGGCCGTTCGCAACTGGTAGAACAATCCGGTACACTCGCCTTGCGAGACGGCGATTGGAAGTACATTGAGCCATCGCCAGGACCAGCGGTCGCCAAGTCAACCAACATTGAAACCGGCTTAAGCGAATCAGCACAGCTTTACGACCTCGAATCCGATCTCGGGGAACGAAAGAATCTAGCTTCACAGTTCCCAAAGAAGGTCGCTGAGCTGAAAGAGATGCTAAAAAAGATTGGCAACGAAGGCAAGTAGCCGAATTCCGTGAGTGTTTCGGCCTCCGGCCTGGATGTTTGCAATTATTTCAGCGGTCTCTACCAAGGGAGAAGGTAGCCAAGTTGCGTAACAAAATTATACGACGGCGGAGCGTCGTTAACCATTGAATTGCGAGTGACAACTACGCGGCGTAGCTCATCGTCTTCACGCATGAGCTGAACTCACCGTCTTGCATGACAAAGGTTTCATCCGCTAACGCCACCAAAGCTTCGCGGTGCGTGATGATGATGATCGTTAATTGACCCTTCATCGCCGCTAGTGTTTCGCGAATCTGAAGTTCACTGGCCATGTCCACTTGGCTGGTCGATTCATCCAGTATCAAAATCTCTGGCTTGTTCAGAATCGCGCGAGCCAAGGCGATGCGTTGTCTCTGACCACCGCTTAGCCGCTGCCCCGCTTGGCCGACTTTGGTCTCATAGCCGTGCTCAAGCGATGTGGTGATAAACTCGTGAGCGTGAGCGAGTTTCGCGGCTTGAATAACTTCTTCCTCTGAGCTGTCAGGACTTCCGTAGCGGATATTCTCCATCACCGTTCGATTGAACAGTTCTGTTGTCTGACTAACGAGGGCGATTCGCCCGCGAATATCCGAGATCGCCAACTCGCGATAATCAACGCCATTAAGCAGTATTTGCCCAACGTTCGGATCATAGAACCGTCCTAGCAATTGAATCAGCGTCGACTTTCCGCTGCCGTTTGCACCTAGAATGGCGATCGAATGGCCAAACGGTATTTCCAGGCTAACGTTTTTCAGCACAGGATTTCCAGCATTGTATTGAAACGACACGCCGCGTAGCTCAAGTCGGCTATGAGGTGTCTCGATAGCGACCGGATCTGCAGGCTCAGGGATAGCGGCCTTGTTATCGAGCAACTGATATAAGCTATCGGCTGCCATCGCACCTGTATAAATCGATGTGCAAACCCCGGACAATTTACGCAGCGGGTCGCTGGCGCCAATGAGCAGCCCAAAGAAAACAAACAGTTTTTCGATCGTCATCGGCTGGTCAGAAATCTTGACCGAAAAGATATGCGTTTGATGGTTCACAATTAAGTATGATCCAGCGCATACGGTTAGCGCAATCATCCCGACACCGATCAGCTCCGTGAACGGCTTGCTTAGACCTGTGTAGAAAATCATGTTCATGCTGACTCGCCGCATATCCTTCGTACAGCTTTGAAATCGCTCCCCCTCTTCGCGTTCCATCGAGTACGCCTGCACCGTCACGATGTTTGACAGCGCTTCCAGAATGACTTCGTGAAAGCCAGCGTTACGTCCCAGGATTAAACTCGAAATCGCACGAATTCGGCGGTTGAAGTACATCACCACGAAAATCAAAAGCGGTGCCAAGACAAGCGAAAGCAAAAGTAGCCTCCAGCAGATAAAACTAGCTCCAATCAAGCACGCAACAATCCTCAGCGGTTCGCGAACGGCGGCACCAAAAAAATTGATTAGCCCTAGCGTCAACGCTTCGGCAGAGTAGGTGATCGAAGCCAACAGTCCGCTTGTTCCATACGCTTGATAGGTCGGTCGATCGAGTCGCAGCGATTTTTCAAAGATCTTCATTCGCAGCGACCGAACGATTTTGGTTGAAACATTTCCAATCAAAATTTCGTTCGCCAACATCAGTAGATGCTTGACCATCGTGCTGACGATCAGCAATCCCATAATCCAGCAGATCGTTTGAAATGGGTCCTGAGGCACGTACGCGTTTGCCCAGCCCAGCATCCGTTCATCCCAAGCCAATGCGGATCGTTGGCGACTGAGTCGTTGCCTTGCCAACTCGACTTTCTTCTCTAGGACACGGCGATCCTCCAAGGTTGCCTTGCCATCGAGACTGGTCAGCAATCGCACCAGGTTTTCAACTTCCTGCTCCATAGCAACAAGTTCGGAATTGGAGGTCGCGACATTTTTTGCCAGCGACGTTTGCAACGAATCGCTGCTTAATGTTAGCTGAATCACGGGAAAAAGCGCCCCGATGTTCGCACTCCAAAGCGCCGCAACCGCCACTGAGCAAAACGTTGCTAAGACGATCGCTAGCCAGTGATGGAGTGATTCGCGAATCGCGCGACGAAAGTTCTTCATATCCTGAGCATCAAACAATGAACTCGAAATAATCCAGGGGGCATTCATAGGTACGTTTACCTGCGAACATGTCCGCACCACAAGACCGTTCGTCTGCCTTATCGATTCCAACTTGCTCATTGCTAGCATGGCCACTCCTGGCGATTCTGAGGCAACCTTGCTCAAGCACAAATTGCTCTTGATGGAAAACTGCCATCATCTTTACTCTTCCAGGAGCAAGGTGAGCTGTTCCATCGCTCGCAACCATCCGCTTGGTTTTGGAGTACTATCCACGTGAAGTGGCCTGCATCGCATCGCGCCCCTGAAATACTCTCAAGTCCCGTCAGCAATGACCCGGGTCGACGTGGATATTGGTGCTGGTGCTTTGCGATCCTGGCGATTGGCTCGATGGCTGGTTGTACGGGAAATCCCTACCTATCCGTCCCCGGTGGTACTGCGTGGCAGACGCCAGGGGCTCCCACCGGCGTTGATCCAATGCAGGCGCAATTCGCGGAACTTAACCGGCGAGTTCGCTTGCTGGACGACAACAACCGCCAGCTTCACACGCAGCTTGCTCAAAGCGAACAACAAGCGTTAGTGTACCGGGATGAGCTAAACCTAGTTCGCCAACAACTCGCCGATACCACCGGTCGATTGGATACAGCGGCGCTCGCTGCCAATGATGCAAAAGACCGACTTCAAGGCCTGCAAGCCTCGACGCAACTTCGTGGCGGTGCGACCATTCGCGCGAACACCAACCTGCAGCAGATCGCCAGCCAAATGAATCTCGGCGGCCTGACGGTGATTCCTGACGGCGACACGATTCGAATCGTCGTGCCCTCGGATCAATTGTTCCAGCAAGGCACAGCAACGC
>Ga0105047_10020363_pt1 | contig 10199 bp, 11 predicted proteins | sample MAT04_FD_78384 | JGI IMG/M metagenome (GOLD analysis project Ga0105047, IMG submission 78384) | Freshwater microbial communities from Lake Fryxell liftoff mats and glacier meltwater in Antarctica - MAT-04 (megahit assembly) | ecosystem: Environmental > Aquatic > Freshwater > Ice > Liftoff... | reverse complement strand
GATCGAATACGGAATGATGCAGGCCTACGCCGAAGGCTTCGCGATCATGCAGCACAAGACCGATTTCGCGCTTGACCTGGCGCAGGTCGCCGAGATCTGGCGCCACGGCAGCGTGGTGCGTTCGTGGCTGCTGGATCTGAGCGCCGCCGCGCTCACGGTCAATCCCACGCTGGAAGGCATCGCGCCTCATGTCGAGGATTCAGGGGAAGGTCGCTGGACGGTGGCCGAAGCGATACACCTCAACGTGCCGGCGCCGGTCATCACCTTGTCGCTGCTGCAACGCCTGCGGTCACGCGACGGCGATTCGTTCTCGGACAAATTGCTGGCGGCCATGCGCAACCAGTTCGGTGGGCACCGGATCAAGCGCGAATAGCAATGCCGATGGCGAAACGCGGACGAATGGGGACCGCGCTTTCGTAGCTCCGGGCCTGCCGGGATGCGCCTGGCACGGAGTCACAGCATCCGAGCAAGCTCGGATCTACAAGATGGCGTCGCTTTCCCGGGTTTCATCGCCCTTGCCCCGGTTTCATCGCCTGCCGCTATCCGCCCGACAAGTGCTCGGCTAGTCTCCACCGCAATCCAGCACGCCGGAACACCCGTGAGAACCACGCTCTCCTTCGTCATCCGCATCACCTTCGCGTGGATCGCCGCGTTCTTCGGGTTGATGATCCTGTGGAGCGGAGTACTGGACCAACGCGGCCCCAACTCGCTGGTGATGCTGTGCCTTTTCCTGGTGCTGGCGTTTGTCATCGCCAGCGCCATCTCGCACACCCGGCGCGTGCGCCTCATTGCGGGGCAAGTAAATCCGGCCAACCTGGCCAACCGCCAGCGTCGCCAGATCGAGATTCCTCTGGAGGCCGGCGAAGCCTTCGACATCGTCGAGGCCACCATCCGCGAACTGCCCCGGCTTGAGGAAGTGGAAACCGCACGCGACAGCCTGCAGGTGCGTGCCAAGATCACCCGACTCAACCCGTATGGCAGCGCGGCGCAGTGGTCCAACACGCCGTACTGGAAATACATCCAGCCCTACATCACGCGCAACCAGGTGATGGCAACGGTGACGCCGGGCGACGGCGCCAGCAGCGTCACCCTGGTGTGCGAGCCGGAAAGCGGCGCGTGGAGCGACTGGTTCAAGGTCGACGACGGCACCAACCTGGAAAACGCCGAAGCCATCACCCGCGCCATTACCCGCCGCATCGCCGACCGCCGCCGCAGCGAACAAGCCGCCGCGCAGCAGACCGTGACCGAGAAGGAACTCACGGTGGCCAAGCTGAGCCTGCTGCACGCGCAGGTCGAACCACACTTCCTCTACAACACTCTGGCCAGCGCGCAGTACCTGACCCGCAGCGACCCGGCACGCGCGGACGAGATGCTTGGCAACCTCATCACCTACCTGCGCCACTCGCTGCCGCGCACCGAGGATTCGCTTTCGACCCTGGGCGAGGAACTGGAACGCGCCCGCGCTTATCTGGAAATCCTCAAGATCCGCATGGGTACACGCCTGGCCTTGCAGGTCGAAGTGCCCGAGGCGCTGAAGTCGGTCGCCTTCCCGGCGATGATGCTGCAGACCCTGGTGGAAAACGCGATCAAGCACGGGCTTGAACCGAAGTCCGGCGGCGGCACCGTGTGGATCATCGCCAGGCGCGTGGAGGATTCGGTCGCGGTAACGGTGGCCGACGATGGCCGCGGTTTCAGCGCCGAGAGCAGCGGCACCGGCATTGGCCTGAAGAATGTTCGCGAGCGCCTGCGCCTGGCTTACGGCACCGCGGCAGCGTTCACCATCGTCGCCAATTTTCCCAGCGGCGTCGCTGCCACCATCAATATTCCCGCGCCCGCCATGTCGGACCGCGACTCCTCCGGTGGCGGTCATGACTAGTCCCGCCACTGCTGTGATTGCCGAAGACGAAGCGCTGCTGCGCGAGGCCCTGTCCGGACTGTTGGCCACGGCGTGGCCACAGCTGCAGATCGTGGCGGCATGCGAAGACGGTGGCGCGGCGCTGGAAGCCATCGCGACCCATCGGCCTGACGTCGCGTTCCTGGACATCCGCATGCCCGGACTCACTGGCCTGGAAGTCGCCGCGGCAGCCACCGAAGCCAGCCCCCAGACCCGGATCGTGTTCGTCACCGCCTACGACCAGTACGCCGTGGATGCCTTCGAAAAAGGCGCAGTGGACTACTTGCTGAAGCCGATCGCGCCGGACCGTCTGGATGCCACGGTGCGACGCCTGCAGGCACGCCTGGTGCAGGGCAAGCCCGATGGCGAAGCGCTGGCGGCGCTGGTGCAGCAGCTGGGTTCGCGGCTGACGCGTGCCTCGCTGGACCCACTGGTGTGGATCACCGCCAGCGCCGGCAAGGACACGCGATTGATCATGGTCGACGACGTGGCCTACTTCCAGGCAGATCACAAGTACACCGTGGTCATGACCGCGCAGGGCGAGGCGCTGCTGCGTAAGCCGATCCGCGAGCTGCTGCAGGTGCTGGATCCGTCGGTGTTCAAGCAGATTCACCGCTCGACCATCGTCAACCTCAGGGCCATCGCCTCGATTGCTCGCGACGACAGCGGCAAGGGCACCGTCACGTTGAAATCCCGGCCCGAAACACTGGCTGTCAGCGTGCCGTTCATGAGCCTGTTTCGCAACATGTGACGCGGTGGCGCACGCGCCGCCTTCAACTTCAGCGTCGCCGACACTTCAGGAGAATTCCAATGCGACTGTTGATCTCACTCGTTTCGTTCCTGCTTACCCTCATTGGCTGCGATCCCAAACCCGGTATCACCACGCTTACTGTCTCGTCGGTCGATGGGGTGAAGATCAATGTGGCACAGACCACCATAGCCAACGGCGTGGCTCGATTCGAATGCCTGCACAGCGCCAGCGGGCGATGCCATTACGTGGTGTTCACCAGCAATTGCGCGTCTTCAGCGGCACGCGATGAGCAAGCAACGGCGCATTGCAGCGCCAAAGTGCTGCAGCGTTTCGAATTGAAGGCCGGTGCCACCCGAGCGGTGGGTGATTTGCCAGACCAGGCCACCTGGTGCGTGGACCACGAATCGATGCCGGTGGCGCCCGGCTGCCGCAACAGCTGAGTTATCCAGCTACTGGAATGGCTTCCGTTTCACGTCCGGTTACCGTTGCAAAACTATCCTCGTGGGCGTCTTTTTCGGAGAAGCAGGATGGGACGCATCGCAGACCGGGTGTACACCGACCAGACGGAAATAACGCGGCTGGAATTGCGGACGGAAGAGCTGCCCGACGAAGCGGTGGTGGAGTTGATGTTGGTGGATGGCACGCGCGTGACCGGCGTGGTGGTGGTGCGTCCGACCATCCAGACCTTCCGTGATCCCGAGGGATGCGAAGGCATCAACGGTCTCGTGCGCATCGACGAACTGCACAGCGGCCATTCGCGATACCTCTGGCTCGACAGCATCCAGAAGGTGACTGCACTTGGCTCTGCCTGATGCCTGCGCGATCCGCCGGCTAACGCCCTCTTCTTCAGGCGCCTGCTAGGCTCGCTGCATCTTTGCAATTGGAGCGCGCATGAAGATCCTGATGGTGCTGACGTCGCACGAGCAACTGGGTGATACCGGCAACAAGACCGGCTTCTGGCTGGAAGAATTCGCGGCACCGTATTACGTGTTCAAGGATGCCGGGGCCGAAATCGTCCTGGCGTCGCCGCAGGGCGGACAGCCGCCACTTGATCCCAAGAGTGATCAGGCGGACGCGCAGACCGAAGCCACGGCGCGTTACCGGAAAGACGAGTACGCCATCGCGCTGCTCGCTACCACCCGCAAGCTGGCCGAGGTGGTGGACGAATCGTTCGACGCGGTGTTCTATCCCGGTGGCCACGGTCCTCTTTGGGATCTGGCCGAAGATCGCAATTCGATCAGGCTGATCGAAACCACGGCCGCAGCCGGCAAACCAATCGGTTTGGTGTGCCACGCCCCGGCCGCACTGCGCCATGCCAAAAACAGCGAAGGCGCACCGCTGGTGCAAGGACGCGTGGTGACCGGTTTCACCAACACAGAGGAAGCCGCGGTCGGGCTGACCGATGTGGTGCCGTTCCTGGTCGAGGACATGCTGGCCGCCAACGGCGGCGACTATCGCAAGCAAGCCGATTGGCAGTCGCATGCGGTCACCGACGGCAACCTGGTGACGGGCCAGAATCCTGCGTCGTCGGAAGCGGCGGCGGAAGCGGTGTTGAATCTGCTGCGCGGACGCGGTGAATAACCTAGGCGAACGCGGAAGCTTTTCTCCTCCCACACGGAGAAGGTGCCGCAGGGCGGATGAGGGCGTGCAAGTAAGGTTTGTAACGGACTTTCTTAATCAAGTCATTCCTCGCTCATACGACGCTATACACCTCTTCTCTCTGAGGGTGGAGACAAGCTTCGGCCCTCCTCCCACTCACACTCCCGCCGTTCGCGGGAACTTCGCACCGCCATTTCCAGCAGCGCCATCACCTGCAATGCATCATCGGCGCTGACAGGCGCGCGGTGGCCGTGGACGATCGCGGCATGCATTGCGCGGTAGAAGGCGATGTAGTCACCGGGCACGCCGGGCACCGTTTCGATCGAGTTGCCGGTGTCACCGGGGGTATGAAGTTTTCCCGGCTGTCGATCCTCGCCCCATCCCGCGGCCCCCGGCACGATGCCCTCGCGCAACGCGTCTTCCTGCGCGTCCATGCCGTGCTTGACGTAGCTGGCGCGCGTGCCATGCACGGCAAGGCGCAAACCATTGGCCGCGACCAGCGAACCGCCGTGCAGGCTCACGCGCAGGCGCGGATAGCGCAGCAGGACCTGGAAATAGTCGTCCACGTGCGCGCTGTCACGCTGACGCCCGAGGTCGGCGAACACCGCCTGCGGCGGGCCGAACAGCTGCAGGGCCTGGTCCAGCAGATGCGGCCCCAGGTCGAACCACAGCCCCGAGCCGGGCAGGTCGCGTTCGCGCCAGCGATCGGCAACGCTGGGGCGATAACGGTCGAAATGCGAGTGGAACTCAACGATCTCTCCCAGCGAGCCCTGGTCCATCAAGGCCCGCAAGGTGAGGAAATCCGAATCCCAGCGCCGGTTCTGGAACACGCTCACGATCCTGTTCGCGCGTTCGGCTTGCGCGACCACCTCGCGCGCCTGCTGCACATCCAGGGCGAAGGGTTTGTCGACCACCACGTGCTTGCCGTGCGCCAGTGCGGCAGTGGCGAGCGGGGCATGCATGGCGTTCGGCGCGGCAATGACCACCAGGTCGATTTCAGGGTCGGCAAATGCCTCCGGGGCGTGGGCCACGACCCGTGCCTGCGGATGGCGGACGTGCACCTTGGCCGGATCGCTGGATACCACCGTGTCCAGGATCATGCCAGGCGTGCTCGAGATCAGCGGTGCGTGGAAGGTTTGGCCCGCAAACCCGAATCCGACCAGTGCAACCTTGACGCGAGGTTTCATCCAAGGCTCCGTAGTGAGGAGGAGTCAATACGCGCGACATGGACCGGCGGCAATGTCCGCAGCAGCGCGACGACTTCCAGCATAAACAATCGCATCGGGCGGCGAGCGGGCTGGTGCGCCATCAGATCGGGAGGCGCCGGTCGAAACAGCTGCCGTTTCTCCCTCCTTTGCGCAGCTGCCGAAGGGAGTTCATGCAGGGCGCCAGCAAGGACTGACGCGGGGTATATGGTTCGGGTGTACCGAAGCACCCAAAAAGCAAAAAGGCGCGCCGCTGGCACGCCTTTTTCGATGTCCCGCTTTGCCGGGTGGGTCGGACCAGTAATGTCCTAGCCGGCACTTTCCATGCGCTGGCGCCGGATTTCGCCATTGCACTTGATCTGCGATTCGATATGCATGCGCGCCAGCTCCACATAGTTGCCTTGGGGGCCAGTGCCCTCGCCGCGGATCTCGCCCAGGTACTCGCTTCCATTCCAGACCCGGCCCACCCATTCGGCACCCTTGTCCGACAGGGTGAGCGTCACCGTGTAGCGCATGGCCTGGCCGCCATCGTCCATGCAGTTGTAGACCATCGGAAACTGTGCCGAAAACACCGGATCGGAGGTGCGGCGACGCAGGTGTTCGCGTGCTTCGAGCGCCAGCTTTTCCTGTTCGCTCTCGTGGATCATCAACAGTTGCGAACGTACGAAATCGGATTGGGTGAAGAAGGACTCGATGCCGTCGAGCGGGTTGTGGCCCTGCGCGCGCAACCAGTCGATGTATGCAAGCTCCAGGTCCATGGACCCGGCTTTGAGCTTGATGCCCATAGTTGAAGTCCCTGTATCAGTGTGGCGTGGTGTTGCCCCCGCCGAGGAGCTTAGCAGGACTGTCAAGCCGCCTGGCAGTGCCGGGTTTGCCGGGCCGGCGGCGGTCGATACGTTGCTGATGCACGGCGCCGACGTCGCGGCGGGCACCCATCCGGGGTCGGCGCAGTGGTGACCCGGTCCTGCGCGCGACATCGCTGCGACCGACCCCGCCGAACACGTGCCCGGGCGGGCGGATTGCACGCCAGTGGGGTCGGGCAGCTACGATCCCCACATGCGCCCACTCGTTATCCTCGCTGCTGCCGTACCCGGCCTCCTGATGCTGCTGGCGGCTGCTCAGGTGGAGGCGAGGACGGTGTTTCGCTGCGTGCGCGACGGTACCGTCAGCCTGTCCACCGCGCCCGAGCCGGGATCGCGTTGCGAGGCCCGCATCATCGAAGACAGCGCGGGGCAGACGCCCAACCTGTGGGGGTCGATGGGCGTCTTCAGCGGCACCCTGTACCAGCGCGAACAGGGCGGGCAGCTGGTCTACGGCACGCGCAAGCTGCCGGGCTCGACCGTCTTCCTCAAATTCACCGTTGCCACCCCGGCTGGCGAAACAGCGCATCCGGGCCTGGGCAAGGTGGGCAAGCCACGGCTGGACCTGTATCCGCGGCAGTTCAAGGCTGCAGCCAGGAAGACCGGCGTGGACGATGCCTGGTTGCGCGCCATCGCCCATGCAGAAAGCGGTTTCGACGCCGACGCGGTGTCGTCGAAAGGCGCGCAAGGATTGATGCAGCTGATGCCCGAGGTCTCCACCGAATACGGCGTCACCGATCCATTCTCGGCAGGGGAATCCATCGATGCCGGTGCCCGTCACCTGCGGCAGTTGTTCAAGCGCTACGACAACGATCGCGTCCTTGTGGCTGCGGCCTACAACGCCGGCATAGGCGCCGTAACCCGCTACAAGGGCGTGCCGCCTTATGCCGAGACGCTGGAATATGTGGAGAAGGTGCAGGCGCTGTACCAGCGCTATCAGCAGGCATTGGGCACCGCACCATTGCGCCCCGCCAATTCCACCGTGGCGGAACCCAAACCTGCTGCTGGAAAATAGCTGCCGGTGAAGGCGTTGTTTGCCTCATGACACCGCCGCCGTTCCCGGACTGCGAGTCCCGTAATCCGACGGCGCTCCTGCGATGATTGCCTCGGAGATGCGAACTTTCGCGAAATCGATTCGTGGGAGTGGCATCCAACAGCGCCCTGCCACGTTCGTATCCGGGAAAAGTCGAATTACTCCCTCAGCTCTTCGGGCTCAGCTTCAACAGCCTGCCGCCCGCGCCCTTGTCCTGGTCTTCGAGCAGCCACAAGCTGCCGTCCGGTCCCTGTTCCACTTCGCGGATGCGCTGCTGCATGTCGTAACGCGCGGCTTCGCGCGCGCTGTTGCCCTCGATCTCGACCCGCACCAGCGCCTTGGACGACAGTCCGCCAATGAATGCATCGCCCTTCCAGTCGGGGAACGCGCTGCCGGAGTAGATGATCAAGCCGCTCGGCGATATCACCGGTGTCCAGCTGACCTTTGGCGCTTCGAACTCCGGACGGGTGTCGTGGTCGGGGATGTCGCGGCCATCGTAGTGATTACCGTTGGAGACGATGGGATAGCCGTAGTTCTTTGCGCGCTCGATGAGGTTGAGTTCATCGCCACCTGTGGGGCCCATTTCCTGTGCCCACAGGCGGCCTTTTGCATCAAAGGCGATACCGAGTGGATTGCGATGTCCAAGCGACCACACCTGCGGCGCGACGCCGCCCTGGTCGGCGAATGGATTGTCCTGCGGCACGCTGCCGTCATCGTTTAGACGGATGATCTTGCCGAGGTTGGCCTGCATCTCCTGGGCCGGATCGAACTTCTGGCGATCACCCGAGCTGATCCACAGTTTGCCATCGCTGCCGAACGCAATGCGATGGCCGAAATGGCCCCGGCCGGTGACTTTGGGCGCCTGGCGCCAGATCACATCCACGTTCGATAGCGCACCGCCGCCCTTTTCATCCAGCACCAGCTTGCCTCGGGCCACCGCTGCACCACGCAGTTCACCTTCGCCCTTTTCGGCGAAGCTCAGGTAGACCATGCCATTGCGCGCGAAGTCGGGGTGCAGCACCACATCACCAAGCCCGCCCTGGCCGCCGTAGTCCACCGCAGGCACGCCACTGATGCTTGCCACCTGGTTTTGCGAAGGTGAGGCGCCCAGCGTTACCAGTTTCAGCGCGCCTTGCTGCTCGCTCACGAGCAGGCGGCCATCGGGCAGGAAGGTCATTGCCCACGGCTCTTCGAACTGGCCGGCTTCGGTCACCTGGAACGGCGCAGGCGAGGGTGCCGGTTGCGCGCCGGCGCACGCGCTGACGGTGGCAAACAGGACAGCGGTGCAGGCGGCGGTGATCAGTGTGGAGCGCATTGGCGTGCCTCGGTCAGGGTTGGCTGGTTATGCCATGCGCCCAGTAAAAATAGCGTTGCAGATGACCCTCGGCAGAATCGGCCAGCAGGGCATCCTGATGCGGCCACGTTTGAAGTTGGACGGCCGCCAGTGGCAAAGCTATTGAAAATCCACCAAGCCAGTTCAGGTCATTGCCGAAGGCGTTTCGTAAGGCATGTGTCTTGCGCCCCGACTGGTAAGCGCTGCTTCAACCGCGGGCAGCAGCTCCTCGTCCGCGTCGATCACCAGCAGGACACGGCCCTCCTCGATTTCCTGCTCGAACTTGCGCCGCACCGGGTCTTCGACCGTGGACCCCACCAGAGCAGCGGCCCAGGTGCCGATGGCAGCGCCACCCGCGGTCATCAACGCTGCACCCGCCAGGGTCACTCCCAAGGGCGGAAAGGCGGCGGCGGCAAGGCCAACCAGCAGCCCGGTCGCGCCACCGGCGGCCGCGCCACGCATGGCCGCCGGCTTGAAATCGGTGCCGGCGTCCTTGCGCTTGTCGGGCATGTCTTCCAGTTCGATATCGGCGCGCGCCACCAGCGAAAGTTGATCATCGGGCAGCCCCGCAGCGCGCGCCGCCTGGACTGCAGACTGCGCGGCAGCGATGTCGTTGACGCTGAAGACATGTCGGGTGTTCATGGTGATCTTCTCCGAGGTTATCCTTGCAAGGATTGCTGCGCTGCGGTTAGGCATGCGTGACGGGACCGGCGCGCAGCCGGTGCAAACTATCCAGCCCGCGCCAGTACATTGCCATGCTTCCCATCGAAACCATCCAGTGCCCGTATTGCGGTGAAGCCATCGATCTGGTGATCGATGATTCTGTCGACAGTCAGCGCTACATCGAGGATTGCCATGTGTGCTGCCGGCCGATCAACGTAGCGGTGGCCGTGGACGAGGACGGTCAGTTGGCGGTACAGGCCTGGGCCGAAAACGAGGCCTGAAGCGGCTCCGTCAGCCTGGTTAGATCGCTTCGGATTCGATCACGCGCAATCCCGGCGGCGATGCCAGCGCCGCCTGCAACACACGCCGGGCCACGTGTTCGGCCGCCACCACCCGATAACGTCGCGGCAGCATTGGTCCGATTGCGCCAAGGAGCGTGATGCCGGCGGATTCCATCGGCCGCACCTGCGTCCGCGTACCGCCCAGCAACGAAGGACGCACGAACGTGAGCGACCGGAATCCGAGTGTCATCAAGTCCCGTTCCAGCTCTCCCTTGGTGCGTGAATAGAACGCGCTGGATGCCGCATTCGCACCTGCCGCGGAAACCAGCACGAACGTACCCACGTCCCGCTCGCGGGCGATTCGCGCCGATGCAAGTGGATAAGCATGATCGACGCGGCGAAAGTCTTCGCGCGAGCCGGCGGCACGTAGCGTGGTACCCAGCGCGCAGGCCAAGGCATCGACTTGCCACCATGCTTCGTCCGCCGGCAATCGTTCGAAATCCACCACGGGAGCGATCAGTTTCGTGTGTGCAGGCAGGGGTGCGCGACCGGGTGCAACCACTTGCGCAATGTCTGGATG
>Ga0105047_10020362_pt1 | contig 10199 bp, 8 predicted proteins | sample MAT04_FD_78384 | JGI IMG/M metagenome (GOLD analysis project Ga0105047, IMG submission 78384) | Freshwater microbial communities from Lake Fryxell liftoff mats and glacier meltwater in Antarctica - MAT-04 (megahit assembly) | ecosystem: Environmental > Aquatic > Freshwater > Ice > Liftoff... | reverse complement strand
CGGTACATCAACCCTATGCGCCGGAACCCAGGGCGTTGTGTATACTGTGCCTGTTATTGCAAATGCTCTTACATACAATTGGACAATTCCTTCAGGCGCTGCCATAGCTTCAGGAGCTAATACCAATTCCATCACAGTTAATTTTGCCAATACAGCAACTTCGGGAGTTATAAAGGTGAATGGCGTTAACGATTGTGGTTCAGGTAGCAGTTCGCCTAACTACAATGTAGTCGTAAATCCAGTACCTGCCGCTCCAGTTATCACACAGCATGGAGATACACTTACCAGCAGCGCCATCATCGGCAACCAATGGTACCTTTATGGCGTAGAAATACCCGGGGCAACAGGCAAAAAGCATATAGCTGTTTATACAGGAAATTATACAGTTGTGGTTACTACAAATGGGTGCAGTTCGGAGCCTTCGAACAGTATTCTTGTTCTGCCGGTTTCGGTGAGCGATATCACTTTCGACAGGACTTTCGAAGTATATCCTAATCCTAATAAAGGTCAATTCGATATCAAAGTTCAGTCGAGCCGGAAAATTGAATGCACACTTGAAATATACAACAGCCTTGGTTCGCTTATCCTGAAACAGGATGATGTATTGATTGATGGAACTTTCAACAGGCATATTGACCTCAATGGTTCCCCTACAGGTAGCTATTTGGTAGTGTTGCGCAGTCGCGATAACAGCGTTATCAGGAAAGTAATAATTACAAAGTAAATATCTCTTAAGTAAAAGTAGCAGGCTGCCTCAAAAGGGCGGCCTCTTGCTTTAAAAACCCAAAAAACAATCCTATGAAAAATTTTGTACTTGTAATTTGTCTTTCGTTCCTCAGCCTTTTTGCATTGGCTCAGAACGGTCTTGAGCAAATTTTAGTAGAACGATATTATGTTACTGATGCAATTGATTCAGCCAATAGTCTTCCTCCTTTGCCTGTAGGTTCTGTTACCTATAGGATTTATGCTGACATGTTGCCGGGTTACAAAGTTCAAACCATTTTTGGTAGCGGTCAGCATCCGTTAACAATGAATACGACAACAGTTTTTTTTAACCAGTCCGATTATGGTGCTACCATACCAACAATCAGTGCAAATAATACTAAGAAAAACACAGTTATGATTGATTCATGGCTTACAACAGGTGGAGCCTGCACTGGTTATAATGGTGTTCCTAAAACCGAAGATAACGGAGCAGGGAATTTTGTAAACTCAAATAATCCTCAATTACTGCAAAACAATGCTGCACAGGCAGGTATTCCTTTAACTACCCAGGATGGCATGCTGGCCGGCGCAGTACCCGGAACAATTACTCTTGGACTCGATAGTATTATAGAAATATTCGGCGATGGAACCGCTAACGGAAATTCCTTTTATGTTACCAACGGAGCCTGGGCATGTCTTTCAGGAGCAGCCGGACCAATTCCAGAAAGTAACAAAGTACTTATTGCACAGATAACTACCGATGGTATTTTTCATTTTGAATTAAATATCCAGATCGGTACACTTGATTTCGGTACAGAAAATTATGTTTCATCTGCTCCTACAGGTGTAGAATTAACAATTCCCAGCCTAATTCAAACGCTTTATCCAGTGCCTTTGCCACCAAACATTAGTATTACTGATCCTGCAAATAATTCATCATTCCCTATTGGAAGCCCTGTATCAATTTCTGCGGATGCAACAGATACTGATGGGACAGTAACCCAGGTTGAATTTTTTGTTGATGGCAATTCGATTGGTATTGATGCTTCGGCTCCTTATACAGCTGATTATACAGGTATAGCCGCAGCAAATCATGTGCTGACAGCAAAAGCCACTGATAATGACGGACAGTTTACTATTTCGGCACCTGTTAGTTTCAATATATTACCACTGTCTCGTAATATTACTTTTATTGTTGACATGTCCCAGCAAGTAGTTTCACCTCAAGGTGTGCATCTGGCAGGAAATTTTAATAACTGGAATACTTCTTCTTTGCCTATGACTGCCGGAGCCAATAATGTATATTCAGCAACGGTAACGCTTTCATCAGGCGATTACCAATTATACCGGTTTGTAAATGGATCCGATCCTGTCGGCTACGAAACCGTTCCTGCTGAATGCGGTAACCCATCTTCTTCAGGTTTCGATCGTTATCTCACTGTCCCGGACAGTGACACCACACTTGCTCTGGTTTGTTTCAGCAGTTGTTCGGTGTGTGGTGGAACAACCCAATACGCATCAGTAACTTTTAGAGTTGACATGCACAACGAGGCATTATCAGCTAATGGAATTCATATAGCAGGCTCATTCCAGGGTTGGCAGCCTGGTGCAACACCTATGGTAACGACAGGCGACAGTGTTTATACTTATACGCAGTCATTTGTTGTTGGTAGTTCATTGCAATACAGGTTTCTTAATGGTAATACTGGTACTGACTATGAAACTGTTCCCGCAGCATGTTCGGTTGACGGAAACCGGTTGTTAAGCGTACCATCAGTTGACACTGTGATGCAACTGGTTTGCTTTTCTTCCTGCGATTCGTGTACAGTGCTTCCTGTGAATATTTTGGTAACGTTTAATGTTGATATGGCTACTTCGGTAGTTTCGCCCGAGGGTGTGTATATAGCCGGAAGCTTCCAGGGGTGGGATCCTACTGCCACAGTCATGACGTTGGTATCCAATGACATATATTCGGTAACTCTCTCTCTTCCGGTAAATACAATTCATTACTACCGGTATATAAATGGAAATACCATGAGTGCAGCCGAAGTTGTTCCTGCCGCATGTGCAGTTGATGGCAACAGGGTGATTCAGACATCCAATGATACGATTCTGCCATTAGTTTGTTTTGCACGCTGTGGAATATGTGATGTTGGGTTGACTGATAATCATCCTGCTTTATTCCTAAATCAGAATCACCCTAATCCTTTCAATGCAACAACAATAATCAGCTTTGAAATCCAATTTCAAAGTCATGTTCAAGTGAAAGTCTTTAACAACCTTGGAAAGTTAATTGATATACTTGTAGATGATAACAGAGCACCTGGCTCATACTCGTATACATACAATGCTGATAACCTGGCTCCTGGAATTTATTATTACCAGTTGATTGTAAACGGAACCGAAGGACTTGTTGCCACCAGAAGAAAGATGATTAAACAATAAATAACAGATATTCAGCTGCTTTAAACTGATTCTTATGAGTTAAGATAACCGTGGTCACCACCCACGGTTATTTTGCTTTTGTGTGCTGCTATCTATTGATTTTATGTCAGACGGTTCATTTTTAATATTGTAGTAATATGTTCTTGATATTCAATTTATGTAAGCGGCATATATTTGAAAAACTTTATACAATGTCAGCAAAAGCCCAAAGCCGGTTAAAATTGAGTAGTACACATAAAAATCGCAAAGAATCAACTTTGTATTTTTTTATACATTCCGCCAGGCAAAGCCGGTGTCTGATGGCAAATTATTTTTCGAAATTCCTTATTTCTTTATTCAATGATTTTTATCCTTCGCTCAAGCACTAACTACTTAACATGAAGAAACAAAAACGACAGATCGATATACTTGTAATCTCGGATATTCACCTCGGAACATACGGCTGCCACGCCAAAGAACTGCTCCACTACCTGAAAAGCATAAAGCCTAAAATTGTAGTATTAAACGGCGATATTATTGATATCTGGCAATTCAGCAAAACTTACTGGCCTAAGAGCCATATGAAGATAATCAAGCATCTGATCAGCTGGATGGGGAAAGGTATTAAAACTTATTATGTTACGGGCAACCACGATGAGATGCTTCGAAAGTTCGAAGGACTTAAAATGGGTGCGCTCAGCATTGTAAACAAAGTAGTTCTTACTTTACCGGATGGCAAAAAAGCCTGGGTATTTCATGGCGATGTTTTCGATATTACCATGCAGCATTCTAAATGGCTTGCTAAACTTGGTGCTGTAGGCTATGATACGTTGATTCTGATAAACAGGTTCTTTAACTTCTTCTCCGAAAAGGTTTTTAACAAAGGTAAGTTGTCGCTTTCGAAAAAGATAAAAGAGAGCGTGAAGTCGGCTGTTTCATTTATAAATGATTTTGAGCAAACCAGTGCCGATATTGGAATCAGCAACAAATTCGACTATGTGGTCTGCGGCCATATCCATCACCCCGAAATCAGGACAATCAGTAACTCCGATGGCAGCATAACTTATCTCAATTCAGGCGACTGGGTCGAAAACCTATCTGCTCTTGAATATGCTGATGGTAAATGGTCAATATATAAATTTCAGGCAATTGATAAAATTGAAATGGAAATGAACAGGGAAGAGGAGGAAGAAGATGATCTGAGCAGCATCCAGCTTTTTGACAACATGTTGCAGGAATTTAATCTGATGCGACAATGAAGATATCATAAGCCATACAAGGCAAAGGCAACGGCCATTTAAACCGGGCCAGAGATATGATTCCGGTGCTACAAAAAAATCATGAGCTTCAATATCCTTATAAGCGGTTCGCAGGCTGACATTGAGCTTCCATACACGGTTAAATATAAGTTTAGGGGACTGAGTTTTTTTTGCGCAAACAGCAAAAATGGCCATGCCTTTATAAGCACAGCCAAGAGAATATAGAAAAATATGAATTAGCAGATATTGTTTTTTTTGATATCTGTCATCGTACACTATTTTTATCAGTTATAACCAGTTATAGTCCTGGCTTCATATGCAGGGGATTGGAATACATTGAGTTTTTCAGTTAATTCCGAGATTGCTATCGCATGTTCTTTAATAACAGAAAGTTGAAGCGAAATAAAGTTATTAAACATTTCTTCAATATCTGCTTCGTTACAGGTGCGTCCTGATTCATCTAACCACTCTTCAGCAATACGCGGGTAATTTGTCAAAATTCGGATAGTATCGATTGTATTCAATTCTTTCGGATTTTGTGCTTCCTCAAGGGTGATATCAATGCCTTTTTGCCTGAAAACCTCAATTAAAATAAAGGTTTCTGCAACGCTGCCATAGCTTGATATTGTTCCATCCGAATTGGAAATAGCCTCTTTCCAAAGGCTGGAATTGTTTTTTATAATTGTGTTTATCATCTTTCTATGGGGTTATTTAATTTCTAAATTTTTTCCAGGTTATTAATGTAAAAATCATCTTCCGAAACTTCTATTTCCAATTCAGCACCTACCAATTCGGCAAGCCATTTGTATCTTCTTTTTATAATCAGCCGGATTTGTGTGAATCCCATCACCGGGTATTTTAGTGTTGCCAGCATTTTGTTTAAATAATAGAGTTAATAATTCGATTAATTTGCTTACAGAATTATTAATACGATCAGCAGCAGAAATTATCGAGTTGTAGATAATCAGAAAATCTCTGATGAATTATTTATTAATTTTTTCAGCCTTTTTTTATAATGCAAAGTTACTTTTGGAATATTAATCCCATGTTGCAATGATATTATATGAATGTTAAGAATTTTGAAAGAAAAATTACCTTTATATTGCAATGTCGTTTTGTTTAGCCAAGTCTTATAATTGCTTGATTTAATTGCAAATATATGCATCAATAGTTCTTTGAATGTTTTGTAGTGTGCGGATAAAGTATTACGTCGAGAGGGTATATCAGGAGCAACCCAATTGCTAACCCAAAAGCGGGTTACCGTGTATTATTTTCTAAAAATTGAACAGATGAACTCGAAAACATAGAGTGCAGGAGTCGTTCAAAAGAGGGCCGGAAGGGGGTGTTCGCAAGTGATAAAAGTCAGATATTCAGCAACATAATATCAATCATTATCGTTTTTAAAAGTTCTATACAAAGCGAATTGGACTCTTTTTTTAAAGTACTTTCCGAGAGTGATTTTAAGATACGAGAGGTAACAAATGGAGCTTTAACGGTCAATATCAGGGAAATCTATGCCACTACGGCGAGTTGCAGCAAATCCTTTACGATGCCGCAGTGTTGTTGCGTATCGTTGCCTGTTGCGTTTGTTAATAGGGTAGGGCTGTCCTTTTTTGTAAACATACTGGGTTTTGCTGATGTACTCCTCATAGAATCCTATCAGCGTTTTGGGGTTTTCTTTTAAAGTACTAGCTTTGATTGCCTTGCGCCTTAAATCAGGAAATACCTCTGGCCGTTTATCAATTTCAGAACGAATACTATCACCTGTAATCTCAATCCCATTATTTATAAGCCTTCGATAAATATCCGATACAACCGTCTCCATATTGCTTAATCGCTGATTCAGCTCAGCAGGATCAGGTTTTCCTTCACCATTCCCTCCTCTATTTTTATTTTTATTCCAGTTAATAAATTTCCATTTCATACCAGTTGAAAACTTCAACTGTTGATAAATTTTATTTTTCCCAGTGTCGTCGGGTTTATAGGAATTAAATCGAAGAATGAAGTAAATTAATGAGTCTCGGTGCTGTTGGGCTCTTTAAGTACGAATGTTAGTGAAGATGCCATACCTTGAAAATTTAGTTTGCTAAATATATAAAATAGTTAAGGGGATAATTAAGGGAACGAAAATTCTTTATTTTAACCACTATTCCTTTTATTTCGTTTTATCCTAAAAATGAAAAAGCCCTGTAAATACAGGGCTTTAAGGCGTTCATGAGATAAAATGAAATTCAATTTTAGTAGCGGGGACAGGATTATTAAAATGGTCCTGAAAAGGGGGGCTTAACAACAAAGCCCTGCGCTCACTGCGTGAGCTTTGGTCTTTTATTCCCGCTTTGCAAACAAGTTTGCTGCAGTCCGAAAAAAATAAAAGCCCTGATGCTTCGCATCAAGGCTTCGTAGTAGCGGGGACAGGATTCGAACCTATGACCTTTGGGTTATGAGCCCAACGAGCTACCTCTGCTCCACCCCGCAATATATTTTTATAAACAATGAACGTTCTTAATTGGGAGTGCAAAAGTATATTTTGTTTCTTTGTAATCCTAATTTTTAAGCAAATAATTTTTTTATGACTCATAAAGCTGGTTTTGTCAATATTATCGGGCATCCTAATGTTGGGAAGTCCACTTTAATGAATATGTTGATGGGAGAAAAACTCTCTATCATCACTCCCAAAGCACAAACTACCCGTCATCGTATCCTCGGAATTGTAAATGGCGAGGATTATCAGATCGTTTATTCTGATACTCCGGGCATTGTAAGGCCGCATTATAAGCTGCACGAATCAATGATGAAATTTGTGAATACCGCCCTGCAGGATGCCGATGTTTTTATTTATATGACTGAGGCTAATGAAACCAGTTTCGATGAAGAAGTTATAGGGAAAATACAAGCTTCAGGGAAACCGCTCATATTCCTTATTAATAAAGTAGATACTATTACGCCTGCCGAAATGGAGGCTAAAATAAAATTCTGGCAGGAAAAATTTACAGATGCCAAAGTAATTCCAATATCTGCAAAACTGAATTTTAATAATGACAAAGTAACTAACGAAGTTCTGCGCTTACTGCCTGAAAATGAACCTTACTTCCCTAAAGATGATGAACTTAGCGACAGGCCGTTGCGCTTTTTTATTTCTGAAATGATTCGCGAAAAAATATTTCTGCTTTACCAGCAGGAAATACCGTATTCAGCGGAAGTGGTTGTGGACTCATACAAGGAAAAACCCGAAATAGTAGTGATCAGCGCTACTATTTTCGTGGAACGCGATACGCAAAAAGCAATTATTTTAGGACATAAAGGCGAATCCATCAAAAAGCTTGGAACATTGGCCCGTAAGGATATTGAAGCTTTCATCGAAAAGAAAGTCTATCTGGAGCTCAGCCTGAAAGTGAGCAGCGACTGGCGCGAAGATGCCAACCAACTTAAAAGGTTCGGTTACGAGTTTTAGTTTTGAATTATTTTTTTGAAAATAGACAACAGCATCACAATGCAAAACTTGCTACTTTCTTTCTTTTGAAGGGAGGAGGAGCTGATTGAGCTATATATAAGAATAGTATGCCGGGCAAAAGGCAAAAAAAAACCTGCCGGTAAAGCAGGTTTTTTTAAAATCAGATACATAGGATTTAGAACGGGCAACAATCCATTTCTCTTACCCTGCCTCCGGAATAGCCTGGATTAAAACCACCGCCACCACCACCAAACAGGCTGAATTCGTCGAATTCGAATACCAGCGAAATTTCGTGCGATGCACGGCCTGCAGTGCGCAGATCGGTAATCAGATAATCGTATGTGTACATAATCTTCATGCGTGAGTCCTTACTCCATGGAGCATTAACACCAACAGAGAAAATAGCGTCTTTGGCTTTGAAAAGGTCAAAAGTTTGATTGCGAAACCATACACCGAAATAAATAGAAGATTTAAGAATGTTTAAACCAACAGAGTAAGTCGAAAACTCAGCTTGCTTTTCGTATTGGAAACCGGGATTGAATTTAAAGCTTCCGCTGCTACGGTAATTTCGGTAAGATGACGATCGCCCCTGCTCAATTTCCAGCACAAGGTCGCCGGTAATAACAAGTTTACGTGGAAGTGGTGAGTTGAGCCCTAAAAACGATTCGTTAGGCTGGAAAACATGATGCACTGCCGCGCCTATAGTTCCCTGAATATTGGAATAACTTGAACCTGTTTCTACAAAACGGTAAACACCACCTACTGAAAAGTCAGGATAGGAAACACGGTTTGATGCAGGTGATTCGAAAGCTGATTCGTATATATTTCCGTAACGGGCGTGGAGCTGATCAGTAAAAACAAGTTCGTCCCAGTTAACTGATTTCTGTGCGTAGGAAACCATGAAACCCATCTGGGCAACCATATTCTCATACAAAGGAATGCGGGCTGCTGTACCAATGCCGACATTGTTCGATTTGATCATACCGGTGCCGGCTTTATCCGACGAAACCAGCAACCCAATTCCTCCTGATCCCGGAATTGCCCTTTCGGCAATATCCATAGAGAAATTATAGGTTTTAAAATCAACCGGCAATCCGGTCCACTGATCCCTGTAATTAAATCGGGTACGTATCCCGGCATTCAGGCCTATATACCCCGGATTGTAGTATATCGGGTTGTTATAGAACTGCGAAAACAGTGGATCCTGGGCTTTCAGCTGGACAAATCCTGCTGCTAAAGCGATGATCAAGATTGCCCGAATGAACCGGCCTTTTGTTATGTAGTTGTTTTTCATTGCTTTGAGCTTTATATGATGCAGGTTCCAAAAAATATTCTTTGGTCAGGCATGTTTGGCAAATAAGTGCTTAAAAATACAAATTATTTTGTTTGATCAAATTATTATCGAATTAATGTTACAGTGCCTGCTTTGGTCTGTGGCATGTTTTCATTATTCCCGATATTTTGTCCGTCCCAGATGGTTCCATCTTTAAACCTTGCAGAAATCTTCCACAAATATACATCTTGTTTCATGACTTCCCCATGTAATTTTCCATCCCACCCTTCTGTAGGTGATCCTTTGGTATCGAGTTTACTGGTACTCCACAAAAGGTTGCCCCAGCGGTCGTAGATTTCGAGGTAGTAAGTCATTAAATTGGTGCCTTTAGGCTTAAATATTTGTACTTCAGAATTCATATTGCCAGGTTCAAATGCATTTGGCACAAACAATCCTTTATACATGAGGTCATAAGTCATTATGAGTGTATCGGCACAGTTCTGTCCATTCCAGGTGATAAGACTGATTTCATAACTTCCTTCTTTATCATAAGTCGCAATTGGACTCAATCCGCTTGATGTTGTTCCATTTCCAAAGTTCCATTCATAACCTAATCCGTTTATGGTTCCGTTATTCAGCATGATCTGACCTTGCTTGTTTTCGTAGTTGTCAACAATACTGAAAGCGGCTACCGGACTTGAATTTATAGCTACTTCCTTCTTAACTTCAGTTGCACATCCGTTACGATCGGTTATTTTCATATCAACATTATAAATACCTGCCTCCGGGAAAATAAAGGTACAATTTCGTGATGTTGATGCACCCAGAACGTCATTCTCCTTACTGAACACCCAATTCCACCTGGTTATTGCTGAGTTGGTGGTGTCGGAGTTATCAGTAAACACTACAGGATTGGCTTCGCAACTGCTGTTCCAGTTAAAATCAGCCGTTGGTGCTGCAAATGATTTTACTGTGTTCACAATAGTGTCGGAACAACCCAGTGTATTGATTACAACCAGTTTAACTTCATACTCGCCTGATAATCCATAAGCATATGAAGGATGTTTAACTGTTGTTGTATCTGTCG
>Ga0105047_10020359_pt1 | contig 10200 bp, 6 predicted proteins | sample MAT04_FD_78384 | JGI IMG/M metagenome (GOLD analysis project Ga0105047, IMG submission 78384) | Freshwater microbial communities from Lake Fryxell liftoff mats and glacier meltwater in Antarctica - MAT-04 (megahit assembly) | ecosystem: Environmental > Aquatic > Freshwater > Ice > Liftoff... | reverse complement strand
TAGGCCGGTACCAACAGTTCAGAAAGAGGGGAGTGCAGAGTCGCACAAGCTCTTGATTCGGCTCGCACCCTTTGAGAATTACAAGGTTCCTGCCAGCCACCTTGCGTTCCGATCTCTCGTCTAATCAGCGCAGTTCGTCAGACTTTCTGGAGATGCTGCGATCGCTGTGAATCGGCCAGCCTGAAGTGTTTCCCACACTTACGAGACCCTTACGACCCCTCTCAGTGACTCTTGATTCCGCAAGGACATTCCGAAAAATCGTCAAAGTCTCACTATTCGAATCATGCAGAAGAATCTCACTAGCCGATTTTTAAGAAAGAGACCGACTCGTCGTTGGTGCGCAGAGCGCATCGGGGTCTTTGTCTCTGTGGAACTCAGATTCCACGTTAGCGTGCCGAAGGAGTGGATGATGCGAAAGTACCTATGGGCATTGGCTCTCTGCGGAGCAGCTGGAATCTCTGTTCCTAGCTGGGCTCAAGAGCGTACTAAATCGCTGTTCGGCTTGGGCCGTTCTTCCAAGACCGAAGCGAAAACGGCTGAGAAAACGACTGAGAAAACGGCGAAAGCCGACAAATCCGCAAAAACGGACAAGTCCACTAAGACTGACAAGCCTATCAAGTTAAAGAATTACGGCGAGCTGTTCGGCAGGAACAGCCAGTCCAAAAAGGGGGCTGCAGATGATGCCCCCTCAGCGGACGCAGTCCAGAAGACAATCACAGAATCAGACAAGAGTCGTTCCGCCGCAAAGGAGGAGCAAGCTCTGGATCGAGAAGACATGGCCATCGGCCGAGCATCGACATCGTCGAAGTCCTCTTTCGATGCGAAGCCCAAGGCTCGGGTCGCATCGAAGTCGTCCTCGCTCGACGATCTGGATGACATGGATGTCCTGGAAGAACAGGAAGAGCGGGAAGAGGAAGAAGCCGAGGCCGTCGTCAAGAGGGTCGCACCTCGAAAACCAGTCGCTCCCGCTCGACCCGCCCCACCTGCTGAAGGTCGCGTCGTCGTTCGTCCGCCTGTCACGAAGAAGCCACCGGTCAGAACCGCTGCCATCGACAAGCCTGTCGAAAAGAAAGCCATATCGGATTCTGAGCTCCCCGACTGGGCGAGTTCGGCTCCGGAAGAAGAACCAGTCGTTTCCGATTTCGATCCAGCGGCGGAGCCGGAAGAGTCTCTCTCGATCAAACAAGTGCGAGCTGACGCCGCAACTGTGGTTCGTCGGGTTTCGTCCCCCCCGTCTGAGACCCCTGCACCGGAACCAGAAGTCCGCGACTCCGCGACCCGCGACGAGCCAGTCGCCCGCGCTCAAAAATCAAAGCTCTTCACTCCGATCAACGTTGATTCCAAATCGGATGAATCCGTAGCGGATGCATTCGCTGCAGAGACACCCGCAGAGCCGGTCACGACTTCTGAAGTTGTCGCTCCACCCAAATCGTCGAGCCGATTGACGATTACCCGAAACAATTCGCGTGCTGCGGCGACACCCGTTGTCGCGGAACCCGATGCACGGGTACAGACCAGTGATCTCAGTCCGGCCAAGACCTCGACTGCGGTCAGCCAGACGCCGAACGTGACGGTCGAGTTTCGTTCGACCGGTTCTGTCACCGTGGGACAGGAATCATCCTGCGAACTGGTCGTCAAGAACTCCGGAGCTGTCGCAGCTCAAAAAGTCGAGGTCGAAGCCTCATTCCCCAGCAATGTGAAACTCGTCAGCACTGACCCGAAACCGGAATCGAACGCGAAACTGGTCTGGGAATTCGCGGAGATCGAGTCGGGCGAAGAGAAAATCGTCCAGGTGAAATTCATTCCTGTTGAACGGGGTGAAGTCGCCGCAGCCGCCAGCGTCCGCTTCACTGGAGCTGCATCGACGAGCTTTGCAGTTACCGAGCCACTGTTGGCCCTCAAGCTGGAAGGACCGGTCGAAGTCATGGTCGGCGAGAGTGCTTCACAGACACTCATCATCAGCAACCCCGGAACGGGGACTGCAGCCAACGTCAAAGTCGAAGCGATTCTTCCCGCCGGTCTGGAACACGCCAAGGGGGATCGCCTCCTGATGGATCTGGGCAACCTGGCCCCCGGTGAAAACCGTCCGATTCGCCTGGCTCTCACCGCCGTCGCGGGGGGCCGTCAGGTGATTGAAGTTCACTCCACCGCAGACAACGGACTCGTCAAGTCCGCAGCTGCCGAAGTCAGCGTCATCGCTCCGAGCCTGAAAGCCTCAATCGAGGGCCCTGGCCTGCGATACCTGGGACGCCATGCGACTTACACTTTGCATGTCGCGAATGATGGCTCCGCAGCCACCGACAATGTCCGGGTGATGCATAAGATTCCGGATGGGCTCGAGCTCATCTCGGCCGAAAAGGGAGCCCTGTATGATTCCCAGACCCGCATGCTGAACTGGTTCGTCGGACGTTTGGACCGTGGCGAGACCTCAGACGTCTCCGTCGTTCTGAATGCGAAATCACCCGGCGAATTCACCCATTTCATCCGGGCGACTTCCGAGCACGGAGCGACCTGCGACTCGGAAATCTCGACGCGTATCGAAGGGGCTGCCTCGCTCGTAGTCGATGTTTCGGACCTCGACGATCCAGTCGAAGTCGGAGTCGAGACGGCTTACGAAATCAAGGTGAAGAACGAGGGCACAGCCCCCGCCACCAACGTCGGTCTGACCTGCGAATTACCAACGGGAATGGAGTTCCTGGCCGCCAGCGGAGATTCGAAGTCCATTCACCACGACGACCAGATTGCATTCGAACCGGTCTCACAAATCGCACCAGGCAAGACGCTGACTTACCGAGTGAAGGTCAAGGGCACGCTCTCCGGAAACATGCGATTCCGCACCAAGCTGTCGAGCGACTCCCTGGCCGACCCACTGACATCGGAAGAGATGACCAAGATCTACGGCGAGTAACTTTACTCGTGGGGCACGTTTCCAATGTGCCCCAATCGAGGTCCTCGATTCCCATCAAATCCCAAACACACCGCCCGAATTTCGTGCGGTGTTTTTTTTATTTTCTCGATCTGACTTCGATTGACGTATCTTGAGCACCACTTGGTCAACTGTGACTCGCCGAGACTCTCTGGACTTCGATCGAAGCGGCTTTGCCACACCCGTGATTGTTCCCGGTTGGCGGTGCAGTTCGGCCCAGCGGAGAGGCCCAAAGAGGCGTGTCACACACTTTCCCGTTCGGGCCATGCGTTGTTGTCCTGCCACAGGCTGATTTTCCGTTGCGAATCGGTGAGGCAATTCTTGGCAAGCGATTTGCTAACACTGTCCTGCGGGCAAATGGACGAGCCCATTCCGTGAGGATCGGGCGGTACGAATCCGGGATTCGGCCCGCAGTCACTACGGAAATGTGCAAGTTGTGACGCAGGTCTGGGGAGGGGACCGCGCGTCGATGGAACACCCACTCGCTGGAATTTGCAATGCGATTGCTGCCCCATTTTTTGGCGGTCTTGCTGGTTTATTGCACACACCTCTCTTCGGTGTCTCCGGCGGATGAGCCGCAGGGACTGACCTCTTCGCTCCCACCGCGACGGGTGCGGGTTCTGATTATTGTGCGGGATAATTGCCCGAAATGTGATGTAGAGCTACTGCGGCTGCGGAAGCCCGGTGGAACATTCGAGGCGATGAAAGCGGTCGGCTGGAAAATTGACTCCACGCCCGATGCTCATGTGCAGATCGTGAACATGACCGAGGTGCCCCAGTACGCCAAGTCATTGGAGAACGCCGACTACCCGGCCATCGCGGCGATTGATGGGGAAGAGGTCACCCGGTATTTCAAGACCGGATGTACGACGCCGCTCGATCCGTGGACGTTCGGCTGGTTGATGACGGGGAAGAACGAACGCCCGACCGAGCCTGTTTCCGAACCAGCCCGCGTCGCCTCGACAGGGAGTTATCGGCTGCGTGGAAATCATTGGTCGGTCGAGGGGGATTTTAACCCCACACAACCGACCGTGGTGGCCCATCTTCGCAGCCCGAATCACGCCAACTCAGCAGGTGCATATGGCAACATTGAGACGTGGTCCGTCGAAGAGTTGCGTTCACTGCATGACGACCTGCATGAACGCGAGGGCGGATTATCGAGCGGCACCGGTGTCGGCCAATCATCGAGCTCCCGCTCCAATGCCAATCGTCCCGCATACATGGTCCCCAAATCGCAGCGGTATTGAATGTCGAACGCGTCTGTCGCATCGACTGCAGGAGCGGTTCTATCGCAGGGAATGAATCGATGGAGCCGCATGACATGGGTTGCGTCACGCCCCTCTGGCTTCTTTTTGGGGGAGCGGTAAGACGAGGGCTTAGCTCGCCAGTGCTGGACGCGTGAATCTCCGAACCGGTAAAGTTCCGAAGCTGCTGCAAGCGTCTCTCCGGGGAGTCCACGGCGACCGCCAGTGACGACTTGATCTGCCCTCCGGACTTGGTTGCCGGAGTCCTCCGCCTCAAACAGAGAGTTGATCTCATGAAGTCGATTGCCTCTTGGATATTCGTTTTGGCGATGACTGCCACACTGCAGGCGGCGGACTCTGATCCCGTAGCGATCGGTCGACAGCTGGTCGATGAATCCCAGTCGTCCGAAGTCCGGCTGGCTCTGATTGAAAAACATCCCGCACTCGCTGCGGAAATCCTCAAAGCGATGGGAGCTGAGACCAAGGTCGGGACGCCGCAGGAGTACGAGCGGATTCCCTGGATTTGGCGTGTCGCAGTCGCGTCTGGCAAACGCAATGATGGCCCCGAGATGCTTGAAATACTTCAGACGACGCTGCCACTCGCAGGGGAACCTCTTCGCGACTGGCAGGCTGTGGTGATCGGGGGCGGTGTGATCAATGGAATCGGAGTCGCGGGAATGGCACCTCGCGAGCGGGTTGAAGAGTTGCTGAAATCTGATGCGGAAACATTCACTCGCTACCAACGGTGTCTAAAACAAGCCGCTGTGATGGCCGAAGATGTCCGAGTTCGTGAAGGCACGCGGTATGACGCACTGCGAATCATCGCAATGCAACCGTGGGAGATCTGTGGACCTCAGCTCTCGTCTTACTTGAAGAAGGGCGTTTCCGAGGAACTTCAAGCGGGGGCCATCAGCGGCAGCCTGGATGTGCCGGACCTCAAGGCATTCGAGGCGGTGCTGGGCGGTGTCTCGTACTACCCGCCGGCCAATCGCGAACTGGCTTTGGACGGAGCCATTCGAACTCCACTCGGTCAGAAGGCGATTCTACTGGCACTTCTCAAGGGGCAGGTGACCTCCGAAATGCTGGGGCCGGAGAGACAAAAGCGATTGCAGCAGTTTGTCTCTGAACTGCCGGTGAAGTAACGTCCCGCTTCTCAAACGAAGTCCGCACGAACACAGCGCTGTGCCAATGGGCGAGTTGGCCTCGGGGTGTGCCGAATCCTCGCGAGTGGCTTGCTGCTCATTTAGAGCAGATTCAGAATCTGTCTTCAGTCGGAACAGACAGGAATGTCTGTTCTACTCCAGTAGAGCAGACATTCCTGTCTGCTTTTTCTCGCTGAAGACCAATTCTGAATCCGCTCTAATCACGCCAGCCGCTCATGCTCTGGCGGTCATCTGCTTCAGAATGCGTACCGATTCGTCCGCAGCGATTGCCGGAGTCAGCGTCGTGTTGGAGATCCCGGCGACAACGCGGGTCATGTTATGGTCGACCTGCCCGGCGGCGCCCCAGACCTTTCCATCGACCGGGGTCATGTAAACTGAGAACGTGTGATGCCCGCTTCCGGGACGTTCGCCGATCAGATGCAGGATCGTCCGTGTTCCGGGCAAGCCTCCGAACAGCGACTCACCGATGCGGTATCCCGACCGAACTCGACCGGACTGGATCACCAGATTCTCGGGAGCAGTTTGGAAACCGGATTTCGATAAATTCTTCCGCACTTGATCAATGAACGGCAGCAGCTGATCGTCGTCGGAGATCGAGAGGGCATTGAGTCCATCCGAGACAATGATCTGCACATCGTATCGGCCTGCATGCTGGCCTCGCAGCTTGGTGATTGCCTGCTGCGAAGAGGCGCTGAGTTGTTCTCCGGAAACGGGATGGAGGATATAGTCGCTGCGGTCCAGTGAACGCGTCGACAGCCGAATGCCACTGGGGATCGTGGCTATGAAGGCTTCGCTCAGCTCCGCCCAGATGCTCTGCTTGGCGTCCTCATAGATGTGCCGAACTTCCTGCTCCAGAGCGTTTGTCATCACACCAATGTGGGAACCCGATCCTTCTGAGATGAACAACCCGCGACTTCGCACAGCTGCAATCTCGGCCACGCCTTGTGCGTGAATCTCATCGGGTGGGCGTTGATCGCCCTTACGCTTCATGTACTGCTGATAGACCCACAGCGGATCGCCGAAGTGCTGGGTGGGCTGGCCCTGGCTGTCGATGACGCCGAGTGATTGGAAGAACTTCCACATCGCGTCGTTGACCTTGGTACCGAACTTTTCCCGCAGCCGCACATGATCGTGGAATCCGGTCGTCAGGTATCCCAGCATCGGGTCGATCTTGGTCGGAAGAGCCATCAAGTATGCGGGCTGGGCGGGGGCCAGCTGCTCCTGACACCAGTCGAGGTCATCGAGTGACACCGACATGTGCAGCGTCGAACAGATATCGAGGCCGAGGCACAGTCCGTGTAACTTGCCCATCGCGATGTCTTCGAGGCAGCAGCGAACCAGCTGCTCGCGGGTGCGGAAGACTTCGGGGCCGATGAAGCCCGCGACATCATTCACATGCACCCACGGCTCGCCGGGATGGCCCGCAGCAGCGCGAACTTCGGCCACCTTGTGTGAGAGGACTCGGCAAAAGCCGTACTTCCGGGACTCGTGGATCACCATGTCGAAGCCGTGCCCGTGGCCGTTAGTAAAGTCGGCACCCTGCCCGGTTTCGAAGTAGAGTCCGTACGGGCCTGTCCGAGCGGCGGCGTGCTTGAGCATCTTGTCGATGGTGACATCGAACGTGGCGTTGGCGGTCACACTGCCCGCGATACTTTGGAACCAGAGAGCCGTCCGCCCCGGCCAGGTTCGTTCGACTTCTGCCTGGACATCAATGTGGGAGAGCACGCAGTGCGGCAGGAGATCCGCCACCCCGAACGTCTCGAGCACATCTTGCAACGTCCGTTCGATCGCCTCGACCGATGCGGGGTCGCTCGACACTGGATTGTTTCCCAGGACCACATCGCCCACAGCAAAGGCCCAGCCATTGAAGACCTGCCAGCGAATGTCGTCGACATTGTCGGTCGGGGAGTTCGGTTGGAGGCGTGCCCCGAGGTAGCCCTTGGCTCCGATCTGGCTACCCGGCAGAGGGTTGAAGACAGTCGCACCCAGCTGGGTGAGCTCCGCATTATCCATCAGCTTCACGACACAGCCGATGACATCGCTGGAGAGCCCCGGCATGAGGGCCTTGATCTCGGACTCCGGGCGAGTGAGCAGGAACTGCTTCAGCTCCCCCAGCGTCATCGTCCCGGCGCGGGCCTGTGCAGCGGGGTCGAGATTCTGCTGAATCAGGCGATACAGATCGTCCTCGAGAAGCGGATGAGCGTCGAGATCGGCGACTCGGGTCGCTGCCAGAAGCAGGCGTGCCTGCTCGCGAGCCGTCTCGTTCGCAGCTGAGACGCCGACGATTTCATCTCCCTCTTTGAACGGGTTCGCCGCTCCGAGCAATTGCTTGTAGAGCGTGGCATCGAACTGGGAGCGGGAGCGTTGGATGAAATCGAAGAGTGCTTCACCCGCGAGTGGTGTCGGCAGAGTCATCCCAGTGGTGTCGGCCAAGAGCGGACCAATGCCGCCCCAGGCGATGAGCCCTGCGCTCCCGGATAACAGAAATTCCCGACGACTGACCATGTCAGTACTCTTCGTGATGTGGTGATGGATGCAAGGTTGACTGAAAGTGCCGAGCCAGCAAATCGATCGCATTTATAAGTTACCATACGACCGGCGGGCACGCATCCGGAATCGGCCATTCTCAGACTGGCGAATGCCTCCCCAGGCTGGAGAGTGCCTGCATGCCAAGCGTTGGCGAAACTCAATCGGAGTCTTTTCACCTCGGAGACACGGAGAAGAGCTGGGCGATGAGATCGGGATCGCGCCGGTTTCCAAGGGGGTGTTCTGGGCTCATTTGACTCGCCAGTCATGGGTGTTGTGGTCCCACTGTTTTTATGAGTGATTCCTTATTACTCCGTGCCTCTGAGTCTCCGTGCTGATCTTCCCTCTTCATCGAGCTTGAGATGCACACACGGCTGATGACATTCCAGGAATTCATACTCGACCGCTCTAGTCTGATGCCGCTAGACTATTTGTTCAGGTCCATGGGCAGGACACCACACTCTACCGACTTCCTCACTCTGCTTCTGAGACCCTGTTGTGAACGATCTTCCTTGTTATGTTGGTATCGACATCGGCGGCACCCGGATCAAGGCCGGTGTGGTCCGCGAAGATGGGACGATCCTGGCGAATTCAGCGTTTCCGATAAAGCTCGATGCGGGTCGGGATGATGGGCTGGCGCATCTTTATTCGGTGATCGACCGAGTCATCGCCGACAGCAAAGCCCGCGAGCAGATTGTGGGGATCGGGATCGCCGCTCCCGGCACGATGGACATTCCGGCGGGGATTATTTTCCATCCATTTAATCTTCCCGGGTGGCAGAACCTTCCGATTAAGCAGCTCGTTCATGAGCGGTTCGGATGGCCGGTCGTTCTGCAAAATGACGCCAATGCCGCAGCTCTAGGGGAAGCCTGGCTCGGGCGAGCTCAGGGAGTTAGCAGTCTGATGTTCTGGACCCTGGGAACGGGTGTGGGAGGAGGCATCGTCTTGAATGGTCACGTCTGGGAGGGGGCTCACTCGCATGCAGCGGAATGTGGCCACATGATTATTCAGCAGGAAGGTGGCCCCCGCTCTGACCATGGAATTCACGGCTCTGTTGAACTGTATGCCGGCTCAAAGGGGTTGCTAAGGCGGTGCAAAGAAGCGATCGCAGCGGGTGCCAAATCGACTCTTCGAGCTCGCATCGACAACAATGAAACGGTCACTCCGCTTCTGATCGCCGAGGAAGCGAAAGCGGGCGACGCACTCGCTGACCGCCTCATCATGGAGACCGCTGTCTATCTGGCGATAGGCACCGTGAACATCATGCACACGTTAAATCCGGCGATGGTCCTGTTTGGCGGAGCCATGACGTTTGACCAGCATGCGAGTGATCTGGGACGCCGGTTCATCGCCAGGGTGCAAAGCGAAGTGAAGTCTCGCGCCTTCCCGATTCCGGCTCAACGCACCATCATCGACTACGCTTCACTCGGCGGCGATGCCGGGTTCATCGGATCTGCCGGGAGTATCCGAAATCACCTGCGCGGACTGCAGGATTAACCCTGCGGCGTGATCAACGCGACTTCCAGCACTCGCTGGCGGCGGACCTTACGCACCAGGGCTCTCACTCCCGCCTGGTCGACGACTTCGCCGCCGGTGGGTGGTTCGCCCAAATGGCCGATGACCCACCCGCTCAAGTTGTGGACCTCTCCCTCGGGCATGCATGTTTCTAAATCGATCCCGGTCAGTTCCTTCAGCTTTGCCAGAGAGATCCCCCCGCCGACAACCCAGCCAGCTCCCGACTTCACCACATGGGCGGGTAATAAGTCGTATTCGTCCTGAATATCGCCGATCAACTCCTCAATAATATCTTCGAGAGTAATCATCCCTTCGACGGTGCCTGCCTCATCACAGATGAGTGCGATGTGGGTATGCATCTTCATCAGCTGTTCGAGAACGTTCGAAATCACCTGATTGTTTCGCATGCGGGGAATGTTTCGGACGATTCCGCGGAGTGACGGATCTTCCGGATTGAGCTTCATGAAGGCGATGATGTCCTTGAAGGTCACATAACCCATGATCCGTTGAGCGTTCCCCGGCTCCGAAGTCACCGGGAACCGCGTATGCATATCGAGGTGTGCCCGCACCAGGCAATCGCTGATCGAGTCTTCCAGATTCAGCATGCTGATATGCTCGGCAGGCAGCATCACCTCATCCACAGGTCGGGTGGAGAGACGGGCTGCACCCAGGATAATGTTTTCTTCCCTCGCCCCAATCAGTCGTGAGGTCCGGGCGAGGCTGGCGATGGCCCGTAGCTCCTGGAGTTCCAGCGCTTCGGTTCGAGCGTCGGCGTGCGGTTTCGGGGTCCACAGCTTTTCGCTGAGGTCCATCAGCCCTGAAGCGG
>Ga0105047_10020358_pt1 | contig 10200 bp, 7 predicted proteins | sample MAT04_FD_78384 | JGI IMG/M metagenome (GOLD analysis project Ga0105047, IMG submission 78384) | Freshwater microbial communities from Lake Fryxell liftoff mats and glacier meltwater in Antarctica - MAT-04 (megahit assembly) | ecosystem: Environmental > Aquatic > Freshwater > Ice > Liftoff... | reverse complement strand
TAACGACGACCACCTCATTATTGCCAACGACCAACACGAGCATATCAAGCACGACAGCAGCCTGATCGTTGATAACGACTACAAGTCGCTCATCAAAAACGATTACAACCTAAAGGTCGAAGGCAAGCACGCCGAGCACATCGTCAAAAGTATGTCGCAAACGGTCGAAGACGATGTAATTCAGGTATACAAAAAGAACGCATCGACGACGGTGACCAAGAACCTCTACTTAAAGGCAGACAACATCGTCATCGAAGCGGCGACGAATATCACCCTGAAAGTTGGCGGTTCGTGGATCGCAATCGACGCAGGATCGATTAGCGCGAGCTCCGGTGATATTGATCTCACGGCAAGTGCTGGCTTCAAAGCCAAAGGCGACTCGACGGTTGATATCGAGAGCGCCAGCACGACGGTCAAAGGCAGCGGCACGCTTGTTCTCAAGGGCGGTTCGACCACGATCAATTAAGAACGGTCAGTTTACAACAATTAACTAAGCACAAACACATATGCGAGAAGCCACTTCACACCACGCATTTCCTTTGCTTCGCGCCTCATTCTGAATGCAGCCTTGGCCGGTCCTGTGCCTGTATGCAACGGGCCTTGGACCGGATCATGGCTTAGGTTCGAGCGAATGCGTCTGGTAATTGGAGTGCACCTGCTCGCGCGAACAATCGTTCGTGCGTACGGCAATACAGGACAACATTCGCCTTGGTAGAGTTGTGTTGTGCTCGCGTTCGACGTGGTTTAGGGATGGAGAATACTCATGGCTAGTCCAAAGAGTGGTAGCGCCGGATCAGCCGTCGCGCCCGCAGATCCTGTTGCAGCTGCTGAAGCTACAGACGACGCGCCGGGTCAGGTTTCTACCGCTACGTTTGAGAAACAAGAACGCGTCATTCCCAACTGGACTCCTGATGAGTCCAAGTCGAGCTGGATCGAGGTCGAGCTCGTCGATGAAAATGGCAAAGGAATCGCTGGCGAACCCTTCGAGATCGAAACGTCCGATGGCCGTCTGTGCGCGGGCACCCTTGACCACAAGGGCTTCAAACGCGTCGAGCACATCGAGCCCGGCTCATGCAAGATCACGTTCCCAAGGCTTGATAAAGAGGCGTGGGAACCGGTCTAAGCCAAGCTTATTTCTCGCGCGAATCGCAGGATCTGTCGAGACAATCGATAAAGGATATTTGCCATGCCTGAAAGCACAGGACCTGCAGCTCCTTCCGAAACCATCATCGCGCAGCGCGGTGACAGCGTCACTTCCTTGAGCGAAGATCGTGGCTTCTTCTGGGAAACTATTTGGAACCATGGTGATAACGCCGAACTCAAAGAAAAACGTAAAGACCCAAATATCATCGCGCCCAGCGACAGCGTTTACTTCCCCGATCGCATTTTAAAGTGGGAATCACGCGCGACCGAAGCTAAGCACACGTTCAAGAAAAAGGGTGTGCCCGCGACGCTCAAAATCAAGGTCAAGCGGTTAGGCAAGCCTCGTGAGAGCGAGCCATACGTTCTCGAAGTAGATGGCACGCTCATCAGTGGCACGACATCTTCAACAGGCCTTGTTGAGTGCGATATCCCGCCAAACGCTCGCTCCGGCACGCTCAAGTTTAACGGCGGCAAGGAACGCTACGCCATTTCCATAGGCGGGCTCGACCCCATCGAAACCAATGCTGGCGTTCGCCAACGACTTAAAAACCTTGGCTATCAAATCCTATCGATTGATAGCCCTATCGCGGCAAACGACGCGAAAGACGCGATCAAACGATTCCAATATCGCGCCAACCTCGATGTCACCGGCGACGCCGACGACGCAACACGATCAGCAATCAAGGACGCACACTCATAATGTAAGTATGCGTACCCACGCACATTGAGACTACTCAAGAGCTACGCATCAACAAAGACCTATGCATCAACCAAGACCTAACCAACAACCCTGATACATCGCATCGGCTCGCGGTAAGGAAGCAACGCCATGATGGACGCAGTAGGTGGATTGATTGACAAAGCCGCGGGCGTGATGGGTGGCAACAACGCTGCCGGGGCCGACGCGCCGTGCAAGTTCCACATCGGGCCGGACATCGACGCGCGCACGCCACCAGATCGGCCGATCTCGTCTGCGCCCACAGCAAATGGTTCTACTCAACCCGAAAACGTCATTGACAACACCTTCATCGAGTTCGTTCACTATGGGCTGACACATGGCTCGGAAACGTTGAAGTTCTCCCACCCCGCTGACCTTGTTGGCCGAGGTGTACGTTTCCGCGACGCGCTCGAGCGCGAAACAGTGTTGCTCGATGCCTTCATTGATTCGGCGAAGCACGCGTTTGAGGCCAAAGAAGCCGCGGCGGGTCCGCTCGGCGATGTGATGGCGGTCGCCGACATGGCCTTTGGCTCGGGCTCGACCGGCCCGACTGCTGACGATCTCACTGCGATCCAAGATAAGACGCGCCAAGCTGGTGGTAAGGTCAACAAAGATAAAGCCAAGTACACAGAGATCCACAAAGCTGGCATGGACCTGCATCAGGCTCGTGCGAATTACGCCGCGAAAGTCGCCGAACTTGCAGGCAAGGCACTTGGCGGCTCAGACTCATCAAACCCTCTCGATGCCGTGGCTGGTGCGGCCGGCGCGGTTGTCACAAGTTTACCTGGAGTTGGCAAAGTCCTTGGGGTGATCCAGTCGGTCTTATTCTTGCCTATGGATGTGTCGCTGGGCATGTTCCTCGCGGTGCGCGACGAATACGAAGAAGGCATCGAACGTATCTGCCACGCGCGAAGTATCGAGTCAATCAAGAGCGATCAGATGCCGACGTATGACATCTGGTGCACACAGCCGCCACCGCCGCCGCCAGCGCCAGTGGTTGAAGAAGAAGAGACAACGCCTCCGCCATCAAATTGGTTCGAGGAACAAGAGCAAAAAGCCAAGAAAGCTATCGAGGACGCGAAGAAGAAGGCACAAGATGCCAAGGACGCCGTTGACGAGAAGGTTGACAAAGTCAAAGACTTTTTGAACCCTACCGAGCCGCTGGAACCAAGCCCGGGCGACGCGCACCTCGCCGAAATCTTCGCGCTCTTTGCCGGTAAAAAGAATGATCGAAGACTGCCTGATGGCTCGATCGTGAACCGCAAGAAGTATCTTGATGTCTGCGTCGAAGGCATGAACAAAGCACTTGCCAACGCGCCCGGCGGCCCGAGCTTGCCTGGCGTCATGGTCAAGGTGCTGGAAAAAATGGCCGAGTGGACGATCAACTTCATGAAAGAGGTGTACATCGCCGCGGCTCGCTCCCGTCTTGCAGATTTCTCGATGGCGAGCTTGCAGGAAATGGGCCGTCGCGTTCTTATAAACAAGATGATCGACCTCTTGTGCGAAAAAGTAACCTGGTTGCGCGAGCCCCTCTCGGTCGGGGGCATGCAGAGTTTCCAAGGCGTCGATTGGTCAAAATCCAAAGAAGCCGCGATGGAAGAGCTTCGTGAAATGCTCGTTAAAGTCACCGAAAAACCCTTGTCCTATCTCCTCGATATGGCGATGCTCAACTTCGGCGACCGCCTGGGCACGTTCATCGCCGAAGCACGCGTGGGCAAGCACGAGACCATGGAAGTGCTTATCGGCCGCATCCCTGAACTCGCGACCACACTCACGCGCGATATGTTCTTCCCGCTCTGGCACTTGCTCTTTGAGACGCTCTGGCAAAAGGGTGTCGCGCCGCTCAACGCGATGGCCATGCCGATCTACGCGTACAAAGACAAGGGCAAGGAGTTCGCCGACGATGCGAAAAATATGAAAGACTACGGCATCGACAACAAGATCAAAGAAACTAAGAACAAGGCGCGCGACGCTGCTCGCGAACAAACCCAGAAAGCCGACAAGGCGATCACCGACGCACAAAAAGCCGCGAAAGCTGGCGGAATGGATCTCGCCCTGGGTGACGGCGGCAATCAGGTCACCGATGCAGCTAGCGGCGTGCTTGGCGAAAACGAAGAACTCTTTGATCCCAACGCCGGCCAGGAAGAACCCGCTGGCCCATTCCCTGGTACAGAGCGCGTCGTGCCTTGCGAAGGCATCAATCTCGAAGATGGCGAAGATGAAAAGGTCGAAGAAGAACAGCCCACCGATGCGACGGCGTGGCCCGATCCGCCTGGTACAGAAGACGATAATGATTCGGAAGAGGCAGATGCCGGAAGTGAATCAGAATCAACCAATGACGCTGACGTTCCTGCGGGCGTGTGATAATCTGTGCAGGTAAACTTCAACGATGTATGGATCAAAGCAGCATTCAAATCCTTGACAGGAGCAGCAACCATGGCAAGTCCAAAGAGCGGTAGTGCAGGAAGCGCGGTCGCTCCAGCCGAGCCCGTAGCTGCTGCTGAAGCACTCGATGAAGCATCTGGAGCAAAGGCCGCCGCCGAAGCCGCCAAGCTCGAACGTGCTAGCAATACCTACAAGAAAAAAGAGATTAAACCTTACAAACCGCCGGTAACCCCCGAAGAAGCCGCTATCAAAACAAGCTGGATCGAGATCGAACTTGTTGACTTGGCCGACAAACCAGTCGCTGGTGAAGGGTACGAAATCGAACTTCCCGATGGCACCGTCGCATCTGGCACGCTTGATCCAAAGGGCTTCGCGCGCGTCGAAGGCATCGAGCCGGGTACTTGTAAAATCCGATTCCCGCGATTGGACCGCCGTGCGTGGGAAAGGATCTAACGCAATCACAAGGCTAACGAACTGGCAAAAGATTCGCGTCGTGGAGTTACACGCATGGAGTACATAGTTAAACAAGGCGATTACCTCGCAAAGATCGCCGACGATCATGGGCTTCATTCTCTCGACGTCATCTGGAACCATGCCGACAATGCCGACCTCAAGTCGTTGCGCGTGAACCCCAACGTTTTATTCCCGGGCGACAAAGTTGTCATTCCCGAACTCGAAGTACGCGAAGAAAGCGGCGCGACCGAAAAACGGCATCGCTTCCGCCTTAACGCCTCGGCTCTCAAACTTCGCGTGAAAGTGCTCGACTACGCTCGCATGCCCGTGAAAGACGCCGAAGCGATCGTGTGGCTCGACGCCGACTTTGAGACTACGACCACCGACGCCAGTGGCATGCTCGAACGCGAGGTCTCGCCTGTCGTGCAATCTGGACGGCTGCGTATCACTACCGACCAACTCCCCATCGCGCTCGAAGTTGACCTCAATATCGGTCATCTTGATCCGGTCAACACTGTCCAAGGTCAGATCGGCCGCCTAAACAACCTTGGGTACGACGCCGGACCAGTTCGCGTGCCCCTGATCGCCGACGACAAAGACCAAGTTAAATCCGCGATCGAAGAGTTTCAGTGTGATTACAAACTCTCTGTCGATGGCATCGCCGGCCCCAACACCCAGTCCAAGCTGAAAGAGATCCATGGCTGCTAACCCGGCACATTCTCCCAACGCTGACACGTCATCAAGCGAGCACGCCGATAGCGACGCCACAAACGCACAGTCCGCTTCAGCGCCCGCGTCCGCGCCAAACCCAAGGACCATGGGAGTGATTCGCGCGTCGCGTGGTGGCTCTCTCGCGGGCGATCATCCGCCCCGCGATATTGGTTTGCGCATGCTCGCAGGCCCTACTACCGAAACACACTTCAACACTATCCGCCCAGGCCTCTTTCCTATCGCCTGCTGGCGCGCCGAAGACTTAAACTTTGATTTTGGCTCGTCCTTCCCCGTGCCTGATCTCGGCGCAGGGATGGTCGCCTTCCGCGAGATCTTCGACGTTCACACCGAAGTTGATACGGATCAACCTCAAGAATCGCAACAGCCAAAAGAACCTCAAGAACCACAAAAGCCAGAGCCCGCAGAATCACCCGAAGCCACGAACGCATCTACTTCTTCATCTTCATCTTCATCTTCTCCCCCCGCCTGCGTCACTCTTCGCGTCGGCAAGCATCCCCCCATCTCACTCTTCGGCCACGCCGATCCCGTCGGCGACGACGCGTATAACAAAACCCTCAGCGGCCAGCGCGCTCGCGCCATCTACGCCCTGCTCATTCGTGATGTCGACGCCTGGAAATCTCTTTACTCCGACAACAACTGGGGCGACCGCTCCAGCCAACTCATTATTGAGACTCTCGGCTATCCCTGTGGCCGCGTCGATGGCACCATCGATCAACCCACCAAAGACGCCACCAAAGCCTTTCAACGCGCCAATAGCCTCAGCCAATCCGGCTCCTTCGACACCAACACCCGCACCAAAATGTACCAGCTTTACATGGATCGACTCTGCGCCGACGCCTCAGGCATTCCTTACAAGCTCACCAAACAACACTTCCTCGGTCAAGGCAAAGACTCCGGCTTCAAAGCCGACTATCAAGGCTGTGGCGAGTTCAACCCCGTCATGCTCTTCTCGAGCGACGAAAAATCTCACTTCAACGAAACCGAACATCGTGGCGAACGCAACAACGAAAATGCAATCAACCGCCGCGTCATCGCGCTGCTTTTCCGTCCTCACACCAAGATCGACGATGCATCCTGGCCTTGTCCTCGCGCCTCCGAAGGCACCAGTGGCTGCGCCAAACGCCAATGGTCCGACCGCACCAATCGACTTCGCAATGGCGATACTCGCCGTGAATTCTCAAAGAACGACCGCACGTTTTCCTGCCGTTTCTATGACCGCATGAGCGTCGGCTCGCCTTGTGAGCGCGGCGTTGAGGCATACACCGCCGTCCTCTCGGTCAAGCTCGTCTCCGAAGTTGAGATCAACACTTGGAGCGATCGCGAAATCCGCATCCGAGGTCACGGCCTCGATATCTCAACAACCACCGACGCCAATGGCTGCTACTTTCGCGCGCCCGTTCCCTCCGGCGATTACACCCTCGAAGTCGGCGACGCCGTCTGCACACTTCCCGCTCTTCCCTTCGGCAGCGATCCTCACATCCTTCATGTGCACTATTCCCTCTTGCCTGATACCTGGGGCCCCGGCTTCTTCCGCAGTGATTCAACTGAACTGCCGGAGGCACGCCCATGACAGGACAACCCGGACAACCGACCGCAACGCCAACTACAACTCCAACTACCCCCGCCTCCGGACGCTTCTTCAACACCACGCTCAACGCGCCTACGCCTCGCATCGAGCGCAACCCAATCACCGTCCGCTTCTCACAAGTCACAGGCAATGGCGTCGCCGCCCCGCGTACCAGCGACCCGATCGAACCCATTCCTCTGGCCGACGTCACCGAATCTACGCCCGCAAACTGCTTCCTGCAACTCTGGGAGATGGACGAATATCGCGTTGGCACCTACTTCAACGACGAAGAAACCGATCGCCGTGCCATGCAAAGCAACTCGCTCATCACAGCGATCCCAGGCTTCTTGGTTCGCCGCGCAACTACCGTCTTTGAGTTCCAATTACCACAGACCTTCACGCGACCAACCTTTGACCGCGCCCTCGCCAGCTCCAATGGCTTCATCCGCGTCAAGCTTCGCGACGCAGGCGACGACTTCCGCATCCTCAACATCCACATGCCCGAGTTCGAAAACTTTTTCGAACTTGGCGCGTGCTTGCGCCTTGATGCCGCCGACCTTTCCTACGCGAGCCTGCGCTCGCAGCCTCCCTTTCAAGTCCGCAATGAAATCGCTTCGATGCGCCGCCAGATCGCCCAACGCAACGGCATCACCGTTGGCATCTCCGGCAACTGGCGCACCGGCACCGCCACCAACGGCAACCCAACCTTCACCAACGGCAACGACGCCGAATTCGAACGCCAAGCCGAAGACAATCTCGACGTCCTGCCTGCCTTCGTCCCCGACACTGATCGCCAAGCCAAGATCGGCTACCACCTCTTCGAACAAACCGGCAACGGCGATCTCGCCGAAATCGCTGGCTTCATCCGCAAGACTCGTGAAGCCGTCGGCCTCGCTCTCGCCCAAAACGACCTCTTCCTCGACGCTGCCGCACAAGCCCTCGAAGAAGAAGATTCCTCCGCTTCCCAGCCTCCACTCGTCCAGTGCCCACGCATGGCGACCCTCTTCTTCTACTGCCATGGCTGGCGCAATGGCATGACCATCGCAGGCGACGGCGCAGCCTCACGCCAAACCAGAGTCGCCAACATCGCAACTTGGGTTACCGCAATCGCCCCGCACTGCGCACGCAATCTCGTCGTCGCGCTCTTCGCCTGCAACTGTGGCCGCGGACTTCTTCCCGCAGGCACCGGCAGCGGCTCCGACCCCACCATGGGCATGATGTGGCCCGCCGAAATGCTCGGCGCCGACTCCTTCGGCTGGACCTTGTTCCGCACCCTTCGTGCCAATGGCGTCGCCGACCCTTGCATCTGGGCCCACACCACCGCCGCCCACGCCTGCCGAAATCCATTCTTGCGAGTCTTCTCCCCGCAAGGCACTGCCGACGGCGTGAGCCTCATCCTTGAAACCCCTCGCATCAACCGCTTCCGCCCCTTCATCAACCGCTTCACCGTCGGCGATGGCTGGGTTCACCGTGGCAACATGCTTCGCGAACTCTGCACCATCCACGCTGGCTACCTGCCCTGGGCTTGGAACGGCGGCACCACCATCACCCACTCCACGCCCTGGTTCAACGCCGCTCTCGCAGCCGATGTCAACCTCATGTTCCAATCAATCGTCGCCGCTGCCCAAAGCGATACCGTCGCAGTCGCCGAAGAAGTTCTCTTCGAAGATATTACTCGTCAATACATCTTCGCCTCATTAGCCCCAAGCCCAAGCCTGCCTCCCGGTCCAAACACACCCGTCTTCGATCCCAATGTAACCCGCTCCTTCAAAGTCAGCCATCTCCCCTTCGACGCCGAACCCTTCCGCATCTCCGTGCGACTGCTCCAAGCAATGCAACTCATCTGCGACCGCGTCGCCATAAACAACGCCGCGACAGCGACCCCCCTCATCACCATCGATTCAATCACCGACGATGGCAACACCGCAGTTATCAAAGGCAAAAACGCCTCTCAACGCTCGCGCCTGGCAACACAAACCAACACCGCAATCACCGAGCAATTTCTCACCTTCGCAACAAGCCTCTCCGACAACCGCCTCCTGGTCTCAGTCAACCCAACCTCGCCCACACTCCCCGAAACCCCGACGACGCCGGCAGTTCATTAAGCGCGCTCTATTTTTAGGCACGTTTACTTTGGGCGCGTTTTTTTGGGACGCCTTGAGCTTGGGTAGTCCGGCCGTCCCGGCGAGTTATTATATTTGTGCGCCATCATGATAATGTATTATCACTCAGTGAAAGTCACAATGCTTTCGCATTCTCGATATAGATGCTCTCCATTATCTCTGCCTTCTAACCGTTAAAGGTTGCCTTGCTCCAATAGTGACCCTCTTTGTGCGAACATACAAAGCACTCCTTCCTCATCAACACTTAATCAATCTTCACAGCGAACCCAAAACGCCTTCACGCGTCTTACAGAATTAGAATGCTCTCAAGCACTCGACTTGTGCATGTCTCTCATCCTCTCTATCTTCGCTCGAATTTGGTAATTGAGGAGTTCCGACGCATGACCATTTCCAATCGAAACACTTTCAAGTCTGTCGCCTTCAAGTCCTTCCTCGGCGCTACCGTCGGCGTCGGCACAACCGCAGTCTTCGTATACGCAATAAGCCATGCCGTCGGCTTCGCCAACGACCTGAACACAAAGCCTACTTCTCCACAACTCGCCCCCGGCACGCTCGCCCCCAACACGTTCGTCCCCAGCACGTTGGCCTCTATCACTTCAGTCGCCGAATTTACCGAATTCGCCAATCCCACCGACTTATCTGGTCGAGTCCCCGCTCGCGCCACTATCGACATCCTTCCAGGCTCGCTAGTCACCATGACCGGCGCGAACCTGCGCGAGGCTGATTCGCTTCGCCTAGGCATCCTGCCATCTTCTCGCGCCAACGACCCCGCGATCCTTGGCGTCGTCGTCCCCGAATCTCTCCACGCCTTTGACCGCGCCGCCGACCCTCAATCAACCCGTGGCACCGCCGCCCGCATTCCATCTCCCGATAACCAACCCGCCAATCCCAACGACGCCGATCGCGCCTGGGGCTGGGATGGCCCAGGCCTATCTCACGATGTCGCAATCTCTGGTGTGGCCCGCCTATGGATCGTCGAAGATAAAGAGCGTCCCAACCGCGACCTTGCCCCAGGCGACCTTCTCATCAGCGCCGACGCCGATGGCTGCGCCATGCTCGACGATATAGCTCGCTTCGAG
>Ga0105047_10020355_pt1 | contig 10200 bp, 10 predicted proteins | sample MAT04_FD_78384 | JGI IMG/M metagenome (GOLD analysis project Ga0105047, IMG submission 78384) | Freshwater microbial communities from Lake Fryxell liftoff mats and glacier meltwater in Antarctica - MAT-04 (megahit assembly) | ecosystem: Environmental > Aquatic > Freshwater > Ice > Liftoff... | reverse complement strand
GGCCTTGCGGGCGGCCAGCCAGCGGGCGAGCACCCCGGGCCGCTTCTTCGGCCGCGGCGGGGGGGCGTCGTCCTTCTCCAGGCTCGTGTACCCGGCCGAGAAGTCGTACCCGAACGGGCCGTCCTCGGCCTCCAGCGAGTGCAGCTTCATCGACGCCGAGTAGAGCATGAACAGCGCCAGCCCCATGAACAGCGTTTCGTTCCAGACGATGGAGACGAGCAGGAACAGCACCGACACCACGAACCCGCTGTACGACGACACGCCAACTCCACGGCGATAGTCGGTCCGTCCCCACACGGCGGCCATCAGCATCCCGCCGCCGTCGAGCGGGTAGGCCGGGAGGAGGTTGAACAGCAGCAGCACCCAAGACAGTTGGAAGACCCGGTGCAGCCACACCGCCCAGGTCGGGGCGAGGGCACGCTCGCCGCCGTGGTGATGAGCAAGAGTGTCGGCGTCCTGCGGATGGAATACGGTGCGGTCCTGTAACCCGATTTCTGCGTTCTTTAGCAGTTTGTCGAGTTCCGCCTGCCGTGGGATGGGGTCAGCCGTTCCGGCTTTGTACAACTTCAAACCGTACTCACTGGTGTAATCGCGACCGTCGGAGAAATTGTGCATCTCGCACACGAACGGGTTCGCCAACGGGTTCAGGTTCGGAGTGAAGCGACCGACGACCAGCAGTAGCGTGACGGCCACGCAGATCAGAACGTTAACGAGCGGCCCACCGGCGTAGACGAGGAAGGTGGCGCGCGGGGTGTGCGGGTGCTCGACGAACGCCAGCCCGCCGAGCGGCCATATCAGGATTTCCTTCGCGTCCCCGCCGACGGCCCGCGCCACGAAACAGTGGCCGAACTCGTGCAGCAGGATGACGCCGAAGAGGAGCGGGATCGTCACCAGGAAGGCGTCCACCCACCAGATCGGATTGTCCTTCATCGCCACCTGGCGGAGGAACAGCCCGAGCGTGACGAGGAAGAAAAAGATGTGGACCTTGACCTGAATCCCGGACGCCCGGAAGACCGGGACCGCCCAGCTCATCGGATCGCGCATCGGATGCACCCAGCCCCGGGGGCCGCCGGCGGGTTGTCGGCGGCCAGGGGACATCTTATCATCGGCGGATGGGCGTCGCAATTCGGCCCGCGACGCCGACTTCCGGCCGGAGCCTCAGATGTCCCGCGAGATCGTCTACACCGGCCGGCGGATTCGCGTCGCCATTGACACCCGAACCGCCCCCGACGGGTCGGTCATCCGCCGCGACATGATCCTCCACCCCGGGGCGGTCGTGATCCTGCCGGTCCTCGACCGCGACCAAGTTGTTTTGCTGCGCAACCACCGCTTCGTCATCGGCGAGACGCTCTGGGAAGTACCCGCCGGGACGCGCGAACCCGACGAGCCGCTGGAAGACTGTGCCCGCCGCGAACTCCTCGAAGAAACGGGCTACGCCGCGGCGAAGTGGCGGAGCCTCGGCTTCGTCTACGCCTCCCCCGGCGTGCTGGACGAAAAATTGCACCTGTTCGTCGCCCAGGAACTGACCGCGGGCACCGCCCGGCCCGAGGCGGACGAGGAACTCGAAGCCGTCACCGTGCGCTTCGACGAAGCGATCCGCATGTGCCTCGCCGGGGAAATTAAGGACGCCAAGACGATCACCGCCTTGCTCCTCTGGGACCGCCTCCGCGGGCCGATCACCACAGGGTGAATCCCCCGTCCACGACGAGCGTGGTCCCGGTGATATAGCTGCTCGCGTCGCTCGCCAGGAATACCGCGGCGGGGCCGAGTTCGTCCGGCTGCCCGACCCGGCCCATCGGGATGTGGGCCTCGAACGACTCGCGGAACGCCGGCTTCTCGCCGAACCAGCGGCGGTTCGGGTCGGTCAGGAACACTCCCGGGGCGATGGCGTTCACCCGCACCCCGCGGTCGGCCCAGTCGGCGGCTAGCGCCTTCGTCAGGGCGGTGAGGGCGGCCTTCGCCGTCTCGTAGTGCCGCCCGCGAATCCCCTTGATGGCGATCGGCCCGGCGACCGACGTGATGTTCACCGCCGCCCCCCGGCGGCGGGCGAGCATCCCCTTGCCGAGCTTCTGGCAGCAGACGAGGGCGCTGGTCAGGTTCAAGTCGATGAGGCGTTGCCAGTCGGCAAGCGGCACGTCTTCGGTCGGCAGGTCGAGCCGCCGGCCGCCGACGTTGTTCACCAGCACGTCGATCTCGCGGCCGAGTGACAGGGCGGTGTCGCACGCCGCGGCCGCCCCGTCCGGCGTGCCCACGTCCCCCGCGACCACGTCCACCCGCCGGCCGAGGCCGGTCAGTTCGGTGCGGGCGGCGGCGAGGGCGTCGGCGTCGCGGCCGACGAGGATCAGGTCGGCCCCGGCCTCGGCCAGCGCCTGGGCCATCGCCCGGCCCAGCCCGCGACTGCCGCCGGTGATGAGGGCGGTGCGCCCGTCGAGACGGAAGCGGTCCAGCACGGCCATCGGAATTCCGCCGAAAGATGGTTCGTGTCAGCGGGTCGCGGGTATCATACAGCGGCTGCGGCAAGCGGGAATCGGGAGTACGTCGGGCGTGGCGAAGTGCGACGAAGGATATCGGTGCGAGGTGTGTGGCCGCGACGTGGAGGCGGTCGTCGAGTCGGACTTGTACCTGCGCTACGTCCTCGGCGAAGTCCCGCTCGAACGCCTCCACCTGTCGCGCGAGCGGCACCTGGGCTGCAACCCGGCGCTCGCCCAGTACATCGCCGACCCGCGTTTCCCCCCGGTCGCGTGCCCGGGACCATTCGCGAAGCACGAACTCGACCCGGCGTTCGTGGCCGACGAGGAGTGGCGGGTGACGCGCGGCTGGAGGCGGCTGCGGGCGATTCCGACGCTCGGGCTGTCGATCGCGGAATACCCGCTGGCCGTGACCCCCGATGTGGAGGACGTTCGATGAAGCTGATGCGATGCGTGACCGGTTTCGGCCTGATGCTCGCTTCGGCCGTACCCGTGAGTGCCGACGTGGAGTCCGGCCCGAAGGCGGGCGAGAAGGTGCCGGCGCTCAAGGCGTTCGGCGTGGTCGGCACCGTCGCGGGAAAGGACGCCGATTTCACCAAAGAGCGGAAGGACGCGCCGACCGTCTACCTGTTCGTGCCGGCCGAAGCGGGCGGGATACCCGTGGGCGGCCGCCCGCTCGCCCGGTTCTTGAAGGCGCTCGACGGCGAAGTCGGCAAGGTGGAAGGGGCGGCGGCCGTCGCCGTGTGGCTCGGCGACAAGGCGTTCGACAAGCACAAGGACTACCTGCCGCGCATCGACATGTCGGTGAAGTTCGACCACACCGCGCTGGCGGCGTTCGACGGCGCGACGACCGGGCCGGCCGGGTGGGGGATCAACACCGACGCCCACCTGACGGCCGTGGTCGCGAGCAAGGGGAAGGTCGTGAAGTCGTTCGCGTTCGTCTCGGCGAACGAGACGGACGTGAAAGCGGTGGTGGCGGAGTTGAAGAAGGCCGCCGGGAAGTAATCGGAACCCCGGGGGCGAGTCGGCTCACCCCTCCGGGGTGGCACCGACGACGACCACGAAGTTCGCCGCCAACTCGCCGGTCTTCGACCCCTTGAGCGGGGCGAAGTCGAGGGTCACGGCCCCGGCATCGCCTTTCAAGTCGCGGTAGATGAAGTCCCTGGCGTTGCCGGGGTGCCCCTTGACGTAGCACTGCGTCGAGAGCAGTTCCTTCCCACCCTTCTTGACTTTGACGTGGATGTGCGGGGTGCGGCCGGGGTACGGCACCGGCTTGATCGTGCGGAAGTAGAACTCGCCGGTCGAGCCGGTGAGGAACCGGCCGAACCCCTGGAAGTTCTTGTCCTGCTGGTCCTTCTTCGGCCCGCTGTCGTGGGTGTGCAGGTAGACGCCGTTGGCGTCGCACTGCCAGATTTCCACCAGCGCGTTCCGGACCGGGTTCCCCTTGAGGTCCACGACTTTGCCGGTGAGATGGGTGATCTCGCCGACGGCCGGCGTGATGCCGTCGTTGACGACGATCAGGTCGTTGTCGGTGTCGAGGGGGAGCTTGTTCGGGTAGAACGGCCCGTCGGTCTGGGCCGGCGTCTTGACCAGTTGCTCGGCGAACGCCCCGCGAACGGTCCACAGCGGCAGCGCCGCGGCGGCGGACGCGAGGAACAACCGGCGGGACGGGACGGGGAGATAAGGGGTCATTGGCATCGGCTCCGCGAGGCGAGTTGGGTGGCCGTTCGTTGGCGTTCTGAGTGTCCGAAGTGTAGTCGGACTCCCATGAGACGGGAAGGAGAAACCGGCCCTCGGGCCCGCATCCGCGGGTAAACCACCGCGCCGTAAATCAGTGCGACCCCGGCCTCCTCGAACACCTCGTACGTGACGCTGAGGGGGTGGTCGATCACGACCCGCTCGGAGCCGTCGCGGGACTCGCCCTCGGTCGCCGCGTTCTGGTGCAGACGCCGGTTGATCTCATCGACCGCGCGGTCGATCGCCTCGGCGTCCCGGCCGAGTTCGTAGGCCAGAAAAACCAGTTGGTGCAACCGGACAACGACATCCCGTCGCCAGATGACGCGGTAGTTCATCGGTGGGCTTCCCACTCGCGCTTGATCCGGTCCAACCCGGCGCGCAACTCGTCCGTCGATACCCCGCCGACCGCTAGCATCTCCCGCCGGGCCAAGGCGATCTCTTCTTTCGTGACCGGGGGGAAAAGGAACTCGACGAAACGTTCGTAGACGCCGGCCGTCAGGAAGTGGCCGATCACGTTGCCGTGTTCGTCAGCGACCTCCGCACCGACGGTCCTGCCGTCGAATTTCGCCAGCGACTCCGCGTCCAGTACGATCCGGTTCATGGTCACACCCCCCGGTAGTGATCTGTACAGGGTATCACACCCGCGGACCAAAAAGAAAGCCCCGGCGCGGGGCCGAGGCTTCGTGAGAAGGCGCACCGCCGCGGGTCACTTGATGAACAGCATCTCGCGGTAGGTCGGGAGCGGCCACAGGTCGTCGGCGACCAGGGTTTCGAGGGTGTCGCCGAACGTCCGCAGCTCGACCATCGTCGGGATCACGCTCGCCTTCACGTACTTGGCGTGGGCGAACGGGTCGCCCTCCGGGTGGTGGTGGTTGGCGGCGTCGAGGGCGGCCGTCGCCACCTGGAACTTGCTCAGCACCCCGGTCAGGTCTTTCAGGTGGTCGAGCTGGGCGGCGTTCTCCACCCCGGCCGCCTTCGTCGCGTTCACCGCCCCCGCCACCACGGCTTGGTAGCGCAGGGCCGCCGGGAGGATCATCGTCTTGGCGATCGTGACCATCATGTTCGCCTCAATGGTCACCTCCTTCACGTACTTCTCGCTGTAGATGAAGTACCGGCTCTGGAGCTCCCGCTCGCTGAGCACCTTGTACTTGCCGAACAGCTCGACCGAGTCCTTGCGGATCAGGATCGGGAACGAGTCGACCGAACTCTTGAGGTTCGGCAGCCCGCGCTTCTCGGCCTCCTTGTGCCACTCCTCGCTGTACCCGTCGCCGTTGAAGACGACCTTCTTCGACTCCTTCAAAATGCCGGGGAGTAGGTCCTGGATCGCCTTGTTCAAGTCCTTGCCGGCCTTGGTCGCCTTCTCCAAGTCAGTGGCGATGAAGTCGAGCGACTCGGCCACGATCGTGTTCAGGACGACGTTCGGCCCGCCGATCGAGAAGAACGACCCGACGGCCCGGAACTCGAACTTGTTCCCGGTGAACGCGAACGGGCTGGTCCGGTTCCGGTCCCCGGCGTCGCGGGGGAGCTTGGGCAGGATGCTCACCCCCACCTCCATGTGCCCGCCCTGCTTGGTGGACTTCAGGTCCGACCGCTCGAGCTGGTCGATCACGTCCTGCAACTGGTCGCCGAGGAAGATCGAGATGATCGCCGGCGGGGCCTCGTTCGCCCCGAGGCGGTGGTCGTTGCCGGCGCTGGCGACGCTCACCCGCAACAGTTCCGGGTACTTCGCCACGGCCCGGATGACGGCCACGCAGAAGACCAGGAACTGCGCGTTGTCGTGCGGGTTGTCGCCCGGGTTGAGCAGGTTCTCGCCGGTGTCGGTGGCCATCGACCAGTTGTTGTGCTTGCCGCTCCCGTTGATCCCGGCGAACGGCTTCTCGTGGAGCAGGCAGGTGAGTCCGTACTTCTCGGCCGTCCGCCGGAGGATGTCCATCGTCAGCTGGTTGTGGTCGGTCGCGAGGTTGGCGTCCTCGTAGATCGGGGCGATCTCGTACTGGCTCGGGGCGACCTCGTTGTGCCGCGTCTTGACCGGCACCCCGAGCTTGAACATCTCGGCCTCGGCGTCGGCCATGCACGCCAGCACCCGCTCCGGGATCGTCCCGAAGTACTGGTCCTCCAGCTCCTGGCCCTTCGGCGGCTTGGCCCCGAAGAGCGTCCGCCCGCAGTTCAGCAGGTCGGGCCGGGAGTAGAGGAAGTTCTTGTCGATGAGGAAGTATTCCTGCTCCGGCCCGACGCTGGCGAACACCTTCTTGGCGTCGGTGTTCCCGAACAGCTTGAGGACGCGCAGGGCCTGGATCGAGAGGGCCTCCATGCTCCGCAGGAGCGGGGTCTTCTTGTCGAGCGCCTCCCCGGTCCACGACACGAACACGGTCGGGATGACGAGGGTGGCCCCGTTCGGGGCCTCGCGGATGTACGCCGGGCTGGTCGGATCCCACCCGGTGTACCCGCGGGCCTCGAACGTCGCCCGGATGCCCCCGCTCGGGAACGAGCTGGCGTCCGGCTCCCCCTTAACGAGTTCCTTCCCATTGAACTCGGCCAGGGCCGACCCGTCCCCGACCGGGCTGAGGAAGCTGTCGTGCTTCTCGGCGGTCAAGCCGGTCATCGGCTGGAAGAGGTGGGTGTAGTGGGTCGCCCCGTGCTCGAGCGCCCAGTCCTTCATCGCGCTGGCGACGGCGTCGGCGAGGGCCGGGTCGGTCAGCTGGGCACCCTGCTTAATCGTCTTCTGCAGGGCCTTGAAGATCGGCTTAGGCAGCCGGGCCTTCTGAACCTCCTCGCTGAACACGTTGGCCCCGAAGAGCTTTTGCAGCGGGACCGACCGGAAGTCGAGCTGGTTCAGGTCGTACTCGGTGTTGGCGATCGCCTCGATCGCCTTCTGGCGGGGGTTGCCCATCGGACGGTTGCTCCTCTTAGCTGCGGTGCGCGTGCGGGGGATGAGGGACCGAAGTCACGAGGGCGGCCGACCGGGGCGCGGGGTCGCCGGGGCGACTGCGGTTGGGCTGGCCGGGGAGAGGTTAGGGTGGTTATAAGCCGGGTTCCAGGCGCGGCAAGACGTTACCCCCCGAGAGGACCGCCACATGCGACGGATCGCCGTAATCAACCAGAAGGGCGGGGTCGGCAAGACGACCACCACCGTGAACCTGGCGGCCGCCCTCGCCAACGCCGGTCAGCGGGTGTGCGTCCTCGACCTCGACCCGCAGGCCCACGCCAGCACCCATTTGGGGGTCGAACCCGACGGCACGTTCCCGTCGCTGTACGACGTACTGGTGTCGAACAAGCCGCTCGCCGAGGTCCGCCGGCGGGTGGGCGACAACTTGTGGATCGCCCCGTCGGACATCAACCTCGCGGCGGCGGAAGTCGAACTCGCCGGGGTCGTCGGCCGCGAAGTCATTCTGCGCGAGGCGCTTGCCCACGACGCCGAGCCGTTCGACTTCCTGCTGATGGACTGCGGGCCGTCGCTCGGGGTGCTGACGCTCAACGCCCTCGCCGCCGCCGACGAGGTGTTCATCCCCCTCCAGCCGCACTTCCTCGCCCTGCACGGCCTGAGCAAGCTGCTCGAAACGACGGCCCTCGTCGGCCAGCGGATCAACCCGGGGTTAAAGGTCGGCGGGGTGGTGATCTGCATGTACGAGGCGGCGACGAAGCTGGCTCAGGAAGTCGTCGCCGACTTGAAGGGGTTTCTCGACCGGAGCCGCGGGGCGAACGTCCCGTGGGCCGGGGCGACGGTGTTCGCCAGCGCCATCCGGCGGAACGTCAAGCTCGCCGAGTGCCCGAGTTTCGGCACGTCGATCTTCGACTACGCCCCGAAAAGCACCGGCGCGGCCGACTACGCCGCCCTCGCCGCCGAAGTACTCGGCGTCGCCCCTCCGGTCGTCGTCGGACCGGTGCGGATGACATTGCCGGAACCGCCGGTTCAAGAGATGACGGCGGCCGAGGAGCGGATGGCGGCCGGGGTGCGGGCGATCGCCTGAGTGTAGGCGACTCGCTCCGCGAGTCGTCGTTTCCGTTGCGGTGCGAACCCGGCCGAAACGACCGCTCGCGGAGCGAGCGGACGACTTTGAAGACCCTGCGGGTTACAAGCCCGCCCGTCGCAACGGGCGGGCTTTGTCGTTATCCTCACAGTACCCGGATTCAGGAACCCGTCGCATGACCACCCCTTCGCGCCTCGCTATTGTCGCCGCCCTCCTCGTAGCCATTAGCATTCTTCCCTCGGCCGCCGACACGCCCGTGCCGGTGCGGAAGGCGGTCGAGGCGAAGAACAGCATGGTGGTCTGCGTCTCGCCGCCGGCCGCGGATGTCGGCGTGGCGATCTTGAAGAAGGGCGGGAGCGCCGTCGATGCGGCCGTCGCGGTCGCGCTGGCGATGGCGGTGACGTGGCCGGAGGCGGGCAACATCGGCGGCGGCGGGTTCATGATGGTCGCCCCGCCGGGCAAGGAACCGACCTGCATCGAGTACCGCGAAACCGCCCCCGCCGCCGCGACGCCGGACCTGTTCGCCACAGGCAAGGTCGGGCCGTTCGACCACAAAGCGACCGGCGTGCCGGGGACGGTCCGCGGGCTGGCGCTGGCCCACGCGAAGTTTGGCAAGCTCGCCTGGAAGAACGTGACGGCCCCGGCCGCGGCGCTGGCGACGGACGGTTTCACCGTGAATGCCGCGCTCGCCGGGCGGTTGAACGGCGTCCTCGACTCGGCCGCGACGACGAACGCGGAGTTCAAGCGGGTCTACGGGAAGCCGGGCGGCGGGGCGTGGCAGGCCGGCGACACGCTCGTCCTCAAAGACCTCGGCCGCACCCTCACGCGGATCGCCGACCACGGCCCGGAGGCGTACTACACCGGGGAACTGGCCGACCTGCTCGACAAGGAGATGCGGGCCGGCGGCGGCCTCGTCACGAAGGCCGACCTCGCCGCGTACCGGGCGAAGGAGCGGGTGCCCGTCCACACCACCTACCGCGGGTACGACGTGTACGGCCCGCCGCCCCCGAGTTCGGGCGGCATCGGCCTCGCCGAGATGCTCAACATCTTGGAATGCTTCGACCTGAAAACGCCCGGCCGGTGGTCGCCCGAGGTGGCGCACCGGATGATCGAGGCGATGAAGCGGGCCTACGCCGACCGCGCCCGCTACCTCGGCGACCCGGATTTCGTGACGATCCCGCCGCACCTCGTCACGAAGGAGTACGCCAAGAAACTCGCCGCCGGCATCGACCCCGCGAAGGCCACCCCGAGCGACACGCTCGCCCCCGAAATCGCGCTCGACGCCGTAGGCGACAGCACCACGCACTTCTCGATCATCGACAACGACGGCATGGCGGTGAGCAACACCTACACGCTGGAGAACGCGTTCGGCAACCGCGTCGTGGTCCGCGGGGCGGGGTACATCTTGAACAACGAGATGACCGACTTCAACCCGCGGCCGGGCGTCACCACGCGGTCCGGGTTGATCGGGACGAAGCCGAATCGCGTCGCGCCGGGGAAGCGGATGCTCAGCTCGCAAGCCCCCACCATCGTGTTGAAGGGGGGCAAGCCGGTTCTTGTGACCGGCAGCCCGGGCGGGCGGACGATCATCAATACGGTACTCTGCGTCGTCGTGAACGTGATCGACTTCGACATGCCGGTGGAGGCCGCCGTCGCCGCCCCGCGCTGGCACCACCAATGGCTCCCGGACGTGGCCCGCTTCGAGGGGGTGAAGGAATACCCGGAACTGGTGGCGAGGTTGAAGGCGATGGGGCACGTCGTCGGCGGTGCCCGGCAGGGCGACGCTCATAGTATCGGCATCGACCTGAAGACGGGCGTGTACCGCGGGGCGGCCGACACGCGCATCGACGGCAAGGCGGCGGGGTACTGACGCGCGAAAAGCCCACGGGTTGCAACCCGCGGGCTTTACACCCGGATTTCCCAGATGACCTTGGTGATTGGGCAAGGGATTCGCGCCGGAACGCCGGGAATCCCGGTGTTTCCGACGAATCCCTGCCAGCATGACCGAGGCACCCCACGGGTGACTG
>Ga0105047_10020352_pt1 | contig 10201 bp, 8 predicted proteins | sample MAT04_FD_78384 | JGI IMG/M metagenome (GOLD analysis project Ga0105047, IMG submission 78384) | Freshwater microbial communities from Lake Fryxell liftoff mats and glacier meltwater in Antarctica - MAT-04 (megahit assembly) | ecosystem: Environmental > Aquatic > Freshwater > Ice > Liftoff... | reverse complement strand
GACCATGGCCGTGTTCGGTGGTGTCTCCATCAATCCGCAGATGATCGGCATGCAGGGGGTGCAGGTGTTGATCGCCACGCCTGGCCGTTTGTTGGACCTGATCGATTCCAAAGCCGTTCACCTTTCGGAGGTGAAGATGCTCGTGCTGGACGAAGCGGACAAGATGCTGAACCTCGGCTTCAAGGAAGAGATGGACCGCCTGCTGGCGCTTATGCCCCGCAAACGGCAGAACCTGCTGTTCTCCGCCACGCTCAGCGCCGCTGTGAACGAGATCACCCAGCTGGTCCTGCACAAACCGGAAGTGATCCAACTGACCACCGCACCGCAGGAGGTCACCTTGATCCAGCAACGCGCTTTCCGCGTCGCCCACGAACGCAAAGGGCCTTTTCTGCGCTACCTGATACAAAGCCGCGATATGCAGCAGGTACTTGTGTTCACCGCCAGCAGCCATAGCGCGGACCACGTGGCCGACAAATTGAAAAAGAACGGCATCGACGCCAAGGCCACCCACGGCAAGAAGAGCAACCATGCCCGGCAACAGGCGCTAACGGAATTCAGAACAGGAAAACTGCGCGTATTGGTCACTACGGACCTGTTGTCCCGCGGCATCGACATCGAGTTCTTGCCCTACGTGATCAACTACGAATTGCCGCGCTCTCCCAAGGACTACGTACACCGGATCGGTCGCACGGGCAGGGCCGAACACCCGGGAGAAGCCTTTACCCTGGTCACGCCAGAAGACCAGCCGCACTTCAAGGTGATCCAGAAAAAAATGGGGCAATGGCTCACGTTGGAGAGCACCGATGAGCTGGACCTTCAGGGGGCTTGAGGCGCAACCATGATCGGATGGGGCTTTGGTTGCCTGTTAGAATAGACCCTTGAGGTCTGCGGAGAGGGTGGCACAAGCAGACCTGCACCACGATCCAAGGAACGGCACCCAACTGCCTTGGCACTCCGTGTATCTTGGCGCCCGCTTTCACCATGCGCATACTCATTCTAAAGGAGGTCCGGGGGTTCCTGGGATCACTGATCGGCCAAGTGGTGGTGGTGGTCTTTCTCCTGTTAACGGGTTTGTTCCTGTGGGTGTTCCCCAGCAATATCCTGGATACGGGGTATGCAGACCTGGGTCCCTTGTTCTTTGTAGCGCCATGGGTATTCCTGTTCCTGGTACCAGCTGTAACGATGCGCAGTTTCAGCGAGGAAAAACGCACGGGCACCATCGAACTGCTGCTGACCAAGCCGCTTACCGAAACCCAACTGGTACTGGCGAAATACACCGCATCTGTGGTCTTGGTCGTGTTCGCCCTGCTCCCTACTGCGATCTACTGGTACAGCTTGCATGAATTGGCCATGCCACGTGGCAACCTGGATACGGGCGGTATCATTGGCTCGTACATCGGTTTGTTGTTGCTCGCTTCGTGTTTCGCGGCCATCGGCGTATTCGCCTCGGCGATCACCGAGAACCAGGTGGTGGCCTTTATGGTCTCGGTATTCTTATGCTTTTTCCTTTACTTGGGTTTCGACCTTGTCGCCAGCTTTGATGCGTTCGGCGCATTGGAAGGGTTGATCAAAGCGATCGGCATACAAGACCACTACGCGAGCTTGAGCCGGGGTGTGCTGGACCTGCGCGATGTGCTCTACTTCTTCGCTATGATCGCTGTTTTCTTGTTGCTCACGCGCGCTGCGCTCCAAAGTCGACGTTGGTCGTAATGAAGCGCAGTCCACGCACCGCCGACCTGTTCGAGTTGCTCATGGGCCTTGCCGTTGTTGGCCTTGTGGTCTTCATCGGCTCCTTCCTACGCCTCCGGGTGGATCTCACCAACGAGAAGCGATACACCCTCACCCCTGCTACCCGTTCCATGTTGGCCGAGTTGGATGACGTGGTCTACGTTAAGGTCTACCTCACCGGCGCGCTCCCGGCCGATCTTCAGCGGTTATCGCAGTCCACCAAGGACATGTTGGACGAAATGCGGGTGATACAGCCGGAAAAGCTGCAATACACCTTCATTGACCCGAACGAAAGTGCCGACGAGAAAACGCGCAAAGAGACCTATGACCAGCTGCAACGGGATGGCCTCACCTACAGCAGCATTCGTGTGCGCGACAAAGGAGCGTCCAGTGAGCGTATTGTTTTTCCGGGGGCGCTGGTAACCTACCGCCAGAGAACAGTGCCCTTACAACTGTTGAAGACCCAGCTGCGAACGCCGGATGCGGAGATCGTGAACCGCTCGGTGAACAACATCGAATATGAATTCGCCAGTGCCTTACGGCAAGCCACCACCAAGGAAAAGCTGCGTGTAGCCTTCTTGGAGGGGCACGGGGAACTGGGCGAATTGGAGGTGATGGATGTGACCAACGCGCTGAAGGAACTCTATGATGTGGAGCGTGTACGGATCGATGATCGCATTGATGCGTTGAGCCATAAAATAGCCGGCGTGAGTTACCGGGTGAACGACTATGCCGGGTTGATCATCGCAAAGCCGGATAGCAGCTTCTCTGACAGGGACCGGTATGTGGTGGACCAATTCATCATGAATGGCGGCCGGGTACTGTGGCTGATCGATGCCATGAACGCCAACTTGGACAGCTTGCGCAAGAACCAGTTCTCCATTGCCGTGCCCCATGACCTGGGCTTGGATGATCTGCTTTTCGCTTATGGCGTGCGCATCAACAAGGACCTGATCCTGGACCGTAGCTGCGCACCGATCGAGCTGTACACCCAGCCCTATGGCAACCAGCGGAAACTGGAACGATTCCCGTGGTATTGGGAGCCGGTGATGATCCCCCAAAGCACCCATCCCATCGTGAGCAACATCGACCCTATCCAGATGCGCTTTGTCAGCAGCATGGATACGATAGCGACCGACAGTGTGAAGGCGACCATCCTGCTAAGCAGTTCATCCGCTTCCCTGGCACAACGAAATCCCGTTCGTGTAAGCCTCAACGTGGTGGAAATGGCACCACCCTTCGAACGGCAGAGCACACCGAACATGCCCACGGCGGTGCTATTGGAAGGCCACTTCACCTCTGCCTTCGTGGATCGCTTGCCACCGAACTTTGTTGCGGACAAGGAGGTGGCGTATCGCGAACATGGCAAGCGATCCGCGCAGATCGTGATCAGCGATGGGGATGTGATCGGCAACCGCATTGATACGTCCAAGGGCATGTTCTACACCTTGGGCTTTGATCGGTATGCGAATGCCAAGATCTACGGCAATCGGGAGTTGATCATCAATGGCATGAACCATTTGCTCGATGATAAGAGCTTGATCAGCATCCGTTCGCGCGAGATCACCCTGCGGCAACTGGATCCGGAGCGCATTGTCGAAGACCGCATGTGGTGGCAGGTGGTCAATATCGCCTTACCCATCGCCTTGGCCTTGTTCCTTGGTTCCATTTACCAATTCGTGCGCCGCCGAAAGGCCACCCGTATCCCATGACCCGTCGCCTCCTGCTATTCTTCGCGCTTCTGATACTAACCGCTGTGGCGTGGTGGTTGAGCTTCCATTCGGCACCCGACACACTGGACAAGGCCTTGAGCGACTTCGCTGTTGCCGACACCGGACGGGTCTCACGCATCTATATCACCGATCAAAGCGGAAAGCACATCGACTTGAAGCGGACCTCCTTGGGCTGGACGGTGAACGACCGGTTCATGGCCAAGCCTTCGGATGTGAAACTCTTGCTGCGCACCTTCAAACGGGCGGAGGTGAAAAGCCCTGTGCCCAAGTCGGCCGAGGCGTTCACACTGCGTGTGATGAGTTCTTCGGGCAAGAAGGTGGAGATCTACGAAGGCGGTGATATACCATCGAAGATCTGGATCGTAGGGCATGGCACGCAAGACCATTTCGGTACCTTCATGCTGTTGGAAAAACCGGGAGAAGGCCGGAGCAATTCGCCCTTCATTATCGGCATGGGTGGCTTCACCGGGATCCTGGGCACCCGCTTCCACACCGACCTGGATGTGTGGCGCAGCACGGAACTCTACGCATTCCGTGACCTAAGGGACATTGCCGCGGTGCAACTGGAAACACCGCTTGCTGCCGCCAATTCGTATACGATAGAGCAAGACCCCGATGGCCGTTTTTCGCTGTTGGACTATCGGGGCAGGCCTTATGCCTTCGATACGGTGTTGGTCAATGGTGCATTGCTCTCCTTCAAGCAGATCAACTTCGAAGAGATCCAACGGGTATCCGCCACCACCCGCGATTCGTTGCTCCGGAGCACACCCAACCACATCATCACCCTAACCGAACGGAATGGCAAGAAGACCAGCACCAAATTGTGGTACCGGCCCTATGCAGGAGAGGAACCGACCTTTGGTATGCCGCGCCCGCTCTTTGACGACCTGCGCATGAACGCCTTGGTGCAGGACAGCGTGTTGGTCGTGATCCAGCGGCCTGCCTTGGAACGCGTGATGCAGCCTATTAGCGGTTTCAGGCGTTGATCGTGGGCAGGCAGCCTGTGGAAAACGCGCCTTCCGTGTTGATAAGTGGTGTGATGCTCGCCGGGGTGTCCGGCTAACTTTGCCCGACTTCAAAAAAAAGAACTTCAGAACCGATGAAATTCATCGTATCCAGCGTGGCCCTGCTCAAGCAACTACAATCGATCCAGGGTGTGCTAGCCAGCAGCAATACCCTTCCCATTCTGGACAACTTCCTCTTCGATGTCGATGGCAAGCAACTGACCGTTACCGCGAGCGACCTGGAGACCACCATCACCGCAACACTGCCGGTGGAGGCAAAGGACAAAGGCACGGTGGCCATACCGGCACGCTTGCTCTTGGATACCCTGAAGACCTTCTCCGAGCAACCCCTCACCTTCAGCATCGATAGCAAGCATTTCGGCGTGGAACTGCTTAGCGATCAGGGCAAGTACAAAATGACCGGGTTCAACGGGTCGGAATTCCCGCGAAGCCCAGTGTTGGAAGATGCCACCACCCTTACCATGCCAGCGGGCACCTTGGCCACGGCGATCAACAAGACCATTTTCGCCACAGGAAATGACGACTTGCGTCCGGTCATGAGCGGGATCTTCTTCGAGCTTACCCCCGAAGATGTGCGTTTCGTTGCCACCGATGCACACAAGCTCGTCCGCTACAAGCGTACAGACATTCAAGCGCCTAAAGCGGCGTCCTTTATCGTACCCAAGAAGCCGTTGAACCTGCTGAAGAACACCTTGGCAAGCACCAATGCCGATGTGACCATTGAATTCAACGAGAATAATGCCGCCTTCCGCTTCGATAACACGGTGTTGGTGTGCCGGTTGATCGATGGCAAGTACCCGAACTACGAGGCGGTGATCCCCAAGACGAACCCGAACAAGCTCACGATCGATCGCCAGATCTTCCTGAGTTCCATCCGCAGGGTATCCATATTCGCCAACAAGACCACCCACCAAGTGCGTTTGCACATCAATGGCAGCCAATTGGCCATCAGTGCAGAAGACCTTGATTTCGCGAATGAAGCGAACGAAAAATTGACGTGCTCCTACGAGGGCGAAGAGATCACCATCGGCTTCAATTCGCGCTTCCTCATGGACATGCTCAACAACATCGGCACAGAGCATGTGATGCTGGAGATGAGCGCACCGAACCGAGCCGGGATCTTGCTACCCGGTGAAGCAGGCGAAGTAGGCGAAGATGTGCTGATGTTGGTGATGCCGGTGATGCTGAACAATTGATCAGCAGCTGAGAAGAGTGGCAAACGATAGGCAAGGAACCACCAAACGATCATTCCATGAAAGCCATTGCACTGGGTCTCTTGCTGATAACCACCTTGAGCGCACATACGTGCAATAAGAAGACCGCCGACGCTGTGGGCGGCGAGGGCGATATGGCACAGCAAATGGGTTCGATAGTCGATAGCAAATGGGTGCTGCAAACGCTGAAAGGCAGCCCCGTGAATGCCCCTGAAGGCACGGAGGCACCGTGGATAAAGCTGGCTAAAGGGGCGGAACAGTTGGAAGGTTTTGGCGGGTGCAATAGCCTTTTTGGTGGGTTCAAGGTGGATGGCGATCGCATCCAATTCCCCAACCTCGGTTCTACGAAGAAATATTGTGAAGCCACGCAAGCCACGGAGAACGGATTCCTATCCGCCTTGCGCAGTGCCGATCAATTCAATTTGAAGGGGGGGATCCTCACCTTGCTTAAAGGCGGTGCCGAACAGGCCACCCTGAAGGCACAGTGATCGGGTCCATGTTTGGATGAAGCCCTGTTCGTTCAAAGCGGACAGGGTTTTCATTTTGCCCCACTGCCATTGTTCCAGGAATCGCTGGCAGACCAGTTCGGGTCGCTCGGTCCGCGATGGTCTTCGTTCAGAGGCGGGGGATCGAGAGATGGATCGCTCCCGGCACGTGCAGGCTCTTCCTCTTCATCCCACACGATCGGCTTAGGGTCATTTACCGCTGCTGGCACGTGACGATAGAGGTAGGCCATGGACACACCGGTGGCAGCACCCCAGAAATGGCTTTCCCAGCTGATGCGTGGCACGATCGGGAGCACGCCCCACAACAAGCCTCCATATAGAAAAACCACCAGCAAGGACAAGCCCATCAACGTGCGCTGACCACGCAAGAGGCCGCTGGTGAACAAGAAAGCCGCCAAACCATAGACCACGCCGCTGGCACCAATGTGGTAATTACTGCGTGCGCTCAACCACACCAGCACCCCCGAAACGAGCCAAGAACCCAACGCGACCCTACCCGCTAAACGCGGAAAGAAATAGAGCAACGCCCAGCCCAGCACGAGCATGGGTATGGAATTATTGATCAGATGCTCCAGATCGCCGTGGATGAAGGGCGCAACCACAATGCCCCACAAGCCTTGCCAATGGCGCGGAAGAATACCATGCCGGTAGTGGGAAAGATCGAACGACCGATCCAGCAAATACGCGCTCCACATGATCACCACCACAACCGCCGCAGGAATAAGGGCCGTGCTGAGCTTTCGCTCACGCGGTGCGATCGTACTAGAAGAGGCTAGGTCTTCGCCGGATCCCATGGCGCCAAGCAGACAAAGACCGGACCTCTATTCGGCACGGCCATTGTGTCAGGAATAGCAGCTTACCTTTCGCAGCATGTTGATGAACCGGACCCTTATTATGGTGGCGATAACTGCTATGGTGGGCTGTTTCGCCAAACAAGCCGATCGGCAAACCCCAACCAGTTCCGGCAACATAACACAAGAGTTGACGCCGCCGAGCGAATTGGCGTTGATGATGCGGGAGATGGCCATTCACGCAGACAGTGTTAAAGCTGCCGTTGGTAGAGGAGGCGCCTTGCCACCTTATCCCAAGGCATTCCGGAACATGATGAAAGCCGAACCAACGGCGGGCATGCACATCGACGCGATCACCTTCCCCACTTTCGGCAAGGACTATCTGACCAAGCTGGATCGCCTACACAAGGTGAAGAAAGAGGATCACCAGCAAGCTTATAATGCCTTGGTACAAAGCTGCGCCAATTGCCACGGCAGCCATTGCCCTGGCCCCTTGATGCGGATCAAGAAGATGTACATCAAGACCGAATAAGCAACTGCTTGCTAGCCGAGCTTTTAAAAGAGTGATGAAATGGTGTTCAACGCCACCGGATACCCACTAACTGATATGGTACGCCACGTGGCATGAGTGCGCTACACCAGATGGTGAGCTACGTGAAGTCGGGTGAAGATCCGTGGAAGTATCGGCTACGGATCTCCGCACGGAATTTGAAGCGCTGCCCTTGGTGAAAGCGAGGTGGATAATGGGCGATGAGGGCCTCGCCTCTGGTCAAGTGAAATGAAGGCTATCCTGTTCCTGCCCTTAATGAACGGGGCGATCAACAGCGAGTGCCGAACGACATACGTGAACATGCCACCATCATGGACTTCGTAGAAAGGTGTAGCGATCTCCCCTCATATTTGTACCCTGCATAGGCCAGGTTCAGGCCACCGAACTGCGGATCGAAGCGTCTCTAATGCAACCTTGGGTCTTTGGGCCACCATGTTCACCACCACCAACGATCTTCTTACGGCCAAAGCCCTGGTGCTTCGAACCCTGGCCTACTTCGACGTGTTCCACCATCCCCTTACCGTACAAGAGCTGCAACGTTTTGGAACAGGTGGCTGGGTAGAAGCGAACCAATTGAGCGAGGCACTTCTCGAATTGGAGCGCATGGGTCCGGTTCGGCAGCATCGTGGATACTGGGGCTTGGGGGAGATCGAGCAAGCGGTGGAACAGCGGATCCTGGCCGAGAACAGGGCCCAAGCGCGTATGCCCAGAGCCTTACGCATGTCCCGTGCGATCGCTCGTTTCCCCTTTGTTAGAGCCGTTTTCATCAGCGGCAGTTTGAGCAAGGGCTGTTTAGCTGCGGATGGGGACATTGACTACTTCGTGATCACAACGCCAGGCCGCCTATGGGTGGCACGCACCTTATTGATCCTCTACAAGAAGTTCTTTCTACTGAACAGCCGAAAGGACTTCTGCGTGAACTACTTCATCGATACAGCGCACCTAACGATCGAAGACCGCAATCGCTTTACGGCAACCGAAGTCGTTACCCTGATCCCGACCTATGGGAATGGGACCACGGAGGCTTTCTTCGAGCGCAATGCATGGGCTTTCCAGATGTTCCCTGGGGCACAAGCCACAAAGAGCAAGGAGGTCGCCATAGGTCCAACAAGGTCCAAAGCACTTCTTGAACGTTCCTTGGGCGGTTGGTTTGGAAACACCTTGGATCAATGGTGCATGCAGTTGACGTGGTACCGCTGGAGGCGGAAATTCGGGCACTTGGACGCGCGCACCTTCGAGCTGGCACTGCGCACGCGCACCTATGTAAGCAAGCATCATCCGCGCAATTTCCAACAACACGTGCTGGACGGCTACCAACACCGGATCGGAGCACTGGAGCGTAAGATGGGGGTACCCTTCTCCTGACCGATGGCCCGCGTTCTGCTCACGCACAGCTATTTCTACCGACTGGATGCCAAACAGTGGGCGGATGGCAGGCCCTATCCCCCACTGGGCACGCTTTTGGCCGCAGCGGTATTGAGGGAGGGTGGCCATGATGTACATGTGTTCGACACCGGTCTAAGCCATTCGCCGGAAGAACTTGCCCAGGAGCTGGATAGGCTGAAGCCTGACGTTCTCGTGATCTACGACGACGGTTTTAATTATTTGACCAAGATGTGCCTGACCGTGATGCGCGATGCCGCCTTACGGATGATCGCACTGGCGAAAAAGGCAGGTTGCCGGGTTGCCGTGAACAGTTCGGATGCAAGCGATCATCAAGCCGTTTATCTGGGCGGTGGGGCGGACGTGGTGGTGTTGGGTGAAGGAGAGGTCGCGTTGCTGGAGGTGGTGAATGGATGGAGTGATAACGATTCTGTGCGCGCCATTGCAGGAATAAGCGTTCTCAAGAGCAACGTCGTGGTCACCACACCCAAGCGACCTGTTCTTCGCGACCTCGATCAGCTTCCCCTACCTGCCTGGGACCTGATCGACATCTCAGCCTACAAAGCCATTTGGGAACGCTCGCAAGGTTTCTTCTCGCTGAATATGGCCACCACCCGCGGCTGTCCGTTCAAATGCAACTGGTGTGCGAAGCCGATCTATGGCAACCGGTACAACAGTCGTTCACCAGAGCACGTGGTGCGCGAGCTGGAATTGCTGCAGCAGCGCTTCGGTCCGGATCACATTTGGTTCGCTGATGATATTTTCGGGTTGAAGCCCGGTTGGGTACAACGGTTCAGCGAAGTCTTGAAAGAGCGCGGCATCACCATCAGGTTCAAGATCCAAAGCCGTGTTGACCTGTTGCTGGAGAGTGATACGATCGATGCCTTGGTGGCCGCAGGGTTGGAAGAAGTATGGGTTGGCGCAGAAAGTGGAAGCCAGCAGATCCTCGATGCCATGGACAAAGGCACAACGGTGGAGCAGATCGCACAAGCAACCCACTTATTGAAAGCCAAGGGTGTGCGTGTCTGCTTCTTTTTGCAATTCGGCTATCTGGACGAAACCGAGGCGGATGTGGAGAAGACCATTCGCATGGTCGAGGAATTAATGCCTGACGATATCGGCGTATCGATCTCCTACCCGTTGCCGGGCACCTCGTTCTATGATAAAGTGCAGGCGGATCTTGCCGGAAAGACGAATTGGACCGATAGCGACGACCTCGCCATGATGTTCCGCAACCGGCAACACCCAGCCTACTACAGACGCCTGCACCG
>Ga0105047_10020351_pt1 | contig 10201 bp, 7 predicted proteins | sample MAT04_FD_78384 | JGI IMG/M metagenome (GOLD analysis project Ga0105047, IMG submission 78384) | Freshwater microbial communities from Lake Fryxell liftoff mats and glacier meltwater in Antarctica - MAT-04 (megahit assembly) | ecosystem: Environmental > Aquatic > Freshwater > Ice > Liftoff... | reverse complement strand
GTATTCGTCAACACTGCTATTGTTTGACACCAGTGACCGCCGCCCTGACGCCGACCGTGCTCTACATCCGCCAGAGCCTCACGCGCGACAAGTCAGAGTCGATCCCCATCCAGATCGAGCGCTGCACCGAGGTGGCGAAGGCGCTGGGCGCGGAGATCGTCGAGACCCTGGTGGAGCCGCCGAGCACGTCGGGGTTCAAGAACCGCGGCCGCAGTCGCCCACGATTCCTCGACCTGCTCGAACTGGTCCGCTCCGGCCAAGCCCGGGCGGTAATGGCCTACAAGTCCGACCGACTGTCGCGTGGCGGCGGGCCGGGGTGGTCGCCATTGATCGAGGCGTTCGAAGACGCGGGCTGCGACACCGACCATGCCGTGCTCACGCCGAACGGCTGGTTGAGCGAGTTCGAGATCGGCATCCGGGCCTCGATGGATCGCGAGGAGTCCAAGAAGCTGTCGGACCGGATGCGCGACGTGCGGGCACGAGAGGCCCGAGAGGGCAAGCCGCGCATCTCGGGACGGCCCTACGGCTACTCGTGCGCCGGTTTGCACGCCAGTGACTGCGAGGTCGTCGGCTGTCTCCACGACGGGACCATGAGCCTCGTCCCCGCCGAGCTCGAGGTGATCGGTGAAGTGGTCGAGCGGGTCCTGCTCGGCGAGTCGCTGTGGCGCATCGCCAACGACTTCAACGACCGGGGGATCCCGTCGGCGCGTGGTGGTGAGTGGCGCACGGGCACACTGACCCGACTGTTGACCAACCCCCGCTACGTCGGTCTGCGTGAACACAACGGCGTGGTGGTTGCCGAGGGCCAGTGGGAGCGGGCGATCGACCGCTCGACCTGGGACCGGGTTCAAGAAGCGTTGAAAGCGAGACCGACCGCCGGGCCGAAGCGCTTCGGTGCTCGCACGTACCCGCTGGTCGGGTTCTTGTTCTGCTCCAAGTGCGGCGGCAAGCTCCGCTCGATCAAGAAGCAGAACGGCCGGCGCGGGTACTGCTGCCGCAAAGGTGCCGGCCTTGGTGGTTGCGGTGGGATCTCCACTATCGCCGAGCCGGTCGAGGACGAGGTCCGCCAGTACGTGATCGGCAAGCTCTGCGACCCGAACTACCGCAAGCAGCTGGTCCGCCTGTCCGAGACCGCCGTGGACGAGTCCGAGAGCCTCGCCGACCAGCTCGCCGACGCCGAGGCTCAGCGCGACATGCTGCTCGACCTGTATCTCGAGAAGAAGGTCAACAAGGCCACCTATGAGCGGCGCTACTCGGCGCTCACCGACACCATCGAGGCGCTGGGTCGCAAGGCGTTCGCCGCGCCGCAGCAGTCGGTGCTGCGAGACCTGCCACCCACCGTCGAGCAACTCAACGAGCTCTGGGACGACAAAGGCATCGGGTTCCAACGCCAACTGATCGACCTCGTCATCCAGCGCGTCGAGGTGCTTCCCGGCCAGCAGGGGCGGAAGGCCTTCGACCCGAAGCGGCTGGTCTGGCACCCCCGGTAGCGACCCGGACGATCCGCACGAACCGCGCCAACGTCTCCGCGTCGAGCTCGCGGCCACCGGCCGCGGCGTCGATCGCTCGGGCCTTGGCCACCCAGGGATGGACCGCTTCGTCCATCTCGAAGGCGAGCTGATCGTCGGCCGGGCGGGCAGCCGATCGGCGGGTCACAACCCGAGGCCCATCTGCTCGATGGCGGTCTGCTTGGCGGCGCTGCGGTCGAGGGCTCGGCGGAGGTCGGCCACCGGGTCGTCGGGCTCATGCGACGCGACGACGTAGACGTGGTTGCGGAGCCGACCGCGGGTGATCGACGTATAGCCGGCTTCGGCGTAGAGCGAGTCGTCGCCGAGCACGAGCGAGACGTCGCACGTCATGCCCTGGGCCTTGTGGACGGTCATGGCGTAGCCGTGCGTCAGGTGCCCCTCGGCGGCGTACCGGGCGGGGATCTCCACCCGGCGTCCGTCCGGCGTATCCACGAGGAGGTTCCCCGCCTCCATCCCGGCGACCGTGCCCTGCGTCCCGTTCATCACACCGATGCGGCGGTCGTTGCGAAGCGCGAGGACCCGATCGCCGACGCAGAAGTCGGTGTCCTGCGTGGCGATCACCCGGTCGCCGAGCTGGCCGTTCCGATGGAGGAGACGCCGGGCCCGGTAGTTCAGGTCGTCGACGTCCGCGTGGCGCAGGGCGAGCATGACGGCGTGCTTGTCGTCGTTGTGCTCGAGGAACCAGTCCTCGGCCAGGCTTGACCGGACACGATCGGCGTTCTCACCGATCGTCAACCCGCCCAACCGGTGAAGTCGGAGGAGCGTTCGGTCCACGTCGCCGTTGCGCAGCGCAAGAGCGGTGGCCGCCTGGGCGGGGACCTGAAGCCTCCGGTTCTCGGTCAGCTCCACGGCGCCGAGACCTCGGGCGAGGGCGGCGAACATTCCGCCGGCCTCGATCTCGGCGAGCTGCTTGTGATCACCGACCAGGACAAGCTTCGCTCGGGCGCCGGTCGTGGCGACCACGAGACGGTGGAGGTCGCGCGTCCCAACCATTCCCGCTTCATCGACCAGGACCACGTCCCGATCGGTGAGGGTCCTGCCCTCGCCGAGCTCCTTGAGGAACGACGCGATCGTCTGCGACGGGATACCGGACCCGGACTGCAGCTCGGCCGCGGCCCGACCAGCGAGCGCGACACCGATCGGCCGAAGACCGGCGTGGAGCCACGCCTCACCGGCAGCATCGAGCGTGAAGGTCTTGCCCGTCCCGGCATGACCAACGAGCACCGCCACCGGATCGTTCGTCGTCGTGATCGACCGAACGGCCTCGGCCTGCTCCCGGCTCATCGAGCGTCGCTCAGCGATTGCCGCGTCGACCACCTCGCGAGGAACGGCGACGGTCCTCGGACCTACCGCGGCTCGGTCGATGGCGTCCGCCTCGTGCGCGAGCATCTCGGGTGTCGTCCACCGCTCCGCCTTCACCTCGATTGCATCGGCACCGGCCAGGAACTCGTCGGCCCTCGCACGGATCCGCTCGTACGGCAGCCCCTGCGTCGAGGTCTCGGCCACAGCCTGGAGGACACGGAGCCGATCGAAGGTCGCATCCCGCTCGGTCAGGTGACGGCCGATGGCCACGTCGCCGGGCGGGATGGGGTCCCACCGCTGTCGCGGCACCGTCGCGAGGTCGAACCCGATCGCGTCGGCGTGCTCGAGCCATGCCGATCGGAGCACATCCTCGGACACCGGCTCCGGCTTCGCCGGTCGTGTATCCAACGTCGCGATCTGAGCGCCGTGCGCTGTCCGCACCCCGTGCTCGATCATCGCCGCTTCGATCGCGACGCGGCGGCGGCTGAACTTCGTGCGGATCGGCTTCGGGATGCCAACGACCTCGCCGATGCCCGGCTTGCCCGACGGCTCGAACGCAACGCTCAGCCGCTCGGCGACCTCGTGCCGTAGCACGGACTGGTAGATGAAACCGGCGGTGCGGGCATGGTGCCAGAGGTCCGCCGAGTGCAGTGCCGTCCAGCGGCCGTCGGGGCCGAGCGCCATGTTGGCGGTGACGAGGTGTGTGTGGAGCTGCGGGTCGGCCTCGCGGCTAGTCCGATGGCGAAACGCGGCGGACACGAGACCACCTGCTCGGAGGTGGGTGGCCCCGCCCTTGCCTCGACGGACTGTGCACGCCGCGTCCTCCAGGTAGGCGAGCGCCGCGAGCACCGCCTCATCGTGAGCGGCGACGACCTGGTCAGCCGTCGCTCGATCACCGAGACCCCACAGGAGCGAGACGGATTTCGGGGCCGAGAGACAGAGATCGAACCCGGAGTTCTTCCGGTAGCCGATGACCGCCTCGCCTGACCGAGGATCGATCCCTTCGAGGACCGCCCGAAGATCCTCCGGCGTCACCTCACCGGCGACCCCGAGCAGCGCGCTGCCCGATCCGAGCCACCGGCCCGGAGCCTCGCCGGAGGCGACGTAGTAGTCGTCCCGGTCGTTGGCGATGGCCTCGAGGTAGTAGTGCGCCGTGTCGGCGTTGGCGGCGAGCCTCGCAATGCTGAGCACACCCTCCTAAGCCGATGAGCAGGCCGAATCTCGCGAGATTCCTCACAGGAATCTCACCGGGACACGACCGGGAAATCCGTCCCGGACCGGGACAAGCGTCCCGGTCGACGTCACCACCGACCGGGACAAGGCACCGGCACCGTCCGGTGCACCTGTGTGGAGCGATGGGTGGACGTTGGTTCGACCATGGCCGGTGTGACCGGCCCTTCGAGTCCGACGACGAGTACTGCTCGTGGCGCATTGGCTGCCAATCGGAAGGGCCTGCTCAACTCGGATCGGGCGACTCCGGGGGCAGCGCGACGCTCGCACGTTTGAGCTGTAGATCGACCGCCCTGTCGAGTGCACCACGGCCGCGAAGTCGCTACGGCGGAGACGCACCGTCCAGAGCGCCGATCAGAGTCCAACGCAGCTCCAGTGGATACGCGGCGGCTCGAAGCGATCTCGAATCGAGCATCATCCCGGTTAGTGCGCTCAGGCCGCCGATCGTCATCTTGACAACTCTCACCGGATGCACCGCATCAGAGATGTCGGCCACTCCCAGCAAGTACGCAGCGAAGTCCCGGTACGCGCACTCGATCTCAAGATCCCAGTCTCGACTGACGCCGTCCTCGCCGTCGATCGACGGCTGCTCGACGCCGTCGCGAAACTCCTGGACCCAAGCGAACTCGCCGCGTTTCGGGACGTCTCCGACGATCCACTTCACCCCGAGGTTCACGCCCGGAAGGGGGCGCCCCTCGCCGAACCGCTCGTGCACATCCGGGGTGACGAACGGAGGGGCCGGCACGACCGCGAGCAGCGAATCTCCGTCGCGAACGACGATCAGGTCGGGCTCTCGCAGGGTACAGCCGGCGGCGGGCAGGCGATCGTTGCGTTGCCGGTAGAGTGCCCGGCTCGTGCTCCGAATCCTCATACGCCATCGAGCAAGAGCGCGACGGCCGCATCCCACTGCGCGAGCCGACGATCCAAGTCTTCCAGGCGGAGCTCGCGGACGATGCCCACCATCACCGTTTCGTTCTCTGGGTCAACATAAAGCAGCGAGCTCCGCACGAACCCGAACCCACCGAACGCACAAGCTGAGCTGCTCGGAAGGCCATGCCTTCGGAGGACAGCGAAGGAGCCGGCGTAGAGGTCCGATGAACCGGCTAAGCCCGGTGCGAGGTGTTCGGCGAGCAGCCGTCCCGACGGCACGACGCTTCCACCGGCCTGACCTCGCAGGCTCTCGACGATAGCAATCGCCCAACGGCAAAGATCGATAGCGGAGGTGTAGAACCCGGTAAGGACGTTGTGCGGCGAGCGTACGTAGGCGGGGAGCGAGTCATGCAACAACGGAAGCGGGTGCGTTCCGCTCGAGTCGACGTAGGTGGCAACCGAGCGAGGGCGATCGCTGGTGACGAATGTCGAACCCATCGAGAGCGAAGACGTGGTCCTCTCGACGACCTCCTCAAGGGGACAAGCCAGCAGACCCCGCGCGATCCGGTCCAGAGCCCAACTGAGGAGGACCGGCGAGTAGCTCGGAGCAGGTGAAGTGCCGAGCAGCGATTCGGGGGTCGGAAGGAGCGCAGCGCGATTGACCCTCGAAGAGTTCATGAACTCGAACAGGTCCGGCTTGCGATGCCCGGACTCGTGGCAGAGGAGGGAGCCCAACGTCTGTCGAGAGTCGAGATCAGGCCGCCCAAGCAGAACGGCCAACGGAACGTCCCGCCCACACGGGATCCCGTCGCCCTCGAGGCCGGCCAACAGGCTGATGGCTTCGAGTGGCTTGGATCCACAGTAGAGGTTGAACGAATGCATCGACGTGAGTTCACTGGTGGGATCTGCCGACCCCAATGCGAGCTCCTCGACTTCACCGTGGCGATACGCGGCGAACTGAACACCGGACCCGAAGGCCTCCTCGCCGAACGAACGCCCCACGAGGTCCGACAAGCTGCTCATCGAGGCCTATTTGGTCCAGACGGTGAAGCCCACCCACACTTCGGCATACTCGATCGCTCCGAAACCATCGTCATTGTTGCCGAAGGCGTTAGGTCCAGAGGCAAATGACGTCAACCCATAGGCGCTGTTGCCGTAGAACGTGGGGCCTCCGCTGTCGCCACCAACACAGGTCATGTCCGCACCACCAAACCGCACAAAGCGGTTGTTACCTACATTGGTGGCGTTCACTCCACCGCAGGCGTAACCCGAGGCCCTTCCCTGCTTACAAACCGTGTCGTTCACGTCGATATCAGCCCACATGGTGCGGCTCGTGATCGCCAGATTCGTATCGAATGCGCGCACGATCTGGTTCGAGACCTCGCCGTTCACCGCATCCGGATAGTCGTGGCGCTGCGCATCGACCCAGGGATGGGTGTCGCCGACGACGTAGGTCATTGGGATGTACCCGTACGCTTCGTTGTTGTCGCAGTGTTCTGCGGTGACCATTCCAGGATTGCCACTGACTCCGACGTTGAAACCCCATGTGCAGTCCGAGGCAGCGGTGGTACCAACGCCCCCATAGATCGCTGTCCTCTCTGCCGTACGGGGGGCGCGAAACTCGATCGTCCCGTCCGCCACAAGTGACTCGAGCCCCGGCCACGTGCGAAGCTGATCCGATGTTCGGCCATTGGTGTTCGGTTCGACGACCACCGTCTCGGTTCGTGGATCCTCGTAGACCGACTCAGCTTCGTCCAGCGGAAGAGCGTCAATACCGAGTGCCTCGACCACCTTTGCGGTGAGGCCACGCAGCTCCGCTCGCGAGTGATCGCCAACGACGAACGTCGGCGAGACGCCACCGATCGCTCCCCCAATAAGACCCTCGGCGTCCGACGTCGACCTTGCAACCTTGACAACCAGTCCCAGCCTGCCATCGATGGTGTCGATGTAGACGCCGGTCAGGTCAGGAACGGATGCTCCCAGGTACACGCGCAAATAGACCGCCAAGCGCTGAAGAAGAGCTCGTTGGGCGGCTTCATCCTCCTTCAGCCCGGGGAGCGCCAGCATCTGCTGGCGTACCTCCTCCTCCGTGACATACACATCATCCTCTCCGAGCGAGTTCAGGAGCTGGAACGCTTCTTGCGGCTGCAGCATTCGACTCGACAGGAGGAGGTGATTCGAGAACGCAGCATCGGATCCAGCCTTCCTGAGCCACTGGCCCACGAGGAAATCCCCCGATTCAGGGCCGGTGATCGGCCCTGCGGGGTCGACGAAACCATTCGCGCGCAGCAGATCGGCCTGTTCGTCACGAGTCATTGTTAAGAAGCCGGCAAGGTCTTCGTCACTTACCGTTAATCCGAGGCTCTGTAGGCGCCTCTGGATCGCAGCCACCTCGTCCGGGTATGGCGAATCGCTGGAAGCTACGTCCTCCCCTAGCGCGGTCCCACCGAACACGGTTCCAAACAGAAGTGCAGCCGCGGCTGCCGATCCCAACGTGCGCTTCATCCCACATCCCCCTCCGAGTGCGTTCCCGGATGGTAGGCCACGAGAGCCGGGCCTGCGGCAACCGGCAACGTACGCCTGCCGGAGCTCCGTCGGCACCAGACCGTCGATGCGCTTGTCAACTATTGGAGGGCGGAAACCACGATCACCGGCTCTGTTCGACAAGATTCGTTGAGATTCATGACGTTGTTCTCGGCGAGGAACGCTGCCGATTCTTCCCCGCCGGACAAGGAGATGGCACTTCCGATGGGGCCGATTATCTTGCCGTTTGGCAGGCGAATGTTCATTCCATCTGCAGTCAGTTCAGACCCAGCCGGCCATATGAGGAGGCGCAGTCCGGAGGACCTACGTAGGGAGATGCAGCCCGACTCCGACACCAGATCACCAGACGGCTGCGCGGCGGGCCACTGTTCCAGCGCGATCGAGGGCAAGCTGAGTAGCCCATCCGGAGCGGTCGAGGGAGGGTCGGGCGGCGCCGTCGTGGTGGACGGAGGCACCTCGACACCGCGAGTGGTCGAGGGTGCGTCCGTGGTCTGGACGGAAGTGGTCGACGGCGACTCCGTCGGACTTGGAGTGGTGGACCCCGTACCGACCGCTGGGACGGGCACATCGCTACCGGGGGGAGCGCTCGACGAAACGGACGGGCCCGTCGCGGCGCTTGTGACTTCGCGTTGGCCGTCGCCCACGACTCGAACGAGAACGACCGAAACCACCACGACGAACGCGCAAACCGCGATGGTGGGTAGAAGACGCCCTCGATCACGCCTGGGCTTGCGAGACCGCAGCTCGTTCACACTCGGCGGCGGCGGTGAAGACCCGATGGCGGCCAAACCATCCAGACGCTCACCGAGGTTGTCGGGCTCAGTCATAGCTGCCATCCTTGAGGTTTTCGCGCAAGCGGGCTCGCGCTCGATGCAACGTCGCCGCGACCGTTCCCTCGCTGATGCCCATCTGAACTGCGATCTCTCGGTCGGGGAGATCAACGACGTAGCGGAGCACGATCACCTTCCTCATTCGCGTGGGGAGACGGGCGATCGCCCGGCGAAGGTCAAGGTCTACCTCGGGTTGGCCGCCGTCAGATTCGTCGACAAGGGGCTGACGTTCCTTCTCCCACGACCGTCTCAGGTGCGCCCGTCGAGCAGCGTTTAACGCGACTGCGATGGTCCAGGACGTCGGATTTCGGGGCTGATCAGGCGCGCCCCAGCGTCGAAGGGTTTTCGCGAATGCATCTGCGGCGAGGTCTGGGGCGCTCGCGGAGTCGCCGGTGTAGACCTCAACCGCGCGGACTACCCGTGGCCATGCAGAGCGATACCACGTCTCGAAGTCAGCTTCGCGTTCCATCTGCACGTCGTCGATCACCGTCACCAAACAGTAGAGGTCTGTCCGACTGCTAAACCTTTACTCGCGAGTAGCGACTCGTCCCCGGTTGATCGAGACTCGCAAGCAGGCCCAGGCCGGGTCAGCACCCGCACGGAGCGCACACGATAGGGGGCGGCACGATGCGCCGCCGTCTCGGTCATCTCGTGTTCGTCCCGCCGACGGCGACGCCCGGGGACGTTCCGCGCGTGAGTCACCCGACGAGAGCGAGGACACGAGGGAGGAACCTGCAGTGTCTCCGGTAGCCGCTTGGCCGACAACTCACGTCGTTCATCGTGTGCGCCCGAAGGTCCCAGGAGCAGAAGCCCCGACCTCGACGACGAGTACATGCTCGCCGTCGCCGACGCCCTCGTCGTATCGTTGGAGTTCTCATGAACGAGGCATGGAACAGTCAGCCGGCTGCCGACGATGCCGGATGAACACCGCCGGCCTCGAAGGCGAGCCGCCGCCGCCGCGCACGCACGACGCCCCGCTCGCCGAACTCATTCGTGACGAAGTACGCCGGAACCCGTTCCTGTAGCTCGCCCCCATCCACCGCCACCCGGCGTGAGCATCCTCAGGACGTCGCCCGCCTTCAACTGGATCGTGCACTTGTCCGGCAGGCGCTCGGCCCGCGACTCGTCGCCCCCCGACAGCAGCCAGTTCTCCCCCACCGCTCCAGGCTCGCCGCCGGCGAGGCCCCACGGCTGCGAGACCCGCCGCTCGGTGATCAGCGACACGGTGGCATCAACGAGCACCTGGAGGTCGCGCTCGATCCCCTCGCCGCCGGCTGACCATCCCGCCCCTCCGCTCCCCCGCCGCAGCCGCTGCCGCAGGACCCGCATCGGGAAGGCCCGCTCCAGCGCCTCGATCGGAGTATTTTTTGTATTCGTCATGCACGTATGAATGCCCGACATCCCGGGCGTCCCGGGCCCGGGCTGACCGGTAGCCACTTGACTTGTGTTGGTCATGTTCGTGTGGATTCCCGACTGACCCGGCACACCCGCCGCCGACTGGTGTCCTTCGTCGGCAGTGTTGGTCATGCCCGCGTGATTTCCCGACAAACCCGGCGACCCCGGTCCGAGCTGACCGGGAGCCACTTGGCTCGTGTTGGTCAAAGCCCCTTCACCGAGGAAGCGGGGACGGATCTACTGATCTCAGCCGAGCATCTCGACCGACACACCCAGGAGCCGGTAGGTGCTCTGCGCACGTCGATCCCGGGTTGCGAGGGGAAGGTCCGCCGACAGCGCGGCCAGGGCGACCAATCCGTCGTAGGTAGCGCCACCCGAAACCCCGGCGGCCGCAAGGACGGCCGGTGCCGAACGAACGGACCTGGCATCGAGGACTGCCGCCGACTCGAATCGCTCCCGCAGCAGACGGACCGCGTCTGCCGGGGCGACGCGTGCGTCGCC
>Ga0105047_10020349_pt1 | contig 10201 bp, 10 predicted proteins | sample MAT04_FD_78384 | JGI IMG/M metagenome (GOLD analysis project Ga0105047, IMG submission 78384) | Freshwater microbial communities from Lake Fryxell liftoff mats and glacier meltwater in Antarctica - MAT-04 (megahit assembly) | ecosystem: Environmental > Aquatic > Freshwater > Ice > Liftoff... | reverse complement strand
CGCGTGGTCCATCAGCACCAGCGCCAGCATGGCCTCGGCAATCGGCGTGGCGCGGATGCCCACACACGGGTCGTGGCGGCCGAAGGTCTCGACCACGGTGGCCGCACCGGCCCGGTCGATCGACGCCTTGGGGCTGCGGATCGAGCTGGTCGGCTTGATCGCGATGGACACCACCAGGTCCTGCCCGGTGCTGATGCCGCCCAGCACACCGCCGCCGTGGTTGCTGGCAAAACCCGCCGGCGTCAGGCTGTCGCCATGCACCGTGCCGCGCTGCGGCACGACGCCAAAACCGTCGCCAATCTCGACACCCTTGACGGCGTTGATGCCCATCATCGCGTAGGCGATGTCGGCGTCCAGCTTGTCGAACAGCGGCTCGCCCAGGCCCACCGGCACGCCGGTTGCCCGCACCTCGATGCGCGCACCGCACGAGTCACCGTCCTTGCGCAGCGCGTCCATGTAGGCCTCCAGCTGCGGAACGATGCCGGCATTGGGGGCGTAAAACGGGTTTTGCGGGATCTGCGCCGCGTCCTCGAACGGGATCGCAATCTCGCCCAGCTGGCTCATCCAGCCGGTAAAGCGGGTGCCGTGCTGCAAACGCAGCCACTTCTTGGCCACCGCACCGGCCGCCACCATCGGCGCCGTCAGCCGGGCCGACGATCGGCCGCCACCGCGCGGGTCGCGCAGGCCGTACTTGCGCCAGTAGGTGTAATCGGCATGGCCGGGGCGGAAGGTGTCGAGGATGTTGCCGTAGTCCTTGCTGCGTTGGTCGGTGTTCTTGATCAGCAGGCAGATCGGCGTGCCGGTGGTCAGGCCCTCATAGACGCCGGACAGGATCTCCACCGCGTCCGGCTCGTTGCGCTGGGTGACATGGCGGCTGGTGCCGGGGCGGCGCCGGTCCAGCTCGGGCTGGATGTCGTCCACCGCCAGCGCCAGCCCGGGCGGGCAGCCGTCGATCACGCAGCCGATGGCCGGGCCGTGGCTCTCGCCGAAGTTGGTGACGCGGAACAATTCGCCGAAGGTGCTGCCAGACATGGTGAAACTCTCGAGGCAATGACAAAAAGCCCGGCGCCGGTGCGGCGCAGGGCCTGGAGATTGTCGCAGCCGAGGCGGAACCGGCGCCGCCAGCGCTTCGAGGCGGGCTACAGCTTGGGCGCGTCGGCGCCAGCCTCTTCGACCGGCCAGTCGCGGATGTAGGCCTTGAGCATGCGGTTCTCGAAATCCTGCCCGTCCACCACCGCCTTGGCCACGTCGTAAAACGAGATCACGCCCATCAGCGTCTTGCCGTCCAATGCCGGCATGTAGCGGGCGTGGCGGCCCAGCATCATGCGGCGCACCTCGTCGATCTCGGTCTCGGGTGTGCAGGTCAGCGGTGCATCGTCCATCACCGTGCGCACGGTCAGCGTGCCCACACCGCCGCCGTTGCGCACGATGGCGGCGATCACCTCGCGGAAGGTGAGCATGCCGACCAGGTCACCGTACTCCATCACCACCAGCGAGCCGATGTCCAGGCTGGCCATGGTGGTCACGGCCTCGGCCAGCGGCTGGCCGGGTGAAACGGTGAACAGGGTGTTGCCCTTGACACGCAGGATATCGCTGACTTTCATGGGGGGTCTCCTCAGGGGGGTTCGGCGCATTCTCACCGCAGGCGCAGATAAAAACATAGCACACAATCCCTGCCCACAACAGCTCAGACGACGCCACCGACATGCCTGGTTACAGCGATCCCGGTTTCGACACGTTGGCGTTGCACGCCGGCGCCACCCCCGACCCCACGACCGGCGCGCGGGTCACGCCCATCCACCTGAGCACCTCGTTTGTGTTCCAGAGCAGCGAGCACGCCGCCTCGCTGTTCAACATGGAGCGCTCGGGCCACGTCTACAGCCGCATCAGCAACCCCACCACCGCGGTGCTGGAGGAGCGCATCGCGGCACTCGAAGGCGGCGCCGGCGCCATCGCCACCGCCAGCGGCCAGGCGGCCTTGCACCTGGCCATTGCCACGCTGGCCGGCGCGGGCCACCACATCGTGGCGAGCAGCGCGCTTTACGGCGGGTCGCACAACCTGCTGGACTACACGCTGCGGCGCTTTGGCATCGACACCACCTTTGTGCGGCCGGACGACATCGACGGCTGGCGTGCCGCGATCCGGCCCGAGACCCGGCTGCTGTTTGGCGAGACCCTGGGCAACCCGGGGCTGGACGTGCTGGACATCCCGACCGTGTCGGCCATCGCGCACGACGCCGGCCTGCCGCTGCTGGTCGATTCGACCTTCACACCGCCCTGGCTGCTGCGGCCGTTTGAGCACGGCGCCGACCTGGTCTACCACTCGGCCACCAAGTTCCTGTCCGGCCACGGCACGGTGGTGGGCGGCCTGCTGGTGGATTCGGGCCACTTCGACTGGGACCAATCCGGCCGCTTCCCCGAGTTGACCGAGCCCTACGACGGCTTTCACGGCATGGTGTTTTCCGAGGAAAGCACCGTCGGCGCGTTTTTGCTGCGGGCCCGCCGCGAGGGCCTGCGCGACTTTGGCGCCTGCATGAGCCCGCACACCGCCTGGCTGATCCTGCAAGGCATCGAGACCCTGCCGCTGCGCATGGCGCGCCATGTCGAAAACACCCGCAAGGTGGTGGCGATGCTGGCCGGGCACCTGATGGTGTCGCGTGTGGGCTACCCCGAGCTTGAAGCGCACCCCAGCCACGCACTGGCGCAGCGCCTGCTGCCACGCGGCTGCGGCGCGGTGTTCAGCTTCGACTTGAAGGGCAGCCGGGCGCAGGGTGTGGCCTTCATCGAGGCGCTGAAGATCTTCTCGCACCTGGCCAATGTGGGCGACTGCCGCTCGCTGGTGATCCACCCGGCCTCGACCACCCACTTCCGGATGGACGACGCCGCGCTGGCGCGGGCCGGCATCGGCCCGGGCACCATCAGGCTGTCGATCGGGCTGGAGGATGCCGACGACCTGATCGACGACCTCAAACGGGCGCTCAAGGTGGCGGAGAAAGCCGCATGAAGCTCAGCGTCCCCAGCCCGGCCGGCGCGGTACAAGCCTATGCCTACACCGGCGGCAAGCCGTTTGATGCCGCCCTGCCCTGCGTCGTCTTCATCCACGGCGCGCTGCACGACCACAGCGTCTGGACCCTGCTGGCGCGCTGGTGCGCCCACCACGGCCACAGCGTGCTGGCCGTTGATCTGCCCGGCCACGGCCGCAGCGCCGGGCCGGCGCTGGGCTCGGTCGAGGCGCTGGGCGACTGGGTGCTGGCCGTGCTGGACGCCGCCGGCGTCGCAGCGGCGACGCCGGTGACGCTGGTCGGCCACAGCATGGGCTCGCTGATCGCGCTCGAAGCCGCCGCCCGGGCGCCCGAGCGCATCCGCCGGCTGGTGATGGCGGGCGCGGCCTACCCGATGAAGGTTTCGGCCGCGCTGCTCGACACCGCCCGCGATGCACCGCTCAAGGCCATCGACATGGTCAACGCGTTTTCGATCGGCACGCTGGCGGCCAAACCGTCCTTCCCCGGGCCGGGCATGTGGCTGCACGGCAGCAACCAGGCGCTGATGCAGCGGGTGCTGGCAGGGCCCAACGCCACCGGCTGCGCCGTCAACCTGTTCCACCATGACTTCAGCGTCTGCGACCGCTATGGCAACGGGCTGGTGGCGGCGGCTGAGGTGGCTTGCCCGGTGACGATGATGCTGGGTGCGCTGGACCAGATGACGCCGCCCCGCAGCACCCGCGACATCGCAGCGGTGCTGAAGGCGCGGGTGGTGGTGCTGCCGAGTGGGCACAGCCTGATGAGCGAGGTGCCGGACGGTCTGCTGGCGGCGCTGCGCGAGGCCTTGGCTTGAGCCGCAGGTCGGCTTGGTTCAAGCAGGCGGCAGAAACAGGGCCTGCAAGTCCGACAAAAAATCAAAACCGCGCGCGCTGGGCCAGACCCGGCTGAAATCGCGCTCCAGCAGGCCCATCGCCTCGCCTTTTTCCAGCGCTGCGGCGATCGCCGTCACCGCCAGCCCGGTGCGTTGCGTGAAATCAGTCAGCGCAAAGCCTTCTCGCAGCCGCAGCGCGTTCAGCATGAACTCGAACGGCAGGTCGGCGCGCGGCACCTCGTCGTCGTTGCTCATCGCCTGGCCGGCCAGCGCCTGCTCGGTGTAGGTCTTGGGATCGCGCCAGCGCACCTGGCGGATCACCCGGTGCGGGTAGCTGAGCTTGCCGTGCGCCCCGGCACCCAGCCCCAAGTAGTCACCAAACTGCCAGTAGTTCAGGTTGTGCCGGCAGCGGTGGCCGGTGCGGGCAAAGGCCGACACCTCGTAGCGCTGCAAGCCCGCAGCACCGGTGCGCGCCACGATCGCGTCCAGCATGTCGCTGGCCAGGTCGTCGTCGGGCAGGCCGGGCGGTGGCTTGAGCGCAAAACGGGTATTGGGCTCGACCGTCAGGTGGTAGACCGACAGGTGCGGCGGCGCAAAGCTCAAAGCCGTGTCGAGGTCGGTGTGCAATTGCGCCAGCGTCTGGCCCGGCAGCGCGTACATCAGGTCGAGGTTGAAGGTCTCGAACGCTGACGCCGCCTCGGTCAGCGCGGCGCGGGCCTGCGCGCCGTCGTGCACCCGGCCCAGCTTGGCCAGCATCGCATCGTCGAAGCTCTGCACGCCCACCGACAACCGGGTGATGCCCGCGGCCCGGAAGGCCTTGAAGCGATCCCGCTCGAAGCTGCCGGGGTTGGCCTCCAACGTGATCTCGCAGCCGGGCAGCAGCGGCAGCCGGGCGCGGATTGCTGCCAGCAGCCGGTTGATGGCGTCGGCGGAGAACAAGCTGGGCGTGCCGCCGCCGATGAAGATGCTGTGCACCGGCCGGCCCCAGACCTGGGGCAACGCGGCCTCCAGATCGGCAATCAATGCGTCGATGTAACGCGCCTCGGGCAGCCCGCCACTGGCGGCGTCGGGCACGGCGTGGGAGTTGAAGTCGCAGTACGGGCATTTGGCCAGGCACCAGGGCAAGTGCACGTACAGCGCCAGCGGCGGCGGTTCACCCAGCCGCAGCGTGCCGGGGCGCAGGTAGCGGTCAACCAGGTCCATAGCGCTCGCCCGTCAGCAGACCAAATGCCATGCGTCGGCCAGCATCGCGCGCAGCAGCGCGGCCGACCGGGCGCGGTGGCTGTGCTGGTTCTTGGTGGCGGCGTCCAGCTCGGCCACGGTCGCGCCCAGCGCGGGGATGAACATCAGCGGGTCATAGCCAAAGCCGTGCTCACCCCGCGGCGCGGCCAGGATCTCGCCCGGCCAGCGGCCCACCGCCACCAGCGGCTCGGGGTCGTCGGCATGGCGGATGGCCACCAGCGTGCTGATGAAGTGCGCCCGCCGGTCAGGCGCGCCGTGCAGACGGGCCAGCAGGGCGGCGTTGTTGGCGGCGTCCTGGCGGCGGCGGTGGGCCTCGCGGTCGTCGCCCTGGGCCAGCGCCAGCTCACCGGCAAAGTGCGCCGAAATCACGCCCGGTGCGCCGCCCAGCGCGCCCACACACAGGCCGGAGTCGTCGGCCAGCGCCGCGCCACCACTGGCCCGCGCCGCCTGCCGGGCCTTGGCCAGTGCGTTTTCAATGAACGTATGGTGCGGCTCGTCGGCCTCGGGGATGCCCAGCGTGCCCTGGGCCACGATGTCCAGTGGCAAGCCCGCCAGCAACGCCCGCAGCTCGGTGAGTTTCTTGGCGTTGTTGGACGCCAGCACCAGCCGCATCGGCTCCTGGCCTGGCGCGCTCATGTCAGCTCAGCTCAGCGTGGCAGCGGCGTGGCGATGGCCGCCTGCTGCGCGGCCACCAGCTCGGCGATGCCCTTGCCGGCCAGCGCCAGCAGCGCGTCCATCTCGGCACGCGAAAACGCCGCGCCTTCGGCCGTGCCCTGCAACTCGACAAATCCACCCGCGGCCGTCATCACCACGTTCATGTCGGTGTCGCAGCCGGCGTCCTCGCTGTAGTCCAGGTCGAGCAGCGGCACACCGCCGACGATGCCCACCGAGATCGCCGCCAGCCCGCACTTGATCGGGCTGCGCGTCAGCTTGCCCTGGGCCAGCAGCCAGCTCACCGCGTCATGCGCCGCCACCCAGGCGCCGGTGATGGCCGCGGTGCGGGTGCCACCGTCGGCCTGCAGCACATCGCAGTCGATCAGGATGCTGCGCTCGCCCAGCGCCGCCAAGTCGAACACGCAACGCAGCGAGCGGCCGATCAGGCGCTGGATTTCTTGCGTGCGGCCACTTTGCTTGCCGCGGGCGGCCTCGCGGTCGCCGCGGGTGTGGGTGGCGCGCGGCAACATGCCGTATTCGGCCGTGACCCAGCCCTCGCCGCTGCCGCGCTTGTGCGGCGGCACTTTTTCTTCGACCGACGCGGTGCACAGCACGCGGGTGTGGCCAAAGCTCACCAGCACCGAGCCCTCGGCATGGCGGGTAAAGGCGCGCTGGATCGTGACCGGGCGCAAGGCATCGGCCACGCGGCCGTCGGCGCGCACGGCGGGCTGTTCTGTACTCATGGTTGTCCTCAAGGTTTTTTTTGTGCCGCGCGCCGGATCGCGTCGTTGATCTCGCGGATCGAACGTTCGATCTCGGCTTCGTCCAGCTCTTCGGACGGGTTGTCGCCCACCGCCAGGCTGGCCTGGATGGTCGAGGCAAACACCTCGTCACCCAGCGTGCGGGTGGACACGGCCGCCGTGTTGTCGGACGCCTCGGCGTCCTCCCATTCCACGGCAAGCACGGTGACATTGTCGCTGCGCGGGCCGGCGTTGCGCAGGGCTTGCTCGGCGAGCTCGGGCACCGCGTCGGAGATCGGCCGCTGCGACAGGTGCTCGACGATCACCGCATCGCTGACCGCCCCCCACAGGCCGTCGCTGCACAGCATCACCCGGTCACCCGGCTGCAGCAGCATCGGCCCGGCGGTGTCGACCACTGGTTTGCCCGGGCTGCCCAGGCAGGTGAACAGCACGTTGCGGTTGAAGCGCTGGCCGTCGGCCGGCAAGGGCTGGCCCGATTGCGCCAGGGTCTCGTGCAGCTCGGTGTAGGAATGGTCGCGGGTGCGCGCCACCAGCTTGTCGCCACGCATCAGGTACAGGCGCGAGTCGCCGCAATGGGCCCAATACACCGCATTGCCCTGCATCACACACGCCACGATAGTCGTGCGCGGGGTGTCGAGCAGCGCCCTGTCGGTGGCGTAGCGCAGCAGCTGGTGGTGGCCGGCCAGCACCGCGTCATGCAAAAAGCGCAGCGGGTCGGCCAGTGCGGGCTTGGCATCACGCTGGAACAGTGCGGACAGGGTTTGCAGAGCCAGTTGCGACGCGACCTCGCCCTCGGGATGGCCGCCCATGCCGTCGGCCAGCGCAAACAGGCCCGATGATCGGGTGTAGCAGTAGCCCATCCGGTCTTCGTTCTTGGGCCGCCCGCCGCGCCGGCTGACCTGGTACACCGAGAACTTCACCGTTCACCCTCCCTGCAGGGCTGGACGGCCGGGTTCTCCCGCCAGCCGGTCAAGACTTGGCCCCCGTCTTCAGGCTTTCGATCTGCAGCTTGAGCCGCTCGGAAAAACTCAGCTTGGTGTAGCGACGCTCGGTCTCGCGGGCCAGCTCTTTTTGCAGCGCAAACACGCTTTGCGGGCGGGACAACGGGTCCAAAGCCATGCACCACTCGGTCACCTCGATCAGGTTGTCGGAGTAGACATTGCGCAGCCGTGAGAGGCTGAGCGCCAGCCGGTCTTTCTCCAGCCGTTGCGGCGCCTCGTTGGGCGGATAGCCCTGCATGCAGGCGTAGATGCAGGCACCGATGGCGTAGATGTCGGTCCACGGGCCCAACGTGCCGTCGCGGCGGTACATCTCGGGCGCGGCAAAACCGGGGGTGTACATCGGGCGGATGAAGTTACCCTCCTTGGACAGCACCTCGCGCGCCGCGCCAAAGTCCAGCATCACCGCCTTGTTGTCGTTGGTGACAAACAGGTTGGCCGGCTTGATGTCGAGGTGCAACATCTTGTACTGGTGCACGATGCGCAGGCCGCGCAGGATCTCGTCGAACAGGCTGCGGATGGTGGACTCGCGAAACACCTTGTCACGCTTCAAATCACGCGCGGTGACGATGAAATCCTGCAGGGTGTCGCCCTGCAGGTAGTTCATCACCATGTACACAGTCTCGTTCTCGCGGAAGAAGTTGAGCACGCTGACCACACTGGGGTGGCTGATCTGCGCCAGCGAGCGGCCTTCTTCAAAAAAGCTCTTCAGGCCCAGGCGGTACAAGGGCTGCTTTTCGGGCTTGACGCGGGGCGTCAACTCACCCGACGAGCGCTCGGCCAGCGACGCGGGCAGGTACTCCTTGATCGCCACGCTGTGGCGCTCGGCGTCCTCGGCCAGGTACACCACACCAAAGCCGCCAGCCGCCAGTTTCTTGATGATCTGGTAGCCGCCAACCACGGTGCCCGCAGGCAACGGGGCTGGCTTGGGCTTTGACATAATCCGCGTTTTCCCTGACTGGTAATCTCGATGGCAGTTTACAGCATGACCGGTTTTGCCCAGGCCACCGAGGGGGCCGCCGGTCGCGGTGGCGACGCCGCCAGTCCCCCGGGCCAGGCCGGCGCGGCAGTGACGGTCGAGGCCCGCTCGGTCAACAGCCGGTTCCTCGATGTGGCTTTCCGCCTGCCCGATGAACTGCGCGGCCTGGAGCCCGCGTTGCGTGAACTGGTGGGCGCGCATTTCCGGCGCGGCAAGATCGAGCTGCGGATCGCCAGCCAGCGTGACGCCGAAAACGCCTGGCCCCAGCCGTTGCCTGAACAGCTGAACCGGTTGTCGCTGCTGGAATCCAGCGTCACCGGCTGGCTGCCGCTGGCCCGGCCCTTGAGTGTGAACGAGGCGCTGCAATGGTGCCGCCAAGGCGGTGTGGCCGACCGGCTGGACGACGCGGCGCTGGCGGCGGCCCGTGTTGCGGTGGCCGGCCTGCGCGATGCCCGGGCGCGCGAAGGTGACCGCCTGGTGGCCATCCTGAGCGAGCGCATAGCCCACCTTCGCGCCTTGGCGGTGCAGGCGGCGCCCCTGGTGCCGGCCGTCGTCAAGCGCCAGCAGCAGCGATTTCTGGAGCGTTGGCAGGAAGCACTGGCAAATGTGCCGGTCAGCGCCGGTGCCGGCGCCAGCGTCAGCGCCGACGCGCTGCGTGACCGCGCACTCAACGAGGCCGCGGCCTACGCCCTGCGCATCGATGTGGCCGAAGAGCTGTCGCGCCTGTCGGCCCACCTCGACGAGCTGACCCGCCTGCTGGCCGCCGGCGGTGAACTGGGCAAGCGGCTGGACTTCCTGATCCAGGAATTGCACCGCGAAGCCAACACGCTGGGGTCGAAATCATCTGCGTTGGAGCTGACCAACATCTCGGTCGAGATGAAGGTGGCCATCGAGCAAATGCGCGAGCAGGTGCAGAACATCGAGTGACGTTTCAGGGGGTCTCTTGCCACCCCCAAACGCCGCCCAAGCCGTTGATTTGCAATGGAACTTGATCTCTTGAGGTAGCAGACCGTCCCAGTGAAGCGCACGCTTTGTGTGGGGTTTTTTGTGGGTTTGAAGGCGAACCCCACAGCTTCGGGCGAATCGCCCGATTCCGAACCCCACAAACTCTGCTGGAGGCCGCACTATGACTGGGTTTTCGCAAAACGCTACAGACAAGAATTTGAGGGCTTGGCTCAACGCCGGCCCGGTAGATCGGGGAGTCGGGGATGGCCTGACTTTCGTCGCGAAGGAGGCCAGTGCCCGCGAAGGCAAGGCCTCGTGGATCCTGCGCTATCGATACGGAGGCAGGCAAAGAGAGAAGGTCATCGGCCGCTATCCAGACATCTCGCTCGAAGACGCGCGAGATCTCGCCCGCAAGGATCGAGCGCTCCTTCAACAGGGGAAGGATGTAGGGGCAATCAAGCGCCGACAAAAGCTCGAAGCCATCGACATGCACAACGTCGCAGGCCTAGCGAAGATCTGGTACGAGCGCGACATCGTCCCCGCTCCAGATCTCGGCCCCTTGTACCCCGGCGGCACCCGACAATGAAGTGAAGGAGACCGTATGCGCACACTATTCCTGTTACTGGTTTTGCTTGCCAGCCTGATCACTGCTTTTGCCGCGCTCAACTGGGCGGCCTTCACGGCGATATCGACACTGTCTGTCGGTGTGACCATGATCGAAGCCCCGCTGGGCGGGATCTTGCTGGGTCTGCTCGTGCTGATGGCATTGG
>Ga0105047_10020347_pt1 | contig 10202 bp, 7 predicted proteins | sample MAT04_FD_78384 | JGI IMG/M metagenome (GOLD analysis project Ga0105047, IMG submission 78384) | Freshwater microbial communities from Lake Fryxell liftoff mats and glacier meltwater in Antarctica - MAT-04 (megahit assembly) | ecosystem: Environmental > Aquatic > Freshwater > Ice > Liftoff... | reverse complement strand
TCGGCCTCGACCTGGCTGAGCGCCTGGTGCTTGGCCACCTCGACCTCGAAGTCCGTCTGCTTACCGCGCTGGTACGTCGGATCGGCGATCACCAGAATACGCAGGAACGCATCGGTGAAATCCGAATCGAGCTGCGTGCCGCGGCACTCCTTGAGAATCGACATCGCCTTTTCGGTGGGCATGCCCTCGCGATACGGACGGTCGGTCGTCATCGCGGAATACGTGTCAGCCACGGAGATGATGCGGCTGATGGAGGGAATCTCTTCACCCTCGAGGTTGTCGGGATACCCGCGCCCGTCGATGCGCTCATGATGTGAGCGCACGAGGATCGCGATTTCGCTGTACAGATCGACCTCGCCCAGGATCTCCGCACCCATCGCCGCGTGCGTCTTCATGAGCTCGTACTCTTCATCATCGAGGGGTGCAGTCTTGTTGAGCACCCGCCCCGGCACACCGATCTTGCCGATATCATGCAACAGCCCCGCCAGATGCGCGACGCGAATGGTCTCGTCGTCCATCCCCATCTCACGCGCGATGTCACGCGTATACACCGCGACCGCCGCCGAGTGTCCGGCTGTGTACGCATCCCGCTGATCCAGCGCCCGCACCATCGCCGCCGCAAACTGCAGGTTCGTCTTCGCGAGAATCTGCGCCTTGTTAGCAAGCTCATCAGTGAGCTGCACCTTGCGCTGGTAGAGCGTGTGGAAGTACTGGCCGACGGCGAGAGGTACAACACAGAGAACCAGAGCAATCTCTCCGTTGTTGGTGGCGACCCAGGCTAGACCAGCGACCAAAGGAGCGTTGAACACGCACGTCGCGACAAAGGATCCCAGCATGGACTTTGCGAGGCCAGCGCCGTCGGACACGTAGCTGACGATCTCGTAGCCCCACAGGAGCGAGACGTTCACAGCTGCAAAAGTGGCCGCGCATACGATGCCCACAATTGCAACGGACACATCATCGGAGATCAACGTAGAGGCCACAGCAGCGGCGAAACCAGACGCAGCGACCATCCCGGAGGTGAGCAGTCGCACTCGCGTAGTTGGTGCCGACCCGAGAATGGAGAGCGCTCCCATTGCTGCTGCGAGCTTTGGATGAATGATCGCGGTGAGGACCACCGGGACGAACTCTCCGCCGTAGACGAAAGGGCCGATGGCCGCATTGACCCGAGTGCCAACAATGGTCGCAACCACCAACGTGATCAGCGTGAAGACGTGCGCATGGTGATTGGGCAACAGCAGCGAGGCCGGGATGCCGAAGCCCCCTAAACTGATTATTGCGATAGAAATTGCGAGGCGCGCCCGCGCACGATGCGCAGAAGAAATTAAAGGGGCGGCTTGAGTGTTCGAAGTCACGACAGACGCGACATCGGCAACCCAGAGCCACCCCTTTACCGGCAATGCAATCACATCGCCGGATAAGTGCTCAGTGACCGGGCTTCGCAGCGCCCACGAGAGCGGCGAGCGGGGCGGCGAGAGCGACGATTGCGAAAAGACGAGCCTTCATGATGTATCTCCTTAGTGCATGTTGGCGAGGTGCGGTGGGCAACTCGGTCTGAGACCTTGATACGCCGGGTCCAGCTGGGCGGCAAGGCCAAAAGCAGTTGCTTTTGGGGGCTTGACGCGCGGCGAGGCTCGGCGTAATGGTCCTCCATCAATCTGTCGAGAAATCGACTGGATCTGTCACGAAGGTACCACTGATCTGACATCTGTCCAGAGGAGGTCAAAGATGGCCGCTACGGATGATTCCGGCGCCAGAACGAGAGATCTGTGGACGCGCCCTGCGCGGATCGCCGTCTGGAATCCGTCGGATTGCGCGGATCGCACTGTTCTACCTCGTCAGCGCGCCGATCGGGATCACCTGGACGCCGTCATCACGACGAAAGCCATATCCGGTCCCCACGATAACACCCAGCACAGCTGGCTCTCCCACGCGGGACGTGTCGACCCGATCTGCAAATCTCAGGAGCGACGCGGCAGCAGCATCTACCTGACCGACCCCGAGCTTCACCTCGAAGGCTCCCCACAGGCCATCGCGACCCTCGACGATTGCGTCGACCTCGAGGCCCGTGTTGTCGCGGTACTGGAACACGTTCGCTTCCATGGCCTGTGCATACACGCGGAGATCACGAACCACGAGCGATTCGAAGACGAAGCCGAACAGGTTGAGGTCCTTGAGCAATCGCTCGGGGGTCGCGCCCATCGCTGCCACGGCGATCGATGGATCAACGAAGTGGCGCTTGCTCGATGAGCGCACCACCGACTTCGACCTCAGGTGCGTGGACCACGGTGGCACGTCCTCGGTGATCATCAGTCGATCGAGTGCGGCGAGATACTCGCGGACCGTGTCGTCGTGGAGTGGCCCATCGGGTCCGCCCGAGTCTTGCGCGATGGTGCTCGCAGACGCATAGGTCGCCACATTGCGAGCCAACGCGCGAAGCGTTCGCGTGACCCGGGCGGGGTCACGGTCGACCCCATCCACTCGCTGGATGTCTGCCCGGCTGATTTGATCGACGTAGTCGCGCACGGACCGCATCGCGATGTGCGTCGCGCGTTCGCGGTCGCCTGGCCATCCACCGACGCACGCTAGGTCGATGAGGTCGACCAGCCCAAGGTCAGTGCGAGCGCTTCGCGCAGGTTCCCCGTGAAACAACGCAGCAAGTGAGATCGAGCCGTTGCTGTGGCCGCTCTCACTGAGCGACATCGGCCGCATGCGCAGTCGAGTGATTCGCCCAGCTCCGGTGTGTCGGGTCACGTCGTCAGCGGGAACGGCGGATCCGGTGAGAAGGAATGCGCCGCGCCGTTCACCGTCATCGACCGCTCGTCGAACGTAGTCCCACAGGCGTGGTTCGATCTGCCACTCGTCGATGAGGCGGGGCCGCTGTCCGTCGAGGATCAGCGAAGGGTCGATCGCTAGTGTCGCGCGAGCTTCTTGATCGACGTCGAGGAGGACCTCGCTGTGACAGACCCGCCGTGCGCTCGCGGTCTTCCCGCACGCACGGGGCCCCTCGATCAGGACGGCCCCGGCTGTCTCGAGCAGGAGGTCGAGCTCGTCATCAATGACGCGCGGAAGGTAGGTCATGTCGAGACACTTCCCGCCGACCGGGAACTTGTAACGATTTCAGCCGGGAACTTGTAACACCATCAACCGGGAATTGATAACGATTTCACCCGGCAACTTGTAGCCGCCTCAGACCCCAACGCCGCTCAGAGAGCGGTGCAGATCGTTCGGCGCGTTCTTGCCGTTGATCTCACGCCAGCCGAGGGCGTGCTCGGCCTGCATCATCTTGTGGATCTGCGTGGTGCCCTCGTAGATGATCGGAGCGCGCGCGTTACGGAAGAAGCGCGCGATGCCCGTCTCCTCATCAAAACCCATGGCGCCGTGGATTTGGAGCGCGTTGTGCGCGGAGCGGAAGGCCGCCTCAGTGGCGATCCACTTGGCGAGACCCGTCTCCTTGGTGTTGCGCACGCCGGCATTCTTGGCCCACGCCGCCTTCCACACGAGCAGACGGCTCGTCTCGTAGTCCGCCACCATCTGCGCGATGAAGTCCTGCACGAACTGGTGCTTACCGATCTTGGTGCCCATTGTCTCGCGCTCGTTCGCGTACTTCACGCTCGCCTCGAGACACGCGCGAATTACGCCAACCGCACCAGCAGCCACCGTGAAGCGGCCGTGGTCGAGCGAGTACATGGCGATCTTGAAGCCCTCGCCCTCCTGCCCGATCAGGCGATCGGCCGGAAGCACGACGTCTGAGAAGAACAGACTGCCCGTATCGCCCGCCCATACGCCGAGCTTGTGTTCGTAGATGCTCGCGGTGACGCCGGCGTCATTCTTGAGGTCCACGACGAACGCTGAGATGCCCTTGGCGCCGGCGGACGGGTCCGTCTTGGCGAACACGAGCGCATGATCTGCCGTGCTCGCGTAGCTGATCCAGCTCTTTTCGCCGTTGAGCACGTAGGTGCCGTCGCCCTGCTTGAGTGCACGGCACTTCATCGCGGCGACATCGGAACCGGCATCGGGCTCGGTCAGACCAAAGCACGCCAGCTTCTCGCCGGTCGCCTGGGGCCGCAGCCACCGCTCCTTCTGCTCGTCGTTCGCGTTGCCGAGCAGCGACAACGAGTTGAGCCCCACATGCACGCTGATGAGCGTGCGCAGCGCTGCCTCGCCTCGCTCGATCTCCTCACAGATGAGCGCCTCGGCGATGTAGTCGAGCCCGGCGCCGCCCCACTCTGTGGGGATCGGTGCGCCCAGAATGCCCAGATCGCGCATGCCGTCGATCAGCGACATGTCGAGCTTGTGCTCCATGTCGTTACGCACGGCAACGGGGAGGACTTTCTCGTCGACGAAGCCGCGCACGGCCTCCTGGATCGCGAGCTGATCTTCAGTGAGTGAGAGGTCGATGGCCATGGCTGCACCCTATACGTGCGCACGCGAATGCGCGGGCGCAGGTCCAGCCATGGCTGCCGATCGAGCTCACGCGCCTTGGAGCGACGTGACGAATGCCTTGATGTCCGCGATGGTGCCCTTGCCGATCGCCGTCTGACGGATCTTGTCCGCAAGCTGGGGAGCTGCGCCCGCATCGCCGCCTACGTGCGCCACGATCGCATCCGCGACGCGTCGCGGCACGCGCGACGCGGTCTCGCCCTGCAGGAGATCGAGCGTCGTGGCCTTGCCCTCGGTGGTGCGGCGGTCGATGCCCGCCATACCGAGGAGGCTCCGCACAAGCGTCGGGCCGTCGGTGTAGCGCCCCTTGGCAGTGGCTGTCTCGGACTTGCTCGGCGGCGGGAGATGATCAAGGTTCCACGCCGGCCAGTCGACCGCCTCGTGCTTGGTGTCGCGCGCGGGGCGCGCCGCGAGCGAGACGTCGGCGCCGGCGCGCTGGATCGTCGGCTGGATCGACTGCGGCGTGAGCACCTCTGGCACAGCCTCCTCCATCACGCTGGTCCATTCGGGCCCGCGTGCGTCCATCGGGCTGATCGAGTGATGCGCCTCGTGCAGCGCGGTGTGCCAGGCCCGCCGCGCGCGATCAGCACGCTGTTCGACCGGGCGTTGCTGGAGGGAGTCGCCCGGCTGGATGCGATAGAGCCCCAACGTGGAGAGCATTTCGCGCGACACGTCCGGCATGACGACGATGTTGCCGTCCGCGTTCCACGCTGCGGCGAAGCTGACTTGCTCGGCCTCGCCCTTGGTGATGGACTTGGCTACGGTGCTTGCAGCCTGCTTGCGGAGAGCTGATATCGCCTGCTGAGGCGTGGCGTCAGGATGCGCCTGCTTGTACTTCACGACATCAGGCATCGTGGGATTGAGCGCTTGGTCCAAACCGTCTTTACCGAACTGCGAGAGCTGGTTGAGGATCGAGACCCCCTTGGATGCGTGCTCATCCGGGAGAAATGTGATCGTCTTGAGGTTCTCGTGTCCTTGGTGCGGGTCCGCGACCGCAAGGAAGCTGCGCATCGCTCTGTCGAAGGTGGGCCCGTCCTTGGAGGCGAGCAGCTCGACGGCCGCCGCCGAATCGGGTACCAACGTGCGCGTGGATGGCGCGCCTTCGCCCTCCAGCCGCACTCGGATGGACCGGTCGATCTCGGATCTGACAGTGCCCTTGCCGATGCGCGCGTCCAGCAACTCCTTGGGCAGATTCGCGTCCTTGGACGGGATGGGAGCTGCGGTAGTGGCGGGCGGAGTGAGCGGGCGTGGCGCGAGGGAGCTGACCTGCATGTGGTACCTGTTGGTCGTGGGGGTCCGAGAGGTGGGGTGTGCGCACCCGTGCGGCTTCCGTGCCGCCGACGTCCCGATCCTGGGATGACGTAGGTGCTGCCGTGCTCTCGGTGGGCGGGGGGTGCGGTGGTGGGCGGGCGCACGTCGGCGGCCGCAGTTGCTGGCGGCAGGGGCCGCCGGAGGCCAGCTTCGTCGCCACCAGCCAAGCTGCGACGGCGCCGCTCGCGTTTGGCTTAACCCCGTGCCGGAAACGACGTTGGAGCACGACGGATTCGCGTGTGGCCGAGCCGCCTGCGAATATTGACTGACGCGTCAATCAATGTCGCGTCGATGCAGATCAAGGGGCCACGCGCCGTGCGTGCGGCCAACCACGGAGAGAAGGACTTTCAGATGACGGAGACCCAGACAGTCGCTGGCGTGATGCAGGAGATGGAGACGAAGTTCAAGGCCGACAAGGCTGCGGGCATCAACGCCACCTTCCAGTTCGACATCACCGGTGACGGTGGCGGCCAGTGGAACGCTGTGATCGACGACGGTCAGGCGACCTTCAGCGAGGGCGTCTCCGACGCCCCCACGGTCACCATCACCGCAGCTGCTGACGATTGGATTCGCATCGTTAACGGCCAGCTCAACCCGCAGATGGCGTTCATGACCGGCAAGATCAAGGTCAAGGGTGATCTCGGCCTGGCCACCAAGCTCGGCTCGCTCTTCCTGTAAGACGTTCGACTGCGATCACGGGCGGGGGCCACATGCCCTCGCCCGGGTCGCTGTCGCTCCCACCACATCCGGCCCATGCGGACACCCCGCGCAAGCCCGTTCGCATGAGAGGAACCACAGTGGCAGTGGCTACCAGCACCGGCATTTCGTTCGAGATCACAGACGACCAGAAGGAATTCCAGTCCCTCGCGCACGACTTCGCGAAGAATGAGATTCGCCCCATCGCGGCCGAGGCCGATCAGCTGTCCAAGCTGCCGATCGAGGTGCTGCGCAAGGGGTGGGAAAGCGGGCTCATGAACCTGCACGTGCCGGAGGAGTACGGCGGCGCAGGCCTCCATTCCTTCGACGGCGTGCTCATCATGGAGGAGCTCGCGTGGGGCTGCTCGGGCATCGCCACCTCGATGGAGGCGAACGGTCTCGGCGCCGCGCCGGTGATCATTTCCGGCAACGAGTCGCAGAAGGCCAAGTACCTCGGCATGCTGACGGATGAGTTCAAGTTCTCTGCGTTCGGGCTCACCGAGCCGGGAGCTGGCTCCGATGTCTCCGGCATCCAGACCACGGCGACGTTGAGTGAGGACGGCACGCACTACGTGCTGAACGGTTCCAAGACGTTCATCACCAACGCCGAACTCGCGGACTGGATCACCATCTTCGCGATGACGGACAAGTCGGCCGGCCATCGTGGGCTGACGGCGTTCATCCTCGACACGAAGGACGCGCAGGGCAACGCCATGCCGGGCTTCACGTGCGAGCACCACATGGATAAGCTCGGTCAGCGGGCGAGCCCAACCAACGCCATCGCGTTCCAGGACATGATCATCCCCGTCGAGAACCGTCTCGGCGAGGAGGGCGAGGGCTTCAAGATCGCGATGAAGACGCTCGACGCGACGCGTCCGGGTGTCGGGGCGATGGCGACAGGTGTGGCTCGTTCCGCGCTCGAATACGCGATGGCGTATGCGGTGGAGCGTGTGCAGTTCGGCATGCCGATCGCAATGAACCAGGGCGTGAACTTCCTCATCGCCGACATGGCGACCAATATCGAAGCAGCCCGGCTGCTGACGTGGCGAGGCGCGTGGCTACACGACCAGGGACAGCGCGCGACGCTGGCCTCGTCGCACGCCAAGCGGTTCGCGGCGGACAGTTGCATGTCTGCAGCGACGGACGCGGTGCAGATCTTCGGGGGCTACGGCTACACGAAGGAGTACCCGGTCGAGAAGCTCATGCGCGACGCGAAGATCTTCCAGATCTACGAGGGCACGAGCCAGATCCAGCGCCTCGTCATTGCCAAGGAGTTGATGATGCCGCGCAGCTGATCTAGCTGGGTGACATCACGATGCGATTTCCGAACGCCCGGCCCTGTGCCGGGCGTTCGGCGTCTATGTCTCAATTGCTGTGAGGCTGGTAGTGTCATCACGACTCGCGCGCACTCGCGCGCACACACGCACGAGGGGAACTCACATCATGCAGATCGATCTCACGGGCAAGGTCGCCGTCGTCACCGGTGGTTCGCGCGGCCTGGGGCGCGCCGATGCGCTCGCGCTCGCCAAGGCCGGCGCCGACGTGATTATCCTCGACTTGCTGGTGGAGAGCGAGACCGAGGAGGAGCGCGAGGCGGACGCCGGCAAGTACGGCATGCTCACTGCGGTGATGTCGTCCCAGGGAGTCGTGCACGCGGAGGCCACCTCCAAGGAGATCCGCGAGATGGGTCGTAAGAGCATCGCGATGAAATGCGACGTGACCGATCGCGAGCGCGTGTTCGAGGTGTTCGAGCAGATCAAGGAGGAGTTCGGCCCGGTCAACATCCTCATCAACAACGCCGCGACGCTCGACCACACCTTGCAGATCACCGATCAGGTGTTCGAGATGTGGCAGCGCGACCTCAACGTCAACCTCACGGGCGCATTCAACTGCGTGCAGGCGGCGTGGCCGCAGATGAAGGAAGCCGGCTGGGGGCGCGTGGTGAACATGGCGTCGATCGCCGGCACCAACGGCGGCTTCGGTCAGGCTTCGTACGCAACCACCAAGAGCGGCGTCATCGGCCTGACCAAGACGCTTGCGCTCGAGGGCGCGCGTCACGGAATCACAGCCAACGTCGTCGCGCCAGGCGTGATCCGCTCCGAGGCATTCAAACTGTCCGAGCAGATGAACTCCAAGATGACCGAGCGCATGATCGAGCAGACAGCGGCCAAGCGCGCCGGTGAGCCGGACGACATCGCAAACGCCATCACCTTCCTGTGCTCAGATCAGGCCGGCTACATCACGGGCATCGTGCTGCCCGTCAATGGCGGCATGGACCTGTTCGTCTTCTGAGCGTCGATACATGACGATCAATCCCATCACCTTCGCCCTGAGCGATGAGCAGCGCGACATCGTAGCGGTGGCGCGTGCGTTTGCGCGAGAACGACTTCGACCCGCAGCTGAGCGCGTGGAGCGCGCCTTGGCAGCAGACGGTATCGGTGCTTGGGTGCTGCCGGATGGGCTTGTCGCGGAGGCTGCGGCCGCTGGGCTCTTGACATGTTCGATCCCGGAGTCCGACGGCGGCGGCGGTCTCGACGCCGTCACGTGCGCGATGGTCGCGGAGGAGCTCCACCACGGAGACGCGGGCCTCGCGTCACTGCTTGGGAGCGCGCAGCTCTTTGCGGGTGGGCTGCTCGCCGGCGGCGCCGCCCCTGATGTGCGTGGCCATTGGTTGCGCGCGATCTGTCAGCCGGAGGGGGCGATCGCCGCAATCGCGTTCAGCGAACCGCACGCTGGGAGTGACCTGGCGAACATCCGCACCCGCGCCGAGCTGCAGGGTGACGAGTGGGTGCTCACAGGTGAGAAGACATGGATCACCGGAGCCATGCCAGGGTGTGAGGCGCTCCTCGTGTTCGCGCGCACCGGCGGCGAGGGTGCGCGCGGGATCACCGCTTTCGTGGTGCCCGGGAGTGCTGCGGGTCTGACGTTCCACAAGCTCGACCTGCTCGGACTGCGTACCTCGTACACAGGTCATGTGTTCCTCGACGAGGTGCGCATTCCCGAGGCGAGTGTCGTGGGCGAGGTCGATGGTGGATTTGCGGTGGCGATGGATTTCTTCGCGGGTTCTCGTCCGCAGGTCGCGGCGGCGGCGCTCGGCATCGGTCGTGCTGCGTTCGAACACGCGGTCGATTACGCCAACGAGCGCGAGGCGTTCGGACGTCCCATCGCCTCGCACCAGGGCGTGTCATTCCAGCTCGCGGACATGGGCATGGAGCTCGAGGCCGCCCGCGCGCTCGTGTGGCGCGCCTGCGACACCGCTGATCGCGGCGAAGACGTCGGGCTCATCGGGTCGTACGCGAAGGCGTTCGCGAGTGACGTGGCGATGCGCGTCACCACTGCGGCGGTACAGATCTGCGGCGGTGCGGGGCTCAGCGTCGACCACCCCGTGGGACGCTTCATGCGCGACGCGAAAGTCGTGCAGATCGTTGAGGGTACCAATGAGATCCAGCGCGTCATCGCCGGACGATATCTCGCAGCGGGCGCGACTCAGGTTCCGTGATCGCCTGCCCGCGGTAGGTTGCCGGGAGACCACACTTGCATCACGGGAGCCACGATGACGACTGACACGCAGACGAGCCACGACACGATCGACCTCCGGCGCGAAGGACCGATCGCGATCATCGAGCTGGCTAACCCGCCGATGAATGTCGTCACGATGCAGATGGGCCGTGATCTCAAGGCCGCGTGCGCCGAACTCGCTTCAGACGATTCTGTGCGAGTGGTGATCCTGCGCTCCGCCAACCGTGGCGTGT
>Ga0105047_10020346_pt1 | contig 10202 bp, 6 predicted proteins | sample MAT04_FD_78384 | JGI IMG/M metagenome (GOLD analysis project Ga0105047, IMG submission 78384) | Freshwater microbial communities from Lake Fryxell liftoff mats and glacier meltwater in Antarctica - MAT-04 (megahit assembly) | ecosystem: Environmental > Aquatic > Freshwater > Ice > Liftoff... | reverse complement strand
CGCATTGCGAACGATGCCACGCTGCGAAGGGCCGGCCGGTGGCGATCATCGATCACCCCGCCGGCGAGGAAACCCAGTGGGACTGGGTCGATCTGCCGGACCCGCCAGCGGCGTGGGGTTGGGTGCGAACGCGTCGTTGTTCGTCGGCGCGCTCGCGCACTCCGGGCGGTGGCGTGGCTGCCTGGCCGAGTCGAAGGATCAGCCGCACACCATCGACGCCTTGGATCAGATCACCCGCAAGTTGGGCGGTTTGAGGCGGGCCTACTTCACCACCGCCGCCGATTTCGCCGCACGATGCCACCGCGCCGCAATCGAAGGCAGATGGGCGACAACCATGCGATTCTTCGCCGGACCCACGCTCCTCGTGATCGACGAACTCGGCTACCTGCCGTTGCCGGCAGAGGCTGCATCCTAGAGCGGGTCGTCTTTGCGGCCGTGGTGACCGAACAGTTCGTTCTGCATTCGCCGCCGACACTCATCCAGCGCAGTGTTCGCCAACCGCACAAGATAGAACGGGCCAGAAACCTGCACAGCGGTGGGTGGCATCGTGTCGAACACCGTCAGATAGCTGGCGGACAAGTCGAGCGTCGCCCAACCAACACCATCGCACCGCCCGACGGGACGAACAGCGAACAGGGACTCCAAGGTTCGACCACGTTAGACACCGTCAGACTCGCAGAGCCTCTGTACCGCGCCCGCGGACCTACACCAACCAACTGACCCCACCCCCAGATCCGAAGTGCCAGTTTTGCGAACAGTTCATCTGGACGGCCAGTTGTAGCTGAGCTGCCGAACCATGTCAGCGGGGTTGGTGATGTGTCAGCAGGCGGACTCGATCAAGTCGGTGAGCTGCTGCAATGGTGCGTCCCACGACCAGACCTTGGGGGTTCGCAGACGTGCATCGTTCAGGGCTGCGGAGGCAACTTCATGCTCGAGCCATTGGATCTGCTCCACGATGTCGTTGGTCGTCGTGATGCCGAAGGCCCGGTGCGCCGGGATGTCACTGGCCAGGGTGGGTAGGCCCATGGCCAGTGCCTGCCCGATGCCGAGGTTGTAGCCCTCCCAACGAGAGAGATTGACGTAGGCATCGGCGGCGGCGTACAGGTCGACCATCTCATTGTCGCTCACGTTGGGATACACAGCGAGACCGGCCGCCTCCATCTCCCTGATGTCCTGCTCGTCGCCCTTGCCACACAGCACGAAGACCAGTTTGTCTGCAAGCTCGGGCACTGCGGTGCGGATCACCTGCAGCAGAATCGAATAGGCATCGACACCCTTGTAATTGCGTTCCGCGCCATGAAAGCGACACACGTTGAAGACGACGACCTTGTCGGACCATCCGTGACGGCGACGCAACTCTTCGCGAGCCGCTTCGTGGGATGGACCCCAGGTGGCGAGGTGAGCGTTGCCGAGGGGCAGGACAGCTATGTCGTCGAATGAGGACTCGGCCCGCACCGCGTCGGAGATGGCGAATCGTGCGTCAGCGAGCGCGATCGAGAATCGCTTCTCCGCCAGCACGCCCTCGCGCGCTGCGACGTCGGGAAAGAACTCCGGGTTCGGTTCTCCATAGTCATACGCGATTTTGAGGGGCTCGCCGCCCAACCACCGGGAAGTTGCAAAAAACGGAGGGGTGTGCATCATCACCACATCAGCGCCGCAGTCGTGAGCAACCATCGCCGCCTCGATAGGCGTGTCCAGCACCACGCGCTCGCAGCCTTCGTACGGAAACTCATTGGTGGAGCGCGGCCCCCCGACGATCACCCGATGGCCGAGCGCCGCCAGGTGGCGGGCCTGAATGTCGACGACGACTGCGACCCCATGCCCGACCTGATGAGTAGAGCTCAACATCAGCACGCAACGGCTGTTCTCGGCAAGTCGCCGTGCGATGTACCACGGCCGAATGGCGCGAGGGGGTTCACCCAGGTCGTACGCGCGGTGCAGGCTGAGGTTCGGGTTGTAGTACGGATCGTCGCGATACAGCTCAGGAAACTTGGTGCGGGCTCGTATTGCTTCTTGACGAAACGACTCGTGCTGCTCTGGTAAGAGGTCGAGGCCACGGGACTTCGACTCATGGTGAATCATCAATGGTGTACCGATGTAGATGTTTCGGTAGCCGTGGTGCAGCGAGCTACAGCACAGATCTATGTCGTTGAAGGTCACCGCCATGGACTCGTCAAGACCACCGATCTTGCGATACACGTCGGTTCGAATTGCCAAGCAAGCCCCGGTTATTGCCGACACCTCATGCGTACAGTCGGCGATCTCATGGTATGCGGGGTCGTCGATTGCCAGCATGTGGTTGACGTGGGCAGCAACACCCTGGATGCCGAGCACTACACCACCGTGTTGCGTCGAAGAATCTGGATACAGCAGCTTCGCCCCGACGGCGCCGACTTCCGGTTGGGCGGCGTAGGCCACCATCGTCTTGAGCCATGCGGCATCGAGCACAGTTGTGTCGTTGTTGAGCAGGATCAACACCTCGCCGGTGGCGGCCTCGGCGGCTCGGTTGTTCAGACGCGGATAGTTGAAGTTTCCGTCGTCGCGGATGACTATTGCCGTGCCACGGCGGGCCAGCCTGCGGAGGTACTCGAGAGTGGTTTGGTCGGTAGAACCGTTGTCGACGACGATCAGTTCGATCTGTGCGAGTGGGTAGTCGGTCTCGTCGAGGATGCTCCGGATGCACGGCTCCAGGAGCTCGAGGCGATCGCGCGTGGGGATGATGATGCTGATCCTCGGTGGCTTGGAGAGTGCGAGCGGCGTTGCCGATGGGACCGCGCCCACCACAGTTTCGGTTTGGGCGATGAAGGGAATGCGCGTGATCCCGTGCGCTGGCACCGATGCGATGACTGTGTCGATTGTCGTCGAGCGATCCTGTGCAGCGTCCTGGCCTGAGAGCGCATCTGCGACGCCGGGCAGTGATGTATCGACAGCAACGGTGCTGCCGATGTAGCGATGCAGTTGTTGATGCAGCGGCGAATAGCAAGGTTTGAAGTCAGGCAGCACGCTGCCATCCGACAGAACAACCTCGACGTCAGCGTAGGCAAGGCCGCTGCCGCTTTGAATTGCGGCAGCGAACAGATAGAGCGCGTGCTCATGCAGCGTCGTGGACGCAACTGTCAACACGGTGACGCCGTTGAAGGGCGCTGGCTCGGTTTTCCGAGCGCCACGGTGGAATCGTTGGTCGATTCCGACCTGGCGTTCGAGTAGCGCGTCGGTTGCTGGGTTCTCGCAACCCTCGGCAACGTCCAGCCACGCTTGCGAAAGCGAAAGTCGCTGGTCAGTCAGCGCACGGAGTGCAGCCTCCACCTGCAGTATGTCTGAAGTATCGACGGTCATCATCACCGTGACGGGTGGCAGCGTGCCGCTGGAGACGTGCGCATCGATCAGTTCCCTGTCCCGAGGTGAAAGGCAGACGAACTCTTCGCGCCATTCCTGGTACTGACGCGCGCGGTGGCTTCGCGACTCTGCAAGCATCTTCGTCGGGCGTTGGCGAGTCGACTGATCTGGAGACCAATCGGCCGGAGCCTCAATGGCCTCACCACCCTGCGGCGTACCGAGCACCCGCCTCAACTTGCGAGCAGCCCGTGCTGCCAAACGGAGAGGCTCGGTGAGCCTGTACGTCGTCGATCGTTCGATGGCCGAGACCTCGTTGCGCAGGTGCACAACCATCTGGCCGTACTCCATAGAACGAGCAATTTCAAGTTGCGAGCGGCCTTCCAACTCCCGTACGCGAGCCTCCAGGTAGATGGTCCGGCGGCTGAACTCGTCGGCTTGCGTTCCAGCGACCCGCCGCTCATCCTCGGCGGACTGCAGCACCTGATGCATGGCTCGCATGCGGCCCGCCATGGCGGGGATGCTGAGGTTGTCGCGGATCGTGGCCAACGCAAAGTCGCGTTGTTCTGCGATCACCGCACGGTCAGCGTCGATGGCCGCCGAGTTGCGCTGCTCACTGGCAAGTTGTTCGGTGAGTGACTTGTATTGGAACTTGAGTTGCTCGATCTCTCGCTTGGACGCGTGCAGCTCCTCAAGCCGTCGAAGTACACCGGATTCGAGTGTCCGTGCAAGGGGTTGGGTGAACATGAGGCGGCCCGGCTCCTCGAGACTCATCAGTTCGACAGGATCGACGAGATCTCCCTCGTCGCCGGCGAGTACACGCCGGTACGGCCCTACCTTGTCGAATGGTAAGCGCTCTACAACCGCTAGCGAGTCGTAGAAGGTCAGGCGAGCGATCCCGCTACGCAGGGCGAGGAGCAGCTCATCGTCCACGTCGGCGCGGAGTTCGTCGAGGTCTTCGAGATGGTCGTAATGCAGCACATCAACGAGCTGCTTGAGAAACTCGATGGCAGAATCCGGGCGCCGCAAACCCCCTCCGAATCTCGGCCAGTACGAGCAGTGGAGATCCTCGAGAAAGTATCTGCCGCCGGGATTCAGACGAGTGAATAGCAGTCGAAACGAGTTTGCAATGTCGCTGGAGAAGTGAGATCCATCATCGATGATGATGTCGAATGTGTGGTCTCCAATCGCGCCGAACAATTGCGTCGGGTCGGTGCCGTCGGCCACGAACAGTTCGACGTTCGGTGCCGGGTCAAGACTGGCGATCCGCTCGTCGATGTCGAGGCCCACCAGCACAGATGCAGGGTCGAAGTACTGCGACCAAACCTGCATCGAGCCGCCGTTTTGAACACCGATCTCCAGAAGGGACACTCGCTGCTGATACCACGGCCGAAGCTCGGCGTCGTACACCGCCAGGTACTGCTCCCACTTGTCGCTGATGTTTCCCCTGTTGGCGAAGAACAGCGATGTCAGGGGTGCGGCAGGCATCAGGGAGATCTCCTTAGGGCGAGCTGCCGGCGACGAGCGGCCGCCAAGCTCATTCGGCACAGCAAACTACCGGACGTCGGCGCGAAAGTCAGACCGTCGCCCACTCGCGGGTCGGTCGGTCGGTCGCGCCACTCACTAGTTGGTAGCCTCAGCGACTATGGGAGACGAGGAGGCGGGACCACCGCAGTACGACGTCGACGAAATAGTGGATGATGTCGGGCGCACGGTGGCGCAACGTCGGGCCGCCGGGGACTATCCCGAGGGGCTTGAGTCTCAGCTCGAAGCAGAGTTCGCTGCCGTCAAGGCGTCGCTGGTCTCCGACGCTCGGGTCTCGAACGTGTTGGCACACAAGGTCGCTGACCTGCGCGCCACGGTCGTAGATGTTTCGGGCACGGCAGCGGCATCGTCGCGACTTCCCGGCGGCACTGCCATTCACAGGGCGATCGAGCGTGTGGTGGGGCGTCACACGAATCAACTGGCGCACAGCCTCCGTTTGGTCGGTGAGGCTTCTGCGGCGGCGCTCGACGAGACCTCCCGGGTGCTCGAGTTGAATCGTCGCGCCGACGATCGGCTGCTGGGCGACGTCCTCGCAGGAGTCCTTGATCGGCTCGCCGTGCTGGACGAACTCGTTGCTGTAGTGCGTTCGATCGAACGGCGACTCGATCTGGTGGACGGCGGGGCGTCTCCCACAGCGAAATGAGAATCCTGTACCTATGCCAGCGCTATGGCGAAGAGATTCTCGGCGGATCGGAATCTGCCTGCCGGGCATTCGCCGAGCGACTGGTGTCTCGTGGGCACGCGGTTCACGTACTCACTAGCACAGCTCGAGAGTACACCACGTGGGCGAATCACTTTCCACCGGGGTCCTCCACCTTGAACGGCGTGACGGTGCACCGCCTGTCAGTGGAAGCTGAGCGGGTGGCCGAGGTCTTTGGTCCGATGCACGAGTGGGTTGTCCACGGCCCCCACCCGATGCCCATGGCGCAGCAGCAACGCTGGCTGGATTTGATTGGCCCACGACTCGTCGGGCTGGAGGAGTGGCTGCACAGCCACGTCGAAGACTTCGATGTCGCAATCTGCTTGACCTACTTGTATTGCACGACGACGCGCGGTTTGCCCGCGCTCTCTGGGCGAGTCCCGACGGTCCTGCAACCGACCGCTCACGACGAACCGTCCATCTGGGCGACGGTGTTCGACACGATCCTTCGCTTGCCGGACGCGTACATGTACTTCAGCCCGAGTGAGCGCGACTTCCTCGAACGCCGTCTGCATCGGCGAACGGAGGGTTCGGTGGTCGGAATCGGAATTGATCAATACGACGTCGCCGATGGTGCACCATTTCGGCGTGCGCACGGCCTCGGAGACTCCCCGTACCTGTTGTCAGTCGGCCGAATCGAGAGTGGAAAGGGCTCTGACGAGGCGGCGCGGTTCTTCGATGCGTATCAGCATCGCAATCCAAGCGACCTCAAGTTGGTGATGGCTGGCGAGTTGGTCGGCGGAACGAAGCGGCAACCAGGCGTCGTTTACACTGGGTTCCTTGATGAGGCGATGAAGCGCAGCGCGATGGCAGGGTCACTAGCACTCCTCCAGCCCTCTTACTTTGAAAGCTTCTCCATCGTGCTGTGCGAGGCATGGATGCAGGGCCGTCCGGCGTTGGTGCAGGGTGGTTGTGCGGTGTTGGGCAGCCAAGTTCGACGAGCTGGCGGAGGCCTGCCATACACAGGGTTTGCCACATTCGAGGCCTGCCTCGATCTCCTGCGAGCAGACCCCGAACTGGCAGCGGCGCTCGGCGCCTCCGGGCGTCAATTCGTGCTCGAGGAGTACTCGTGGCCGCACGTCCTCGACGAGTTCGAGCAGGTTCTCCGAGCGGCGACGGAACGCTTTCGGCGCCGTCGGGCGTCGCAGCAAGCGTGACCGCTGCAGACCATCGGTCAGCTCATTGACCACTGCGGGCGCATCGTGACCAGGCCACCCGTCTCATACGGCTTGCCGGTCATCACATCGAAACGCATTGCCAGCCGCACGTGGTCGTAGATGTGTGCCCGGTTGAAGTCGGTGATCGACGTATGAAGGTCGTATGTGCCCGGCAGCAGGTCAACCCGGGGGAGCGCGACATCGATCGTGCCGGTACCCGCCATCGTTGGTGGCACTGCCCCCACGTCGCGTGTGTTCGGCGCGGTGACCGTGGCCCCGCCCAGGCTCTCGATCTCGAAGCCGATGACCGGTTGCGGAATGGTCTTACTCGCGACGTAGTGCAGTCGCAGCACAATCGAGTCGCTGGTGCGGCAACGCTTCACTGCGGTGGCCGACCCGTTGACAAACATCTCCACCTCGCTGATCTTGATCTCACCCGAGCCACGCCGGACGCTGCCATCGGAGGTGGGTGCATCGGCACCCAACATGCGCTCGGTGTAGGCCTCGACAAGATCGGCCGGATCGCCGGCGTCAATCACCGTGCCGTGTTCCAGCCAGATGGCTCGATCGCACAGGTTCTTGATGCTGCCCATGTCGTGGGTGACGAGCACGATGGTGCGGCCCTCGTTACGGAACTCAACGAACTTCTCTAGGCAGCGCCGCTGAAAGCTGACATCGCCAACGGCCAAGATCTCATCAACGATGAGCAACTGCGGATCGACATTGATAGCGACGGCGAATGCCAAACGCACATACATACCCGACGAGTAGGTCTTCACTGGCTGATCGATGAACGTGTGCAGCCCTGAGAAGTCCACGATTTCGTCGAACCTGCCGCTGATCTCACGCCGGCCCATGCCCAAGATTGCGGCGTTGAGGAAGATGTTCTCGCGCCCGGTGAGTTCTGGGTGGAAACCTGCGCCCAATTCGAGAAGCGCACCCATCCGTCGGTACACGTTGACCGTTCCCGAGTTGGGCTGCAGGATGCCAGCCATGCACTTCAGCAGAGTGCTCTTACCGGATCCGTTCTGGCCGATGATTCCAAAGACCTCGCCCTCACGAACGTCGAACGTGACGTCGTTGACGGCAATGAACTCCTCGAATCGGTTGCGGCCCCGAGCGGCGATGAGCTGCTTCAACGAGTTGGTCTTCTGCTGGTGGATTCGGAAGGACTTCACAAGGTGATCGACCGAGAGAATGACGTCGCCAGCCATCACATCTCCTCGGCGAAGTGGGGTGAGAGCTTGCTGAAGATCCATGCGCCGAGAGCGAAACTCGCAGCGGCGAGCACCGCGAGGTACGCAATCTTCGATCCGCTCGGGAAGCGACCGTCGTACAGCACGTTTTGGAAGGCTGTGATGAACGCGCCCGTCGGGCCAAATGTGGCGACGGCCTTCAACGCACGACCCACTGGTACGGCTGGAAGTGCCGCCGTGAAGTAGATGACCGGCGTGGCATAGAACAAGATCTGCGACAAAATACCCCAGAGGTATTGCACGTCGTGAAAGAACACGTTGAAGGCGCTGAGCGCCAAGGCGACGCCGGTGGTGAAGAGTCCCCAGAGCACATACAACGGCAGCAAGACGGGCAGCCACACCAGCACGTTCTGGCCGGCGAGCAGCATTGCGATCACGAGGATCAGCGTCTCGATCAGCAAGGTGACGAACTGCGCAGCAACGACGGCGAAGACAAGATGCTCATGCGGAAAGCTGACCTTCTTGATGAGACCGGTGTTGCCCTGCACATTGCCCATCGCAACCGATGTGGTGATGGCGAAGAAGTTCCACGGCAGCAGACCGCACAAAAAATACAGTGGGAAATTGCGCAGCCCACTGGGGTCGCCTGGCGATGGCTGCGCGACGAACACGTAGGTGAAGATGACCGTGAAGATCAGCATCTGGCTGATCGGGTTCAGCAGGCTCCAGGCCCAGCCGAGCACCGACTTCTTGTAGCGAGTGCGAAGCTCCTTCAACGAGAGGAGATACAGAAGGTTGCGATGGGACATCGCCGTACGAAGAGACATGCGAGTCGTGAGCCTACTGAGCCACACACCCCTTCACCGGTCGCTACGACGGCATAGGCTCGTGACGCATGAGCCAACCCCGGACACGGAGCGAGCACTGATGGTCGACGCTACTGGCAACTACTTCGACACTCGCTTTGTACCGGACGAGCGGCGGCGGTTGATCTGGCAGCACATCGTCGCGTATCTTGCGCCCTGGATGCCCGCCGACGGTGCGTTGCTCGACCTCGGTGCGGGCTACGCGGACCTGGCCAACGCCGCCAAATGCACGACGCGAGTGGCGTTCGATCTACGCGCGGATCTTGCCAAGTTCACGGACCCTGGCGTAGTGGCCGAAGTCGGCGATGTCACTGATCTTTCGCGTTTTGCTGACGGCACTTTCAACGCGGTCTGCGCCAGCAATCTGCTGGAGCATCTCGACTGGCGACAGCTTGAGCACTGCGCCGATGAGGTGCGGCGAGTGTTGCAGCCGGGTGGTCACTTCGTCGCCATACAGCCCAATTTTCGGCTGGACCAGAAGCGCTATTTCGACGACTTCACGCATCGCACCATCTTCACCGACGAGTCGTTGCCTGACTTCCTGGCGAGCCGCGGCATGCCGCTGGCGCACCGTGAAGCCCGGTTTCTGCCCTTGACGATGAAGTCGCGTCTGTCCTTCGGGCATCGGTTGGTGCCGCTGTACCTGCGGCTGCCGTATCGGCCACTCGCCGGGCAGATGCTGGTGGTCGCCCGTCGCGACTGAATCAGCTCGGTAGGCTCAACCTTCTGCAAGGACAGACCGATAACAGCGGGCAGAAGCTGGAGGAAGGTCTCAATGCCCAAACGATTTGGTCGCGCCATGTCGGCGCTCTTGGTAGGTGCCAGCGCAACGACGTCGATCACCATCACTCAGGCCGAAGTCGCAAGCGCCGCCACGTTCTCGGTGTCGATCGCCACCTCCGGCTCGATCGGCAATATGGGTGTCGACGCGCTCTACAACGGTGGCGGTGGTGGCGTCTATGACACATATTCGCGATGGGACAGCAACGGGAACCTCACCCTGATGGCGGTGAAGGACGGGTACTACCAGGACACCGCTGGCTCGCCGTTCAGCGTTCCAGGCTCCCCAACCATGCTGCGTGTCGAGCTCTACCCGAAGCCGACCGGCGACTACCACACCCCCTACGACGTATGGAGGGGCAACGTTGGCGGCGCGGCTGCCCAACGCGACCAGTCACGCGATGGAGCGAACTGGAAGAACTTTGGCACCATCCCGCTGCCCACCCTCGGTCAAGGTGACGCCTTTCGAATCGAGGGCGCGATCGTTTCGTCGACGCCCGTCCTGGATGGCCGCGTTGAGTTTGATGTCTTCCAGATTCAGTGCGGTTTCCCCGACACATGTATCGACACGAAGTACAGCACGTCCGGTACGCCGGTCGGCTCGTTTGCAAGCGGGGCCAGCCGT
>Ga0105047_10020344_pt1 | contig 10203 bp, 6 predicted proteins | sample MAT04_FD_78384 | JGI IMG/M metagenome (GOLD analysis project Ga0105047, IMG submission 78384) | Freshwater microbial communities from Lake Fryxell liftoff mats and glacier meltwater in Antarctica - MAT-04 (megahit assembly) | ecosystem: Environmental > Aquatic > Freshwater > Ice > Liftoff... | reverse complement strand
TCAAGACACACGGCATTTTTTCGTTTGGATTCCATCGAACTCCCTTTTGGACCGGTCACAGAATGTTACCACATAAGGAACGCGGCGATGGCCATTTCATTTCGCTCTCTCGCAAGCTTAGGCAGATATGGCGGTTAAAACGACGGAATCGCCGATGTGGGAGCGGCAATTTGCCGCACTCCCTCCCGTTCTTGAGTCGCAACAAAAGCAAAAGCCCCGCATTTGCATGCGAGGCTCTGGCGGTTTGCTATTTTTCAGTGGTTGGGTCAATCACACCTTCTGCTTCAACCGCAGCGCGTTCTCAACCGGCGGGCGACCCATGGGGTAGTACTGGAAACCGGCTTCGCGCATCACGTCGCGGTGCAGGCAGTTGCGGCCGTCGAAAATGACGGGGGTGTTCATCGTGGCGGCGATCTTGCGGAAAGGCAGCGTGCTGTATTGCGGCCAGTCGGTCAGCAGTGCAACTGCATCACAGCCAGCGGCGGCGGAGACGGGATCGGCAAACCACTCCACTTCGTCCTTGTAGATCTGCTTCATATTTTCAAGACCCTTCGGGTCCGTTCCGCGAACAATCGCGCCGCGATCCAAGAGGTAACGAATGACGTCCAGCGCCGGACTTTCGCGGATGTCGTCGGTGTCGGCTTTGAACGCCAGCCCCCACACGGCAATGGTCGCGCCCTGCAGCGGCCGTCCAAGCTTTTCTGCGATCTTCTCGACGAATCGCTTCTTCTGATTCTTATTGACGGTCTGAATCGCCTCGACGAAGAGATTCTCATATCCCGCGTGACGCGAGATGTGTTCCATCGCGGCGACGTCTTTCGGGAAGCACGACCCGCCGTAACCGCAACCCGCGCGAAGAAACGCCGGGCCGATTCGGGAATCGCTGCCGATGCCTTTACGAATGTCTTCGATATCTGCGCCGTAATGTTCACAGAGGATCGTCATCTCGTTCATAAACGAAATGCGGGCCGCCAGCATGGTGTTGGCCGCATACTTGGTGAGTTCAGCCGACTCCCACGCCATAGTCAGGAAATTCTCTTCGCGCTTGATGAGCGGGTCATACAGACGGCGCATCATGCGGAAGGCTTCGGGCGACTCGCCGCCGATGACGATGCGGTCGGGACGAAGGCAGTCTTCAACAGCCGTCCCTTCCTTCAGGAATTCGGGGTTGGAGACGACCTGAACGTAAGCCTTGGTCTGCTGCTTGAGATAGTTGTAAAGCTTGCGGTTCGTGCCCGCGGGCACCGTGGACTTCACGATGATTGTCACCATGTAATCGGTGTTGGTTTCGGCAAGGGCATCGCAGACTTCCTTGCCGGCGCCTTCAAGGTAGGACATGTCGACGGTGCCATCCGGTTTTGGTGGCGTGCCGACGCACAGGAAGACCACTTCGGCATCCTTCACGGCGTTTTTCACATTGTCGGTAAAAGTGATCTGCCCGCTGGCCATATTCTCGCGAAGCAGGTCATGAAGACCGGGTTCGAAGATCGGGCATTCGCCCGCTTGCAGCGTCTTGAGCTTGCGAGCATCTTTTTCCACGCCGCGCACAACGTGACCGATCGCGGCAAGGCAGGTGCCTGTGACGAGACCGACGTAGCCGCAACCAATGATTGTTACATCCATAGCAGTTCCCTATCTCTTTGATGTCCTACTTGATCTCAATTAACAGCCCCGCCCGTCAGTGACTGACAATGCGGCAGTTTACGAATGCTCTTTCATCTTGCCAGAGGGATCAAGACATCAATCCCAACGAAACGTTAGATCTGGCGCTGTGCTGACTGTTACTTCGGCATTGGCAAGGCGTCACTGAAGGTCAGCAAGCAAGGCCAGCTTTTTGATGCCATCGCGAAACGATGTGTAACGCCGTTTACTGACGGACGGCCGGTAATTCACCATCCGCATCGCGTTTTTCATCTTCACGGATATCCAGAATGGCGGACGATCCCCCTGAGCTCTGCGGAGCGATGGACTTGGAATCAATTGATTTCGGACGATTGATCACCAGTGTTCGCTCGTGAACCATTCCCATCTTGTATGCCGCCACGATGATGCACCCGAAGATCACCAGGTAAACCGCGACGACATAACGGGTACGCATGAAGACGATCCCAGAGCCCATCAACATGAACCCGATCGCCAGCGCATAGGAGAAGAGCACCGCTTTGCGGACGGAAAGCCCGCGCTGCACCAGTTGATGGTGAAAGTGCATCTTGTCGGCCGAGAAAACCGGGCGTCCTGCCAGCCAGCGCCGTGCGAACGCCAGGCTGGTGTCCAGCACAGGAAGCGCGAACATAACCATCGCCGCCATGAAGAATTTGGCGCCATTGTCTGCCATGAGGAGGATTAACGTGGCGCAGCTGAATCCGAGGAACATACTTCCGGTGTCGCCCATAAAAATGGACGCAGGATTAAAATTGTACGGAACAAACCCCAGCACCCCGCCAAGCAGCGCCAAACCAAGCACAACGCGGACGGCGTCCCAGTTCGTCGAGAGACCGCCACCATACATTGCCAGATGAATTGCAAGGATCACAAACCCCAGTGAGACGATCGCGGTAACGCCGCCGCACAGACCATCCAGCCCGTCCATCAGATTGGTGGCGTTGCAGCAGAAAACCACCACCGCAATGATAATGATACAACTACACCCGAAGACCACATCTGGCGAGATCATGAAGGACGCGAGTGAATGCATCGAGGCCGGGAGTCGCGCCGCTATGGGACTTAGTATCCCCAAGGCGCTGCGCGTGCCGATCCCTGCCAGGATCAATCCTCCCGCCGCGGCGATCTGCCCAATGATTTTGGCATAGGGAGAGAGGTTCTGCAGGTCGTCAAAAAGCCCCAGAATGACAACGATGAGCGCCCCTGCGATGATGCCCAGCCTCAGCACCACGTGATGGGGCAAACCCGGCGCATCGCGGTGCATGTTCAAAGCCTGACTCACCGCCAGCCCGGCGATCCACCCAAGAAACACCGCCACGCCGCCAAGGTACGCCACGGGCCTGGCATGCATCTTCCGGACCAGATCCGGTTTATCGATGATGTTGTAAAATGTGGCAACGCGTCGCATCAGGGGCGTGAAGATAAAAGACGCGATAAACGACGCGTAAAATACAAAGACATACGGCGAGAGCACTTCATCCGCGGTGTATAGGGCGTTTGGCATGAGGTACAGTAATCCAAGTCCGGTAAATCAGCATCGTTGACTTACCTATGTCATTTCTTCGACGTTTGCGACAACGGGCTTAACCGTTCTCTTAATCGCGCTTCGGAAGCAACTGCCGCAGGGAAAAACGGTCTATGTTCCCGCTGGCTTCGCAGCGTGCAGGGATTCCTCAATTGCAGGCTCAAGAACATCAGCAATCACCCGCTGCCCCGCCGGGCCAGGATGGATGATATCACGGTAGATGGGAAGGCCCTGCTTGATTCCGGTCTGAAAAGCCGCGTCGAAAGAGATTAGTGGGACGCCTTCCTCCTGCGCGACCTCGCGAATCGCCGCGTGCGCCCACCCTTCTGGTTTTCCTAATTCCTCAACTGTGTAGTGTCTTGCGACAATCACCCCCGCCCCCATTGCTTTTGCCATCTCAATCGAAGTTTTCATCGCATCGATGCAACTGGGAACTGGCTGCGTTGCGGGCACCTCAGGAGGCGGTTCTTCCGGTCGCAGAAACCAAAGCCTGGGCACAAAATAGCGTGTGAATCCTTCCCACAGGGCGCAGATCGGGGTGCTGGTGGGAAAATCAGGGGCATGGGTAAGGCGTGGGTCAAAGAGCGGGACATCAAAGACATCGTGACTGGACCAGACGAAAACGACCTCATCAGCATCAAACAGTCCGAATCGCTGCAGATAGGAAAGCTGATTTGCCGGTCCCCAACTTCCCGCTGAGACGTTCCCCACCACCACCTTACGCTTGAGTTTCTCGGAGAGGTCTCTTTGCAGCAGCGTCGTGGCGAGCTGAGCATCATCGGTGAGCGAGCCACCATTCACCACGCTGTCACCGACGATCAGTACTCTGAACTCATCTGGCGATGCCTTCTGCTTTTCAAGCTCCGGCGAGCGCATTGACCACTGATTGTAGTGGATATGATTGCCGAAGCGTCGGTACGTGTGTGACGGTTGAAAAAGGTACTCAATCTGTGGATCCAACTGCATCAGAGGCGGATCGCCCAAGCCAAGATAAAATCGTGCAAAAAGCTCTCCACCAACGACTGCAAGCACCAGGAACAAGTGCATCCATCGCCGCCAGACACGTCGGCGCTTCAGGATGGACTGCTCGTTGATGGGCTGACCCAAATCAGACATTTGGGTATTTCTACAGTTTGTTGGCGTTTTTGGGAAATCACGCCAAACGATATACTTTCTCGAACATGACCGACATGATCGACACAGCACCTGTTCCAGATAACCGCCGGCGCCGCACCTCGCTGGATGCAAGCCTGCTCCTGGTTTCAATTCTCGTTGTTGCCGTCGGCCTTCGCGCCTGGAACTTTCCCCGCGAACGTGAATTCCGCGATATCGACGAAGGCGGCTACATCCAATCCAGCCTGGCACTTGCCGAAGGCATGACTCCCACGTTCAAAGCCTCGCCTGGAGGTCTACAGCTTTGGTTGGGCTGGGGATACATCATGTCGAAGACCGCATCGTATACCGTCTGGCCAACGGAAGAGGAACGTGCCGCTTCGCTGGAGCTTCGGCCTTATGTGGCATTGAATCACGCCCTTTGGGAAACATATTACAACTTCGGGCCGATTCGGCGTTTCGAGCTGATCTTCATCGGATTGCTGTCTGCCTTCGCGGTCGTACCGGCATTCGGTTTGGGACATCGGTTCGCCGGACTTCCCGGTGCTGCACTGGCGGCTGGGCTAACCGCAACGCTGCCGGTGCTGGTGTCGCTCAGCGGACACACCCGTCCTTACAGTCCCGCGTGGTCCATCGCACTCTTTTCACTGTGGCTCACGGTGCGTGGTGCACCCGGAGGACGATGGGTCGCAGGCAGCATCCTTCTGGGACTCGCAGTCGCCACTCGCATCGAGATGCTCTGTCTTCTACCCTTTGTGCTGGCGGAACACTGGATTAACAGCCCGCGCCCCGGCCGTCACCGACGCATTCTGTCGATGATCGGACTCACGGCTGTCGTCACCATGGCGGCGGCGCCGTGGTTCTTCGTGGGACTCATGGGTAGCCTGAAGACGATTGTCGCGGTCAGGCTGATGGCGGGCGGCGCGGCGCGGCAGTCCATCGCCCGGGTCCTGCGCGAACTGCTGATTCACCAGGCCGTGCTGGTACCGTTCGCCTTGATCATCATGGCAATTGTCCTGCCCTTGCCCGCGCCGGTTCGAAGGTATCGCTGGCTTGCCCTTCTAAGCGGGCTGCTGTCGATCACGGCGCTGCGACCTTCAGGCTATGGGCCGCAACACGATGGTCCTGTGTATCTTCTGCTAGTGGTGTATGCGGCTGTGGGGCTTGCTGCGATTGCTCAACAATCGCCTCGATTGGGGTACACGATGGTGGGCATCGCGCTCGTCCTTTCGCTATCCCAAACCCTTTGGAAAATTCATCGCGATCGTGCCGAATATTGCTTCGCTGATTCAAACCGCTGGATCGAGGCTCATATTCCCGCTGGCACTCGTGTCTATTATAACTCCGGCAACACGGGCCCGATTCTCCCCACGCCTGAAGCCGCCAATTACAACTGGCTGCAGGTGGTGGCGCCCGATGCGTGGGAAAAGAAGTTCCGCTGGGGAGCCACGCGTCTGGGAGTTGCCAGCGCCGAACCGCCCCGCGCCCTGTCCATCGATCTTACCGCAAAGGATGTCGGTTTCATGCGTGGATGGTTCATTCTCGGCGGACGATCACAGGTGAATCTGCCGCGCTACGATCTGCGGGTATACGGAACTTCTGAAGTGTTCAACCGCTACGACCTTCCCGCGGAGTTCGCAAAGGGAGCTTGCGTGGTGGCTGCGACAGGTTTGGTGGAAGGGCTCGGCGAGCCGACGGTAAAATGGATGCACAATGGGCAGGTGCGGGCGGCGGTCTACTGCACAAGTGACATCGTGGCAAAACTTCAAAAACCTCAGTGATTTCAGCTGGGTATGTTATTTGAGATATTCAATTACCGATTGGATGATCTGGTTAAGATCGAACTTCGCCTTAAACCCGATCACCTCCCGGATGCGATCGAGCTTTGGCACCCGCCGGGCAAGGTCGTCGAAAGATCTTCCGTAGGCTTTTTCGTAGGAGACAAAATTCAATTCACTTTTGGAACCGGTCTGTGCAATGACGCGTCGCGCGAGCTCCAGAATTGACACTTCTTCATCGCTGCCGAGATTGAAAACTCGCCCCGGGTTTGACGATGCGGAAAGGCGAATCATCGCGTCGACTACATCCGCCACATGACAGAAGCACCGCGTTTGCCTGCCGTCGCCGTAAACCTGCAAAGGCTGATTACTCAGTGCCGCCTCAACGAATCGCGGCAGCACCATTCCATATTGCCCAACCTGTCTGGGACCCACAGTGTTAAACAGCCGGACAATGGTCACGGGAAGGTTGAACTGCTGGTGATACGCCAGGCCAAGAAATTCATCGATCCCCTTGCTGTAAGCATAACACCAGCGGCTGAAGGACGTTGCGCCCATTACCACGTCGTCATCCTCGCTGAAAGGGACTTTCGTGGTCTTGCCATAGACTTCGGACGAGGACGTGATCAGCACCGGTTTGCCAAAGCGATGGGCGGCTTCCAGCACCACTTCGGTTCCATGGATTGTCGTCCGGATCGTCCGCACCGGTTCATCCACAATCAACTGCACCCCCACCGCCGACGCAAGGTGGAAAACATAGTCCGCGTTGGCGACAGCGATATTCACTGTCGTTTCGTTCTCGACCGAATCGCGGATAAATGAGAACTGCGGATGGCGGCGGATGGCGGTGATATTCGCTTCCCGCCCCGTGGACAGGTCGTCCAGAACTGCCACCGAATGACCGCCCGAAAGCAGCTTTTCCGCCAGGTGCGACCCGATGAAACCCGCCCCGCCGGTGATGAGATATCTTAAGCCCATGGCTGGAGGCAAAAGATACCACAAGTTCGTAAATAATCCCCCAAGCACAAACCAGGACAGCGGCTACAATGAGGGCATGTGGGTCGAATCACTTGAAAATCGTCGTTTGATGGCTGGTGAGAAGATCCTGTTTATCCGCGGCGGATCGGGGACGGGGGGGTTCATCGATGGGGGAACCCTGGCGCAGCGCGACGACCAGCTTTCCGATATCAATAACAACTCCACCGCCACCAAAAACCACGGCTGGGGCGAACTGGCGAAGGTTTTGAAGAACGATGGCTTCTCCCTGACGCAGGTGATTGAGAAACCGAACCAGCCGATCGATCTCGCGGGGATGAATCTGTCGCAATACAAGGGTATCGTCTTCGGCTCGAACAATGCTGATTACACGCCCAACGGCTCAACGAAACACGTGAACGCCGTCGAGAACTTCGTGAAAAACGGCGGCGGCGTGCTGTTTATCTCCGACGGCAACTTCGGCACGAACTATGGCGATTCGCCCAGCAGCGACCAGGATTTCATGACCCGCTTTGGATGGGTGATGAACCAGGACCGCAACACCTACGCCGTCTCCCGCAACGCGGGCGATTTCAAATTCGGCGCGCATCCGATCCTGTCATCCGTCAATAAGTTCGACGGCGAAGGCGTCTCACCGATCGTCAAGAAGAACACGATCGGAACCGTGACGAGCCAGATTCTGGTCCGCGCCAAAGGCGGCACGCGAAATAATGACAGCTTTGGCAAGGGAAGCGACCGCAATGTAACCGCGAACGACGCTGCTCTGATTGTCGGGACGGAAGGCAAAGGACGCATTGTCGGGCATTTTGACCGCAACACGTTTTTCAACCTCAACGGCGCTGGAACCAGTCTCCATCGCTTCGACAACACGCAATTAGCCAAGAACCTTTTCCGGTTCTTAACCGGCCGGTTCACTTCCAAGCCGCAGCCGATCGTGAGCGAGTTCCGAACCGACACGAATCCGCCGCAGACACTTCGCGTGGTCTTCTCGGAAGATGTCGGCGGGAGCGCCAACACCAAGGATTTGTCGTTAAAGAACCTCTCCAACGGCAAGGTCTATACACCCGCGGGGGTTTACTGGGATTCCGCCAATCGCTACGCCCGATGGAGATTCGCCTCCACCCTTCCTTCTGGTACCTATCGGGCGACGACTCCGGCGACCGCGATTCAAGACTCCTCCGGCAACCAGATGGCCCGCGATCATGTGGTGGACATCACAGTCGGTTCATCCGCGATGGTCGTCGTCGCATCTCAAAGCGCTTCAATGCCGTCGGCAAAGTTTCAAAATCCGTTGCAAAGTCCGACCGTTTCACCCTTTAGCAACGATCTGCTGCAATCCACGCGCGATCTAGAACCGAATGATGACACTTTCATTCGCACGGCGGCGTCCCTATGATCGTATGGATTATTGGACTCTCAACCGGACAACTTCCGGGTGCTTTAAACCCGGTGCCTTGTGAAAATACTGCTTCTGGAACCTCTTGAGCAACGGCGATTGATGGATGCGACCCCGTGGTCGAAGGCTGCATCACTTATCGGTCTCGATGCGCTGACCGCTTCCCATCCCACCCTAACTGGCGCTGGTCAAGCCGTGGCGGTTCTCGACACCGGCATCGATTACACCCACGAAAACCTTGGTGGTGGATTTGGCGACGGCTTCAAAGTCATCGGCGGACACGATTTCTTCGACAACGACAATGACCCCATGGACACCGAAGGCCACGGAACCCAAGTCGCCGGGGCAATCGCAGCCAGTCCGTTTGAAGCCCGGGGGCGATTGCAGCAAGGCATAGCGCCGGGCGCAAATCTGGTTGCGGTTCGCATCACCGACAAAATCTCCGATCTCGTTCCCGATGCACGCATGATCGAGGCACTGAACTGGGTCGTTGAGCATCGCGAAGAGTTCAACGTCGTCGCACTCAACCTCTCCTTCGGGTTCGGGCGGTTTGAAAACAAGATTGCCGATGGCGTTTTTGCGACGCCGCTGCAGGCGCTGCGCGATGCAGGCGTGGTGGTGGTGTCATCCACCGGCAACGGTGGCGTGCGCAACGAAAAGGGAGTTGAATATCCCGCAGCCGACCCAACGGTCATTGGCGTGGGGGCGACGGATGGCTTCGACGTCATCACTGAATACACCGAACGATCCAAGGCGATGGATCTGCTTGCCCCCGGCGAAGACTTCCGCAGCACAACGCTTGGCGGAGGGGACGCGCCGGTGAACGGCACCAGCTTCGCCGCGCCCCTTGTCGCCGGGGCAGCCGCCTTGCTGAAACAGTTGATCCCCACTATTACACCGGCGGATGTGTCTTCAGTGCTGCGTGCATCAGGCTCTGACAATAAAGATGGCGATGACGAGTTTGGCGCAATCACCAATCTGCGCTTTCCGCGGCTGCAGATCAATGAAGCGGTCGCGCTTGCGGAGGTGAGATTCCATCCCGCCAGCAGCGGCGGGATGATCGGCGAAAACGGCAACGCCAACGACATCGTTATCGACCGCGACGGCGTTCTTCACTTCGCCTGGTATGACAGCGGCAGCCAACGGTTGAACTATTCGACTCGCAGCGCATCCAAGACATGGTCTGCGGTCCAGATCGTTGACAACAGCAGTGACATCGTGGGGCAGTACATCTCGCTCGCCATCGACAGCAACGGCAAACCCGGCATCGCCTACTTCAACGGTACAAAAGGCGATCTGCAATATGCGCGCCCGAGTGGCACACGATGGACCTCGCAAACCGTCGATTTAAAGCAATCCGTCGGGCTCTATCCATCACTGCAGTTCGACCAGAACAACTCACCGGCGATTGCTTACTATCAGAAAACCAAGGGCGATCTTCGCCTGGCGCGCCTGAACGACGAGATCTGGACCATCCGCGATATTGACACGAACAATGACAGCGGCAGAAGCCCGTCTTTAGCGATCAAGAAAGACGGGCTGCTGGCGGTTGCTTATGAAAATTCCAGCACCGGCAGATTGAAATACGCCAACCAGTACAACAACAGCGGCTGGACCACCAGCACGGTGGATCAGACGAAGGGCGCATCCTTCATCTCCCTGCAGATCGACCGCTACAACCGCCCGAATGTCAGCTATTACGATGCATCGCCGGCGAATCTGAAGTATGCATT
>Ga0105047_10020342_pt1 | contig 10203 bp, 7 predicted proteins | sample MAT04_FD_78384 | JGI IMG/M metagenome (GOLD analysis project Ga0105047, IMG submission 78384) | Freshwater microbial communities from Lake Fryxell liftoff mats and glacier meltwater in Antarctica - MAT-04 (megahit assembly) | ecosystem: Environmental > Aquatic > Freshwater > Ice > Liftoff... | reverse complement strand
GGCCTTCGAGGGCGGTGGCCATGGTGGATTTTCCTGAACCTGAAAGCCCGGTGAGCCAGAGCACAGCACCGCGATGACCATGGGCTTCGGCGCGGGCTTCGCGCGTGACCGGGCTGACGGTCCACGTGAGGTTGTCGGCGGAGACGGCATCCCGGCTGGATTCGTAGTCGGCTTCGCGGATGATTCCTCCTCCTCCAATGCGTTTGCCAGCGAGAATGACAAACCGACCGGTGGTGCCAATTCGGTCATGACGGTCAAACGCCACGGGTCGGCGGGTGCGGATGCGCACGTCGGCCACTTCGTTTTTGGCGATGGCGGAGCGTCCGCCTTCGATGGTCTCCAAGGTCGAGGAGTCGAGCAGGCGCACGATCTCAACCACGCGCGCTTCCACACTTTGTGTGCCAAGCTTTAAGGTGAAGGGGAGATTCAGCTCCAGCGGATCGGCACTCAGCCAGAAGAGGCTGGCATGAATTTCGCGGCCTTCCGCAGGACCATCTGTGGGGGAGCCGCCGATCTGGCCGCGCTCCACGAAAATTTGTTCTTCGAGGGTGATGGCCAGCGCTTCGCCGACTGTGCCGGAAGTGGGAGGCGGTTCCACGCCCCATGTTTCGATGGACTTCACACGGCTGCGTTTGCCATCGGGCCAGAACGCAATATCATCGCCCACACTCAAGCGCCCGGCCTCGACGCGCCCGGCAAGAATCCGTCGTTCGTCGAAGCGGTAGATATCTTGCAGCACAAATCGCAGAGGTTTCCCCTCGGGCTCAACCGCCACTTCAAATCCATCCAAGGCCCCTAGAATATGCGGCCCATGGAACCAAGGCATTTGGTGGGAAGAACTCGCAATGTTTTCACCCAGCTTCGCGGAAAGCGGGATAAAGTGTTGCGGAACGATGCCCAACTTCAGGAGAAAATCCGAATAGTCTGAGCGAATGGCATCATACCGGGCCTGATCAAATCCCACGAGATCCATCTTGTTGACGGCCACCACAATTTGTCGGATCCCCAGCATGGAGAGGAGGTAGGCATGACGCTTGGATTGTTCCTGGATGCCTTCATTCGCATCAATAAGAAGGATGGCCGCATCGGCGGAGGCGGCACCGGTCACCATGTTTTTCAGAAATTCTTTATGACCGGGAGCATCAATAATCACATATTCCCGCGTGGCACTCCGGAAGGGCAACTGGGTGGTGTCAATGGTGATATTCTGAGCTTGCTCCTCCAAAAGCGCATCAAGCAAAAAGGCAAATTCAAATTCCATGCCCTCGGCTTCGCTGGCCGCCCGGATCTGCTCGACCTTGCCTTCGGGGAGCGAATTGGTGTCATGAAAAAGCCGCCCGATCAGGGTGGACTTGCCGTGATCGACATGACCCACGATGACAATGCGCAGTTTTTGCGACGTGGAGTATTGGAAGGCGGGGGTTTCGATTGTGGGAAGTTCGGTGGTGGACATGATCACATGAAGCCTTTGGCGCGGAGTTTCTGCATGGCATTGCGCTCGTGGTGGTCCTGGGCCCGTCCCGCGCGTTCGGAGGTGCGGGTGGTCATCAACTCGGCAACAATCTCCGGAATGTTTGAGGCGTTGCTTACCACCGGTTTCGTGATTGGCCAGCATCCCAAGGAACGGAAACGGTATTTTTTTCCGTCCTCCGCCTCGCGGGCAAAATACATTTGCGGAATGGGGATTTGTTCCCGCTCGATATAACGCCAGATGTCAACCTCCGTCCAATCCAGCAGGGGCTGAACCCGGATGTGTTCCCCCGGTTCAATCGCGGTCGTGAATTGATTCCAAAACTCTGGCGGCTGGTCTTTGTAGTCCCACTCGAAATCCGCATTGCGGGGCGAAAAGTATCGCTCTTTGGCCCGGGTCGGGTCTTCGTCCCGCCGGATGCCAGTGATCAAGGCATCAAATTTTCTTTCCGTCATCACCTGCTGCAATGCCACGGTTTTTAATTCGTGGGTCACAGTCACCGGGTCATGGGTCTCATAGCCGACGCTGTCCGAATAAGCTCCCCGTCCGGCGCGGGCGTCTTCATTGATTTTAACAATGAGGTCGAGTTCGTAATGTTTGAGAGCCCAGTCCCGAAATTCCAACATCTCACGAAACTCGTACGTGGTGTCGATGTGCAAGACCGGGTAGGGGATCTTGCCGCAGAAAGCCTTTTTGGAGAGCCAGATCAGCACATTGGAGTCCTTGCCCATGCTCCAAGGCATGCACAAATTCGAGAAGCTGTGATAGGCCTCCCGCAGAAGATAAACGCTTTGCGACTCCAATTGATCCAAGTGTTCCATAATAAGGAATGACTACTAGACCAGTAGATATTTAATGGGGAAAGTAAAAAGTGCGGTTTTATTGAAGAGCCGAGGGACGTGAAAAAGCTGCCGTTGCGGTGAACTGGCCCGGCTCATAAAATCTTGAGTCCTGACAACCACCCTCAGCTTATTTTTTTTGCCGAATCATCTCACCAATCTGTCTCATCTCGGACTTGGTGCTTTCAGGGAGGGGATAAGATTCCAGTTTTTGGAAAAGCTGAAGCGCCCCCCGGCTGTTACCAAGGGAGTGCGCTTGAGAAATGCGCAGCGCCAAGGTCTGAGGAGCATCGGGGTATCTCCGCACCATCTCTTGAAAGATCTTATTGGCCTCTATTTTGTCGCCTCGCGACATGGCCTCGGATAGCTGAAGCATCATGGGTTCGGCTGCTGTGGCCAACTGAATGACCCTGTCTTGCAATGGATTTCCAGGTGAGGCCGGTGGGGGTGCCTTCGCCGGCATTGCAGGAGGCGGGAGGCCGATACGGCCTTTGATGACATAGGTCGATTTGATGGCCGTTGTTCCCGAGGCATCTGTGTGAGTGAGCGTCTCAATGGCTCCCACGCGGGGCATCTGAGATTGGAATTCGAGAACCGGGGTGGCACCAACTATCCAGAGGCGGTTTGACGTGTCGTTTTCCAGGATATTGCCAACCAATTTCCCTTGCGATGAACCTTTGAGGGTGAAGGTGTAGTCGCATTGGATGAGCAGAAGCCCCAGCGTTTTGTTGATCAGGCCGGCTCTCTCCGACTTGGACCGATGGTTGAGGATCTCGTCATGCACGGGCACCCCCCCTTCCTCGGCGCTCACCGTCAATCGCAGTTCCCACGGATTGCTGTCATTCTCCGAGTCCACGATTTGGCCCCGAAATGGTTTTCGATATTCCGAAGCGACGGGATCAAAAAGAAAACCCTCCACGGGAAACCCTTCCTCCTCCGTTCCCTGCTTCGTGAACTCGATGCCAAGGCTTCCTTGAGATATCCCGGTTTTCCAAACCCCGTGAAATTTGCTGCCGGGACGGCAACCCAGAAGCAAGGAGGTTTTTTGCACGCCTTTGCTGTGGAGTTCGAGTTCCTTAGTGACAATCGCCGCTTCGAAGGCTTTTAAGTCAGCCATGCTTTGGGATTCAGCCGCCAAGAGCCGCTTGTTTCCTTCTTCTCCTGACCGGTCCATCCAGCCGTGTTGAAGGCGTTGTCCATGCAAAACATCCAAGCCGTCGAGTGACACAAGTTCGAAGGTTCCCTCGCCCGAACCAACTTTGGCCCAACCGGATATCTCAAATATTTGGCCGGTGGTTGCGAGACGTTCACAAAAAGGCGTCTCCGTGATCGAAACAAGCGAAGTGTCAAAACTCTGTATTTTCTCGGCACTGAGCTTTGCCAAGTGCGCGCGCTTGCGGAGTTGCTCCAGCTTGCCTGTGTCCACAACGGGGATCTGGCGATACAGGTTGTCGGTGACCTCAACTTCTCCCCGAAAACCGAAGTCCATGCTTTTACCGCCGGATCCCTGCAACGTCACAATCCGGAAGGGCCCCTTAGCTCCCAAATCTTTGCTCAACCATGTCTTAAATTCCGGGAGATGTGACGCTGGACCACACCCAACAAGCCCGGCCACAAGCCATCCAAGCAAAACCCCTTGGCACAGCCGTTTGGCGACAGTAAGGGCTGGCGCAGCGTGGCTTTGCATCAGTTTTATTGGGGAGCCGGGGGACGTGAAAAAAATTCCCTATAGCCTGGCTCGTCCCGGTAGGAATCAAAAAAAGGATCGGCAAGCATTTCGACAAACAAGGGCCCCGACGTCGTGAGTTTGAGGGCCTCAAGGCACCGTCTGGCCCGGACAGAATTGCCGTCCTGCATCGCAATGGCTGCGGCACCAAGCAGCCAGAACTGCGCATTTCTGTTGATTCCCGTCTTCTCGTAGGTCTCGACGAGGAAGCGGATTTCATCGTGGCCTCCATTTTGAATTTTAAAAATCATGAGGCTGTTGGAAATTCCCACACTGCTGGGATCGGCGAGGGCGGCTTCCTCCAAGTCTTTCACCGCCGAAGGCAGGTCGCCCTGGGCGCGGAGTAATTTGGCCCGCAAATAGAGGTTGAAGGCTTTTTGATCAGAAAATTCCACTGCCTTGGTGAAGGATGCGAGCGCCTCCTTTGTGTCGCCCCGGCTCTCCTGCACCCGGCCCAGGTGGCTCCAGGCTTCCCCATCCTCCGGCTCAACCTCAAGAAGCGCCAAGGCGGAAGCTTCCAGTTTTTCACGATTTTGTGCCCTCGCCGCCAATGCCAGCTCGCTGCGGAGTTCGTTGATCTGAATTTGCCGGAGTTCTTCGGGGCTGGGGGTAGGCGCTGACTCCGCAACGAACTCTGCCGCCTCCGGCTGCTTTTGATTAGATGAAAAAATCAAAAAGCCCAGAATCGTGACGACAACAATGGCCGCCAGCACAGGAAAGATAATTCGTCGTGGAGACTTCTCGGTTTGGAAATCTTTAAAACTCTTAAGCGCCATAGACTGAAAACCTAGCGAGTTCCCCCCGCGCGAAGCGAGACTGATTTTTGGATTTGTGCAGAGAGCTCTCGGCTGCTACGAGTGAGAGGAATAGGGCAGTTAGCTCAGCGGTAGAGCGGTAGTCTTACACACTATTGGTCGGGGGTTCGATCCCCTCACTGCCCAGTTTTGTTTTTCCGATTGTTTGGGATCACGTTTTGGACCCTGAAATTTTGTGGATGTGGCGGGGTGACTCAATGAGCATTTGGGGGCTCCCATGAAAATCCGTGATTTGGCCTGTGGCCCGGATAGAAGTGCCAAGGAGGGACTGAAGCTCACCGGGGTTGGTGGTGTTTGGGCCTGCCCCGATCACCAGACAAAAGGCTTGGTGGCTGACGCCAACAAAGTTAATGAAGCTGGCCGTGCCTGCGAAGTTTTCCCACACTCTTTGCACGCGCCCTTCGACAGTGGCTTTTTTGCCAAGATGCGCTTTGAGCGCCGCCGCATGCGCCGGATCGAGGACTGGCGGAGAATTGGGATTGCCGGCTGCGGGAACACTCTGACGATCCGCCGCACGACGTGAAGCCAGCTTGGAGAGCAACTCCGCAAGCGCCTGTTGGGCTCCCTCGTGCCGCTCTGAAGGATCCTTGGCCATCAGGCGTTCAACCCATTGGCACACGTCACCCGGAAGGTCGGGACGCCGCATTTCGAGGGGAACAAAATCGTGCCGCAGATGGGCATTAATCACATCTTCGACGGACTCTCCCTGAAAAGGCTCTTCTCGGGACAGCGCAAAATAAAATGCACACCCCAACGCATAAAGATCCGTGTAAAAACCGAGCGGCTCCCGCTGCAACTGCTCAGGAGCCATGTTGTAAACCGACCCAAGCACGGATTCCTCGGCATCATTTTCCTCTGGCGCTGAGTGCTCCAGCATGGTCGCCAAACCAAAGTCCAGAAGCTTGGTGTTGAGATGACCACTAGGCAACCGCTCAAGCATGATGTTTGTGGGTTTGATATCCAGATGGATCATCCCAATGGCATGGGCCGCAGTAAGCGCCACCAGGGAATGACGGGCCACCTCGATAAAATCTCCAAATGCCAACGGTTCTTCCAGATCTTCCAATGTGCGCCCTCCAAGATATTCCATCACCAAAAGCAGGTCGCCCTCGTGCTCCAGGAGATCATAAACGGTCACAATATTCGGGTGCTGGAGACGGGCCAGCCGCTTGGCCTCCCGTGTGGCAAATTTTTCGCGCTCTGCGACGCCGCCCATATCCACCCGCATGCGTTTGATCGCGACCCACCGTTCAAGCTGTTGGTCGCGAGCCAAAAAGACCTCCCCGGCCCCTCCCCTTCCCAGTTCCCGATCCAAAAAATATCGCCCCCGAATCAGCTTCTTTGGATCCCCCCCCTCAGTCGGGGAATCCGGGGGCAACTCTAAATCCTTCATTGTCATTGACCCATAGGTTTGCTGGCAATGCCCGCGATTTCAAGCACCCACATGAAAATCTTATCATAAAGCGCGGGAATCAATTGGGGTGAGGCAACGTCTGCTTTGGATTGTAAAACCATGAAGCCATTTCGTGTGAGAACAGTAAAGTGCGGGGAGGCCCTTGATTCCCCGGATCGCTGGAGTAGATTGAAAGAATATCAATGCTGACTGCGAACTCTGACTTCAAGAACCGAATCGCTCAAGTCCCAACGTATGAAACTTCTCACCTTCTCACTCCTTGTCGTGACGGCCGCCCTCATCGGCCTCTCTATCGCAGGGCAACCCAAAACCCCAACCCAACCCGCCGTGTCAACTCCTGAACTTGCTGTCCGATTTTTGAATTCTGATGCAACATTAACTGAGCCAATGATGGTCCCGAGGGTCATCAAGACCGAGGAGCAGTGGAAAGCCCAGCTCACTCCCGAGCAATTCCGGGTTGCGCGGACTGAGGGAACGGAACCGGCTTTTTGCGGAGTTTTTCATGACAATCACAAGGATGGTGTTTACTCGTGCATTGGTTGCGGGCTGCCGCTTTTTCGGTCGGACTCCAAGTTTGAATCCGGGACCGGTTGGCCGAGCTTCTTCCAACCCGTGGCGTCTGAAAACATTGGGATTCAGAAAGATGTGAGCTTTGGAATGGTGCGCGAGGAGGTTCACTGCGCACGGTGTGAGACGCATTTGGGTCATGTCTTCAACGATGGCCCGCGCCCGACCGGACTGCGTTATTGCATCAATTCCGCTGCCATGGATTTTCATGAGAAAGGGGTCAAACCCTCCACGGAAACAGCCGTGTTTGGTGCGGGGTGCTTCTGGGGAGTGGAAGAAGCCTTTGGCAAACTGAAAGGGGTCACCGCCACTGCTGTGGGTTATGCCGGTGGAATAACGAAAAACCCCACTTACGAGCAGGTTTGCGCTCAGACCACCGGGCACGCGGAGGTCGTGAAAGTGGATTTTGATCCTTCGGTCATTTCCTACTCGGAACTCTTGAAAACACTCTTCGCAATCCATGACCCCACCACGCTGAATCGTCAGGGTCCCGATCATGGGGATAATTATCGCTCAGCGATTTATTTCAGTTCTCTCGAGCAGGAGACCGCCGCAAGAACAACGATCGCCGCGTTGGAAAAAGAGGGCAAATTCGCCCGCCCCATCGTGACCGAAGTGGCCCTCGCCGGGCCGTTCTACCGCGCTGAGGAGTATCATCAGCAATACGCCAAAAAACACGGCGGCGGATTTTGCCACTCCCTTCCGTAACATTTCCAAGGCAGCAAACTCAGAGCAGGTCCAGTTGGTCGATGGCTTTTGTGGTGGCGGCTTTTTTTCGGCGGGCTTTTGCGAAGGCGGCTTCTCCGTCGGTGCTGAGTTCGGCGCTTTCGAGGTTGGCGAGGATTTCTTTGGCGCGGCTAAGGACGGAATCCGGGAGGCCGGCAAGCCGGGCAACTTGGATTCCATAACTTTGGTCGGCACGTCCGGGGAGAATTTTGCGGAGGAAAATGACCTCATCATTCCACTCACGAACCGCGACGTTGAGGTTCACGACGCCGGGCCGGGACCGCTCGAGATCGGTCATTTCATGATAGTGCGTCGCAAAGAGGGTGCGGGCACCAATGCGGTCATGGAGAAACTCCGCGACGCTCCATGCGATGGAGAGACCATCGAAGGTGGAGGTGCCGCGTCCGATTTCATCAAGAATGACGAGGCTCTCGGCGGTGGCATTGTTGAGGATGCCCGCGGTCTCATTCATTTCGACCATGAACGTGCTTTGGCCGCGGGCAAGATCATCGTTGGCTCCGACCCGGGTGAAGATACGGTCGGTGATTCCGATGTGAGCTTCGGAAGCCGGAATGTAGGAGCCAACTTGAGCAAGGAGGACGAGGAGGGCGACTTGGCGAAGGTAGGTTGATTTGCCCGCCATGTTGGGACCGGTGATGATGGCAAACCGTTTGCCGGCAGCGTCGAGGGAAGTGTCATTTGGCACAAAGCGTTCGCCAGTGGCATCAAGGACGGGATGACGTCCGTCGACGATTTCGAGGATGCCGGATTCTTCCATCTGAGGCCGCACGTAGCCGCGTTGACGGGCGGATTCTGCGAGAGAGGCCGTGGCGTCCAGGCTCCCGATGGCGGACGCCGTTTCCTGGATGCAGGCCAGTTCCAGAAGCGTCTCATTCCTCAATTCTCCAAAAATCTCGATTTCCCGCGCTTTGGCTTTTTCGTCAGCTCCAAGAATTTTGCCTTCGATGTCCTTAAGTTCCGGTGTGATGAATCGCTCGCCGTTGACCGTGGTTTGTTTGCGGGTGTAGTCATCCGGCACGGAGGAGAGATTGGCTTTGGTGATTTCGATAAAGTAGCCAAAAACCGAGGTGAAGCGGACCTTGAGAGATTTGATGCCTGTGCGGGCGATTTCGCGTTCTTGGAGTTGGGCAATCCAAGTTTTGCCTTCGTGCGAAGCGGAGTGGAGTTCGTCGAGGCCGGCATCGAAGCCATCACGAATCATCCCGCCATCGCGCAGGATGGCGGGCGGTTCGTCAACGATGGCCCTGCGCAGCTTGACGGAGAGCTCGGGAAGGGGATGGATTTGTGAGAGGAATTCCGCGAGCAGAGGAGGGAGGGTGGGGGCCGGGCAGATGGAGGGGTGTTCATCTGTGGGAGCGATGGCCTCCAAACGCAGGCAGACGGCCGGGAGTTTTTCGAGCGAGGTTGCAAGCGCCGCCAAGTCACGGGCATTTCCTGAATTGCCATTCAGGCGGGCGATACAGCGCTCAATGTCGCGGATCTCGGCAAGGGCTTCGCGGAGCGTGGCCAAAGCCAGCGGATTGGAAAGCATGCGCGCAATGGAATCCTGGCGACCTAGGATGGCATTGAGGTTACGAAGGGGCTGGAGCAACCAACTCCGCAGTGTGCGGGCACCCATGGGGGTGGAGGTGCGGTCAAGGATACCGAGAAGCGTCATGGGTCGCCCCGCGCGGGACGTGACAATTTCCAAGTGCCATTGGGTGGAGGCATCGATGACAAGAAACTGACCCTGACGATACGGCTTGAGCGAGCGGATGTGGGAGGCGTTCCGCCGGAGTTGGAGGGTCACGTAGTGGAGCAGTGCGCCCGCAGCACTGATCCCAAGTGGCAAATCCCCGCATCCATATCCGTCCAGCGAGTGGACACGAAAATGGTTGCGAAGGAGCTCGGTGGCTTGTTCCGGGATGTAGAGATAATCATCCAGAAAATTCGTGCCGGTCACCGAAGCGAAGGCCTCGGTTTGACTCTCCGGGGCCAGCGTTTCTGCTGGTGAGATGCGGGCCAGTTCGTCGAGGAGGGCGGCTTCATCCGAGGCTTGAGTAACCCGCAACTCGCCAGTGCTCAGCTCGCAGGAGGCGATACCAAAACCCTCGGGGCCCGCGCAAATCGAAGCCAAATAATTGGGTGCCCGCTCATCCAGACCAAACGTTTCGAGGGTTCCGGCGCTGATGATTTCTGCGATTTCGCGGCGAACAAGTTTCCCCGCAGTGACCTCGCCGACCTGGTCGCAAATCGCCACGCGCCAGCCGGCCGCCACCAGCTTTTCGATGTAGCCACGAGCCGCATGATAAGGCACGCCGCACATGGGCATCTGACCGCGTTTGGTGAGCGCCACATTCAGGACCCCGGCCGCGTCTTTGGCGTCTTCACCGAAGAGTTCGTAAAAATCCCCCAATCGGAAAAAGAGGAGCGTCTTCGGAGGCAATTCCCGGCGAATCGCCAGGTATTGCTTCATCATCGGGGTTTGTGTGTCGCTCATGGAGTAAAGCCGATTTTCATCCTAAATGAAGGACAAGCAACCACAGATCACGGAAGTCACGGATTAAAAAGATGGCTGAGGCAATAGCTCGACACCCAATAGACCTAACAAGAAAAATGATATCTGTCGAGAAGTCCTCAATTTG
>Ga0105047_10020340_pt1 | contig 10203 bp, 8 predicted proteins | sample MAT04_FD_78384 | JGI IMG/M metagenome (GOLD analysis project Ga0105047, IMG submission 78384) | Freshwater microbial communities from Lake Fryxell liftoff mats and glacier meltwater in Antarctica - MAT-04 (megahit assembly) | ecosystem: Environmental > Aquatic > Freshwater > Ice > Liftoff... | reverse complement strand
TGCGGCGCCGACCAACCCGCCCGAGGCGACCAAGGTTGTCGCACAGGCGGCAACCGCAGTTCCGACCAAGCCGCCCGAGGCGACCAAGGTTGTCGCACAGACGGCAACCGCAGCCCCGACCAAGCCGCCGGAAGCGTCGCCGACTCCGCGTGTGCTGCTGGGGGTCACCGGAGACTCCCCCGAAGGAGCATCGACGCTGCCGATCGTGATCGGCGCTGCGGCTGTGCTTGCGCTGGCGGCGATGGCCCTCACCCGGCGGCGGATCCGGTAGGGATCGTATTTGCGCTAGGTTGCGTTAACAGGATCGCTGGAAATGGCGCCAAACTCGCCATCACTCACCCGGATGCGCAGAGCGTCGCCCGCGCCGACCTGACCGACCTTTCGCACAACGGTCGCATCCGACTCGAGCGACACGATGGCGTAGCCGCGGGCAAGGGTCGCCAATGGGCTGTAGGCCTCGAGCTGGCCGCGCGCGCCCGCCAGCGCCGCCCGGTTCAACGCAATCCGCCCGTTCATCGCCCGGGTCAACCGCGCGCCAAGATCGCGCACCTGCTCGCGGGCCCTGGCCAGCTTTGCGGAGGGGCTGAGGGCGCGCAGCGCGCGCCGGGCAGCCTCAAGGCGGCCGCGCGCGGCCAGCAAGCGCTCGGTCAGGATCTGCGCGCTGCGGGCGGCCAGCGCGTCCACCGCCTGGCGCAGCGCATCGCCATCGGGCGTGATCAGTTCAGCGGCGGCCGACGGCGTCGGAGCGCGCACATCCGCGGCGAAGTCGGCCAGGGTGAAGTCAATCTCATGCCCGACCCCCGACACGACCGGCGTGTCCGATGCGGCGATCGCCCGCGCGACACGCTCGTCGTTAAACGCCCACAGTTCCTCAAGGCTGCCTCCGCCACGGGCGACCAGGATGACATCGCACAACCCGCTCAGATTCAGGCGTTCAATGGCCCGCACGATCTGGGCCGGGGCCTCGGCGCCCTGGACCAGAGTCGGCGCCAGAATCACCTCGATCAGCGGGAAGCGCCGGCGCAGCACGTTCTGGATGTCCTGGAAGGCCGCCGCGGTTGGCGAGGTCACCACCCCCAGCACCCGTGGGAACTCCGGGAGTTCTCGCTTGCGGGCTGGGTCGAACAGGCCCTCATCCGAGAGCTTCTGCTTGAGGCGCTCGAATTCGGCATACAGGTCCCCCACCCCGGATGGGGCAAGCGCTTCGACGTAGAGCTGATAGGCCCCATCCCGCTCGTAGACGCTGACCTTGCCCCGGGCGACGACGGCGTCTCCGTTGCGCGGGACGTAGGTCCGCAGGCGGGCGGCGGCCGAGCGCCACATCACGCACTTCATCTGGGCCCCGGCGTCCTTGAGCGTGAAGTAGACGTGGCCCGAGGCTGGACGGACCAGGTTGCTGATCTCGCCTGAAATACGCGCGTCGGACAGAGCTGGATCAGATTCGAGGCGGGCCTTCACCCGGGCGGTTGCCTCGGTCACCGTCATCGGCTCGTCGAGGCCGGGAAGCATGGATTGCCAGGTGGGCATGCGGTGTGGTGCTCCTATTCGCGAAAGAGGGGCGCGCCATCGCGCTCATAGCGCGGGTCAAGCAGCGGCAGCGGGAGTTGGGAAAAGTTGTTGTAGATCTTGATGTCGCCCAGGAGCGTGGACGCTCCGGCGATCGGTCCCAGGATGTGCGTATCGGCAACACGGGTGCCGGCGATCCACTTCAAGGTTGGGATTGCCCCGAGCCCAGGCACACCATCGTGCTGGCGGAATGTCCCTCCGCCAAGCACGCGCACAGAGATCTTATAGTCGGTCGTCACCGGATAACCGGACAGCCAGTCCAAACCAACCGCAGCCTCATTGCCCCTGCGTTGGAGATGCGCGCCGGTCAAGGTCACCCCATCGGCAAAGGGCACGTAGCGCTCGCTCGGACGCGGGTCGGGCAGCTGCAGCACGACACCATCGACCTCAAGGATCATGCCATTTTCAGGTGCTGTGTCAAAGATAAGCGTTGCGCAGCCATTGGCGGCCGGCAGGGCGATTGTGGCCGGCGCGGCTGCCGGCGAGCGCAGGGTCACGCTCGCGCCGGAGCGGGTGACCCAGTGGGTGTAGATCCGCATCTTGCCGGGCAGCCCGAGATCGTAATCGAGCCCAATCAACGCCGGACGATCGCCCGCGGCGCAGGATTGCGGCCAGCGCATCGGGCGGGTCGTGGCCGGGGCCGCGCTCGCCACGGAGACCGCCGTCCGGGCCGCGATGGGAAATTCCGCGCCGACCGCATCCGCATACTGGACAAAACCCTGGCCGGTCGCGCGATACGCGCCGACCCGAATGTCGAGCGGGCCGGGCGGGATATCAAGGGGGAGTCCCAACGCAATCAATTGAGTGCGCGTTTCGCCGGCGGCCTGGCGCGCGTCCAGGCTGATGTCGGTGTTGGCCGCCAGACGGCCATCGGGATAGACGATCCGAATCGTCAGCGCGTCCCCTGGCTGGATGGGTCCGCGAACGCGCCAGGCGACCCTCACCCGCAACCACTCGCCCGGCCTGGATCCGGCAACGGACTCGAGGGCGACCAGCGTGATCCGCTGGTCGAAGACGGTGATTGACGCGGTGCCCGCCGCGCCCAATTCGCATGCGCTCGTCCGCCAGATGGGTATGGCCCCAACCGGGTCAACGCATATGCCGCGCGCCGCAAATTGCGGGCCGTAAACGGTCAGCAGCGTCGCTGGGGCCTCCGCCGCGCGCCGGGCAAACGTGTCTTCGTAGGCCTCAGCCCCCTCTGGATAGACGTAACGCGCCTGAACATCCGGCCGCATGCCCTCGATCGCCTGGAGCGCCCAGATCGGGGTGACCTGGTGCCATTGGCCGAGGATAGTCCCGCCCTGCGGCGTCGAAGCCAAGGCAGCCTCGGCGAGCGCCCGCTCACTGCGGTCAGAGGCCAACTGGGCGAAGCTGGCGAAACGCGTCAGGCCATCTCCGAGCGCGATGATCGACAGGACGGCACCCAGGACGAGCGGCGCCGCCCCGCGCGAGCGCGCGAGCAACTCGGCCGAAGTGCCGCGACGGAATGTCGGCCACTCACGCACGCTCAGGCCGGGACTGCGATCCCGCGCGGGGTCGCCCGCGCCGGCCACAGGCGCTTTATGGGGGACCAGGAGCGCAGCAAGGCCCAAGCCGGCCCCCGCGACGGCGAACACCCATGCCGGCAGGGCGTATTCCACGGTCTGGGGCGCGCGATAGGTCAGGGTGATGAAGAGGTGCAGAACCATTGCGCCGGCGAGGGTCAGCCCCAGTGCGCGGCGCCGCCAGATCAGCCCTGCCCACCCGACCGCCATGACCGCAAGCGCCGCCGGGCTGAACTGGAAGGCGAACAACTGCGGCAGGAGCGCCAGGCGATCGCCCAGACGCTCCGGCGCGACCCGCACGAAGTGAAAGAAGTCGCCCTCAAATCCGCGGGCAAGAGCGTGATCGAGGAAGCCGCCCAGGCTGGCCAGATTGCCATGATCGAGCGGGCTCGGGGCGGCAGTCCGCAGCGGCAGGAGAAGCCATACCAACTGGGAGGCAGCGAACACGCCAGCAGCGGCCAGCAAACCGAGCGCGTGGTCGCGCCGGGTCCCTCGCGCGCGCAGCAAGATGGCCAGCGCAAACGCGCCCAGAACCGCGCCGGGGAAGGCCAGCGAGAGGTGGTGGCCAGCGCCCAACCCCAAGACAGCGGCGCAAACCAGCACGGCTGCGCGCGCAGCCGCAAAGCGCGGCGAGACGCCGTTCACCGCCATCTGCGCTCGCCAATCCTGCTCCCGGCGCGCTGCGTCTGCGGCGACTACGGCCAGGACCAACCCCACACTGAACAGCGCGGTCAGGCTGCGGATGTTGGCCGTCGTCGCCTGGGCCCAGTAGGTGACGCTTGTCGCGAGGATGAGCCCGGCCCCGAGACCGGCGATGCGGCGCGGCCAGGCATCCGCAGGCCGGCTGGATGCCACAAGCGCGGCCAGCACGCCCGCGCCCAGGGCCGAGCTCAGGGCCGACAGGAGCGAGATGCGCACGTAGGGTGACGCGCCAATGGGCAGATGGCTGGCCACCCAGGCCAGCAAGGTGTAGAGCGGATAGCCGGGGGGATGGGGGATGCTGAGCGTCCAGGCGGCGATCTGGAGTTCACCGGCGTCGGCGGCCTGCACGTCACCGCGAAGGGTGACGGCGTAAAGGATCAGCGCGGCGACGAAGACCACGCCGCCCACGGCCAGATCCAGCCGCCGCTCGGCCTTCTCCGCCGGCGGGTCGTCCGCTACGTGCCCTCGCATTTCCACCCATTATCGCGGAGCCGGGGCAGCGCGCTAACCCGACTTCGACTTCGCCTTGGCTTTGCCCGCCTCAGTCGCCGCGAACGAGCGAGTCATCGATTTGATGTGCTCGACTTTGCGAAAGCGCAGGGCTGACCAGTCTTCGTCGATGGCGACCTGGCGCACAGGTTCATACCCGGCTTTGGCCAGCTCGGCCCAGCCCGAGTCGCGGTTGAACTCACACATGTACTTCTTCGAGCTACCCTTGGGATAGGCAAACCAGATCACCGCGTCGTCGGCGGCCTTGGCGGTAATTGCCCTCGCCGCAATGTCAACCTCTTCTTGCCTGATCGCAAAGATGATGGCAAAAGAGACGGCTTTCGCCGCACGCGCTTCACGCACGATGCCCACGCCGGTCAATGCGGCGAGCTCAGGCTCGAAGCTGGCCGGGGACATCGCGCCGCATGGAAAACCTCTCGCAAATCCTACTGCCCGCTCGCCTTGGCCATCGCGTCGGCGATGGGCGCGGCCAGCCGGGTGAGCTCGAGCGGCAGGATGTACTTCGTCGACGCGCCGGCGCCGATCGACTTGAGCGCTTCCATGTATTGCAGCGCCATCGTATTGGCGTCGACACCCTTGGCCACGGCGAAGATGTTGCCCAACGCATCGGCATAGCCCTGGGCGCGCAGGGCCTGGGCCTGTCGATCGCCCTCGGCCGACAGAATCTGAGCCTGTTTCTGGCCCTCTGCCTTCAGAATGCTCGCCTGCTTGTCGCCGGTCGCCACCGTGATCGCCGCTTCGCGCTTGCCCTCGGCCTCGGTCACGACCGCGCGCCGCGTCCGCTCGGCGCTCACCTGGCGGTTCATCGCTTCCTGCACCTCGCGCGGCGGCACGATCTCGCGGATCTCGACCGCCGTCACCTTGACCCCCCAGCGCTCCGTGACTTCATCGAGCTTTGTCCGCATGACGTTGTTGATCCGCTCGCGCTGGGCGAGCACATCGTCCAGGCTGAGATCGCCGATGACAGCGCGCAAGGTCGTCGTGGCGATACCCTGCGAAGCGGCGGCGAAATTGCCGACCTGCACCACGGTCGCCTTTGGCGAAAAGACCTTCCAGTAGATCAAGAAGTCGATGTTGATCGGCGCATTGTCGCGGGTGATCGCCGTCTGCTGCGGCACTTCCATGAACTGCTCACGTTGGTCGACCCTGACCGCGGTGTCGATGAAGGGGATCAGGATCACCAGGCCGGGTCCGCGCTCGCCCAGGCAGCGCCCGAGCCGGAACAACACCAGCCGCTCGTACTCGCGAGCGATGCGGATCATCGACGAGACAAGGCCAAGCAGCACCACCAAGACGATCAGCCCGACAAACAACAGCGCTCCCGCGTTCAAGACCGTATTCATGCGTATCTCCTTTTGCGGATCAGGCCTTGATGACCTTGAGGGTCAGACCGTCCACATCTTCAACCGTCACGAGCGCGCCAGACTCCAGCGGCTCGCTCGCGCGGTCCGTCCAAATCTCGCTGCGCACCTGGGCGGTACCGACCAGATGGTTGGCCGCCGAGGGCGCGATGACGATGACGCCGCTCGCCCCCAGCAGGTTCTCCTGGCTGATCTCGGGCTTGAGCCGCATCGCGTCGACGACCCGGGCCAGGCCAAACACAAAGAAGGCCGCGGTCCCCGCCGTCACAATCGCGATGAGCCATAGCGACACGCCCGTCGCCGCGGCCGAGAACTCAAACAAGAAGAGCGATCCCAGCGCCAGCATCACGGTCGCGCCCAACGCCATCAGTCCACTTTGGAACTTGAGATCGGCGATGAAGAGCGCCACACCCAGCAACAGCAGCACGAGCCCGGCCAGATTGACCGGGAGCTGGGCCAGGCCGATCACGGCGAGCACGAGACACAGACCCGCCGCCACCTCCGCCAGGCCGGTGCCCGGCGTGCTGATGGCGACGGCGAGCGAAATCAAGCCGAGCACCAGGAACACATACGCGACATCTGGCGTCGCTATCAAACCAAACAACGCTTGTCCGAGATCCATGGAATCACTTCCGGGCTCCATTATGCACCCATTTCGTTTGCGCGCAACGGATGATTAAGGAAGCGATACTCCCCGGCTTCGCCGGGGAGTATCGCTTCCATCGGAATCACAATTGACCGAGCACCTGCACCGCCCGCGCAACGCCGTTCTGGGCCCGAATCGCCGCGCCGATGGCGGCCGCGCGCGCGCGCATGCTGGCGTCATGGGCGAGCTGGCTCAACGCCGCCGCCAACTTCTCGTCCGTGAGCGTGTGGCGGGCCAGCAGGGGCGGCCCGGCGCCCAACGCAGCGATCCGATCTCCCCAGTAGAACTGATCGGTGGCATGCGGGATGACGGCGGTCGGCAGACCGGCCCGCAGGCTGTAGCCGGTCGTCCCCGCCCCGCCGTGATGGACGGCGCCGGCGACCCGGGCGAACAGCCAGGCGTGCGGCGCGCCTTCGATCGGAAAGACCCGTGCCGAGCGGGCGAGCGCGGCATGCCACGCCTGCGGCGCCGCGACTACCGCCCGCGTCCCCGCCAGCTCGATCGCCCGCAGCAGCAGCGGCAGCATCGCCTCCGGGTCGCGCAAAGCGGCCGTGCCGAAGCTCAGGCTGAGCGCAGGCGGATCCCCGGCCAGAAACGTCTCAAGTCCTACCGGTGGCTTCCACCCATGCTCGTCGTCCCAGAACCAGTAGCCCGTCACCTGGTGGCCAGCCGGCCAATCGGCCGGGCGGGGCGACACGGCCGGGCTGTAACCATACACAGCCACCGCCTTCGGCCCATACATCTCAGCATACGGATAGAGCAACGGCGCGGCGCGCAGTCCAAGCGTCCGTGTCCGCCATGCGTTGACGATCCCGCGCCAGGGCAGCCACATCGCCTGCTCGACGATGCGATGGGTGAGCGCGTTGGCGCCGGCGCCCAGACGGACCCGGGCCGGCAACAGCGCGCTGGGATGCGTGCGCGTGCGGGCGAAGGGTTGCAGCAGCCCCCACGAGACCGGAATACCCAAGGCCTCGGCGATGTGGGCTCCCCAACCTGTCGGCAGGCCGATCACCAGCGCCCGCGACCCCTGACAGGCTGCCCAAGCACTGGCCAGCATCTGCCGGTAAACCGGGCGGGCGTCTCGGGCGTAGCGCAGTGACGCTTGTATCGTCCGGACGGGATTGCCGCTGTCGTTGAGGGCGGCCTGGGCGTCCGGGCGCGCCAGAAGCTCGGACGGATTGCCCTCGAAGCCCGCAAACGGCAAGCCGCTCGGCGCGACGAAGCTTCGAAAGGCCTCCGGCGCGACCAGCAGAACCGCCTGCCCGGCCGCCCGCAAGCCCAGCCCCAGCGCGACATACGGCTGCACGTCGCCGCGGGTGCCGCTGGTGAGCAGGGTGATGGGTCCCGAATCCGCCACGATTCTCCGATTATCTGTGTTTACCCCTTGACTCTCCCCCGGCGTCAGGCTTTACGCTGAGCGCGAGGTTTACTGCCGGAAGCGACATCGCCCGGCTCCGCCGGGCGATGTCGCACCCGGCGTATACGAATTCACATGAACACACAAACCAATCAGCTCCACGTCGTCCTCGGCAGCGGCCCGCTCGGCAGCGCCGTCATGCAGGACCTGCTCCGCCGCGGCCATTCCGTCCGCATGGTGAATCGCAGCGGGCGGCGGGGCGAAATCCCGGCCCAGGTCGAGGTCGTCGCGGCCGACCTGTATCGGCCCGATGCGGTGCGCGAGGTGACGCGGGGCGCGACCTCGGTCTACCAATGCGCCCAGCCCGAATACACCGAGTGGCGGGAGAAGTTCCCGCCCCTGCAGCGGGCCATCGTCGAAGGTGTGGCCGCCAACGACGCGCGCTTGATCGTGGCCGAAAACCTGTACATGTATGGCGAAGTCGCCGACCGCCCGATGACCGAGGACCTGCCCAATGCCGCCCACACCCGCAAGGGCCGGGTGCGGGCGCAAATGAGCGAGGAATTGCTTGCCGCTCACCGCGAGGGCAAGCTCAAGGTCGCCATCGCCCGCGCCTCGGACTTCTATGGCCCGGGCGCGCTTGAGTCCTCCCCGTTTGGCGACCGGGTGATCTACCCGGCCATGCTGGGCAAGGCCATGCAGACCCTCGGCCCGTTGGACGTGCCGCACACCTACACCTACATCGGTGACTTCGGCCGAACCCTGGCCGAACTGGGCTCGCGCGAGGACGCGCTCGGCCAGATCTGGCATGTGCCCAACGACCGGCCCTCCATCACCAACCGCGAACTAGGCACGCTCTTCGCCGAGGCGCTCGGCGTCGCCCCGAAGTTCAGCCCGGCGACCAAGCCCATGATGCTGCTGGCCGGCCTGTTCGTCCCGCCCATCCGGGAGATGTGGGAGATGTTCTACGAGTTCGAGAAACCCTTCGTCGTCGACAGCGCCAAGGCTGAGCGCCTGCTCGGGCTCAAGCCAACCCCGATCAAGCAGGCCGTGGCCGAGACCGTGGCGTGGTTCAAATCGCATCCGCGATAGTTGTCCGGATTGATCATCCCCGGCTTCGCCGGGGATGATCAATCCGGATAGGATATGTCCATGCTCAAAATCGGTGACTTCTCCCGGGTGGCCCAGGTCAGCGTGCGCGCGCTGCGGCTCTACGACGAAATGGGCCTGCTCAAGCCCGCCCAGATCGACCGCTTCACCGACTATCGCTACTACAGCCTCGATCAGTTGCCCACCCTGAATCGCATCCTGGCCCTCAAGGACCTGGGCCTGTCGCTGGATCAAATCAAACTACTGTTGCGGCGCGACCTGCCGGTTGAGCAACTCGAGGGCATGCTGCTGATGAAACAGCAGGACATTGAGCGTTCGGTGCGCGAAGATCAAGGCCGGCTGCAACGGGTGGCCGCCCGCCTACGCCTGCTAAGAGATGATCCCGCCCCCGCCTACGACGTGCTGATCAAGAGCAGCCCGGCCCAGTGGATCGCCGGACGGCGGGCCGTCATCCCCACCCTCGACGACATGGCTACCCTGCGTTGCAGCCTCTACACCGACATCGCCGAGACCTTCGCCGCGCTGCGCCTGGCGCCGGGCGAGCCCGAGTTGGCCATCTATCACATGGAGGAATACACCGAAGAGAACATCGACACCGAGGCCGCAGTGGCGATCGATGAAGCGACCCGTCGGCGCCTGGCCGGCGGCCGGCTCCAGGTGCGCGAGCTGCCCGCCGCGCCGCTGGTCGCCACGCTTGTTCATCATGGTGACGTGTGCGACATCCCGATCGCCGTGACGAATCTATTCCGCTGGCTAGGGGCGAATCGGCTCTCGTCCGTTGGCCCCCTGCGCGAGGCGCATCTCGACTTTCACGAGAGCACCCACGACTTCAGCCTCCCGGTAACGGTGGAGCTTCAGCTTCCAGTGGCGGAGTAGGGCCGGCGTCGCCTTCACGATGCTCCCAGTACAGCGGCCCCATCTGCGCGCCAAGCAGCGCCCGGCGCAGCGCGATCACCGCGGCCGAATCGTTGCTCGGGGTGGGTCCGCTCGGAATACGCGCCCGACGCAGAGAATTCGGGATACCGCCAGACCTGCTGAACGTTTGGCCGTTCGCCGCGCCGGGCAACAAATTGTCGGCGCTCAAGAAGCGACCCAGCGACGGCAAATACTCCCGGGCGGACATAAAAATGGTACCGTAACTACCAGTGCGCTGACCGGTAAAGCCGAAATCTGTGGGCATCGCGGCGGCGCTGCTCCAGCGCAGCTCGCCATAGGGCTTGAAACGCTGCTCGGACACCTTCGCCCCGCTCGCGTTTGTCGCTAGCGACGCAGAGCCCAGGTGGTCGCCGTGCAGGTAGGTCAGCGTGCGTGGGGCGGGGGCTGTGACCCCTTCCTTCATGGCCACCGCCGCCCCGCCAAAGCTGTAGTAGTCGCGGCGACTGCGCGCCCGCAGCGCCGAAGCAGGGA
>Ga0105047_10020338_pt1 | contig 10206 bp, 6 predicted proteins | sample MAT04_FD_78384 | JGI IMG/M metagenome (GOLD analysis project Ga0105047, IMG submission 78384) | Freshwater microbial communities from Lake Fryxell liftoff mats and glacier meltwater in Antarctica - MAT-04 (megahit assembly) | ecosystem: Environmental > Aquatic > Freshwater > Ice > Liftoff... | reverse complement strand
TGGCAGGCCCTCGCCGGGCAGGGCGTAGCTCGTCTCCCACGTCATGTCCCCGAGGAGGATGTCCTGGTGGAAGCGCTCCTCGAAGGCCTGGCGCTCGAGCATGGCGCTCTCGAAGGCGTCCCGGAGGGCGCCGATGGCATCGGTGAACACGTGGTCGAGCATGGGAGGCGAAGGGTAGTGGGAGCGGTCAGCGGTCCGGCCCGATCGTGCCGGCCTTCTGTGAGCAGTTGCCTGCGCTTGGCGCTGTCGATTGCTCACAGAACAGGCGGGGGCGGTTGTCGCGCAGCACAGGTGGGTGCGCCTGCGGTTGAGGCGCAGTCGAGGCCGGCGGGTACGGGCAAGGCGAAGTCGGGGGTGACGGTGCCGGCGTTGGGTTCGGGTGGTGGCGTGGATCCCGATGCGGCGTTGACGATCCCTGATCAGGTGGATGGCATTGCGGAGGTGGCGACGCCGTCGGGTGAGCAGGAGTGGCCGTTGTCGGCGGGTGATCCGACGCCGGTGGAGGAGTTGGTGGAGCAGCGGGGGGCCACGAGCGAGGTGTGGCGCAATGCTGATGGCACGTTCACGGCGAAGTCGTTTGATGAGCCGAAGTACTTCCAGGCGAACGGTTCTGCGGCGTGGGTGCCGATCGATGTGACGTTGCGTGCGGAGGCTGATGTGGTGCGGGTGGCGGCGGGGCCGTATACGGCGACGTTCGCTGCGGTGGGCGATGGTCGTGCGGATGCGGGCGTGTCGATCTCGGTGTTGGATGGTCGTTCGGTCGGGTTCGCTCCGGTTGGGGTCGAGGCGTTGGTGTTGCCGGAGATCGCCGAGTCGGAGTTGGGGCCGGTGGTGCGGTATGTGGATGTGTGGCCGGGTGTCGATCTCGAGTACCGGGCCACGGCTACGGGTGTGAAGGAAGATGTCGTGGTTCGTGAGGAGGGTGCGGCGTCGGCGTACGGGTTCACCGTGCGGGGCGTGGATCTGGTCGCCGATCCGTCCGATGGCGATGGTTTGGTGACTGTTGATGGGGTGACGGGTGCGTCGGAGATTCGGGTGGCGGCGCCGGTCGTGACCGATGACGCGGGCGCGATGTTGGTGGAGGCGACGCCCGAGTTCGAGCTCGTCGGGGCCGCGGACGCTCCGGTGGCGCTCGACGCCCTGGATGCGGCGGGCACGACCGATGTGGTGGTGACGGCGTTGGAGATCGACGCGGCGGCCGCGGTTGGTGCGGATCAGGTGTTGTCGGTGGCGGTCGATCCGGCGTGGTTGGCCGATGTGGAGTTGCCGGTGCGGATCGACCCGACGACGTTGATCGGGGTGCCGACGTGGACGACGGCGTGATCGTCGCTCGGGGATCGGTGCGACAACACGTGCAACGTGCAGGCGGGGAACTCGGTGCCGGGCGGCGACATGTACTGGCGGTCGGTGGCGAAGATGCCGTACGAGTCGTTGATCGACAACCACCAGTACGTGCTGACGGCGAACCTCACGCTGACCCGTCAGCTCGGCTCGACGGCATCCGAGCAGTACGCGGTGTGTGCCGCGTCGGCGAACAGCTACGCCGGCGCCGTCGGCTACCAGCCGTGCGGCCAGGGTGCGGTGGGCACGTCGGGTGTCATCGACGTGACCGACCTGTATCGCGGTCTTGTCGCTTCGGACACGCGAGACATCGGTCTCGGCATCTTCGGTGGCGAGTGGTCGGGCTACTACAACTACAAGCGGATGGCGGCGTCGTTGTCGATCGTGTATTCGGATCCGCCGTCGGTTCCGGTGTTGAGCGCGCCGGGTGACGCGTCGGTGACGGTGGATCTGACGCCAACGTTGACGGCGAACCCGTCCACCGACCTCGACGGCGATCCGATCGCGTACTACTTCCGGGTGGCGACGGCCCCGTCGGCGGAGGGTGGGCAGGTCATCAACTCGGGTTGGTTGTCGTCGCCGTCGTGGACGGTGCCGTCGGGGTCGTTGAACGACGGGCAGACGTACTATTGGCATGTGTATGCGTCGGATGGTCATGCCATGCGTCCGGCGGGGACGCCGTGGTCGTTCAAGGTCGATCTCCGGTTGGGGAACGATCCGGTGGCCCCGATGGACGGCGCTGGCGGTGTCGGCGTGAACTTGGCCACCGGCAATGTGGTGGTGAGCGCGGGGACGCCGAGTGTGTCGGCGTTGGGTGGCGATGTGGGGGTGTCGTTCACGTACAACTCGCGCCAGGCCCGCCAGAACGGCCTCGAGGGGTCGTATTGGTATGACGACAACGCCAACCGGTTGTTCGATGACGGTCCGACGGATCTGTTCCGGTTGGATCCGCAGGTGTCGTTCGATTGGGGTACCGGCGCGGTCGGTAGCGCCGCGGTGGGGACGGACAACACGTTGGTGCGCTGGAAGGGGTTCATCACGGTCCCAGCGGCGGGGAACTGGCAGATCGGCTCGATCAACGACGACGGCACCCGCGTTTTGATCGACGACGTCACGGTGCTCGACGACTGGGTGAACCAGGGCGCGGAAGGCACGCCGGCCTATGGGGGTCTGGTCGGGTTCGACGGGTCGCAGCTCACGAAACGCATCCAGGTCGACTACTACGACGCGACGGGTGGTGCGGTGATCCGCCTCTTCGCCAAGCACCAGGACAACCCGGCGTATCCCGGGTTCGAGGTTCCGTCGTCGTGGTTGACGCCCGATGCGCCAGCACTTCCACCACGGTGGACGATGTCGGCCGGCGACGCCGACCTGGCGTATGTCGCGGCGCGTGTCGGTGACGACTCGATCACGTTGCGGCTCGCTGACGGGTCGACGGTGGAGTACAAGAAGCAGCCGGGCGCGGTAGCAGGGTGGGCGCCACCGAAGGGCTTCGACGACGTGTTGTCGCTCGACAACGGTTGGGTGAAGGTCCAGGCCGACGACGGCCGCACCTACGAGTTCGATCCGAATGGTCGACTCACGAAGGTCGTGTCGGCCTACGACGATCGCAACCCCAACGCCTTCACCTATGGCTACGCGGGCACACCGACGAAGTTGCAGACCATCACCGACCCGGCCACGGGCCGTTCGGTGCAGTTCGACTATGCGGGTGACCCGCTGAGTCTGTCGCCGGCCTGTCCGGGCGCGGGGAACGGGTTCATCGCCGCACCGCCTGGGATGTTGTGCCGGGTGAAGCTGTGGGACAACACCACCACCCAGCTCTGGTACGTCACCGGCGCCAACGGCCCCGAGCTCGCCCGGGTCGAGAACTACGCTGGGTCCGGAATGGAAGCCGTCACCGACTTCGCCTACGGCGACTTCGGCAAGATCGGCAAGGTCCGATCCCCCCTCGCCGCGGACGTCGTGGCCAACAACGTCATGACCAACGACGACGGTGTCAAGACCCTCGTCGACTATGTCGACGCCGGCGTCGATCAGTACAAGGTGTTGTCGGTCACCGAACCAAAGGCGACCCAAGCGTCGTTGACTCGCGGCACGGAGACCTACTCCTACGGGTCGAGCACGGCCAGCGTCGAGGTCTCCAACACCACCAACGGAGCGCCAGAACGCACCGTGATCTGGGATGGCGCGCTGCGGGTCATCTCCGATCAGGACGCCACCGGCGCCAAGTCGGTCATGGCCTATGACACCGAAGACCGCCTCGTCGCCCGTCGCGAAACCCACACCGGGCTCAGGTGGTCCACGAAGTACGACCACGCCGGGCGACCGATCGTGCAGTACGGCCCGGCCCCGGCCTCGTGGTTCCAAATCAATGGTGTCGGTGCGTACTACCCGGACCCGCAGTCGAACGTGTCGGAGACTCCGAAGACGACCACGTCGTATGACCAGGCGACGGTGGCCACGGCCCAGGGGGTCACCGCGTTGACCGGGATCGAGGGTTTGGCTGCCGCGTACTACAACAACTCGACGCTGACCGGCGCGCCGTACAAGCACGGCACCGGGATCGCCACCGGCGCCGACAAGGGTGCCGCGGCGAAGAACTGGGGCCTGAACGGCCCGAACGGCACGCCGCAGGACAATTGGTCGGTTGGGCTGACCGGTGACATCACGTTCGGCGCTGCCGGCGCCTACAGCCTGTACACGTTGTCCGCGGGTGGGACCCGGATCTTCATCGACGACCGCTACCTCGTCGGCGACCTCGCCGCCGAAGCACCCGCCGGCCAAACAATCCTCAACGGCGTCGGCACGTTCACCACCACCACAGCCGGTGAGAAGCACCGCATCCGGGTCGAGTTCGCCGACCAGTCCAACAACGCGGCACTCAACTTGATGTGGAAGCCGCCGGGCGGCGCCGACGCCGTCGTCCCCGGCGCCAACCTCGCGCCCCGCTACGGGTTGGTCACCTCGACCACGGACGCTGGCGGGAAGGTCGCCACCACCACCTACACCGGCAACGATCACGGCGGCGCACCCTCTGGGGTGCGTGCCGAACACGGCAAACCGGTCATCGTGACCGACGCGGCGGGTGACCCCTTGGCCTCGCAGACGAGCTTCACCTACGAGAACGCAGACACCGTCGACGCGAACTTTCGTATGCGGGTCAAGACCAAGCGGTCGCCGGCAGGCACGGTGACCACGTACACGAACACCACCCCGATGTTCACATCGTCGAGTTGCACCGCAGGGATCGTGCAAGGCGGCCTGCCGTTCCGTGAGCAAGCCCCCGATCCCGACGTCGCCGGGCTGGGCACCGCCATGAACCACGACAAGATCTACGACGCTGCCGGCCGCGTCATGGGCACCAAGAACTGGGCCGTCGGATCGACCGACAGCTACACGTGCGTCACACGCGACGCCCGAGGTCGCGTGGCGCAGACCGTTCATCCCGCCTTTCTCGGCGTGCCCGGACGCACGGCGCAGAACTTCTACGGCGAGGGAACGTTGAATGGGGACATCAATCCGCTTGTGATGACCTCGACCGACGGCGTGAAGACCTCGCCCGGTGGTCCCACAGCGGTGCCGATTCGCGTCGAGACCGACCTCCTCGGTCGAGTGACCTCCTATCGTGACGCCCACAACCGAACCACGACGTTCGCCTACGACTCGCTCGGCCAGTTAATCACCACCAACATCCAAGGCCTCCCGGCCATCGGCCGCACCTACGACAACACCGGACGGCTCGACACCCTCACCTACGGCGGGGCCGTCCTCGCCGACACCACCTACGACCCAACCACCAAACGCATGTCCCGTATCGATTACCCCTCCGGTGCCGGCACCGCAGGCAATGGCACCCACGGCCTGTCCGGCTTCGACCTGTTGGGCTCGTCGAACAGCGTCGACTGGAACACCGGCACCACCGACCTCACCGCCCACACCTACACCCGCACCGACTCTGGCCGAGTCGTCGACGAAACCATCGACGGCGCCGACCCCTCGTCCGGCAACGCCTACACCTACGACGCCCTCAAACGCCTCGTCAGCGCGCAGGTGAAAACGATCGGGGCCACCCAGACGATCGCCTACGGCTACGGCGCCAACCCCGGAACGTGCGGCAGCGGAGACGGCTTCCTCGCCAACGCAGCCAAGAACACCAACTGGTCGTCCGCCGAGATCATCGGACCCGACACCGCCAGCAAGTCGCCGTACACGTACTGCTACAACAAGGCCGACCAACTCGTCTCATCCAGCGACACGGCCGTCGGCACCGTCGCCTACGACACCCACGGCAACACCACCCAGATCTTCGGCGAGATCCGCACCTACGACTCCGCCGACCGACACCTCACCACCACCAAGGGCGCCACGTCCGTCACCTACACTCGTGACGTCACCGACCGGATCATCACCCGAGTAGGTGGGGGCACCACCCAGAAGTACAGCTTCACCGGCGCAGGAGACGCCCCCAGCGTCATCCTCGACGCCAACGGCGCCAACGTCGTGCAGGCCACGCTCAGCCTCCCCGGCGGCGCCATGGTCACCGTCAACATCGGATCTGCGGCCAGAACCTGGTCGTACCCGAACCTCCACGGCGACATCGCCGGCATCGCCAACGAAACCGGCGTCAAGCAAGGCCCCACCCGCGTCTACGACCCCTACGGCAACCCCGTCATCGGGTCCACGCCGGACAACGCCACCGGCGCAATGGACTACGGCTGGCTCGGCCAACACCAACGCCCCCTCGAACATCAAAACAACCTCCAACCCGTCATCGAAATGGGCGCCAGGCAATACTCAAGTAGAGTCGGTCGATTTCTGGAGCTTGATTCCGTTGAAGGAGGATCCTGCAATGATTACGACTATGTGTGCGGGGATTCCGTCAATCGAACTGACTTGGCGGGCACCAGTATCTCGTCGATCATTCGAGGTGCCCTAAAGCGAGCCCGTGCGAATTTCTCCCACCGGAAAACATTCTTGAGGGCAAGTATTGCCCTCAGACGATTCGGGCGCTATCGACCAACGATCCGTCCCGTATTGCGGCAGGTGAAGGATCCGGGTAACCCGTCTACCTACGATCCGGGTCCGATGCAAGGTGGTACAAATGACCACAATCGTCCGCCCACCTCGGGTGGAAACTTCGTCGATTTAATCGCTGACGGGGTTGGCTTCCTAATGGACCACAAGGCAAACCTTGTTTACGGGCTTTTGGGGATGTATTCAGGTGCTCAGATCGGTGGGGTGATAGGGGGCGGCATCGGTGCCAGTATGGGAGGCGCTCCGGTTGTTCCCGGAATCATGGTGGGGTCCGTTGTGGGCGGGGTCTCCGGATTTCTCTGCGGCTGGACGGCGCCCGAGAATGGCATAACGCCCACAGGCCCATGCTGATGGGACCAGATTATCGATCTCAGCTGAATCGTTCTCCGGTCATCATGCGCGTTACGATTTGGGCGGTCACTGGAGGTGTTGGCCGCTACGTCACGTGGGGTATGGCGTTGGCGATCTGCACTTCCACGATCTTGGCATGGTTAACTACGGTTTCACTAGTTGGATCAATCCTCCTGGGTCTAGCTTCTCTTCCGCTCCTGCTCGTGATGATTCAACCTCTTCGACGCTCGATCGAAGTGCCGCCCTCAGATTGGTCGCCTTTCGAAGCACGGAGGCGGGCTGCGTCGATGAGGGTTTCTGCCCGGCCTCTAGATGATAGTGAGCGGGTCGATGCGGTCTGTGCCCTGCGCCCGCCATTTCGAAGGTTGGTGGCGGTTGCTGTAGTTTTGGGTATTTTCGGCGTCGCATTCATTCTAAACCGGAGTTGGGTGTTGGGTGCAGTCCTGCTCGCTGCCTCCTGTTATCATGCAATGGTGGCATGCTCATTCGTTCGAGTATCGCCAGATCGAGTTTTCGTTCGAAACGGATTCAGACGCATGACTTTTGACCGAAATTCCGTTTTTCCCAATTTGACGGAAGTCCCCCGCCTTTTAGGGTCGCGGCCTCGCAATATTCTCGAGCTTTGGTCTGATGAAGGCGATTCGATCCGGATAATGGCCTCGGATCCTGTGGTTTTCTGGGGCGAAATCGACGGCAAAGTGCTTGATGAATTCATCGGTCTTTGGCCAGATAGCGACTAGCTCCGAGGGGACTCCACTCGTCTGAGTGGGGCGGTCGTGACATTCTGATTGGGGTGGGCATGCCCGGGAATCGCGGCGCGTTCGTGCTCGTCGAAGTGTAGGCCCGCGGTCAGGCCGTCATGAGCGCGGTGGCCACGGACGAGGTTGTCCCGTAGTCCGTAGATCTTGAGTGGTGGTCCTCCGCTTCGGTGCTGCCGGAAGGCAGGCTGAGGCTGTTCCTACCAACCAAAACGGGGTCTAAGGGCCCGCCGCGGGTTAGTTTGAGCGTTTGGTGGGGTGGATGGTGTAGTTCCAGTCGCCATGCCAGTCGTGGCAGTCGAGAGGGACCTGGGCAAGTTCGGTGTCGCTGATCTTGACGCCTTTCGGATACCAGCCAGGGTCGTAGGTGGCGTGGACTTTCAGACCGCCGGTTGTGGTCGTCGCGGCGATCAACTCGATGATCGTGCGCATGTCGGTCAACGGTTTGCCCCGCCAGTTGATCGTGATGAAGCTGAACAACCGGTGTTCGATCTTGTTCCACTTCGACGTGCCGGGCGGGTAGTGACAGACCACGATCTCCAAGCCGGTCTCCGCTGCGAGTTTCGCCAGGTGCCATTTCCAGGCGCGGACCCGATGCCCGTTGGAGCCACCACCATCCGCTGTGATCAACAGACGTGTCGCATTAGGGAACCGTTCTTTGCCCAGGGTGTTCCACCACCCCCGGATCGACTCGACCGCGAACTCGGCGGTGTCTGCTGTGTCACCGACGTTGACCCACCCCTCGTTGTTCGCCACGTCGAACACCCCATAGGGGATCGCTTTGGCGTACTCACCCAACTCGCGGTCGGCGAAGTCATGCACGTTGACCCGGGTCGGTTCACCAGCGGGCTGCCATTCCCGCCCACCGTTGGAATACTCGCCGATCAACTCCTTCTTCTTCGTGTCCACCGAGATCACCGGCTGGCCGGCCGCCAGAAACTCGGCGACGACCTTGTTCAGATACTCGAACTGGGCGTTGCGATCATCACGGGCAGTGCCTTCCTTCTGTTTCGCTGGGGCCTGCAACGAGTACCCCATCTGATGCAACAGACGGCGAACCAACTCAGCGGAAACGGTGAACCCGCGGTCTTGGAGGTCCCGGGCCAGTTCGTAGGTCGACTTCAACGTCCACCGCAACGACGACATCGGTGTGCCCCGCGTCTCGGGATGCACCAGCTCATCAAGCGCCGACAACAACCCCGGCTGCTTATCGATCGCCGGCCGGTCCCCACCACCAGGTGCCCGCTGACGATCCGACGGCTCGATGCCCGCCTCGATCTCACCGACCGCCTTAATCACCGTGTTGCGACTCATCCGCGACGCCGTCGCAACCTTCGTCTTGCCGCCGCGACCCAACGCCGCCGCAACCGACCCCACCACCACCCGCGACTGCACCTCGCTCAGATGAGGCAACACATTCGCGAACAGAACCGACAACTCATCCACCGACGCATCCATACCACCAGTCTACGACGCGCGTACTATCCCGTGGCGGACCCTTAGGTGGAATTTCGGAAATGGTGGTCTATCGGTGACTCGTTCCTACGGGTGCCGCAATCGCTGGTACGCTTGAATCGTGGTCGTGGTTCGATCGCTCCGCTGGAACTTCGTGAACGTCCCCAGAATGCTCATCGCGCCGGTCTTGCCATTTGCTGTCGGCTGGGCCATATTTGGTGCGTCTGGGCTCGATTTCGTCGATTTACTATTTCTGCCTTGGCTGATCTTCAGCGTCGTGATTCGTCCGTTGATGGTGTCCGCGACTGTACGCGACGGATTGGTACGAGTGATCAACCCTTGGCGGAAGTACGAGTTCGCGTGCCGGCAGGTCACCGGAAGCGACGTTGGACTTTCCGTCGCAGGTGACACCTTGTTGGCTATTCGACTTCTCGACGGTCGGTCCATCAACGTGTTCGCCATTCCGGTCGAGCGGCAATTCGACGTTGAGCGACTGATGGATGCGATCGCCGCCCACCAATCCCCCCCGTAGGACCGCGATCAGGCCGTCATGAACGCGGTGGCCACCGACATGCCGACCGCCTTGTGGCGGAGGGTGGCGATGCGGCGGCCGGGTTGGACGGCGTCCTTGATGGGGCCGAGGTGCTCGCCGAGCAGGGCGGCGGTGGCATCGAGATCGGTGACGGTGTGGGCCAGGCCGTAGAACCCGGCCGGGCCATCGCCCGTCGGCTCCGGTGGACCGACGAGCTCCACGATCACCTCGCCGGCGCGGAAGAACGTCTGGAGCATGGGTGGGCCGTAGGTCTCCACCGTGCGGACGCGCTTGGCCTCCCAGCCGATGTCGCCGAACCGGTCGGTGGTGCGGCCGGTGTTCGGCGTGAGGACCACGATGTGGTCGATCTGCACGACACCGTTCGGGTGGGTGGGAGGCGGGTCGGTCGACGGCTCGCCGGCGGTCGTGGCCAGGCCGTCGAGCTCGGTCAGGTCGCGGTGCTCGGCGGGTAGGCCGGCCAGTGACCAGGCCCGGATGCGCTTGCCGTCGGCGCGGCCCACGCAGCGGACGCGGACCGTGCCGATCTGCACGACGTCGCCGTCGACGGTGAAGCCGGCAGCGGCCCAGGCGGCGGGCTCGTCGCCCACGGTGATCTCGGCGATGGTCACGCTCATCGCCGCACACTACGGCCCGGACTTCGGGTTCTTGCGTGCAATGCGCGGACCCGTCCCCGCGCAATGCACGCAAGAACCCTGGGGTGTGGGTGCCCCG
>Ga0105047_10020337_pt1 | contig 10207 bp, 9 predicted proteins | sample MAT04_FD_78384 | JGI IMG/M metagenome (GOLD analysis project Ga0105047, IMG submission 78384) | Freshwater microbial communities from Lake Fryxell liftoff mats and glacier meltwater in Antarctica - MAT-04 (megahit assembly) | ecosystem: Environmental > Aquatic > Freshwater > Ice > Liftoff... | reverse complement strand
GCCGTGTCGTTGAAGCGCGGCAGCGACCAATGCTGGCGGCTGATCAGGATCAGGCGCCAGCGCGGATCTGAAACGCGGCCTGTGGTTTGTCGCCGGCTGGGGAGTCGACGCAACCAGGCCTAAGGGTCGAGCAGTTGTGTCGGCACGCGAAAGCCGTCCTGGGTCGACGCTGGGCTGCTGCCCTGGGCCAGGATCCATGATCTGAATGCCGCGAACACCGGGCGCTGTAGTCGGCCAGGCAAGTAGCACAGGTAGTGGCCCAGATCCATTTTCACGACTTGGGCCAGCGCAACCAGGCGCCCATCCGTGAGAAGACGACGCGCGATCGGCCAATCGTTACCTGAGCGTGGCGATTCCCACCGGCATGGGAGAGATGCGTAATGCGCTGATCGCGCGCAGCAGCATCTGCCTGGTTGCCATCGGCGGCGGCATGGGCACGATTTCGGAAATGGCGCTCGGCCTGAAATGGGGCAAATCGGTTTTCGCCCTGTATGAAGACGTCCAGTTGCCAGGGGCACGGATCGCTGGCAATGTCGATCAGCTGGTCGAGTGGGTTCTGGTCTGGTTGGTCGAGCATCTTGGGCCCGACGGCGCTGTGCCGTCGCATTGACGTCACGAAAGCCCGATCGCGCGGGCTGTCGCCGCGAATTTGCCGCTTCGGCCCGCAGCCTCCAACACACGCACCCATTCTGGCGGAATTGTGTCAACTCGCCCTTTGTCCGGTTCCATCCTGAAAACCACCCTCAGACATTTTGTCGTTTGTCATGATGGGATGATGGGATGATTGGATGATTGGATGATTGGTGAACACTCTCACATTTGGGTGCACGCCGCTCCGGCAACGAGGTGTAAGAAGATGGTGACAGTGCAGGTTTCGGACGATGGCCGCGTGTTGACGCTCGATACCGGCGGCGGCGCCGCGCTGCGGTTCCATGCCATTTGGCTGCGCGACAACGCATGGGACAGCGAAACCCGCTCACCCGGCAACGGCCAGCGCCTGATCACGTTGCGTGACATCGCGCCCGACACCTGCATCGTATCGGCCGCGGTCGGCGGCGACCGCCTGACGGTGCATTTCGCACCCGAAGGCAAGAGCATCGACTACGACATCGCCTGGCTGCAGGCGCATGCCTACGATCGCGCACAACCCAGGACGCCCGGCTGGACCAGCGACGCCATCCGCACCTGGGACAGCGGCATGATCGACGCCGTGCCTGTCGGCAACTTCGCCGCGGTCAAGGAGGACCCGGCGGCGCTGCGCGACTGGTTGCGCCTGGTCCGCCAGTACGGCTTCGGCAAACTCATCGGCGGCCCGGTCGAACCCGGCACCTTGCTGCAGGTGGCCGGGCTGTTCGGTTACGTGCGCGAGACCAACTACGGCGTGTACTTCGAGGTGCGTACCGAGGTCAACCCGACCAACCTTGCGTATACCGGCCTGGGACTGCAGGCCCACACCGACAACCCGTACCGCGACCCGGTGCCGACGATGCAGATCCTGTATTGCCTGGAGAACTCCGCCGAAGGTGGCGAGAACATGGTCGTCGATGGCTTCAAGGCTGCGCAGCGCCTGCAGGCCGAGACTGCGGACTGCTTCGATCTGCTGACGCAGCACTGCGCCCGGTACGCATATGCCGGCGAGGCGGGCGTCTGCCTGCGTTCGCGTCGCCCGATGATCGAGCTGGCGCCCGACGGCGAACTCGTGGCCGTCCGGTTCAACAATCGCTCCACGGCCGCCATCACGGACGTGCCGTTCGACCGGATGGCCGACTACTACGCAGCCTACCGGCTCCTGGGCGAGATCATCGACGACACCGCGATGGAGGTGACGTTCAAGCTCGCGCCCGGCGAGTGTTTCATCGTTGACAACACCCGCGTCTTGCATGCCCGCAAGGGGTATTCGGGCAGCGGCAAGCGCTGGCTGCAGGGTTGTTACCCGGACAAGGATGGCCTGCTGTCGACGCTTGCCGCGCTCGAGCAGCAGGAGCTGCAGGGCCTGCAGGCGCAGCAACAACGGCCGATTGCCACGTGAATACGGCAACCCCTGTTCATGCGGCGCTGAGGTCCATCACCATCGTCGTCTTCCTCGCCGATATCTTCGTGCGCCGCGTCCTCTCGCCTTGCCTGGCACGCCCATCGAGGCACGCTCGGGCGCATTCAACTACCGTTTGCAGGTTCAAACCCGATGGGCTGTGTCGGTGTTGCCTGGCGACGCAGGCTGTGCCGATCCAGCCAAGGAGATTGCCGACATGCCCACCAAGACCTTCACCAGTGGCCGTATCCGCCGCGCTGAGTACGACACCACCTCGCAGCAGCTCGACCTGCATTGGGACAACAAGACCGTGCTGACCTACAAGCAGGTGCCCGAGGAGGTGTACCGGCGGCTGTGTGCGGCGCCGAATCCGGCCGCCTATTGGGAGGACCGGATTGCAGAGGAGTATCCGAAAGGCACGGCTAAAACACCCGGCGGCGGAACCGGTCCGGCACAGGCCTTCGACGACCTGTTCGGCAACCAGGGCGAATAGGGAGGCCCGCCAGAAACAGAAATGAAGCGCGCGCGCACGAGGGTCGTGCGAAGAGCCACCGACGCTGTTCGGCGTGGCCGCTTCGGCCCGACGTCAGAACACCGACAAACCCGTGCGGGTCACAAACAATTCGAGTGCCCGGCGCGCCACGACCGAGTTGCCGGTTTCGTCGAGGCCGGGCGACCATGCGCACAGCACCATCTCACCCGGCACGACGGCGACGATGGCGCCGCCCACGCCGCTTTTGCACGGTATGCCGACCTTGAAGGCGAACTCGCCGGCCGCGTCGTAGGTGCCGCAGGTCAGCATCACCGAGTTGATGCGCCGCACCTGCTCGCGGTCGACGATGCGCTGCCCGGTGCCGGGTTGCTCGCCGCCGTTGGCCAGGTAGCCGAAGGCATGGGCGAGTTGGGTGCAATTGGCGAAGATGGCGCACTGGCGGCAATACAAGCCGAGGACGTCCTCGACGTCGTTGTCGATCTGACCGAAACTCTTGATGAAGTTGACCAGCGCTGCATTGCGAAAACCGGTCTGCCGCTCGGATCGGGCGACCTCGTCGTCGAAGGCAAACGGTTCACCGTGCAACTTGCGGCCCAGATCGGCGAACACCTGCGCTGGCTCGGCATGCGCGCTCAGCAGCCGGTCGGCCACGCACAGCGCGCCGGCATTGATGAACGGGTTGCGCGGCTTGCCGCGTTCGCTCTCGAGCTGCACCAGGGAATTGAACGCGTTTCCGGAGGGCTCGCGGCCGATGCGGTCCCACAACGACCCGCCCAGCGCCTGCAGCCCGAGCGTCAGGCCCAGAACCTTGGACACGCTCTGGATTGAAAACGGCGTGTCCGCGTCACCGGCCGCAGCCGTACGGCCATCGACAGTACGCAGCGCGATGCCAAACTGCGCGATTGGCACCCGGGCCAGGGCCGGTATGTAGTCGGCCACCTTGCCCTGGCCGACCATCGGCGCGACCTCGGCCGCCACGGCCTGCAACAACGACTGATAGTTCAAGGAGGGTCTCCGTTCGCTCCGCCGCCGATTGTCATCGATGCCTGCCGGGCGCGGCAGTGCCCCTGGCGATGCGTGTCGTCACCGACGACGGGGCGCTGCGGCGGCTTGCGGATCCTGCCCGGTCCAGGCATTGCGGTCGATGTTCAGGTCCTTGAACTTGTCGGGGTCGAGCACCGGGCGCGCGACGCCGGCCGCCAGTTGTTCGCGAAAGTCGACGATCAGCCGCTTGGCGGTCGGAAATAGCATCATCAGCGCCAGCAGGTTGACCACCGCCAGCACGCCCATCATCGGGTCGGAGAAGAAAAATACCGCCGTGGCCGCCGGTGCGACCGCGCCGACGAACACGATACCCACGACCACCAGGCGCAGGCCGTGCACCGCCAGCGGATGGGTCGTCATGATCGACATGGCGTTCTCGCCCAGGTAGTAGTTGTAGATGATGGAGCTGAACGCGAACAGCAAAATGGCGGTGGTGAGTGCGTATTGCGCCCATTCGCCCAGGTGCGAGACCAGCGACTGCTGCGTCAGCGCCACGCCGTCGATGCCTTCGGCGCCGGGCACGTAGACCTTGCCCAGCAGGATCACGAAGGCGGTGCAGCTGCAGATGACGAAAGTATCGATGAACACCGACAGCGATTGCGTGATGCCCTGGCTGACAGGGTGGCGCACATCCGCGGTGGCCGCCACATTGGGCGCGGAACCCAGGCCCGCTTCGTTGGAGAACAGGCCGCGGCGCAGGCCCTGCGCCAGAGCCGCGCCCATGCCGCCACTGACAGCCTCCTCGAAACCGAAGGCATTGGCAAAGATCGAGCGCAGCACACCTGGTAGCTCGCCGATGTTCATCACGATGACCAGCAGCGCCAGGATGATATAGCCCAGGGCCATCACCGGAACGATCACGTCGGCGACCTTGGCGATACGGCGGATGCCGCCATAGACGATCAGCCCCGTGCCCACGGCCAGGAACAGGCCGGTCCAGATACGCTCGACACCCAGGCTGTCGAGGACGGCACCGGCCACGGTGTTGCCCTGAAATGCGTTGAAGCCCAGCGCGAATGAGGCGATCAGGCATACCGCATAGATCACGGCCAGCCATTTGTAGTCTGAGCCCAGGCCGAACAGGATGGAACGCGCCGGCCCGCCGCGGAAGTCACCGTTCTCCTCCCTGCGCTTGTACAGCTGCGCCAGCGAACACTCGATCAGGCTGGTCGCCATGCCGACGGCCGCAATGGCCCACATCCAGAACACCGCGCCGGGCCCACCGAGCGTGATCGCCACCGCGACGCCGGCAATGTTGCCGCCGCCGACGCGTCCGCCCACCGACACCAGCAGCGCCTCGCGCGCGGAGATCGCGTTCGGGTCGGCCGATTCGTTTTGCCCGGCCAGCACCCGGAACATGCGCACGAAATAGCGGAACTGCACGAATCCGGTGGCGACCGTGAAGAACAGACCGAGCACCACGAGAAACGGTATCAGCGCCCAGCCCCAGGTGAGGTCGCCGATGCCGATGAAGAAGCTTTCGAGCAGTGCCATGTTGAATCCTCCAGGTTGTTGGTGTTGGGTCGGATGGTCACAGGGCCTTTGGCGGCTCGCCCCTTTGCTGGTTTCTCGGTTTTGCGATTACGGCGCGCCGCGCCCATGCGCGGGTAGCGCGCGCAATCGGCTCAGATTTGTTCCGCCGCGCGCAGCCGCTTGGCCAGTGCCTGCAGCAGCTTCCACGCAATGGTGCCGTTGCGCTCGACCAGCGGGCGGAATTCCCAGAACGTGAGCCCGTAACAGACCAGGTCAGTGGCAGCGGTCACCGTGGCTGAGCGTGTGCCGCCGTCGATCAACGCGATCTCGCCGAAGTGCTCGCCCGCGCCGAGCGTGGCGATCACTGTGCCCTTGTGCGAGACCGTTGCCGCGCCGGAGGCGATCAGGTATACGGCGGCGCCACCCGATCCTTCGACGATGACGGTCTCGCCCTGGACGAAACGCCGCTCCTTGAGCAGCCGGGCGATCTGTTCGGCCTGTCGGCGGTCCATGTCGGCAAACAGGCCGACACGCTGCAACGCGGTAGTCGCATCGCGCGCAGGCGCTGCCGCGTCGACGCGCACCTTGTTGCCGGTGGTCACCGGGCGGCACTGCAGCAGGTATAACGTGCCTTCCTGGAACGCCCACTCGATGTCGCGCCGCGGCCCGTAGACTTTTTCACACTGCAGCGCCAGCGCGTTCAAGTCCAGCAGCAGGGGCTCGTCCAGGCACAACTGTTCGACCCGCCCCGGCGGCACCACCTCCTCGAAAGTGCCGCCGCTGGGCAGCGCGCGGACCGCGATATGTTTGCGCCCGGCCTTGTGCTCGAGCAATTTGCCGCCGCGGTCGAGCCGGATATGGTCTGGAATGACGAGCCCCGAGACTACTGCCTCGCCCAGGCCCCAGCTGGCTTCGATGACGCGTTCGTCGGCACCGGTGACCGGGTTTTCGGTGAACATGACGCCTGCCACTTCGGGGTCTAGCAGCGTCTGCACGATGACGCCGACACGGGGGCGCTCGAACAGGCCGACCTTCTGGCGATAGGTGATGGCGGCGTCGGAGTTGGCCGACCACCAGACCTCGCGTACCGCTTCGGGCACATCGCCAGCGGCGTGCACGTTGAGCACGCTCAGGTGCTGGCCGGCGAAACTCGCATGTGCGCCGTCTTCGTCCACGGCCGACGAACGCACGGCGAATGGAGGCACCAGCGCGGTGATGGCCTTGGCCAGCGTCGCCATGGCGCGTGCGTCGCCGGCGGCGACAGCCTCGACCAGATCCGCCGACAGCGCCACGCCCGGCGGTACTTGCAGGCCCTTGCGAGACGCCTCGCACAGGCTCACGGCCTTGGTCCCATACAGCGCGGGTTCGCGGGCCTTGCTGAACGCGACGGCGCTCCTGCGGTGGGTCGTCATGGCAGCAGCGTCACTTCGCCGTTGTCTCCGTCCACCCGGATCCGTTGGCCGTCGCGAATGCGCACGGTCGCCTCGCGCGTGCCGACCACGCCGGGAATGCCGTATTCGCGTGCCACGATGGCTGCATGCGAGAGCAGGCCGCCGTTGTCGGTGACGATGGCGCCCAGCAACGGCAGCAGGATGTTGAATGCCTCGCTGGTCGATTCGGTGACCAGCACGTCGCCCTTGTCGATGCGGTCGAACGCTGCGGGGCTGGAGATGCGACGCGCCGTGCCTTCGTATACGCCCTTGCTGGCGGCCAGCCCGTGCAGCACGGCGCCCGCGTGTTGGGCCTGCGAACTGCCGAACATGTGGTCGAGCGAAATGAAAAAGGCGCGCATCACCCGGGCCACCGGCGGGGGCAGCGACGAGAGGTCGGGCGGCGCTGGGGCCGGCTGCCCCAGCGTGGCGGGAGCGTCGCGGGCGGTGTATCGCGCCCGGTGCGCGGCGCGGCTGGCCAGCTCTGCGGCGTCGGGCCCGTCCTGCCCCAGCACCAGCGCGCACATTTCGTCCAGCGTGGCCTCGAGCAGGTGCGCGGGGCTGGTGATACGTCCGCGCTGGGCGACCCGCTCACCGGCAGCCAACACGGCGCGACGCATCAGGCCCGAGGCCCAGATGTCGCTGTAGACGCCGCGCTCGTCGCGCAGGCGGTAGGTCAGCCTTGCCTCGTGCAGCAGCTCGTCGAATGCCCCCTGGTGTTGTACCGGCACCTGCGCACGTACCGCCGCAGCATGCGCCTGCATATCCGACGCGCCCGGAGCTGGCTCGAACACGGCCACATTGATGGCGCGCAGCAAGGCATCGGGCAACTCCAGCGCCGAGGGCTCCGCGATGTCGAAGCCGTCGACGATACGGTGACCGACCAGGTCCAGGTAACCGTTGATCGCGCTGCCCGCTTCACCTGGCAACGCGCGCAGACGCTCCAGCACCGTGGCCGGGTTGCCGCCGGAGGCCAGCAGCTCGGCCGGATCGCCGTCGGACGCCAGCACCTCGCGCGCTGCGGAGTTCTCGGCAAACGCGGCCTTGAGTGCGGTCATCTCGTCGGAGCCGCCGGACGATACCTCGGCCGAGCCGCGCAGCAAGCCCAGCAGTTGGGCATGTGGCAGCCCTGTCCACTCGCCGGCATGCGCCAGGAAGTCTCCGGTCGGCAGCAACGCGCCGGCGGTCAAACGCATGTGCTGCACGATCATCGCCGCATGGTGATCGCGGCAGGTCGTGAGGTAGGCGACCATTTCGGCATTGGTCATGGTGCGCACGTCGATGGACTGCAACTCCCGATGTTTGCGGATGGCGGCCGGCTTGCGCACCTCGTCCCAGTCGTGCAGTTGTTCGCGCCAGGGTTTCAGTGCAAACACCTGCGATGCGCGCGCAAGACGCGCCTGGATTTCCGCCTCGGGTGCAGGCATCACCTGGTTGTAGCCGAAGCCGTTCACGTAGGCCATCTGCAGCCCGTCGATCAGCAAGCCGTAGAAGCGCGCGAAATCGTGCGTACCATTGCGGAACGCGGGCGGGTGCGTCGCCTGGAAGTACCGTGTCATCGGGCGCGGGAAATGCGTCGCGTCCTGAGCCCAGTATCCAGGTCCGGGGGACTCGAATGGCGGGAGTGGTGTCGCTGAATCTGACGCGGTCATGTCGCCTCCTTCGCGCCGGCCATCGGCGCACTCGCACAATCATCGTCGCAGAAAACCGCGGCAACCGCCACTGCCGTGCTCAGAGCCGTCAACACAGCGCGGTCGCCGCGTCGCGCGGCCGACCTGAAATGGAACGGGTGCATGCGGCGCGCTGCGCCTGATCATGACCCGGGCCGAGCACGCCTGCTTTCATCGCGCTGCGTGCTCGATCGAGCAGGTTTTTTTGCGGCCGCGGCGCGGGCGCTCGCCAACCGTGGTTTTGCAGTGGCCGGCTTCCTCTGCCGCCCGTTGTGCCAGTCCAGCCAGCCGAGCATGGGCAAGCTTGGCAACCGTTGCACCCGCTCAAGTACGAACGGGCCAATCAGGCGCTCGAGCTTGATCGCCGCGCGCTGTCGATACAAGGCGGGATGAAACGGGCCATCGGGGCCGAGCGTGAAGTTTTCGTCCAGACGGGCGCCGCACCGTGCGCAGTGGCTCAGCCAGTGTGCGCCGCCGGCATTGCCGACGCCGCGATCGCTGCGCCAGCGGCCCTTGCTGAACCCGCGTGCCGCCTTGTCGACGTCGGGTGGCAGCGTTTCGATGCGACGCAGCAAGGTGCTCGGCGCGTTCTGCACTTCGAACTCGGGCAGGCCCATCATCGCAAAGACCGGCGTGCGCTGGCCGCACTCGGGACAGTCGACGCCGGCGCGCAGCAGCAGCAACTCCTGGCATACCACGGGTGCGCCGGTGGCGCTGCCGCGTTTGGCTGGCTGCAGGTCGTCGAGCATTGTGTCGGCATCGACCGCGACCGGGTCGTGTTTCACATCGCCCGGTCGGCGTGGACGGCGGGCACTGCTGCGTGGTGTGCTGTTGAAACTCATGGCCGTGAGTGTGACCCATATCGGGCTGCAGGCCAAGTGCCGCGCTTCCCGGTGACAGCCCTTCTCGCCATTTTCCCGATGTGAAGCGGCTTGCGCGGCATGCGCTCAATGTCGTGCGCGGCAGTGTGCGCTGGCGCACAGACGGATGCGATTCAATCGGATGAAATCATGTTGGAGGTGCTATCGCCTGCCACCATGCTTCCAACCTGCGACTCCATTAGCCCCTGAACCCATCTGCCATGACCTGGTTGCCCCGATCCTGCCGCCCGATTTCACATCGGACGTCTCAAAGCCATGAGCAGCCATGACGTGAAAGCCGTTCATCCGACCGATCAGCACAGGCCGCGGCAAAATGCGCTTTTCGCAGCGTTGTCCGCTGCGGAGTGCGGACGCTTGGCCAAGGATCTGGAGCTGGTTTCTCTCGAACTGGGTCAGGTTTTGTACGAGTCAGGCGAAACCATGAGCCACGCGTATTTTCCGATCGATTGCGTCGTCTCGATGCTCTACGTTATGGAGAACGGGGAGTCGGCAGAAATCGCCATCGTGGGGAACGAAGGCATGGTCGGAATTGCCTTGTTCATGGGCGGGGAGTCAACCAAAAGTCGGGCGGTCGTGCAAAACGCGGGCCATGCGTACCGGCTGAAGGCACAGGTACTCAAAGACGAGTTCCTTGGCGGTGCTGCGTTGAGCCGACTGCTGCTTCTGTTCACCTCGGCACTGGTTGCGCAGATGGTGCAGACCGCTGCATGCAACCGGCATCATCCGGTGGATCAACAGCTGTGTCGCTGGATGTTGCTCAGTCTGGACCGCTTGCCCACAAGACGAATTAGCATGACAGAGAAGCTGATTGGAAACATGCTGGGTCTCGATCGCGCCAGTGTCTTGAAAGCCACCGCGGTGCTTCAGAAGGCGGGTCTCATTCACTACGACGACGGTGCGATCGATGTGATCGACCGAAAGGGTCTCGAAAGGCGTTCGTGCGAATGCTACGGCGTCGTCAAGAAAGAAAGTGACCGACTGCTTCCGCTTTCAGTCGAAGTTGCGGCTGCCTGATGCACCTGAGCCCCTTAGCCGCGCAAATGTCCAGCCGATGCTCGCGCGCCGTGAGGCTCCACCGTGACCGAGGCTCGCTGCGGTGCATGGCGCCCTCACGCCACGGGTGATCACGAAGGCTACGGCACCGTGTGTGCGGTGGCGCACAGACGCAACTTCGCTACGCAGGTATG